>Kit_p2__coassemble_316_pt1 | contig 87083 bp, 77 predicted proteins | sample Kit_p2__metabat2_low_PE_055 | metagenome-assembled genome bin Kit_p2
TCCATAAGCGCTTTTGCCTCTGCCTCTGTCTTTCCGACAAGATCCGGAACTGTTACCATAGCATCTTTATTGTTGTCCACAGACTGCTGCTGTACCTGTCCGTTTTCTTCTTTTTTATCAAAAACACCTGTCTTTTTCACCACAAAGAAAATGACGCCGGCAAGTACTACAGCTCCTACCAGAAAACCTAAAATCGTAATGATCCTGCTCTGAGATTTACGTTTTTTCTTCTTTCTTTCCCTGGCTGCTGCCCGCCTGCGCTGATATTCTTCTTCATCATCGCCGTCATCGTAATCAGTCTCGTACTCTTCATCCTCGAGCTGAGCCACTTCCGGTTTTCTCTGAGCAGAACGGTTCTTCTGGGTATGTTTAATCTCTCCCAGTTCTTCATCAGAAATCACAACTGTCTTAGCATCTGTATCCACATCGCTGTGTTTTACAAAATCCCCCTGGGGATCAATAAGAGAATGCTTCAGGTCTGCAATCACATCTTCCATTTTTTCATATCTGCGCCCTACACTCTTCTGGGTACATTTAAAAATAATCTGTTCCAGACTATATGGAAGATTTTCTGTATAAACACTTGGCGGAACCATTTCCTCCTGAAGATGTTTAATGGCAATGGCAACTGTTGTATCACCGTCAAATGGAACTCTTCCTGTTACCATCTCATACAAAGTGATACCAAGGGAATAAATATCAGACTTTTCGTCACTATATCCGCCACGTACCTGCTCCGGAGAGCTGTAATGAACGGATCCCATTACATTTGAACTGATCGTATTGGATGAAGCAGCTCTTGCAATACCAAAATCTGTTACTTTTACCTTTCCGTCTGTAGAAATAATAATATTCTGCGGTTTCACATCACGATGGACAATTCCATGATTATGTGCCGCTTCCAGTCCCATAGAAACCTGGATTGCAATACTGGTCGCTTCTTTAATGGAAAGTTTTCCTTTTTTGGCGATATATTCTTTCAGAGTGATGCCTTCGATCAACTCCATAACAATATAATAAACGCCTTCATCATCGCCTACATCGAATACATTGACAATATTCGGATGTGTCAGTCCGGCTGCTGCCTGTGCCTCGCTTCGGAATTTGCGGATAAAAGTCTTATCCTCTCTGAATTCCGGTTTCAGCACTTTTACCGCTACAAAACGGTTCAGCTTATGATCTTTTGCTTTGTACACATCAGCCATGCCGCCTGTGCCAATTTTCCCTAAAACTTCATAGCGTTCTGCTATGATCATTCCTGCTTTTAACATTTGTCCACCTCATTTGTGAATGGTTCTACTAATACTACTGCAATATTATCCTTACCGCCATTCCGGTTCGCTTCTCCCAGAAGCGCTTCACCTTTCTGCGGCAGATCTTTTGTTTCATCCAATATGATCTCCTGGATCTTACTGTCCTCCACCATATTACTAAGACCATCCGAACACATCAAAATGGTACTTTCCGGTTCCAGTTTCAGGTCAAAGAAATCAATATCAACGATCCTCTCTGCCCCCAGTGCTCTGGTGATAATATTTTTGTCCGGATGATTCCTCGCTTCTTCCGGCTTAATCTCGCCCATACGGACCATTTCCTGCACCAGAGAATGATCTTTTGTGATCTGATGGATCTGTCCCTGTATCAGGTACAGCCGACTGTCCCCTACATTTGCCACATATGCATAATGTCCCACAATGGTTGCTACTACAATAGTAGTTCCCATTCCTCTGAGGTCTTCCTCCTCCTGCGCACGGCTTAAAATCTCCGTGTTGGCAGTTTCTATGGCATGACGGATCACCTTAACAGGGTTGAAATCCGCATCTTTCCGAATCTCGTTCACCAATATCTGAACTGCATGGGAAGATGCAAAATCTCCCGCGTTATGACCGCCCATTCCATCAGCAACGACAAACAGATTGGGAAGATTTCCTACCGGATCTTTGGACACGAACACATAGTCCTGGTTCATTTTCCGCTTCTGCCCCACATCCGTAGCTGAATATACCCTCATGTCACTTCTCTCTTTCTGTTTTTTCCATATATCTTTTTCTTAGCTGCCCACAGGCACCGTCTATGTCGCTGCCCATTTCTCTTCTAATAGTACCATTAATTCCACATTTTTCAAGATTTATTTTAAAGTTCTCCACCGCCTGACGTGTAGAACGTATAAAAGAACGCTCCTTGACCGGATTTACAGGAATCAGATTTACATGGCAGTTCAGTCCCTTGAGCCGTGATGCAAGTTCCCGGGCATTTTCCGGGCTGTCATTGACTCCAGCCACCAGACTGTACTCAAAAGTAATTCTTCGTCCTGTTTTTTCAAAATAATTCCTGCAGGCTTCCAGCAGTTCATCCATACTATATTTGTTCGCAATAGGCATCAGTTCCCGGCGTTTTTCATCATTTGGGGCATGAAGAGAAACGGCCAGTGTCATCTGAAGTTTTTCTTCTGCAAGCTCGTACAGTTTCGGTACAAGACCACATGTAGAAACTGTCAGATTTCTCTGACTGATATGGATTCCGCCTTCTTCTGTAAGAATATGGATAAATCTCAGAAGATTGTCATAATTATCCAGCGGTTCTCCGGATCCCATAACTACTACATTAGAAACCCTCTCCCCTGTGGAGGCCTGGATCCGATATATCTGATCCAGCATCTCAGAGGGCAGAAGATTTCTGGCCAGACCACCTATGGTCGATGCACAAAACCTGCATCCCATGCGGCAGCCTGCCTGTGAGGAAATACAAACTGAATTCCCATGCTTGTATTTCATAAGCACACTTTCGATCATATTTCCATCACTGAGCCGAAACAGATACTTTCTGGTACCATCAATTTGGGAAATCTGAACATCCACTGTTTCCAGTGCTGTGATGGGATAATCTGCCAATTTCTGTTTCAGTCCTTTTGGAAGATTTGTCATCTCATCCCAGGATACTGCCAGATGCTCATGAAGCCAGCTGTAAATCTGTTTTGCACGAAAAGGTTTTTCTCCTATTTCTTCCATCAAAGTTTTCAGCTCATCTATGGTCATTGATTTAATATCTGTCATCTGTTTACTTCCTTCTGAATCTTGCAATAAAAAATCCATCTGTTCCATGTACCCCAGGCAAAAGCTGCAGATAGCCCAGACCTGTTGTTTCTGATCTCAGTTCTTCCGGTATATACGGATCGATGCTTTCTAATTTAAAAGGATGATTATTCATAAACCACATCATATTCTCTTCATTTTCTTCCTTTGCGATCGTACATGTACTGAAGATCAGGACACCTCTTGGTTTCACATATTCTGCTGCTTTATCAAGGATATTTCTCTGAAGGATCACCAGTTCTTCCTGTTTCTGAGGTGTTGATCTGTATTTTATCTCTGGTTTTTTTCCTATTACGCCATAACCGGAGCAGGGAACATCTGCCAGAACAATATCCGCCTGACACTCGGAATCTACATCAAAAACCGTTGCATCCTTTACTTTGGCCTGTACATTGATAGAGCCTGTTCTGTGAATATTTTCTTCGATCAACCCCACCTTATACTGACTGACATCTCTTGCATCTACAGTTCCAAATCCTTCCATCTTATCGCCAATATGAAGGCTTTTTCCTCCCGGCGCTGCACAGAGATCGATCACATAGTCTCCTTTAGAAGGTGCTGCAACCTCGGCAACCAACATGGAACTTACATCCTGAACTGTAATTTTCCCTTCTATAAAAGCATCCAGGGCAAGAATATGATTAAAGCCTGAAATTTTTTTTGCATAGGGAAGGTAAGGCGCATCTTCCACCTTCACACCCTGAGAACGGAGGCTTTCACAAATATCCTCCACTGAATTCAAATATGTACGGCAGCGGACAGTTAATGGTTTTTCCTCCAGAAAATCTCTCAGGATCTTTTCTGTTGTCTCTTCTCCATATATCTCCATCCACCGCAGGATCAGCGGCTCCGGCATAGAATATCTCACAGAAAGATATCTGACCAGATCTTTTTCTCTTGACGGCAGTTCCATCTGATCCTTATTTCTCGCGATTGCCCTCAGCACTCCGTTCACAAAAGGTTTCAGATTATAAAATCCTTTCTTTTGGGCCAGCTTTACGGCTTCATTGCATACCGCACTGTCAGGTACACGATCCATAAATTTCATCTGATATACCGCACTTCTGAGGATTTCCCGAATAGGCGGCTTCATCTTGTCCACCGTAATCTTAGAAAAAGAATCAATCATATAATCAATATAGATCCTGTACTCCAGGGTTCCCTCACATACTCTTGTTACAAAAGCTCTTTCCTGCTTAGGCAGAAACTGATATTTGGACAAGGCATTTCTCACAGCAATATGGCTGTGCTCGCCTTCTTCATCAATCTGGAGAAGTATCTCCAGAATCATTTCTCTTGTGTTGATGCCGCTAGTCATCGTTTCTTCTTCCTCCTGCAAGTATCAAAAGTCTCAGAAGCTGCAGGATTGATCCGGCAAGCGCTGCCACATAAGTCATAGCAGCCGCCGTCAAAACCTTCCTTGCTCCCCTGTTTTCATCGCTGCCCAGGATTCCTGTTGTTTCCAGCATATGAAGCGCTCTGGATGAAGCATTAATCTCCACCGGAAGTGTTGCCAGCTGAAACAGCACAGCTAAAGAAAAAAGAACAATCCCGGCTGTGATCAGAGGTCTTGCACTCATAACAAGTCCCAGAAAGAAAATCGGCCAGGACAGAGTACTTCCCAGATTTGCCGCCGGTACGATCGCACTTCTGATTTCCAGCGGAGCATAATGAATGGCATGCTGGATGGCATGTCCACATTCATGTGCCGCAACTCCAACAGCCGCCAGCGAAGTCTGTCCGTAAATATCCTGTGAAAGATTTACTGTTTTTGTCCTTGGATCATAATGATCTGTAAGACTGCCGCTGACAGCTCTTACCTGAACATCTGTGATCCCTGCAGCCTGAAGGATTCTTCTTGCTGCCTGCTCTCCGGTAAGCCCGGAAGCACTCCTGACTGTTCTGTATTTTGCAAATGTACTTCTAAGCTTTGCAGAAGCAAACAATGAAAGAATCATTCCCAGAATCAATAGTATATATGTTCTGTCAAAACCATAAAATCCGTATCCGTACATTCTGTCACTCCTTATGATCTTTCAGCATTGTCCCTGTTTCAACAGGATATCCACGAAGAAAAGCAGCTGCATCCATACGTTTTTTTCCTTCAAGCTGTATTTCTTTCAGTATAAGACTGCCCTGTCCGCAGATCACATGAATTCCTTCTTTATCCGTTCCTGTAACCGTACCCGGCTCTTCCTGCCCGGAAACATTCTGTTCAACTGCTGCTTTCCATACCTTTAAGGATTTTCCATTAAGGAAAGTATATGCACTTGGCCATGGATCCATACCTCTGATAAGACGCTCCAGTTCTTCTGCACTTTTGTGAAAATCAAGAAGTCCCATCTGTTTTGTGATCATTCCCGCATAAGGCGTGGGACTTTCCTCCGGCTGTGGTTCATAAACTGCCGTTCTGTCAAAAATAGAAGGAAGCGTTTTTACGAGAAGTTCTGCTCCCAGATCTGCAAGCCTGTCAAAAAGGCTACCGCCTGTCTCATCTTTTGTCAGTAAAACCGATGCCTGTGAAATCATATCTCCTGTATCAAGACCAGTCCCCATTTTCATGATCGTAATTCCCGCTTCTTCATCCCCATTGATCACAGCCTGCTGAATAGGAGCTGCTCCTCTGTATTTAGGAAGGAGAGATGCGTGAATATTGATACAGCCAAATTCCGGCATATCCAGGATTTCTTTGGGAATGATCTGCCCAAAAGCTGCCACAATAATGATATCTGGTCCAATTTCTTTTAAAGTTTCTACAAATTCCGGTTCCCGGACTTTCTTGGGCTGATAAACAGGAATTCTATGTTTCAGCGCCTCTTCTTTAACCGGAGTCGGAACAAGCGTTTTTCCTCTCCCCTTTGGTTTATCCGGCTGTGTGACCACGCCAGCCACCTCATATCCTGCATCCACTAGGGCTGCAAGAGCCGGAACTGCAAAGTCCGGTGTTCCCATATAAACAATTTTCATTTTTCTTATACCTCGTCATCATCATATACAGTTCTGTGAAGCTCTCCCTCCACCAGATCTGTATACATTTTTCCATCCAGATGGTCAATTTCATGGCAGAAAGCTCTTGCGAGAAGTTCTGTCCCTTCATAGATCACTTCTTCCATATTCTCATCCAGAGCCTTTACCTTTACATAATTTGGTCTTGTTACCTGCCCTGCCATTCCAGGAACACTAAGACAGCCTTCATCTCCGGTCTGCTCTCCGGAGGTTTCCAGGATTTCAGGATTGATCAATACGATAGGTCCGTCGCCTACATCAATGGTCACAAGCCTTTTTAAAATTCCCACCTGAGGAGCAGCCAGTCCCACTCCCATAGATTCATACATAGTGTCCAGCATATCAAAGATCAGTGTACGAATCTTCTGATTCATCTCTGTAACTGGTCTGCTGACCTTTCTTAATACAGGATCTCCCTCAGTTCTTATTGTTCTCAGTGCCATAATTTTTCTCCTTTTTTATGTAGTTATCATTGGTAGTCAAACATAATATATAATTTCCGGAAACCGGAATTAATTTCAATATATTTTCCTATTTTATTTTTCATATCCATCAGAACTTTTTCTTCTGCGTGCTTCATATAAAGAACTTTACGATATACATCATTCACTTTTCCTACCGAAGCCCATGCAGGCCCTATAATATGCAGTTCTTTCCCGGGGCTTATCCTTTCTGCAAATTTTCTGAGAAACTCCATTCCTTTTTCCAGAAGCTCCTCATCCTGACCGCTTGCAAGAATGGAAAGCATATGCGCTGCCGGAGGATAATCCAACAGCATACGATAGCTCATCTCTTCCTGATAAAATCTCTGGTAATCCTGAGCCGCTGCTGCCTGTATGCTGTAATGCTCCGGATGATAGGTCTGTATAAAAGCTTCCCCCACCTTGCGTCCTCTTCCGGAACGCCCTACCGCCTGGGTCAAAAGCTGAAATGTTCTTTCTCCGCATCGATAATCTGCCATATTCAGGGAAAGATCTGCCGCAACAGCTCCCACCAGGGTCACTTCCGGAAAATCATGACCTTTTACGATCATCTGGGTACCTACCAGAATGTCTGCCTCATGAGCTGCAAAAGATGCCAGAATTTCCTCATAGCTGCCTTTTGTTCTTGTGGTGTCATAATCCATTCTCAGAACCCTGGCTTCTGGAAATGTCTTTTTGAGGATCTGCTCAATCTGCTGAGTGCCTGCCTTAAACCCTCCAATATATGGCGAACCGCAGGAAGGGCAGATATCCGTTTTCGGACGTTGATAGCCGCAGTAATGACAGATCATTTTTCCATTGTTATGCTCCGAAAGAGCCACATCACAATGGGGACACTTCAATACTTCTCCACAGGAACGGCAGGATACAAATCCGGCATAGCCCCGGCGATTCAAAAACAGCATGGTCTGTTCTCCGGCTTTCAGTCTTTCCCCAATAGCATCCGTAAGCTTTCTGCTGAGGACAGAACGATTTCCTGCCTTTAATTCTTCCCGTAAATCTATAATCGATACACCGGGAAGAGGACGATCTTCAAATCTTGCATCCATTTTTACAAGTGCAAACTCTCCGGATACAGCTTTTGTATAGGCTTCCAGAGAAGGAGTGGCTGATCCCAGGATCACTTTCGCTCCCTCCATGCAGGCACGCTGCACAGCTGTTTCACGGGCATGATATCTGGGACTGCTCTCACTTTTGTATGTCTGCTCATGCTCTTCATCGATAATAATCAGACCCAGTTTGGAAAAAGGCGTAAAGAGAGCGGATCGAGGTCCTACCATGATCTGAATTTCACCTCGCCGTGCTCTTTTAAACTGATCATATCTCTCTCCCTGAGAAAGCCGGGAGTTTAACACGGAAACCTTATCTCCAAACCATCCATAAAACCGTCTTACCGTCTGATAAGTCAGGGCAATTTCCGGAATCAGCATGATCACCTGTCTACCCTCCCCGATGACTTGTTCAATAAGCTTCATATAGACCTGTGTTTTTCCACTTCCTGTAACTCCATGAAGAACAACAGGACGGGAATCCGGCTTTTTCCATTCCTGCTGAATCTCTTCCAGGGCTTTTTTCTGTACAGGACTGAGCACCGACATCTGTTCTCTTGGAATACTATCCCCTTTTACCGGTATACGACATACCTCATCCTGCTCTATACGGAGTACTCCCTGTGCAGTCAAAGGCTTCAATACCGAAGCCGATATCTTCAATTCTGCACAGGCCTGTGTATAATCCAGCGGATTTCTTTCCAGAAGAGCACGGATCACTCTTGCTCTTGCCCTGCATCTTCCGGCTTCCAGAGTCCCTGCCAGTTCTTCCGCCTCTTTTCTGTCTATATTCAGATATAAAAATCTTTTTTCCTTTGCCTTTATCTTTTCCCGCATGGGAATAACTGTCTTTAAGCACTGTGCCATAGTGGCTCCATATCTGCTGCTCATCCATGCAGCCAGCGATACAAGACGTGCCTCTGTGGTTTCCTCACTGCTCATAAGTCTCAGCAAAGCTTTCATCTTTTCCGGAGAAACTTTCGGTTTTTCTGAAAGTCCGATCACATAACCTTTCCGTTCACAGTTTCCATTTCCAAAAGGAATGGCAGCAACCATTCCAATACGGATCTCTCCCTCCAGTTCCCTGGGTACCAGATACTGAAAACTTCGATCCAGCTTTTCATGGGAGATATCCACGATGATATCCGCATAAATCATGCAAACTCTCTTTCTTCCGTCAATTCTGTCTGTTGTCTTCTGCAAGTATCTCTGCAATCAGAACACGTTCATCCATTGGATACTTCTTTCCTTCGATCTCCTGATAATCTTCGTGCCCTTTGCCGGCAAGTACAATGATATCACCTGGTTCTCCGTGATGAATGGCATAAGCAATGGCTTCTTTTCTGTCAATGATCTCCACATATTTTCCATCTGTTCTGGAAATACCTGTTTTGATATCATCAATGATTGCCTGTGGATCTTCAAATCTCGGATTATCTGAAGTAATGATCGTCAGGTCCGCAAGCTGTCCGGATACTTCACCCATTTCATACCGACGTGATTTTGCACGGTTCCCTCCGCATCCAAAAAGACATACCAGTCTGTGAGGATGATATTCTCTCAGTGTTGTCAGAAGACTTTCCAATGCCATTGCATTGTGTGCATAATCGATCATCAGGGTAAACTCATCAGAAACCTTGACTGTTTCGATTCTTCCTTTTACTTTTGCCACTTTAAGGGCACGAATGATATTTTCCTGGGATACCTGAAAATGACGACAGATCGCAATGGCAGTCAGCGAATTATATATACTGAATTTTCCCGGAATATCAATCTCTACCGGAAATTCCAGCAGACCTTTCAACTGATAGGAAATACCCAGATACCCTTTTCCACCTACCATATGAGCATCTTCCGCCCGAAGGTCTGCCTGTGATGAAAATCCATAAGTTTCCAGTTCACATGTATGACCTTCAATAATCCTGTCAAAATGCTCGTCATCTCTGTTTACGATCCCAACTCTGCACTGACGCAAAAGCATAGATTTACAGGAAAGGTAATGCTCAAAATCTCTATGTTCATTAGGTCCGATATGGTCAGGCTCAATATTTGTAAAAATACCATAGTCAAAGACAAATCCCTGAGTTCTGTGAAGCATCAGTCCCTGAGAAGAAACCTCCATAACAACACAGTCACAGCCTGCGTCTGCCATCCTGCGGAAATATTCCTGCACTACATAGGACTCCGGAGTTGTATTTGCAGCAGGAATCACCTCGTCTCCTATGATCGCTTCAATGGTACCGATCAGGCCCACCTTATATCCGGCATTTTCCAGAATAGACTTTACCATATAGGTAGTTGTTGTTTTTCCTTTAGTTCCGGTAATTCCAATTGTCTTCAGCTGTTCTGCCGGATGGCCAAAATATGCAGCGGAAATAAATGCCATTGCATAACGTGTATCTTTTACAAGAATCACGGTAACATCCTCAGGTACCTGGACTTCTTCCTCCACCACAAGTGTCCTGGCACCTTTGGCGATCACATCCGGGATAAATTTGTGTCCGTCCACAACAGCCCCGCGGATGCAGATAAAAAGAGAATCTTCCTGAACCTTACGGGAGTCATAGACAACAGTACTCACTTCCTGCTCTGTACTTCCCTGACAGCAGGTGTATTCTAAACGTTCTAATAATGCTGATACTTTCATTTCTATTCCTCCAAGAAACATGCGGCAGATTTTCTGCCTGCACATTTGATATACTCTTTTATAGAATATCACACACAGGTGGCGTTTTCAATGTTTCGTTTTTATTCCTCTCCGCTGAGTTTCTTCCTTTTTTTGTATGCTGCTATCAAAAAAAATACCATAAGCAGCGTCAACACTGCCGTCTCTTTCATAAGCTGACTGTCAGAAGGATCTCCTGTTTTTGGGTTTACCGATACCGGATGGCTTTCCTCTCTGTCATAGACTGTCTCTTCTCCCCTAAACTCTGCCGGTCCGGAAATTTCAGTTTCCTGCTCCCCTGACTGTATCTGAAGTTCTGCCTGGGAAGTTACACTCTTCTCTCCAGTTTCTTTAGAAACGACCTCCACCTCATTGATCAGCTTCTTTTCTTTAATCTTTTCCGGAAGTGCAACCACAGCCTGAAGACTTATGGATCTGCCTGCTTCCAGTCTGTTTATCAGAGCCTTTGTCTTAGTGTTATTCAGGAGCACTCCCTCCTGTTCCAGAAACACAGCAGGCACATTTTCCAGCTGAAATTTTTCTGTTGTAATAATGGAATGCAGTGTACGTTCACCTGTGTTTCGAATACAAATTCGGAATAAGATCCTGTCCCCGGGCACTGCCACTGTACGATCTGCAGTTTTTGTTACCTGAAAATCCACTTTCAGCGGTGATATTTCTGTAGTGATCTTTACCTCTTTTTTGACTGCTGGAAGTTCTCCTGGCTGCTCTTCTGACTCAATTTCTCCTTCTGCATTTAACGTCAGATTTACAGGATTTGTCCAGTCTTCCGGAATCAGGATTCCCATATAAAAAATCCTTTTTTCTCCCGGCTCCAGCCTTCCCGAAACCGGTTCAGACTGCTGCTCTCCATTTTCATTCTCCCAGACTGCAGACAGCCCCTCTTCTATTTTCTCTGTAAATCGTATCTCCTTGAATGGAAGATTTCCCGTATTCTCTACCTTTATTTCATAAAGAAGCTTTTTTCCGGCTACTGCTGTGTCTGGTACTGCTTCTGTCTCCAGAGTAAACTCTGCTTCCTCCGCAGTTTCCGAAATCTCCTCCGATTCCTCATTTTCTCCTTCTCCATCTGTAAGATCTTCGGGTACCTCCATATCCTCTTCCGGCATTTCAACTTCCGGAAGCTCTGTCTGTGCATCTGAAGATCCGTTTTCTTCCAAAATATTTTCTTCTGGTATTTCCGGGATTTCTTCTTTTGACGGTTCCTCTTCCGGCTCTCCGTTATCCTCTTCATATTCTGATTCCACAAAAATCACAGGATCCTCTGTGTTTTCGTCCTCTGAATCATTATAAAGAACTTCTCCGTTTTCCGCTTCCTCCATACAGAAGCATTTTCCTGCCCTTTCGTTTTCTGACAAAGCAGTCTGAGCCTGAACGCTTTCTGACACCAGAATGGATCCGGCAAGAACAACTGCCAGTCCTGTTTTTTTGATCCTGCTCCATATTCTTTTTTTCATATATCCTCTCGCTTTCTGCTGCAGCATTTTCCGTTTACGGCGCATAGATCTTCTGCAGCATACGATCTGCCCCGTCTTCCTCTTATCTGAATCTCAGGACAACAGCATCTCCCCTTTCTTATTTTGGGCTGCAGGACAAATTCCCGCTGACGCAGTCATTTATTAATAAGGATACTGATTGGAATATGTGCCGATACGGCACTGAGAAATGTACGGCAGACAACTGTCAAACACCCCGAAACAGACGTCTGCTGTTACGCACCCGCAGAATGCGGGCTGGATGTTTTCACTGTAACATGGATTCAAAAAATACACAATAGATGAACATAAGAATCCTTTTAATTTAATTTTTCTTTATATTTTTTCTAGTTCTTTTAGAAACAGTACACACTTTGCACACAATTCTCCGATATAATATGTCTTGGATAGATGAATAACCACTCTCTATCTCCCCCCTCAAAAAAGTTAAGGAAACCAGCCGTCTGCCAATGCAGGCGGCTTTTCCTTTATATCTCCTGTTCTGACAATTTATTTAATCCTTTTTGACAATAAAATTTTTCCATATCTCTTTTCCGCCTGAATCCTCTCTTGCAATTCCCTCTCTATTCTTTTATAATTAGTGTTATCCAAAACGAAAAAGAAATGAGGAATTCCTATGAGCGAAAAAACTGTAGTAGTTGCATTAGGACACAAGGCACTGGGAACCACCCTGCCAGAGCAGAAAGTTGCCACAAAAGCAGCAGCAAAGGCTATTGCCGATCTGGTTGAAGACGGCGCAAATGTCGTGATTTCCCACAGTAACGGACCTCAGGTAGGTATGATCCATACTGCAATGAATGAATTCGGCAAGGCACATCCGAAATATACATTTGCCCCGATGTCTGTATGTTCTGCCATGAGCCAGGGATATATCGGCTATGACCTGCAGAACGCTATCCGCACCGAGCTTCTTTCACGCGGAATTTACAAACCGGTGGCAACTGTATTGACTCAGGTAGTCATCGATCCCTATGATGATGCTTTTGCAGAACCGGAAAAGATCATCGGCCGGGTACTTACCGCCGAAGAGGCTGAAGCCGAAGAAGAAAAAGGAAATTATGTAACAGAGATATCTGAAGGACAGTTCCGACGTATCCTGGCTTCTCCAAAGCCTCAGCGTATCGTAGAAATTGAAACAATACGTGCTCTGGCTTCTGCCGGACAGATTGTAATTGCAGCAGGCGGCGGCGGAATCCCTGTTCTTGAACAGGGCATAGAACTTCACGGAGCCAGCGCGATTGTCGAAAAAGATCTTGCCAGCGGACTTCTTGCCGAAGAATTAAATGCTGACACTCTTCTGATCCTTACAAGTGTCGAAAAAGTCAGTCTCAACATGGGTACTGAAAACGAAGAGCTTCTTGGTTCCATTTCCGCAGAAGATGCACACAAATATGTAGAAGCAGACCAGTTTACAAAAGGTTCTATGCTTCCTAAAATCGAAGCCGGACTTTCCTTTATTGAAAAGAAAGAGGGCAGACGTGCTATTATCACAGATATTGTTCATGCAGAAGCTGGATATAAGGAAAAGACAGGAACGATCATTAAATAAAATCAGTTGCTGCAGACACAGCATGCAGCAGCAAAACGGAGTAACAAAATGGATCTGAAAAGCAGAACATTATCAAATTTTGCGGAACTCGTCCGTACAGGTGAGTGCAAAAAATTTAAAGGAAGATTAAAGGTAGGCGTAGACCTTGGAACTGCCAATACTGTTCTGGCTGTGGTAGACACTTCCAACCGTCCCATTGCCGGAATTTCCGCTCCCTCCCATGCAATCCAGGATGGAGTGATTGTTAACTATTATGAATCTGTGCAGCTTGTCTCCAAGCTGAAGGCGACTTTGGAAGAAAGGCTGGGAACTGAGCTTTCCTATGCTGCCGCTGCCATTCCTCCCGGAGTAAACCAGGGCAGTGTCAAGAGTATTGGCTATGTTCTGGAAGGCGCCGGATTTGAAGTAACTAATATTGTGGATGAACCCACAGCAGCTTCCGCTGTATTAAAGATTACTGACGGAGCTGTTGTAGACGTAGGAGGCGGCACCACCGGAATCAGTATTCTGAAAGACGGAAAAGTCATTTATACAGATGATGAGGCTACCGGCGGCACACACATGACCATGACAGTAGCAGGACATTACCGCATCCCTTATGAAGAGGCAGAAATCCTGAAAACCCAGCCGGATAAACAGGACGAAATTTTTCCGGTGATCAAAGCCACTGTAGAAAAAATGGCCCTGATCACAGAGAAATTCCTGAAAGGCTATGAAGTACCTGCTGTTTATGTGGTAGGAGGATCCTCCATGTTCAGGGAATTTACTTCTGTATTTGAGAAAAAACTGAAGCTGCCTATTTATCAGCCAGTTCACCCTCTTCTTGTAACACCTTTGGGTATTGCCTACTGTTGTCAGCTTCCTTAATTCAAACAGCAAAAATGAGACTGAAAAAACAGTCTCATTTTTTGTATGCAATAATCCCGGCAGCTGTGTCCAGCCTGCCGGGATTTTCATATTTACATAGATTTTCTTTCTGCGATCTCTGCCATTTTGGCTTCATTGAGACGTGTATCTCCATGGACACGACTGTAGGAAAGATATCCGTTCATACGATCGATCTTTGTCAGATTTGTAGATCCGCATACCGGACATACATCCATCTCCAGTTCCTCATGACCACAGTCATCACAGTAAGCCAGAGAAAGGTTCACACCTTCGTAATATCCAAGATCCATTGCTCTTCGTATCAACGTACGGATAGCCTCTTTATTGTATCCGATAGGATAACGTACATACTGGATCTTGCCGCCATTGCAAAGTTCCCAGAAACGACCTTCCAGATCCTGTTTCTCAATAGGAGTCACATCTTCTGTTACATGACAGTGGAAGCTGTTGCTTACATAAGGACGATCTGAAACACCTTCGATGATACCATACATCTTGCGGAACTGCTCGACCTGAAGTCCGCAAAGACTTTCTGCCGGTGTTCCATAAATAGCATAAAGATTTCCATCCTCTTCTTTAAACTGATTCACCTTATTATTAATATATTTCAGTACCTCAAGAGCAAACTGACCGTCCTCGCGGATGGATTTACCGTTATAAAGCTCCTGAAGTTCATTCAGTGCTGTGATACCAAAAGATGCGGTCATAGGTTTCAGGATCTTGCCGATCTTTTCATGTGGTTTCAGATGTCCCCCATAAAATCCGCCTTCACAGTATGCCAGAGGATTGGTAGATGCTCTCATCTGTCCAAGATACTCATAAGTACGGATATGAAGATTACGGATCATTTCCAGGTAAAAATCAAGGACTTCATAAAAATCTCTGCTCTCTGCTCTTGCTTTTGCCAGGATCATCGGAAGATGAAGGCTTACTGCACCCACATTAAAACGGCCTACAAATACCGGGCTGTCCTTCTCATCTGCCGGATACATGCCGCCTCTTTCATACCAGGGGCTTAAAAACGCACGGCATCCCATAGGACTAATTACCTTGCCATACTGTTTATACATGCTGGCAATATAACCTTTTCCTGACATAGACAGCCAATCCGGATACATCGTCTTGGCAGAACAATCCACACCTGCTTCAAATACATCCTCACAGCACTGTCCCGGTCCATGGATGTTTTCGTCATAAAGGAATACAATCTTCGGGAAAAGAACCGGTTTTTTATGACCATCCTTTCCCTGTCCCCCTTTGTGAACTTCCAACAGGGACATATTACACATTTTCTCAAAACGTCCGGTTCCAAGCCCCAGAGTCACAGTAACAAAAGGATAATCTCCTCTGGAAGAGCCTACTGTATTCAGCTTGTATTCAATTCCCTGCCATCCCTGGTCAAAATCTCTGCGCACCTTATCCAGCGCATATTCGATTGCTTTTTCTTCTCTTCCGGTCCAGCTCTGATCAGAATATTTCAAAAATTCCTGAACATATTTGTCATAACTTTTCTGCGCGTAAGGAGCCAGGATCTTATCTACCTCCGGAACAGTAAATCCGCCGTACTGCTGAGCAGCTGTACTGAGGACAATATCCCCCATAACATCAAAGGCTGTATCCAGAGTCTTAGGCTCATTATACCATACATTTCCCATCTCAAATCCGCCTCTGAGCACAGATGCCACATCAAAAAGGCAGCAGTTCATAGTATCCAGACGGGCAGACTGATCATGGATATAGATATAACCATCCTTGCATGCCTGAAGCTCATTTCGGTTCATGAAAAATTTACGATAAAGTTCCTTATTCAATTCATTAAAGATCAGGCTTCTCTTTGTGGCAACTAACGCACTGTCCGTGTTTGCATTGCTCTTGTCACCAATATATCGGATGGCCTGGCTCTTTGTATACACATCATCCATCATATGGATAAAATCCAGCTTATAGTTACGGTAATCACGATAGCTTTTTGCCACCGCCGGATTCACTCTCTCCAGAGCGCCTTCCACGATATTATGCATCTCCTGGATCTGAATCTCATTTTTCCCAAGGGAATCCGCATGCTCCTGTGCGAAACGGCAGATAAAATCCTTCTCCTCCTGAGAAAATGTATACAGGATCCTTGCGGCAGATTTATTTACAGCTGCCACGATTTTCTGTGGATTAAATTCTTCCTTTGTCCCATCTTTTTTGATCACATAAATCATACCATTTTTCTCCTATTTCATCTCGTAAAAAAATGCACGATCTATTCATGTGCATCCCTACGATATTTCCCCATATCTGGTGTTGCAAAACTGAGTATAACACAATATCATGTAAAAAGAAAGGGGGAATTTAAAAAACTTTTTCCCCCTTGCTTCTTACCTGTCAAGCTCCTGGAAATAAACACTTTTATAAGAATCCCCTTCCCCGTCTAACTTGAGAACGTCTCCCTTTCCTAAAAGCATCTCCAGCGAATCGCCTTCCTTTAATTCAAAAACCTCCGCCTTTTTCTCATCGGCATTTTTGTAAAACAGCTTAACCATGTCATTATTTGTATAGATCCTGTAATCTCCAGCCGGAAGCTCATCTCCGACTTCTATGGAACCATAACCGACGTTGAGTCCATATTCCATCCTGCCCTCTGAATCCGACCAGGAAGAAAATGAATAGCTGTCAGGAATCTGCTCTTCCGGATTTCCGATACTGTACACTTCAGCCCCCTCTGAAGAAATCGTTGCAGAAGAGCTGTCGGTATAAGTTTCCTTATCTATCCAGAGAGACATAAGGTCATCAATCGAAGGTGCCACCAGCACTAAGACAGTAAACACCAAAAAAATAATACTGCCCGGAGATTTCTTTTTTTTATCTGAACTCCAGGAACTGTTGCTGCTTCTGCCAAACTCCTTTTTGCTTCTGGCAGCTGCTTTTTGTTTATCCTTATCCTTTTTGACCACCGTCCGGGCCGCATTTTTCTGAACCGTCTTTCCGGATATTTTCTGTGTATTTCTCTCAGAAGTCTGCCCTGAATCCTGCTTCGCATCTCCAAGGGGAACCATTCGCTTCAGAAGCTCCTCCCTAGCCTTGTCTGCAGCATGTTTATCATGGCTTCTCCTATCCTCATTCAGATGATAGAGAATTTCATCATTTCGATAAGGCATTCCACAGTCGCGGCATCTTCCATTGATAATCGCTCCATCACATAAAGGACATTTCATATGCTCCACCCTCCCCCTTTATTATCTGTTTTTATTGTATCGGATATCCCCAAAACCCGCAAGTTAAAAATTGCATTCCATAATTTTTCCTGCTATAATAAGAGAATCTAAACTCGAGGAGGATTATTATGGAACAATTTAAAATTCCCACCGGGTATCAGTCAGATCTGAATCTCCACGATACCCAGGTAGCGATCAAAACTGTCAAAGATTTTTTTCAGCAGACACTTGCCCAGAAGCTGAATCTTCTCCGTGTGTCCGCTCCTGTATTCGTTTCCCCGTCTTCCGGACTGAACGACAACCTGAACGGTGTGGAACGTCCAGTAAGCTTCGAGATCAAAGGAATGGACGAAAACGCAGAAATTGTCCACTCTCTTGCAAAATGGAAACGCTATGCGCTTAAAAAATATGGTTTTTCTCACGGAGAAGGTTTATACACAGATATGATTGCCATCCGCAGAGACGAAGATGTTGATAACATCCATTCTGTTTATGTGGATCAATGGGACTGGGAAAAAATAATTTCCAAAGAAGAACGTACCATGGAGACTCTGATCAATACCGTCCGCTCCATTTACAGCGTCCTGCGCAAAACAGAAAAATACATGGCAGTTCAGTATGATTACATAGAAGAGATCCTTCCGAAAGAAATCGCTTTTGTATCTACACAGGAGCTTGTAGATATGTACCCTGACTGTACACCAAAGGAAAGAGAATATAAGATTGTCAAAGAAAAGGGCGCCGTTTTCCTTATGCAGGTAGGTAAGACTCTGAATAATGGAGAACGCCATGACGGACGTGCTCCGGATTATGACGACTGGGAACTGAATGGAGATATCCTTGTTTACTACCCTGTACTGGATATTGCTCTGGAGCTTTCCTCCATGGGTATCCGTGTAGATGAGGAAGCACTGGATGCCCAGCTGACAGAATCCGGCTGTAATGAACGAAGAGAACTGGCATTTCAGAAAGCTATCCTGAACAAGGAGCTTCCTTACACAATAGGCGGTGGTATCGGTCAGTCCCGTATATGTATGTTTTTCCTTCGAAAAGCGCATATCGGAGAAGTCCATGCTTCCCTCTGGCCTGAAGAAGTACTTGAAAAAGCAAATGCAAATGGAATCCATCTCCTGTAATCTATCATTTATCCGTTCCTGTGAACAGTAACCAAAAACCACCTGCTGCAGGTGGTTTTTTACTGTATTTTTCACCAAATTTTAATAATTCACTTATTGACAGTCATGTACCTTCATACTATCATATCAATAGAATGCAGCACAAGTCCAGGAAGACAGATTTTTATCTGTTTTCCCACTGACAGGAAAGACAGAGGTACACAAAGTGAATATTTTATTTTTTCTGACACCCAAAAGTGAAGTAGCTTATATATTTGAAGATGATACACTGCGACAGACCATAGAAAAAATGGAGCACAGGAAATTTTCCTGTATTCCTCTCCTCAGCGTGGACGGCCGCTACACAGGCACCATTTCCGAGGGAGATCTTTTATGGGGACTGAAACGTCTGAATACCATGAATGTAAAGGAAATGGAAGATATTTCTATTATGGCCATTCCCAGACGCGCCACCTATAAACCGGTACATGCAGATGCTGATATGGAAGATCTTCTGGACCGCGCCATTAACCAGAATTATGTTCCGGTAGTTGATGACCAGGGCTTTTTTATCGGCATCATTACTCGTAAGGAAATCATCAAATATTGCTATAAAGAGCTGAAAAAAGCCTACGCGGACAGGGTTCCTTCGGAGAAATGCCATACGGAAGACACTTCCGTCCGCTGATAACATTTTTCTTTTCGTAATTTATCAAAAAACGCTGCAGCAGATCCGTCAATAATCTCCGGTTCTGCTGCAGCGTTTTTTTGATCAGCAATATTTTATAAGACTTTAGATAAAAATTCTTTCAGTCTGGCATTTTTCGGATTGGCAAAAAATTCCTGAGGAGTATTCTCCTCCTGAATTTTTCCTTCATCAATGAACATAACTCTGGTTGCCACCTCTCTGGCAAATCCCATCTCATGAGTAACCACCACCATGGTCATTCCTGACTTGGCCAGTTCCTTCATGATCTCCAGAACCTCTCCTACCATTTCCGGGTCAAGAGCTGAGGTAGGCTCATCAAAAAGCATTACATCCGGATTCATAGCCAGAGCTCTGGCTATAGCGATTCTCTGTTTCTGCCCTCCTGACAGCTGACTTGGATAAGCATCCGCCTTATCCGGAAGACCTACACGCTCAAGAAGCTCATCTGCGCGTCTGGAAGCTTCCTCTTTCGTCATCAGTCCAAGCTTTTCCGGCGCAAGCATAATATTTTTCTTAATAGTCAGATGAGGAAACAGATTAAACTGCTGGAACACCATACCAATTTTCTGACGCATTTTATCTACATCCACAGATTTATCCGTAATATCAGTTCCCTCAAAAAGAATCTGCCCTCCTGTAGGAGTTTCCAGAAGGTTCAAAGAACGGAGAAATGTAGATTTACCACAGCCGGAAGGTCCGATGATGGCAACTACCTCTCCTTTACAGATCTGAGTGGAAATCCCGTTCAGAACCTGCATTCCGTCAAAAGATTTTTTCAATTCCTTTACATCAAGCAATACTTCACCTTTAGCGTTCACTACTTCTCAGCCTCCTTTCCAGTTTTCCTACCAGATAAGACAGGAACATTACAAGTACCAGATAAATTGCAGCAACTGCCAGAAGAGGCAGCAGAGCTTCATAGGTTTGGCTTCGGATGATATCGCCTCCACGAGTCAGATCCGTAAGACCTATATAACCACTGATAGAAGTTTCCTTCATCAATACAATAAACTCATTTGCCAGTGCAGGAAGCACATTTTTTAATGCCTGCGGCAGAATGATCAAAAGCATTGTCTGACGATAATTCAAACCCAGACTTCTGCCGGCTTCAAACTGTCCCTGATCGATAGACATAATACCGGAACGGACAATCTCAGCTACATAGGCTGCAGAGTTCAGACCAAAGGCGACGATCGCTGTGATCAGCTTTCCTGGATCATGAACCGCAAACACAACATAATACATGATCAGAAGCTGTACCATTGCCGGGGTTCCTCTGATCACAGTCAGATACACTTTACAGATGGCGTTCAGGACTTTCATTTTTCCTGTCCGATCATGAGTCGCACGGATCATAGCAATGATAAATCCTAAAATAATACCGATCAGAACCGCAAAAGCTGTAATGATCAAGGTGGTCTTCAAACCACTGAAAATAAACTCATAACGCTTATCGTCTATGAAATTCAATCGAAATTTCTCAATAAAATCTGTCAAAACATTCACCGCTTTCTCTTTTTTCACGTATTTTCAGTAACTCATAATAAATTCCGGGTTCCCATACCGATTGTTTCGATGCCGGGTACCCGGAATTATTCTTGTCTTATGACAGCTGTAAATCTTTTTTCATTATTTGCGAACAATGATTACCTGTTTTGCGGTTGTATAGGTATCTGTAAAGTTCGCGCTCTTCTTACGGTCTTCTGTTACTGTCATACCAGCTACACCAATATCAGCTTTTCCAGAATCTACCGCATTCATGATCGCATTGAACTCCATATCCTCAACCTTCAGCTCATAGCCAAGCTTGTCACAAACAGCCTGTGCCATATCTACATCGATGCCTACAATCTTATCACCTTCATAATACTCATATGGAGGAAATGTTGCATTGGTAGCCATAGTCAGTGTTCCGTTGGAACGGTCTACATCCTTAGGAGACTCATATGGACATGTTCCCTTTACATCATCATCACCGATATAGTTTTCATTGATTTTATCCAGGGTTCCGTCTTCCTTCAGTTCTTTAAGAGCGCCGTTGATTGCTTCTGTCAGTTCATCATTGCCTTTCTTTACCGCAATGGCATATTCCTCTGTGGCAAAATCCTCTTCCAAAATTTCCAGATCGTCATTATTCTCAATAAATTTCTCTGCCGGAAGGCTGTCAATGATAATACAGTCAATCTTGCCCTGCTTCAGAGCCATAACGGTATCATTTGCTTTATTAAAACGCTCGATGGATGTTCCCTCTTCATCTCCTTCATAATCAGAAGCATAAAGGTCACCAGTTGTACCCAGCTGCACACCAATCTTTTTTCCCGGAAGATCATCCACACCATCAATTCCACTGTCATTGGCAAATACAGTTACTCCGCCGAGCATAGCTGTGGTCATGGCTGCACAAAGTGTAAGCGCTGCAAATTTTTTCATGTTTTTCATATTCTTGTCCTCCTTGAATACTATACCCTCATCGGTATATTTATACATTTTTGTTGCATAAAGTTCTTTGAAATTATGTTTCTTATTTTACCATGTTTTTAGGAAAATGCAATAGTTTACTTGCATAATAAAAAAATATTTTCTATAATAAAAATACGCTCATATGCACAAAAAACGATAATTATATGCAAAAATCATTTTTTAGGATCAAAGGAGGATAAATCTATGGGAATGAATCAGACTCCCGCTTCTGAACGGATACATATCAGTTTTTTCGGCAAACGAAATGCAGGTAAATCCAGTGTGATCAATGCAGTGACCGGGCAGGACCTTGCCATTGTTTCTAATATAAAAGGAACCACTACCGATCCGGTATATAAAACCATGGAGCTTTTACCTCTGGGACCAGTGATGCTCATCGATACCCCGGGAATTGACGATGAAGGAGATCTGGGTGCTCTTCGTATAAAAAAAAGTTATCAGATTCTGAACAAAACAGATATTGCCATACTTGTAGTAGATGTTCTTATTGGCATAACAGAACATGAAGAGGCTTTGATACACCGCTTTCAGGAAAAAAATATTCCCTGGATTCTGGTATACAACAAAGCGGATCTTATCCCCGGAGAAATTTCCGGCACAGCCTTCCCGCCCCATACGGATACAGCTGCCGGCAATGAACTTTTTATCAGCGCAGCTACCGGTTCCGGAATACATGAGCTAAAAGAAAAAATCGCTTCCCTGAAACCGGAAGACACGCATAAATATCCACTGATCAGCGATCTTGTCTGTCCTCTGGATCTGGTAATCCTTGTAATCCCTATCGATAAAGCAGCCCCAAAAGGCCGCTTGATCCTTCCGCAGCAGCAGACTATCCGCGCCATTCTGGAATGCGGTGCACTTTCCCTTGTAGTCAAGGATACAGAGCTGAAAGATACCCTGGAGCATTTTCTTTCAAAAGATATCCATCCCAGATTGGTTATCACTGACAGCCAGGCTTTCGCCCAGGTTTCCAGCGTTACACCTGAAGAGATTTCTCTTACCTCTTTTTCCATTCTCTTTGCAAGATACAAAGGAGATCTTGGCACTTTGACAGAAGGCGCTGCCGCTTTAAAAAACATTCAACACGGAGATAAGATCCTGATTGCGGAAGGCTGCACTCATCATCGTCAGTGCGACGATATTGGAACCGTAAAGATTCCCAATATGATTCGGAAATTCACCGGAACAGAACCTGAATTTGTATTTACTTCAGGAACAGAGTTTCCAGATGATGTATCTGATTATAAACTTGTGGTTCACTGTGGCGGATGTATGCTTAACGAAAGAGAAATGAAATATCGGATTGCATGCTGCCGTGATCAGAAGGTTCCAATTACTAATTACGGAATCCTGATTGCCCGGATAACCGGAATTTTAAACAGGAGCCTTACACCTTTTCCGGAATTTCAGAAGTTATTATAAAATTCTTGGTTTTTTTATTCTGATTTCACAGAACTATAACATTTTTTCTATATACTGATAACGTTATTAAATAAGGGGTGCAAAGTTCGGAAATCCTTTTTTCGGCTCTGCAGTGTATCAATAACGAGGAGGAAATTTATGAAATTTACAAAAATGCAGGGAATCGGAAACGATTATGTCTATGTAGACTGTTTCCAGGAAACCGTAAATAACCCTTCCGCAGTGGCAAAATTTGTCAGTGACAGGCATTTCGGGATTGGCTCAGACGGACTGATTCTGGTAAAACCATCTGATGTGGCTGACTGCGAAATGGATATGTATAATCTTGACGGCTCACAGGGAGCCATGTGTGGAAATGGAATCCGCTGTGTGGCAAAATTCGCTTATGACAAGGGTATTGTACACAAAAAAAACATCAGCGTAGCAACTAAAAGCGGAATCAAATATCTGGAGCTTACTGTAAAAAACAATAAGGTTTCTTCTGTAAAGGTAAATATGGGCTCTCCTATACTGAATGCCAAGACCATTCCTGTTGTATCTGAAAAAGAGCAGGTCATTAATGAGCCGCTGATTGTAAATGGAAAAACGTATCATATCACTGCTGTTTCCATGGGAAATCCCCATGCCATTGTCTATATGGATGATGTAGAAAATCTTGATATTGCTGAAATCGGACCAGCGTTCGAAAATCATATCAACTTTCCAGACCGGATCAATACTGAATTTGTAAAAGTCATTGACCGGCATACACTTCAGATGCGTGTATGGGAAAGAGGTTCCGGTGAGACCCTTGCCTGTGGAACAGGAGCCTGTGCCGTTGCCGTTGCCTCTACCTTAAACGGTCTGGTTGACGAAGACGTGCCTGTCACCGTAAAGCTTTTAGGCGGTGATCTAGAAATCCTGTGGAACCGTCAGGAAAACCTGGTCTATATGACCGGTCCGGCAACTACTGTTTTTGAAGGAGAAATTGACCTTTCTTTCCTTGAAAAATAACAGGAACTTCCTATAAAAAGCGTACAAATCCGCTTCCTACTTCCTCAATCTTTAAAGAAAGTGCTCCGCAGGAATGCGGAGCATTTTTATCTGGATAATATTTTCCACTTTATTTTTCTTCGTTTTGTTCCTGGAATTTACGATATGCTTCTACTGGCATATCCATTCCCGTATACAGCTTATATGCAGCAGCTCCCTGCCAGAGAAGCATTCCCTTACCGCCTACAGTCTTGCAGCCGGCTTCCTTTGCCTCCCGGAGAAGCCTAGTCTCTTCCGGATTATAAACTACATCCGCCACTACAAGCTCCGGTCGGAACATAGCTGTATCTGTGATCAGAGTTGTATTCTCATGTGGCTTCATTCCTGCAAGAGTTCCGTTTACCAGAATATCTGCCTTTTCAACTTCTTCTCTCAGCTTATCCTGATCTTCAAGACAGAACACCTGCACCTGGCATTCTGGTGCTTCTTGTTTTAATTTCTCTGCAGTATTTTTTGCCCGTTCCAAGAACGGATCATCCGGATTAAAAATAGAAATAGAAGCAGCTCCGTCAAGAGCGCACTGTACCTGAATGGCTGTAGCTGCTCCGCCCGCACCAAGAACCACCATTTTTTTTCCTTTTACGTCTACTCCATGTTCTCTTAAATTCTGTACAAATCCGGTTCCGTCTGTAATATGGCCTACAAGCTTCCCGTTTTCATTAACAATCGTATTTACTGCTCCAATGATCCGTGCTGCCGGAGAAAGCTCATCTACAAGTCTTGCCGCTTCATTTTTACAGGGCATGGTCACATTGGCTCCTCTCATTTTAAAAAGGCGCATGGCGTCCAAAGCTTCCCCCACCTGATCTTCCTTAATATCAAAAGCCATGTATGCGTAGTCCTGGTTATTATGCTGAAAGCTGAAATTGTACATAGCCGGTGATCCGGAATGTCCTACAGGACTTCCGATCAGCATCATAAGTCCTGTTGTCCCCTTGATCCTCTGTTCCATAATATTTCCCTCCTCTAATATCTGTTTTGGTGCTTTACACTTTATAAATTCAAAATCTGTTCCCCGATTCTTATCAGTTCTTTTCAGCCGGAAATTCTCTGCATCAGTTCCTTACAGATCTCCTGCTTCGTTTTACCATCTGTTTCAATCATAATATCCGCAGCAGCTTCATATTTTTCACGACGCTTTTCCATAAGCTCTGCAATAAATTCTACATTTTTATTACCTTCCAGTAGCGGACGTCCATGATCATTTTTCACCCTCTCCAGGATAGTTTCCGGTTTTGCTGTAAGAAGAACGACCTTTCCGTTTTTCTTCATTTCAACCACGTTCCGCTCTCGCATTGGTACACCGCCGCCACATGAAATTACTACATTTTTTCTGGACTGCATTTCAATCAGAAGGTCTGTTTCAAGATCACGGAAATATTCTTCTCCATAAGTTTTAAAAATATCGGAAATGTTCATCCCCTGTCTTTCTGAAATAATCTGATCCATTTCGACCACTTCCATGCCAAAATTTTTTTTCAGATAGGAAGAAACTGTACTTTTTCCTGTTCCCATAAATCCGATCAAAACAATATTATAATCAAACTTTCCAACTTTATTTTGTTTCAGTACATTCAGCTTATCTGACATTTTCCTCTTCCTTCCAAGCTATATATTATTTCTGTAAATTATGCTGCTGTTGCGTACAGAGATTTCTTTAAGACTTTTACAACAGTATAACATTTTTTTTTTGCTTTAACAATATAGCGCAGAAAACTCCAATCAAAAAAAGGAACTCCTTCCGCAAATTCACGAAAAGAGTTCCTTCCCAGTCTAATTAAAACATATGTATCTATAAATTATTCCGCATCCTCTATCTGATCACAAATAACAGCAATCGGAGAAAGATCTTCAAATTCTGCTTCAATAACTTTTTTTTCTAAATCCACATCTGTAGGTTCAACAATTTCCCATACAGAACGATCCATACTATAATGAAGGATTTCGACATTTTCCATCTTGTCTGTCAGGCTCGGCACTGAAATACTAATTTCATAATTACCCTCTTCATTTTCTTCGGCCGCTTCCAATGCAATCAAATCTATAAAACCTGTTACAAATTCTTTTTTTTCAAGAACAGCAATCACTTCTTCTAAAGCGGCTTTTACTTCTTCATCTTCGATAGTTTCAGCCATATCCTGAAGTTTTGTGATTACATCAACCATCTCCATAGTGCCATCATTTACACCATCAATAATATCCACAATTTCCGGTGCTTCCTGCGCTAAAGTCCTGTATGCCTCAGATTCTTCAATCTCTGCAGTAATTTCATACTGCTGTGCTGTATCACCAGTTACTGTCAAATCATTTGTACGACTTCCTGCTGCATTCACAAAAGACACGGATCCCACAGTCATTACAGAAGCCAATGCACATACCATAAGACATTTTCTTAATTTCATAATAAATCGCTCCTTTTCTTTTTAATTTATAGATAATAGTGCTGTACTAAATATCTCTCATTTTGTAAAAAGCATTTCTACTAAAAGCCTTGTCAGCTCTTCTTCATATACATGGTACTCATCAAAATTTTCACCTTCTACAGTTTCTCCGGGAACTGTTTTTATATCTGCCATAGTTCCTTCTGATGCAGTCAGAAGTTCTGCAAACACATCATTACTTATATTTGTAATAGTATACGGTTTTAATCCTTCAAAAAGATCTATGACAAAAGAAGCATTTTCCGTCGCCTTTTTTCTTGCTTTTTCTATAAAAGCTTTCATGAATACTTTCTGACGGGTCTGGCGTATCATAGCGCTCCCCGGTTGCAATGTATCTCTATATCGAACAAACATTTCTGTATTTCCACTTGTAAGTTCTACAACTGCGCCCTCATAAAATTCCGGATTTTGAAATTCCAGGCTGCTATCTGGTACTGTTACCGTAACACCATCTACTGCTTCTGTCAGTAAAGGAATGCCATCCATATTAAGTGAACAATATTTTTGAATTGGAATATTTCCCAGAAGTCTTGATACAGCGTCACTCATAAGCTGACAGCTTTTATCTTTTCCATCTCCATATGCATACTGTATGTTAATATGATCCTGAGTAGTACCAAGACTCTTCCCAGATGGATTAAATACTTCTATTTCTGTTATAGTATCTCTTGGAATAACAAGAATCTGTGTCTTCTTCGTAACTCTATCTACAGATATTAAAAAAATGACATCCGCCTGTCCTGCATCACTTTGTCTCGTATAATCAGAAACTTTTTCCCGCGTATCAATTCCTAAAAAAAGATAATTGGTAAGATGATCATTATAATGATACTCTGTTCCATTGTATTCTATTATAGTATTATCTGTCTTACTTACATTATTTCTGTTTACACTTACTGCTGTAACTGTAGGTTGATCTGGCATCTGACTCCATAAAAAACAACATCCTCCCATTGCAGCAATTATAGCAAACAATATTAAAACTAAATTTTTTTTTCTTTTTACACTTTTTTTTCTAAATGAACTACTCATTTTGTGTCATTCTCTTGTGAAGAATCTGTTTGTTTAGTTTCTTTTCTTTCAATTTCATCTGTATCTTCAGCATCAGAAGCTTTTGTCGCAGATTCCTTCGAATCACTGTCTTCTTCAGAAGTTTGAGACTGTTCTGCCAACTCTGCCGCCCGCTTCTTTACATTTTCATAATCTTCAATACCTTTTTTTTCTTTATCAGCAAGTTCTGTTAATTCTTTTGTCTCCTTGCCTGTACTTCTATGGTCTGTAACCAAAACCATACCCAATACCAATATCAGTACTATTGAAACAATCGCAAGGATTATATTCATTTTTTTATTACTTTTTCCACTGTTCCAAGTCAATTTAATCCTGCCTCTCTTCCTGCAGATATGTCACCCTTGATCATTTTCTGATTTTCTATAATACTGTCCATATTTTTTATAATATTTATCCTGAGTCTGATCCGCCTTATTTAATACAGTACCCAAAATCCTACATCCGGCTCTTCTAAGACGATTCATCGCTTTCTGCGCAACACGATAACTGACTGCTCCCTGCTCCACAACGAAAATAGCTCCATCACAATATTTCGCCACAAGCACCGCATCAATAATATTTGCTACTGGAGGTGTATCACAAATTATATAATCATAATAACCTCTAATTTCTTTCATAAATGCACCAAAAATCTCATCTCCCAGTAAGCTTGTAGGATCAGGAGCCGGTGAACCTCCAAAAATAATATCCAAATTTTCATAATTAGTGGCGTAAATCAGATCTTTTACTGCAATCTGTCCACTAAGAAACTGCGACATTCCTTTCACTTCCTGGTTCACACGAAAATGTGTAAAATAAGCTGATTTTCGAATATCTGCATCTATCAGAAGCACTTTTTTGCCAATACTGCTTAGTTCTTTTGCAAGACTGATAGAGATATCACTTTTCCCCTCATTTGGATAACTACTAGTTATCAGAATAGATTTTATTCTTTTTCCTGACAACTGAAGATTTGTCCTTAATGTTTTAATTGCTTCGTCATAAAAATAATTCGGTTTTCTTATATCCTCTATCTCAACATTTCTCATCAAACAGCTACTCCCTTCACCTTAATGGCGTCTGTTTCTTCGTTTATTATAGTTCACATAATCTTTTCTGTCTGGAACAACCGCAAGGACAGAAGTATCCAAATACTTAACAATATCCTCTTCTGTTTTCAGAGAATCATCCATAATTGCATTTACTGCAATCAGCGCTGCACATACAAATGCACCAAACACAAATCCAAGAAGTACGTTCTTTTTTACACTTGGTGAGGATCTTACAACAGGAATCTTTCCTGTTTCAATAATCTTAGGCGGAATAACCTCCATTTTATCACCAATATAATCAGAAGAAACTTCCGCAATCTCATCCACAATCTTCTTTGCCAAAATCGGGTCTGCATCCTCAACTGTAATTTCAAGAATACGGCTGTCCGTAGGATTAGTAATAGTAATCTTCGCTTTCAATTCTTCATAAGAAATATCCAGATTCAGATTTTCTATCACCTGCTCTAAAACCGGAGTACTTTTAATCAGTACTGTGTAATCACTTGTCAAGCTGGTTCCTAACTGAAGATCAGCCAGTGATGTCAGTGTGGTTTCTTTTGAAAGAACCAAAATACTAGACATAGACTGATACATAGGTGTAACTGCAAAATGTGTAAATGCTCCGCTGATACAGGCAGCCAGAAGACCTGCTGCCAGAATAAACATGATCTTGTTTTTCAATGCTTTCAAAATTTCCAAAAGATCAATTTCCACTTCATCCCGGCTTTTGTCATCTAATATCTCTCCGTAGTCTGTTTTTACCTTATCCAACTTCAGTAATTCCTTTCATTCATTGTACAGGTGTTTAACCTGTCTTGTGTTTTTTCCACTTACCCTCATATAAACACTTATAATATATCACACACATTCCCATTGATGCAATAGTAAAAACTGCTGTAAACAGGACATTATTAGCCAATCATTTCCAGCACTCTTTCCACTACAAACACTGCTCCACATGCAATAAGTGCTACTGTCAGAAGACTTCTTTCCTTATATGCAGCGATCAGTGCGGCAATCAGTCCAGCTGCCCCCGCAGCCATTCCTGAAGACGGCGCCGTCAGGATTGCCGGAAATGTCATAGCTGCCAGACAGGCATAGGGAACGTAATACAAAAAGGATTTCAAAAACGGACTGGTGATCTCTTTTTTAAAAAGTACCAAAGGCAACATACGAATCAGATAAGTTACTGCCGCCATTACAAAAATATACATACAAACACTGTAATTCACGGTTTTTCCTCCTCTCCGTCTCCAACAGGACAGAAATACGCAGCAGCTCCTGCCACCACCAATGTAGTGATAATGATCACAAATCCTGAAGAAACCCTGTTCAGCAGCGGCATGTAAGCAAACAGGCTGCTCATCGCCATGGCTCCTATAACCACCTTACATACTGCCCTGTGTTTTTTTGCCGGAGGAATGATCAGTGCCAGAAACATTCCATAAATGGCCACGCTTAACGCACTTGCCATAAATCCCGGCATGATGTTTCCAGCCATGGCTCCCATCAGGGTTCCTAATGTCCATCCTGGAATGGCAGCGCTCATTGCACCATAATTATAAAAAGGATTCAGCCGCCCCGGCTGGCTGATACTGATACCAAAAATCTCATCCGTCATACCAAAAGCCACTGCATACCGATGCCAGGGAGCCAGATTTCTCTCCAGCTTCTGAGAAACTGAAAATGACATCAGACTGTAGCGCAGATTGATGATCAGCTGTGTCAGAGCCATCTCCCACAGAGAACCACAGGCAATCATAATATCCAGTCCTGCAAACTGTCCTGCCGAAGTCAGATTGGTCAGCGAGATCAGCGTTGCCTGCCATACTGACATCCCTCCGGACACGGCCATCATTCCAAATGTAAAGGACACGGCAAAATATCCCAACGCAATAGGGACCCCGTCATGGAGTCCCCGTATAAACTGTTGTTTATTTATCTTTTGTTCCATGATTCTTATTCACACTCCTTATTCCGTATCTCATTATACGTTTTAACAGGACGATTGTAAATAAAAATCATTTCTTTCTTATTCTGCTTTTTCCAGAATATGATAATAAGCTCTGGCTGTAGCCATATAAATCAGTCCGTATATCGCAGCAAAAACCAGAACTGTGACAGCCGTGCACAGAAGAAACAGACGGTCATTGCTCATTCCCACCATCAGCAAAAGCTTCTTCATCAATGGAAAAGCCATGCTGATATGAACACATGCAGCCGGCAGAGGAAGGAATCACCAGTGTATGGGGACGTGACTCAGAGAGATAAATATGGATTCCTCCTGTTTTTGTATACTTCAGAGCATTGGAAAGGCACTGTCCGATCACAAATCCCAGCCATTTCGGATCTGTAAGCACCCTTTCTTCCGTTCCTGAATAAATCAGCTTCAGTTTTTTTCCGATAAATATAGATGCATATTTATAGATCTGCTCCCGGATAATACTGTCCAGACTGCATTCTTTAAACTGCATATCAGAAGACATATCTTCTGTCCTCAGATATCCCAGAACCATTTCCACATATTCCTCCACCCGGAAAAGTTCTCCGGCCGCTGCCCGGTTCTTTTCCACATCTTCCGCAAGAATCAGGCGAAGGGCTGCAATAGGCGTTTTGATCTGATGGACCCACATGGTATAGTAATCTGTCATTTCCTGATGAGAACGTATTCTTTTTTCTTCTGCATCCATCCGCATCTGATTCAGCCTGCAAATGATCTGGTGCAGAAGCTCTTCCCTCTCGTCTTCCGGTTCAGGAAGAGTCTCCAGTTCCAGCGGAAGAAGAATCTGGATCCGCTCCAGCAGCTCCTTCTCTTTGCGGAATCTGTTCCATCCGTACAAAAACGCACCTGCTGCCGGAATCATACACAGTACCGATCCATAAAATACAGGTTCCAGGGAACAGCCGTAAAGCCAGAAAGTCAAACCCAGTATTCCACAAAAGCTCAGGAACAAAAGGAAGGTTTTCCACATTTTCCTCAAATAGCCGCTCATCTGTACTCCTTCCTACAGTACCATATAACCCAAACCTTTTTTCGTCACGATCATACCGCCAAGTCCAATCCCTTCCAGCTTTCGTCTCAGACGGTTCACATTGACAGTCAGAGTATTGTCATCCACAAAATCATCATTTTCCCAGAGCATCTGCATGATTGATTCCCGACTGACCGCCTTCCCTCCCTGAGAAAAAAGAAGATTCAGGATCCGCAGCTCATTTCTGGTCAGATCCACTGTACTTCCCTGATAATTCAGGGTACCGCTTCCCAGATTCAGGATCGCTCCGTTCCTTTCCAGAAGATCTGCCCCTGTGCCAAAGGAATAAGCTCTTCGGAGGATGGCCTGTACTTTCGCAGACAAAACCTCTAGATCAAAGGGCTTGGAAATAAAATCATCTGCCCCCCGGCTCATTGCCATGACTATATTCATATTATCTGCGGCAGAGGACAGAAACACAATAGGAACCTGGGAGATACGTCTGATCTCTTCACACCAGTGAAATCCGTTAAAACCTGGAAGTTTCAGATCCAGAAGCACAAGCTGTGCTTCTGATCTGATAAACTCTCCTGTGATATCAAAAAAATTCTCAGCTGCCGTAACCTCGTAGCCCCATGATTCCAGATGTTTTTTTACAAGCGTACAAAGGGTTTCGTCATCCTCCACCAGAAAAATCCTGTACATCAAAGCTCCTCATCCACATATCGTTGAATATTGGAAGCATTGACGTATTTTTTCAGATGCTCTCCGTCTGTAATCACCAGTGTAGGCGCCTGCATAATGCCAAACTGCCTTGCCAGCTCCGGATTCTTTTCTGCATCAATAATCTCAAGCTCTTCACCCTCCAGCATCTTTTTTGCCATACGGCAGTTTGGGCAGGTACTGGTCGTAAATAAATACTTATGAGTCTCCAGAGGCTCCACCTTTACATCATCCTTTGTCATGGTCACCATACTTGTATGGACTTTTTTTAATGTAGAATGAGTAATGTCATACAGTGTCCTGTTTTTGTATTCCTGCGCTTTCCCGTCATTCCAGTTCTGTACCGGGCGGTAATATCCTGTGATACGGCTGTAAACCTCGGCTTTTTTGCCGCATTTCGGACAGGTAAAGTGCTCACCGCTTAAATAGCCATGCTCGCTGCATACAGAATAGGTCGGCGAGATCGTATAGTACGGAAGCTTATAATTCTCTGCAATCTTACGGACCAGAGAAGCGGCAGCTTTCCAGTCAGGCAGTTTTTCTCCGAGAAAACCGTGAAATACTGTTCCTGATGTATAAAGAGTCTGCAGTTCGTCCTGAATATCCAGAGCATCAAAAATATCAGAGCTGAATTCAACCGGAAGATGAGAGCTGTTTGTATAATAAGGAGTATCTCCCTTACTTCCTGCTGTCTTAATATCCGGCCAGCGCTTTCTGTCATGCTTGGCAAGACGGTATGCCGTAGACTCTGCCGGAGTTGCCTCCAGATTAAAAAGTTCTCCCTCGTACTGCTCCTGATAATCAGAAAGTCGATTTCTCATATGTTCCAGAACCTCTTTCGTAAATTTCTGGGTTCTCTCATCCGTCATGTCGCAGCCCAGCCATCTGGCATTCAGCCCGGCCTCATTCATACCCACCAGACCAATGGTGGAAAAATGATTACTGAAGCTTCCCAGATATCTTTTTGTGTAAGGATACAGCCCCTCATCCAGAAGTTTGGAGATCACCTGCCTTTTAATGTGCAGGGATCTGGCTGAAATGTCCATCATATGATCCAGTCTCCGGTAAAATTCCTCCGGGGTTTTGGAAAGATAAGCAATACGCGGCATATTGATGGTAACAACTCCTACGGAGCCGGTACTCTCACCGGAGCCGAAGAATCCGCCGCTCTTTTTGCGCAGCTCACGAAGATCCAGACGGAGACGGCAGCACATGCTTCGGATATCACTTGGCTTCATATCGCTGTTAATATAGTTGGAAAAATACGGAGTTCCGTATTTTGCTGTCATTTCAAACAGAAGACGGTTGTTCAACGTATCAGACCAGTCAAAATCCCTGGTAATGGAGTAGGTTGGGATCGGATACTGAAATCCTCTTCCATTGGCATCACCCTCAATCATTGTCTCAATGAAAGCACGGTTTACCATATCCATTTCCTGTTTGCAGTCTTTATACTTAAAATCCATATTTTTACCGCCTACAATAGCCGGAAGCTCTGCCAGATCATCCGGCACAGTCCAGTCCAGAGTAATATTGGAAAACGGCGCCTGAGTTCCCCAGCGACTTGGTGTGTTTACACCGTAAATAAAGGATTCAATACATTTCTTTACCTCATGGTAGCTTAAGTTATCCACCTTAACAAAAGGTGCAAGATAGGTATCAAAGGAGGAGAATGCCTGAGCTCCTGCCCACTCATTCTGCATGATACCCAGGAAGTTTACCATCTGATTGCAGAGTACGCTTAAATGTTTAGCCGGAGCAGAAGTGATCTTGCCCTCAATTCCTCCAAGGCCTTCCTGGATCAGCTGTTTTAAAGACCATCCTGCACAGTATCCGGTAAGCATGGAAAGATCATGGATATGGATATCTGCGTTTCGGTGCGCCTCTGCGATCTCGTTGTCATAGATTTCAGACAGCCAGTAATTTGCTGTTACCGCACCGGAATTGCTAAGGATCAGTCCGCCTACGGAATAGGTAACTGTAGAATTCTCCTTCACTCTCCAGTCTTCTACTTTTACATAGCTGTTTACAATCTCCTTATAATCAAGGATTGTAGATTTCATATTGCGGATTTTTTCTCTCTGCTTACGATAAAGAATATACGCTTTGGCAACATCACTATATCCCGCCTGGATCAGTACATTTTCCACACTGTCCTGAATATCTTCTACTGTTATCAGATCCTCCAGGATCTTATCCTGAAAATCTGCAGTCACTCTTAAAGCCAGAAGATCGATCATATCCTGACTGTAATTCTTTTCTTTTGCCTCAAAGGCCTTGTTGATGGCAGATGATATTTTTGCCATCTGGAAATCAGCAATCTCTCCATCCCGTTTAACTACCTGAAACATACTGTTATTTCCTCCTTTGCCATACCTCATATGATAAATTGTAAAAACCTGATTTACATTCTATCAAACTATCCTGTTTCCGTCAACCGCCCCAAAAGCAGAAAAACCACTATATATAGTGATTTTCTATCTAAAAAACACTATATATAATGGTTGTTTTTCCTGTATTTACAGGCAGTTCCAGACTTTCCGACCGTCTGAAAACTGCTGAAAAAATAAATTTATCTTTCCGGCATTACCCGCACAAAAAATTCTGCCGGAATCTTTGCACGTACAAAAATACCGTCCTCCCGGTACTCCTCAGAAAGAAGCTGTCCATATTCACGAATAGTCTGGAGCTTGCCTGCCTCTCTGTAGGAATAAAGTTCTTCCAGATACACCTGCTCTTCTGCCAGGAATCCGGACAAAGTCTCTTTCAGCTCCGTTAAACCCTTTCCGGTTTTTGCAGAGCATTTGATGATCTGGTCAGCATTAGGATCACGAAGGTCGGATTCCGTAACAAGATCCTGTTTATTAAACAAAGTGATCACTTTTTTTCCGGAAGCCCCCAGTTCTCTCAGAGTCTTATAGACTACCTCCATCTGCATTTCCGCCTGAGGATTCGACGCGTCTACCACATGAATGATATAATCTGCATACTTCGCCTCTTCCAGGGTACTCTTAAACGCCTCTACCAGGTGATGGGGAAGCTTGCGGATAAACCCTACTGTATCTGTTAAAAGTATCTGCTGTCCGTCATCAAGCTCCAGCATTCTTGTCGTAGGATCCAACGTGGCAAAAAGTTTATCCTCCGCCAGGATCTCCGCACCGGTAAGTGTATTCAGAAGTGTTGATTTTCCGGCATTTGTATATCCTACAATAGCTGCTGTCTTAAGCATTCCCTTAGAACGGTTCCCACGGATCAGTTCCCGATGCTTTTCCACCTGAGCAAGCTCTGCCTTCAAAGCAGAAATCCTGGTGCGGATCAGACGTCTGTCTGTCTCCAGTTTCTTTTCTCCCGGACCTCTTGTTCCGATTCCTCCTCCAAGTCTGGACAGAGAATCACGAAGTCCTACAAGACGAACCGCACGGTAGCGCAGCTGTGCCAGTTCCACCTGTATCTTCCCTTCACTTGTCACTGCCCGTCCGGCAAAAATATCAAGGATCAGAAGAGTCCTGTCCATGACCTTACATTCTAATTCTCTTTCCAGATTATTCATCTGGGAAGGTGAAAGTTCATCATCACAGATAACTCCATTAGCGTCAAGAGCTGTCAACAGGTTTTTTACCTCCTGGATCTTTCCACGCCCGATATAAGTCCCCGGATGGACGGATTCTCTGTTCTGGATCACTTTAGCCGCTGTTTCTGCCCCTGCTGTCTGGGCAAGCTCCTCAAGTTCATCCAGCGAAGCCTCCACGTCCTCTCCGGCATCTGTCTGAACACCAATCAGGATCACTCGTTCCTGAATCTCCTTAAAATCATAAAACTGCATAATTATTCTCCGGTTCTGGACTTAAGGAAAACAAGTTCTTTCTGGGCTTCCTTATCGTCCGGATACATTTTTACATACTCCTGCGCTTTGGCATAAGCCGTAGAAAAATCAAGTTTTTTTTCATAGGCGGCAATCTCATTAAAAAGAAGTTCCTGCATTTCATTTGTCTCTGCTGACTCAAGCCCGCTGGCAATATTCGCAAGAGCACTGTCCGGATCTCCATCCGCAAGATCACAAAGGGCCATCCCATTATATCCGGGCGCCTTACTGCTATCTTCAAGGTTAAGATAATCCTGATACATAGATCTTGCAGCAGCTGTATCCCCCTGGGCAAGACATACTGTTCCAAGCAGAAGCTCTGCCTGAGCGCTGCCTTTTTCAGCAGCCTTTGTCAGCTCTTTTTTGGCATTATCATAATCCTCCATACAGTAGTAAATATGGCCTCTCTCATAATAATCCCGGGCATTCTTTGGTGCGTTTTCAAGAACAGCCTCCAGATATCTGGTTCCGTCTGCCTCCATATCCCGCGCTTCATATGCCTCATAAATCTGAAGCGCCATGGCATAATCCGGTTTTTCTCCATATGCCTGCTGAAAATTAGATGCAGCCTCATCATATCCGTCCATGGCAAGAGCCACACTTCCGGTAAGGAAATAGGTATCTGCATTCATGGAATAATCCGATGCCAGTGTCTGACAGTCAGCCATGGCATCATCTTCAAGTCCTGCCTGAAGTTCCGCTGTGGCACGATAAGAAAGGATATCCTGACGCAGGGATTTTCCCGCCTTATCTGTCCCAAGAGCCTTGGTAAAAGCTTCCACAGCACCTTCCGGATCTCCCATACGCAATCTGGCGATCCCTGCCCCCCGGAAGGATTCTGTTGGCTTGTATCCATTAGAAATCGAAGCCTCATAGCCTTCCAGCGCTTCCTGGTAGTTTCCCTGCTCCAGATTTTCCTCTGCCTGCTTATAGATATTCTTTTTTTCGCCTCCGCAGCCTGCCAGAAGAGTCACTCCCATGCCTACTGCCAGTATACATCCGATTTTTTTTGTATTCATGTATCTTCCTTATTCTACAATAAGTCCTTCAGATTCGATTACTTTTACTACATTGTTCACATGCTCTGCACAGATATCCTCTGTCCCTGCCTCTACCATAACACGAATCAGCGGCTCTGTACCGCTTTCTCTTACAAGGATACGGCCATCTGTTCCCAAAGCTCTTGCTGCAGCCTCTACAGCCGCCTTTACCTTTGGATTCTCTCTTGCTGCCACTTTATCCGCTACACGGACGTTTCTCAGTATCTGAGGATAAACTTTCATCTCTTTTGCCAGATCACAAAGTGTGGATTTTTTCTCCACACATGCTTCCATAAGCATCAGAGATGTCAGGATGCCGTCTCCTGTTGCAGCATATTTACTGAAAATAATATGGCCGGACTGTTCGCCTCCAATGCTGTAATTATTTTCCAGCATATTTTCTGCCACATATTTATCACCTACTGCTGTCTGCTCATAGTCGATGCCTTCTTTTTCCAGCGCCTTGTACAGCCCCATATTAGACATAACTGTAGTCACTACTGTGTTTCCGTTCAGTCTGCCTTTTTCTTTCATGTATTTTCCGCATACATACATGATCTTGTCTCCGTCAATGATATTTCCTCTGTGATCCACTGCGATACAGCGATCCGCATCGCCATCATAGGCAAAACCGATATCCAGACCTTTTTCCACAACATATCTCTGAAGCACCTCAATATGGGTGGATCCGCAGTTTGTATTGATGTTCGTTCCATCAGGATCATTATTGATCACATAGGTCTTTGCGCGAAGGGCATCAAAAACGCTCTTTGCAATGGCAGAAGAACTTCCGTTGGAGCAGTCCAGACCCACACGGATGTTTTTGAAGTCGCGGCATGGAATGGAAATCAGATAACCGATGTAGCGATTTCTTCCAGAAGCAAAGTCTACGGTTCTTCCAATATCTTCTCCTGTTGCAAGTGGAAGCTCCTCCAGCTTTCCGTCCAGATATGCCTCGATCCTTGCTTCAACCTCCGCTTCAATCTTCTGTCCATTCCCATTAAGAAGCTTAATACCATTGTCTGTAAACGGATTATGACTTGCAGAGATCATGATTCCACAGTCAAAATCCTCCGTGCGCACTACATAAGAAACACTTGGAGTAGTTGTCACATGAAGAAGATATGCATCTGCTCCGGAAGCGGTAAGTCCTGCTACCAGTGCATATTCGAACATATAGCTGCTGCGTCTGGTATCCTTGCCGATCACTATTTTTGCCTTATGATCGCGTCCGTAATACCATCCTACGTAACGTCCCACCTTAAAAGCATGATCTACTGTCAGCTGAACATTTGCCTCACCGCGAAATCCATCAGTTCCAAAATATTTTCCCATAATAATTCCTCCTTTACCTGCTTCTGCATACTGATACAGACTGCCGGTTTATTTATAAAGGTTTTCCGGATATACTCCGTCTTTCACAAGCTTTTCAAAGGCTGCTATAACAGAAGCCTTATCTTCCTGATAAGTAACACCAAACCAGGTATCCTTTGTTTCAAGAACGTCTACTTTTGCTTTTCCGGCCTTGATCAGGCGATCGACCATTTCCGGAAGAAGATATTCTTTCTTAATATCTCCCGGTTTGATCTCATTTAAAAATTCCACAAAGCCATTTTCCAGAATATCCATAAATTCCGGAGTCAGTCCCCACATATTCATGGATACAAGACTATTGACATCAAGTTCTTCTGCCTGTCCCTCTTCACTTCTGGTTTCCGCTCCGCTTTCCGTTTTATAAATATCATGAGTTTCTGTCACCCCGGTAAGTGCCCCGTCTTCAATATGACAGATACCTCTGGTAACACTTCCATTGTCGCTTAACGTATTTCCAAGACGGAAGCCTGCCATACAGATATGCATAACACCATCCGCTTCCTGCTCCTGTACCAGATAATCATGGACTTTTACATATGCTTCTTTTCCATAGTAATCATCTGCGTTGATAACCATAAACGGCTCAGAAAGAACTTTCCTGGCTGCAAGGACAGCCTGTCCGGTTCCCCAGGGCTTTGTCCTGTCTTCCGGCTTCTCAAATCCCTCCGGAAGATCCTCCAGTGCCTGGAACGCATATTCTACTTCTGTGATCTTCTCGATCCTGTTGCCGATCACTGTACGGAACTCTTCTTCAATATCCTTTCTGATAATGAATACGACTTTATTAAAGCCAGCCTCCAGTGCATCATGGATAGAATAATCCATAATGATCTCACCATTTGGTCCTACAGGTGCAAGCTGCTTGATACCTTTGCCAAAGCGGCTTCCGATTCCTGCTGCCATGATTACAAGTGCTGTTTTTTTCATTTTTCTCCTCCATATATCATTGTCAGTATTTCTGACGCTTATATTTCTCAACTGATGACCAGTTACTGTTCATCATTTAAGTTTGCAAGTTTAGCCGCCTGGTCTGCCGCGATCAGGCTGTCAATGATCTCGCTGAGATCACCGCCCAGGATACTGTCCAGACGGTGCAGGGTAAGCTTAATCCTGTGATCTGTCACACGTCCCTGAGGGAAATTATAGGTACGAATCTTTTCGGAACGGTCTCCTGTTCCGATCTGACTTCTTCTTGCCTCTGCCTCCGCATCATGCTGCTTGGCGATCTCCATCTCATAAAGGCGGGAACGAAGCACTTTCAAAGCCTTATCCTTATTCTTAAGCTGCGATTTCTCATCCTGACAGGAAATAACGATTCCTGTTGGAATATGCGTCAGACGAACTGCTGAGTCTGTGGTGTTGACACACTGTCCTCCATTACCTGATGCACGGAACACATCAAACTTACAGTCATTCATATCCAGATGGAAATCAATCTCTTCTGCCTCCGGCATGATAGCAACTGTACAGGTAGAAGTATGGATCCTTCCTCCTGACTCCGTTTCCGGAACACGCTGTACACGATGAACACCACTTTCATATTTCAGGCGGGAATATGCCCCCTGTCCCTGAATCATAAATGTGACCTCTTTAAAACCGCCGATACCATTTTCATTCAGGCTCATCATCTCTGTTTTCCAACGGAGACTTTCTGCATATTTCACATACATACGGTAAATCTCAGCTGCAAAAAGCGCCGCCTCATCTCCGCCTGCACCTGCACGGATCTCCACAATAACGTTTTTGCTATCATTCGGGTCTTTTGGAAGAAGCAGGATCTTGATCTCATGTTCCAGTTCTTCTACTCTCTTCTTTGCATCAGAAAGCTCCTCTTTGAGCATTTCCCGCATTTCCTCGTCCTTTTCCTCTTCCAGCATGGAAAGGCTGTCCTGGATCGTTTCTTTATTTTCTTTATATTCTTTATAAGCATCCACAATAGGCTGCAGATCACTTTGTTCTTTCATAAGCTTCTGGAAGCGTTCCTGATTATCTGTAACTCCCGGCTCTCCCAGCTCATTAAGAACCTCATCAAAGCGGATCAAAAGATCCTCCAGTTTATCAAACATTCTGTTCCTCCCGTTTCTTTTTCTGTCCCAACACCACACGATCGAGACCTGCCAGGTCTTTCTTCACATTAACATGCACAAATCCGGCCTTTTTCATAATATCAGAGACAGAAGTTCCCTGATCATAGCCAATTTCATAAAGAAGCCAGCCGCCTGGTTTCAGATATCTGCTGCACTGGGCAGTGATACTGCGGTAAAAATACAGTCCATCCTCTTTTCCGTCCAAAGCCATATAAGGATCATGAAGCCGTACCTCTTCCATAAGCTTCTGTATTTCCTCCGTAGCTATATAGGGCGGATTCGAAATAAGCATATCATACTCTGTCTGTTTTTTGCTACTGTTTTGTGTAAAATATTCTCCGGAAAACAGATCACTGTGCGTAAAAAATACCCGATCCTGCACCTGAAGCCTCTCTGCATTCTTTTCTGCCACCTTTAGAGCAGCCTCAGAAAGGTCTGCCCCTACTCCGCCGGCATCCGGGAGCTCCTTCAAAATACTCAGCAAAATACAGCCTGAACCAGTACACATATCTAAAATATAAGGCTCCTGCTGATCCTTTAAAAGCTTCAGAGCCTCCTCTACAAGAGTCTCCGTATCCTGTCTTGGAACAAGAACATTTTCATCCACATAAAAGTCATATCCCATAAAGCAGGCATTTTGCGTCAGATGCTGAAGAGGAATATGGCAGGAACGCTTTCTGCACAGTTCCTTATACTGCCCGGCTTCTTCCTCCTGTACCAATTCGTCACTATGTGCAAAGTACCAGGCTCTGTTTTTTCCTGTTACATATTCCAGAAGGAGCCAGGCATCCAGCCTGGCTTCTTCTATCCCTGCCGTTTCCAGGATCAGACACCCTTCTCTGAAAAGAGACTCAAACGTTTTCATCTGCTTCTTCTCCCGGCTCCCAGCCAAATTCTTCTTTTAAATATTTTTTCCAGTCAAATACCGCTTCCACTGCAGCAATAGCAACCTCCACCATATCCTCAGTAGGTTCTATGGTCGTCAGCTTCTGCATGGCAAGTCCCGGCTTACTCAGAAAAGAAGCTATTTTATTATCGCTTCTTCCAGCCCATTGGATCATTTCAAAAGAAATGCCGGCAACTACCGGCACCATGAGAAGACGTCCCAGCAGTCTCACCCAGTAAAACGGCACCAGTACAAAGACAAAATGAAGAAAAATACTCACCAGCATCACCAGGAACAAAAAACTGGTTCCACATCTTTTATGCTGTCTGGAACTTTTCATTACATTCTCTACAGTAAGAGGCATCCCGCTTTCCACACAGTTGATACATTTATGCTCCGCTCCGTGATACATAAAAGTTCTCTGAATATCTTTCATCCGTGAAACAAGAAGCATATATCCCATAAACAGAGCAAGCTTTACAAAAGCCTCTGCAATGGTTACGATCACTTCTGATGCACCCACTTTATTCAGAAGACTGGCAATCGCATAAGGCAGAAGCATAAAAGCTGCCACAGACAATACAATGGAAAGCGCTACTGTCCCGTAAAGAAGCCATTTAAACTGTTTATCTTCTTTTTCTTTCTTTGCCTGACGCTGCTCTTCTGTAAGATGAGCGTTCTTAGCCGCTTCCTTCTCATCCTCTTCGTCCCCTGCTATTTCAGCAGAATACATAAGACATTTTGTTCCGATCACCAGACCGTCTACAAAGCTTACTACGCCTCTGATGACAGGTTTCCGAAGAAAAGCAGACTTTCCAAAAATACATTTATAATCTTCTACCTTAAGTTCTATTCCTCCGTCAGGACGGCGGACACCAATGGAATATTTGTCTTTGTGCCGCATCATGATTCCTTCCATGACTGCCTGACCGCCGATATTTGATGATCTGTTCTGCATATAAAATCTCCGTTGTAAAGCAAAGACAGGTTGAGATTTCCCAACCTCAACCTGTACTCACATTTCTCTTAATGTTCAATTATTTGTTTAAGCCGTATTTTCTGTTGAACTTATCGATACGTCCGCGAGCCTGAGCAGCCTTCTGCTGGCCAGTGTAGAACGGATGGCATTTGGAGCAGATTTCCACATGGATATCTTCTTTTGTAGATCCTGTTACAAATGTGTTTCCACAGTTGCATGTTACAGTTGCCTGATGATAGTTCGGATGGATTCCTTCGCGCATGATTTTCACCTCTCTGTATATCTTTCTATTATTTTCTATTCGTATTTGATTAGACGAATTTATTATTTTACAGCTTTCTGATTATAACATACCCCTGAAGCAAATGCAAGCCGTTTATAAAAATTTCTGTTTTTTTGCAGTCTGAACAAACTCTTCATTGGTACGGGTACGGGAAAACATATTCAGGATCTGTTCCACTGCCTCATCAGCTTTCAGGCTGTTCAAAGCCTTTCGCATACTGAATACTGTTTCCTGCTCCTCCTGAGTAAGCAGGAGATCCTCACGGCGTGTACCGGATTTCTGGATATCGATGGCCGGAAATACCCTTTTTTCCTGAAGCTTACGATCAAGAACCAGTTCCATATTTCCAGTTCCTTTAAACTCCTCATAGATCACATCATCCATTTTGCTTCCTGTATCTACAAGGGCCGTTGCAAGAATGGTCAGACTGCCGCCTTCCCGCATATTCCGGGCTGCACCAAAAAATCGTTTCGGCATATGTAAAGCAGCCGGATCCAGACCTCCGGAAAGCGTCCTTCCGCTTGGTGGAACACAGAGGTTGTAGGCTCTTGCCAGTCTGGTAATTGAATCCAGAAGAATCGTGACGTCTTTTTTGTGCTCAACAAGGCGCCGGGCGCGCTCAATGACCATCTCAGATACTCTTTTATGATGATCGGGGAGCTCATCAAATGTAGAATAGATCACTTCTACATTCGGTCCCTGGATAGCCTCTTTAATATCCGTTACCTCCTCAGGACGTTCATCTATCAGCAGTATGATCAGATGCATATCTCCGTTATTTTTGAGGATGGATTTTGCAACATCCTTCAAAAGTGTGGTCTTTCCTGCCTTCGGCGGAGATACGATCATTCCTCGCTGCCCCTTGCCGATAGGGCTGATCAGGTCCACAATACGCATGGCAACACTTCCGCCCGGACGTTCCATTTTAAGACGCTCATTAGGAAAGATCGGTGTCATATCCTCAAAATTATAACGTCTCTGTCCTTCACTGGGATGGAAACCATTGATGGATGTCACATAAAGAAGAGCGCTGAACTTTTCTCCCTGGGTTTTGATCCGAATGTTTCCCTGGATGATATCCCCTGTTTTCAGGTTAAAACGGCGGATCTGGGCAGGAGAAACATAGATATCATTTTCACCTGGAAGATAATTTTCACAGCGGATAAATCCATACCCGTCCGGAAGCACTTCCAGAATACCATTGGCCTTCTCGCCGCTGTCAAGCTGTGCCGTATCTGCAGACATCACAGTCTCATCCTCCTGACTGTTGCTGTAAGTTCTGCGTCCATCCTCCTGGCTGCTGTTTCTGCGACCGTCCTCCTGCCAGTTATTCCGTCTGCGGTTATTATCATAGCTGCCGCGATTTTCCTGCACATAGCCGTTCTGTCTGTACGTCCGGCCCTGATGTCTGGACTGTCCCTCCTCGCGGCGGTCTGCTGTTTTCTCTCCGTCATTATCCGTCTTCTGTTCCGCTTCCACATCGTTTTTTTTGTTTTCTGCCGTCCCGCCGACAGTTTCTTTCTCATCTTCCTGAAGCATGCGCTCTATCAATTCTGGTTTTCGCATGGCAGAGATTCCCTTGAGCCCTCTTGCCTTTGCCAACTCTTTTAATGTTGCAAGTGACAATGATTCGTATTTTTCCCTCATAAAAAATTACCTCAGTCTTTTCTTAAAAATAATGTCCACCAAATCCGGACTCACTGCATTTTCATCATAAAATTTACGGAATAATCTGTCTGAACCGACACGAACATCAGAATCCGGATTGCCGCCAAATAACCGCAGCAATTCCGGAACCGTCTTTTTCTCGGGATGCACTCCCTGTATGTATTAGATTTATTTGTACTGAATTTTATTTTATCACACTTCTCTTTGTCTGTCTACAAGTGAAACTGCGGGATAATTCCGGGTGAACAGTTACATAGTTCCAGTCTGTTCTTCCGTCCCCGGCAGAAATCAACTCGGAAGATCAATGAATAATATTTCCCAGCAGACCGTAAGACACTACATACATGATCACTGTTGCCATGATGATTCCTCCCAAAATGGCAAGAGAAGATTTTTTGATATCAACCTCCAGAAGCGAAGCGATCAAAGAACCTGTCCAGGCTCCAGTTCCCGGAAGAGGGATTCCCACAAACAATAAAAGCCCCCAAAATTCATATTTTTTAATCTGATCGCTTTTTCCCATAGCTCTGTCCTCAAGCTTAACGATCAGCTTATGGAAAAGCTTTGTTTTTTTCATCAGTTTAAATATCTTTCTGATAAACAAAAGAATAAACGGGATCGGAATGATATTTCCTGCAATACAGATCGGAATCGCCGCAGCTGCCGGAATCTTCAGAAGAGATGCCGCCAGAAGCCCTCCTCTAAGCTCCAGGATCGGAATCATGGATATAATAAAAACAACCATCTCCGCTGAAATATACTGTGACAGATTTTCTGTAAACCATTGTACTAAAACTTCCATTAAAACCTCCTGTTGGTAAATTCTTAAAAACTTATGTCTGTTGTCCTATCTGTTTCCTGATAGCTGTCTCTGACCCAGGTATTCCTTCAGGAATGTGATCAGAGCTTCCATTTCCTGACAAGTTCCGATTGTTATCCTTAAATAGTTCGATGTACGTCCTTCAGGAAAATATCTTACATAAATATGACGACTGCGCAAAGCCTGGAATAATTCTTCTGCCGGACAGCTTTCATGGGATGCAAAAATGAAATTTGCCATAGAATCCTCAAAACAGAATCCCAATGCCTTCAACTCTTTTTTGGTCCATTCTCTTGTTTCTATAATCTTACGACAGGTTTTCTTAAAATATTCCTGATTTTTTACAGAAGCTGTCCCTGCTGCCAAAGATGTTCTGTCCATAGTATAAGAATTAAAGGAATATTTCACATCATTCAGATAGCGGATCAGGGCAGCATCTCCAAAAGCCATTCCAATCCGCATACCTGCCATAGACCTTGATTTCGAAAGGGTCTGGACTACCAGAAGATTCTCATATTTCTCAATAAGCGGAACAACTGACTGCGCTCCAAAATCCACATAAGCTTCATCCACGATCACGATCACATCCTGGTTTCTCCTTATGATCTCTTCCACATCCTCAAAGGCCATAGCCACACCTGTCGGTGCGTTGGGATTTGGAAAAATGATTCCTCCGTTTTCCCTGAAATAATCTTCCTTTCTGATATGAAAGTTTTTATCCAGAGCCGGACGTTCATAAGGGATCCGAAAAAGATCTGCCCACACATCATAAAAAGAATATGTAATATCCGGAAACAGGATCGGCTTATCCCCGTTAAAAAATGTCAGAAAACTCATTGCCAGCACATCATCTGATCCGACTCCCACAAAAACCTGATCTTTTTTTACGCCATAGACTTCTGCCACAGCCGATACAAGCTCGTTCGCCGATGGATCCGGATAAAGTCTCAGCTCATCTGTGTCCAACGTCCGCAGCGCCTCTCTTACTTCCGGAGCCGGAGGATAAGGATTCTCATTAGTATTCAGTTTTATCATACCCGGCTGGTCTGGCTGTTCTCCCGGAGTATAGGGAACCACCCGACGGACGTTTTTTTTCCACTTTTTCATAATAATCTCCTCGTTTTGCCATTTCATATGATATCTGCTATTGTAACCACTCTTTTCCTGTTTGTCAAAGAATTCCTGAAGCAAAACCAAATAAGACTCTGTATTTTATCCTTCTGCTTTTTACAGAAAAAGAGCACTGTTCCACAGATGATTTCTCCATGTTTGCAGTGCCCTTTATTTTATATTGCCGGTACTTGATCTCAGCTTATCCTATAGTGCCGGATTCTTTTCTTCAGATCCTTGCCACTCCTGTTTTTTTCGCTGCCTCAGCAACTGCTTTTGCAACAGCCGGTCCGACTCTCTTATCAAATGCCTTCGGAATGATGTAATCCTCCGAAAGCTCTTCCTCGGAGATCAGATCTGCAAGAGCCTGTGCTGCTGCAAGCTTCATCTCATCGTTGATGTCGCTGGCTCTTACGTCAAATGCACCACGGAATACACCCGGAAATGCCAGAACATTGTTGATCTGGTTAGGGAAGTCACTTCTTCCTGTGGAAACCACCCTTGCTCCGCCTGCTTTTGCATCATCCGGGAAAATTTCCGGTGTAGGATTTGCACAGGCAAAAATAACAGCATCCTTTGCCATTGTCTTCACCATATCTGTGGTAACTGCTCCCGGTGCAGAAACTCCGATAAATACGTCTGCTCCCACCAGCATTTCTGCAAGAGATCCTGATTTCTTATCCGGATTTGTCACCTTGCTCATTTCTTCCTTAACAGGATTCATACCTTCTGTACGTCCTTCATAAATAGCACCCTTTCTGTCGCAAAGAGTGATGTTCTTAAATCCGGCTGTCAGAAGCAGTCTTGCAATAGAAATGGCTGCGGCACCGGCACCGTTCATGATAATACGAACATCCTCTTTTTTCTTTCCAACAACCTTCAGAGCATTGGTCAGTCCAGCCAGAGTAATAATGGCTGTTCCGTGCTGGTCATCGTGGAAAATCGGGATGTCACATTTTTCTTTCAGTTTCTTCTCAATCTCAAAACATCTTGGAGCAGAGATATCCTCCAGATTCACACCGCCAAAGGAACCTGAGATAAGATAAATCGTATTTACGATTTCATCCACATCCTGGCTCTTGATGCACAGCGGAAACGCATCCACATCACCAAATGCTTTAAAAAGAACACATTTACCCTCCATAACCGGCATTCCAGCTTCCGGTCCGATATCTCCCAGACCAAGAACAGCAGAACCGTCGGTCACAACAAGACACATGTTCCATCTTCTTGTCAGATCATAGGATTTATTTACATCCTTCTGAATCTCCAGACAGGGCTGTGCAACACCAGGGGTATATGCCAGTGAAAGATCATCCTTTGTCTCAACCGGAACAGTTGTTACGACCTCAATCTTTCCTTTCCATTCTTCATGCAGTCTCAGTGATTCTTTTGCGTAATCCATTTTTATTCCTCCTTAGGGATTCTTTTTATTTTTCCGGCAAAAAGCTGGAAAGTTTAATAATTTCCTGTAAAAAATCTGCTGTTTTCAGGCAACTTATAGTCTTTGAAATATTTATGAAAATCTATTTTCAGATAGCCACACAGGTCAGCCAGTTCCACCATGGTGTTATCATTGACCGGAATTCCCTGTTCCCGTCTTTCCTTTTCGGCAAAGATTTCTTTTTCTCCATGGGTATAGATCCGGTCTTTTCCCTCTGCCTTAGGGCTCTCCCGCAAAGCTTCCAGATAATCAGAAAAATGTTTCCGGATTGCTTCCGGATCTCCGAATACAGACGGATCAATAGCAATAAATCCATGACAGATCCCTGTTTTGTCCGGGAAAGTACAGCAATGATCTGAGGTAACTCCCATGGACAGGATCGAACTGAAAATCTCACAGAGCATACCATATCCGTATCCTTTGTGGCTTCCGCTAACTTCCTCATTTCCACCCAGCGGCATAATGCCGCCGCCTTTTTTGGCAACAATATTTGCAAGTACGTCCGGTGCATCTGTGCTTGCATGACCATTTTTGTCAAGAGCCCAGCCTTCCGGAAGAGGCTTGTCCATTTTATTATACATTTCCAGCTTTCCTCTGGTCACTACTGTGGTAGAGCAGTCAAAGAAAAACGGATAAGGATCTGCCGGCATTGCCACTGCGATCGGATTTGAGCCCAGCATGGCCTTTTTGCCAAATGTAGGTACCATAATGGCTTCTGAGTTGGTACATGCCATACCGATCAGTCCCTGACTGCATGCCATTTTTGCATAATAGCCTGCAATTCCAAAATGATTGGACTCCCGGACGCTTACCATTCCGATACCTGTTTTCTTTGCCTTGTCAATTGCTTTATTCATGGCAAAAATACTGATCAGCTGTCCCATTCCATTATGTCCGTCGATCACTGCAGAAACCGGTGTTTCAAACACGATCTCCGGCTTTGACTGAGGATGGATCGTTCCCTTTTCAATACCTTTATGATAGCGGACCATTCTCTGCATTCCATGACTTTCAATCCCGTAAAGATCGGCAGTCAGAAGTACGTCTTTGATTTCCCCACTCTCCTCTTCACTAAAACCAAAAGCCTTAAATACATCTGTGCAGAATTGATTCAGTGTGTCGTATGACCATTTTACATATCCCATAAAATCATCCTCCCGTTCTGGTGTTTCCAAACTCTTTTTTGGTCAGTCCAATTATCAAGTTAATTATAACATTGGTCTTACCAAACTTCAAGGAGTTTTATTCTTCTACAGGTACGAAAATCATCTGTCTTCCAGCATTTCAGCCATGTATTCCTCTACTGTTACCATATGTTCTGACATACATTTTTCTGCTTCCTGGGGATTCCCGTTGATGATCGCCTCCACAAGTCTGCGATGCTGCTCATCCACTGCAGAAGACGACTGGTTTTTTCGCATAATGTACTCACGGGTTCCCGAAATAATGTTCTCCGTCAGATTATCAGCTGCTGAAAGTACACTGAATATCATCGGATTGTCCGCAATACGCGCTATCTTCTGATGAAGCTCCTTATCAAGCTGTCCCCGTTCTTTTTCATCCTCTGCTGCATCCAGCCTTGCAATGATCATCCACAGCTCCGCTGCATCCAAAGGCGTACATTTCTTAGCTGCCAGAATGGCATTTTCTCTTTCCAGCGCGGCACGAAGCTGCTGGTTCTGACGTATACGTCCATTATTCAGCTGAAACAGCACAGACAAAGGTCCAATCAGCCAGGTTTCCAGATCCTCTGTAATATAATTCCCGCCTCCCGGTACGGATTTCAGGATTCCCAAAAGTTCCAGTGCACGCAGTGCCTCTCTGAGGGCAGCTCTGGAAACCCCCATGGTCTCCGCCATGGTTCTCTCGGCAGGCAGGACTGCTCCCGGCTTCAGTTTTCCACTCTGTATATTCTCAATAATCTGTTTTAGAATTCCGTTAAATGGTCTCTCTTCCCCTATCTCTTTAAACATATGACTCCTTTTGATCCTGATTTCTGAAATATATGCATACAGAAAAAGACCCGTCTGCATACATCAAGTATAACATTACGGGTCTCTATAAAGCAAGTATTTATGCTGGGTCAGATCCTGCTTTTCGCGTTACTGAATAGCTGCCTTCTTCACCTGTGCAAGGGCTTTTGCCACTGCAGGAATAGAAATAACAATAATGGTGATCACAGCCTCTGCCAGCAGAAAGCTGTAGTTGTAAGCAATTGGATAGACTGCGGTAAGCGCCTTAGGAAAGTTCTCCGGCATGTAGTCCATCCAGTAAAGATAACCTCCCAGAGCATGAAAAGCGCCTCTGGCAATTACGGCTGCAATGTAGCCCTTGAGCAGACCATGGCTACTTTTTGCAAAAAATCCGGCAATTCCCAGTGCTGCAAAAGCAAGAACGTAATCACAGCATACCTGGAAGAAAGAAAGAACATAAGGTTCCTGGATAAACTGCAGGATTCCATAGGCTAATCCCACCATAATTCCTGTTTTCGGTCCGTACCAGTTGGCTGTCAGCACGATAAAGAGCATACTGCATAAGGTTACGCTTCCTCCCCAGGGCATATTAAAAATCTTCAGATAAGAAGTTACAAAAGCAAGCGCCATTGCCACCGCACAAAATACCAGCTGCTTGGCAGACATTTTTTTACCTTCGGAATTTTTCCCTGCAAAAAAGATCGCAAGTCCAAACAGCACGATTCCCGCAAGGATGCAGACCGCATATCCGGCCGCAGTCAGTCCTCCTTCTGCATTGACCATAAAGTTAAACATAAAAAAACCTCCTTCATCTTCGATTGAAGACAAAGGAGAACGAAATCTCGTATTCAGCGCATACCTACGTTGGCATTATCCAAATCAGGTTACGGGTCGAAGTTTCCAACTTCCTCTCAGCCTGTATCACAAGCTCCCCTGTCGACAATCTTTATATGATTTTTTGCAGGATTTCCTGCAACGGGTTTATTATATACCTCTGTTCGTCAAAAATCAATGCATTTCTTTCATAATGAAATCTCGATCTGAAACTCTCTTTTCAGGATATCCTGGAGTTCTTTTGCAGATGTTATCTCAGATACAGCCTTTCCATTCTGCCCCCGAAAGGTAAACTGATTTCCATCAATGGAAACAGGGCCATACGGCGTGATCTTCTGAACGATCATTTTATCGTAGAACATAGAACCTTCCCGACACATAGCCTCATTCGCCGGATCAAAATCTACAGGTGCACTGGGAATTTCAGACACCATAAAGATTTTTATCGGTTCCTGCTGTCCTTCTTTTTTTGCCTGATACCAGAAATTCAGCCACCCGAAGCACTCCCGCTCAAAATAAAAGCTTCCAAACTCCGTCTCTGTAACAGCACCGATTTCCATCAGTGCAGCCCGGGTACAGGCAATCCCCCCATATCCTACATCACAGAAATATTTCTTATCATCAAAGCACACCACACTTGCTCTGTGTGTAGGCATTCGAAGTCCCGGACGTCTCAGAACCCGGCAGGCTGCCGGATAAGCCTGAAATCCAATTCCTCGAAGAAGCCCCAGAAGCAGTGCATTTAATTCAAAGCAATAGCCGCCTCTGTTTCCCGGAACAATCTTATTATAAACACTTTTCAGATCTGTCGGGATCAGCTTATGCTTTCTTACCAGATCCAGATTTTCAAAAGGAATCTTTTCCAGATGTGTCCGGATCAGATGATCCAGAAATTCCAGAGAAAGATTCTGGGGCCACGAAAGCCCCAGTCTCTTAAGATAAGCAGTACACTGCTCTTTATTCAGCCACTCAAATGATTCTTCAAGCATATATCTGCCCCTTATTGCATCACGTTCTCTTAAATACAGCCAATCATATCTTCTTCCTTATATGGTCGTCTGGCCTCTGCAGTATTAAGCAACAAGCTCTTTTGCTTTCTTTGCACAGGAAGCGGCATCTTCTGTGTAAGCGTCTGCGCCGATCTCATCAGCAAAAGCCTGAGTGATAGGAGCTCCGCCAACCATAACCTTAATGTTGGAGCGGAAAGCAGACTCATTAAGAAGTGTTACAGCCTCTCTTAAAGCCGGCATGGTTGTTGTCAGAAGCGCAGAACAGCAAACGATCTTAGTGTCAGGATTTGCCTCATATGCCTCTACAAATTTTTCCTTCGGAACATCTACGCCAAGATCGATCACCTCAAAGCCTGCAGACTCAAGCATCATGCTTACAAGGTTCTTGCCGATATCATGAAGATCACCTGCAACTGTTCCGATAATAACCTTTCCGGCAGCGCCTGCAGCACCTGTTGCCAGATGAGGTTTCAGAACCTCTACACCTTTTTTCATTGCTCTTGCAGCTACCAGCATCTCCGGTACGAAGATCTCGCCATTTTTAAATTTCTCACCAACAGCATCCATTGCCTTGATCATTCCTTCATTTAAGATCTCTGTAGGATCACATCCTGCATCAAGAGCCTCCTGAACTGCCGCTGCGATAAGTTTTGCTTTTCCTTTTTCTACTAATGCATAAACATCCTGAATACCTGCCATTATAAAAATCCTCCTTAAAATTTTAAATTTAATATGTTTTTACTTCATTATTATCTGTTTTATTTTTTCGGTCCAAAAATACCTTCACGATAAGCACTGATGTATTCCATACAATAATCATCCTGTCCCAGAAGAGCTTCTGTTGCATAGATCACACCCATCATATCCCTGTTTGTAGGATCTAAGATAGCGCTGTCCAGACCTGCATTCATTGCCAGAACTGTAAATCCAAGATTTACCATTTTACGAACCGGAAGGTTAAAAGAAATGTTGCTGACTGCTGCTGTAATGTGGATACTTGGATACTGTTTACGGATAGTACTGATAACTTCCACATTCATTGCAATTCCATCCTCTGATGTGCAAAGCATCTCAACAAGAGGATCAATATGCATACGGCTTGGGCTGATTCCGTATTCTTTTGCCTTTGCCATGATCTTTTCAAATACCTTCAAACGGTCTTCGGCACATTTCGGAATACCGGTATCATCAGAAAGAAGACAGATTACTTCCCATTTTGTATCTGCGATCAGAGGGAACAATACGTCAATCTTATTTCCCTCTCCGGATACTGAATTGATCAGTCCCGGACGTTTGCAGTATGGAAATACCTGTGCCAGCACTTCCGCACTTGGACTGTCAACCGAAATCGGAAGATCGCTTACTTCCTGGATACAGTCAATCATCCATTTCAGAGTTTCTACTTCTTCTTCCTCGGGAACAGATGCACAGCAGTCGATGTATGTTGCGCCAGCTTCATCCTGCATCCTTGCTCTCTCTTTAATAAATTCCGCATCGCGGCGGGCAATGGCATCTGCCACAACAGGAATCGAACCATTAATTTTTTCCCCAATAATTATCATGTGTAAATCCCTCCTGCTTTTTCACTGATTTTAGTATACCAGAGTCTCCTCTCCTCATCTATTTTCAAAAACGTCTATTTTACATTGTGTTTTCATACATTTTGTACAAATCATATGTTTGTTTTTTCTTGTATATAGGCATTATTTCCAGTATAATGGAATCGAAAGGAGAAATACCATGAAACTGAGCGCTCAACTTATTGTTTATCACCTGCGTCAGAGCTTTCCTCTTACCGCATCTTCCTGGCTTTCCTACGAGCCCCATCTGGAATATCCGGTTTTTTATCAGTCACCGGAAAGCCTTGCTGACGGAAAAATATATCTGACAGATGACCCTGACTTTCTCATACCTTCTCATCATCTGTCCAAAACACTTGTAATCCTTACCGGAGGCTCCCGCTATCTGGAGGAAGAAGACTATCCAAACCTGTGCATTTTGAAGGAAGCCGTCTCTCCTGCCAGAGTTCTTTCCGTCCTTCAGGAGATTTTTCAAAAATACGAAAAATGGAACCAGGAGCTTTTTCAGCTGATACTGGAGCAAAGCTCGGTTCAGAAGCTGATTGATGCTACAAAAATGATCATCCCTAATCCCATGGCAATCATCGGTCTTGATTTTACACTGATCGCATCCAGAGATTATCCCGATCCTGATACAGAATTGAAAGACGCAATCTTCGGCTCTACAGAGGAAACCCAAAATATTGTCAACTCACTGAAGCATGATATTAATTATACGGAAGCCCAGTATCGTACCGGTTATTTTTATTATCCGGGCAACCATACCGCGCCGCCGTCTCTCTGTGTAAATATCCGCCGTTCAGGAAAAACCGGATACCGGCTGCTCATTCGTCCCGGAGAAATCCCTCTGGACGACACGTTTGGTTTTATCGCAGAACATCTGGCATCTCTCATATCTCACATTCTTTCTACCAAAGCTGTGCCGGAACGTGATGCATTATACCCGCTCCATCAGATTTTCCACAATCTTCTGACTAATCCCAAGGCAGATTATGTGGAAATCAGCCACCAGCTTACCGAAAATGGCTGGATGTCAGCTCATTCCTACCAGTGTATCCTGATCAAAACAGGAATACTGGACTGGAAAAATCTGACTCTAAAATCCATATGCAGCTATATAGAAAATTTTATTCCCGCTTCCTGTGCTCTTGAGCATCGCGGAAACGTGGTTGTTTATATCAATCTGAATCTGTGTGAGCTTACGCTGGATGAAATATCCCAGAAGCTTGCAGGCTTTATCCGCGACAGTCTTTTAAATGCCGGATACAGCAGAGTGATGCTTGGTCACTTTAATTTTCAGAGACAGTACGTACAGGCTTCTATTTCCATCCAGGTGGGATCCCGGAAAAATCCCACCTCCTGGATCCATCATTTTAATGACATTGCCCTGCCATATATCCTTGAGCAGATTACATCAAAGCTCCCTGCTTACATGATCTGCCATGAAAAGCTGCTGAAACTGAAATATCAGGACGAAGAAACCGATTCTCAGCTTTATGAAACTTTGCGTGCCTACCTTCAAAACCAGCAAAGCGCAACAAAAACGGCTGCGGCACTTTATATTCACCGCAGCACGTTTCTTTACCGTCTTGAAAAAATAGAAAAGTTATTGAAATCAGATCTCAGCGATCCCGATGAACAGCTTTATCTGATGCTGTCTTTCTATCTGATGGATCAGGAAGAAAGATCAAAGAAATAACAGGAGGTATAGGCTATGGTATCCGGTCCGTAGTAGTATTTCATCTGGTTTTTTGTACAGATGTCACTGACCAGGATTCCATATGCCTCCATGGAAGAAATTCTTTTTTCCGGATGTCTGCATGGTATCTCCGGATAAGTGCACTCTTTACATAGTGTACAGGTTCCTGCCCCCAGAGGCAGAACCTCCGGACAGATTTCCCGGAGCTTTTCGGCAGTTTCAAGAAAACGCTTCTTATGGCGTTCTTCCGTTTCCTTAATGCCTTCCCAGTCCATACTGTCTTCCAGTTCTCCTACAGTTTGTACAAGAACTCCTTTTTGATATCGGGAAAGATTTTTTCTGCAGTCCTCAAGGCTTCCACAGCCTGGAGGACATGCCCAGTTTTTACCATACATTCCGCAATTTCCGTTCTGACACATTTCCCTCACTTCATTCATGAGTTCTACTGTTTCCATATGGATTCTTTCTGTATGAGAAAAGCCAGCTGCTTCTATGATCTCTGTTATTTTTTTTAAATCATCCATTAATCATCTTCCTCCGGAAATCCCATTTCATCTACATAAACTTCCTGAAATCCCATATCAAGCGCCAGTTCTACAAATTCTGTTTTTTTTGCCAGACTCCTGCTTCTTTCGAACTGTCTGCAGTTTAAAACTGCTATCCTTGCTCCCTCGCCGGCAGCATTCCCAATAGAGACAATCCTGCCTTCCAGTTCCGGCGGCAGCATTCCAATGGCACAGGCGCTTGCAGGATCCAGATAGTTTCCAAACGCTCCGGCGATCAGCACTCTTCCGATATCCTTTATCTGAATGCCTCTTCTCTGACAGAGAATCTGTATCCCTGCTGCAATCGCCGCCTTGGCAAGCTGAAGCTCCCGGATGTCTCTCTGATTCAGGAATACCCTATCTGTAAGATAACAGGTTTCCTCCATTCTTCCTGTCTCATCTATCTTACCAAGTTTCAGCAGAGCTGCCACACCGTCCAGAAGTCCGGATCCACATATTCCTGATGCCTCTCCATCTCCGATCACGTGACATTTGATCTCTCCGTTTTCCAGAGACACATGATCAATCGCCCCGGTACTGCCTCTCATCCCACAGGTTATTTTAGCTCCTTCAAAAGCCGGTCCTGCCGCTGTAGAACAGGAAATAAGTCCCTCTCTATTACCAAGAACAAGTTCTCCGTTTGTACCAATATCCACAAGAAGAGTCATCTCCTCACAGGTATCCAGATCGGATGCCACAAGACATCCCACTGTATCTGCTCCTACAAACCCACCGATATTCGGAAGCCACCAAAGCTGTGCCCCAGGATAAACATGAAGGTCGTAATCAGCCGCCTTCAATTCCAGCGCCTCTGTGACTGCCGGAGTATAGGGAGCAAGCGCAAGAGTCTTTGTGGAGATTCCCAAAAACAAATGATGCATACAGGAATTTCCCACCATAACAACACGGACAATCTCTTCCGGCACTCTGCCGCATTCTCTGGCCGTTTCTCTAAAAAGTGTGTTTACCGTATTTCTGATACAGCTGCTCATGCTGTCTGAACCATTCTCCATGGCATAGCTGCATCGATTGACTACATCTGCACCAAACTGACGCTGAGGATTCAGCGCACTCCGGGTACCTAGAAGCTCCCCTGTTTTTCCATCCATCAGGTAAACTACTACGGACGTGGATCCCACATCTACAGCTCCCAGAAGCGGATCCTCCAGCTTTCCAGGAAGCTCTCCCGGCTGAAATAAAAGCTTTTCTCCACTGCCGCCTGTAAGAATCTGCACCTGCTCTGTTTTCTTGTGCCCTGTATAAATGGTCATATCCCTGTCTATAACAGTCTGACAGGCCAGTACTTCTTTTCCGTCAATAACCACTTTGCATTTTCCACATTTCCCTGTTCCTCCACAGAAGGCATCTGGAGTAAGCCCTGCATCGATCTGTGCCTGAAGGACTGTCTTACCTGTCTCTACAGAAAAACTTATCTGTTCATCTACAAATGTAATCTGATATTTTCTCATTTATTTCATCACTTCTCTGTTATATTTATCAATTTCATCATCAATAATCGGATCTACATGTGAAAACAGGCAGCCCGGGCCTCCATAAGTAATACATGGAATAAAATGTCCGCCCGGAGCATATTCTTCACAGGCTCTTCTTACTTCTTTACGAATCTCCTCCTCTGTGGAATCTGCCCTGTCCACAATAGAGGCATCGATACCGCCCATAAGAGTCATTCTTCCTGCAAGCTGCTTCTGAAGCTTAGGAATGTCGTTCTGAGGCAGAACACCCTGCCATACATCAATTCCCAGTTCCACCATATCCTCTACGATCGGCTCCATAAAGGAATCGCCGTGATGCATAACGATCACACCTTTTTCCTTCATATAGCCATATGTTTTTGCATACTGTGGCTTAATAAACTCTCTCCATGTCTCCGGACTTACAAAAAGCTGATTTTTGGATCCCCAGTCATCATGAGAAAGCATTACATCCGGCTCCAGATTATCAACGATCAGCTTCATATACTGATAACGGTATTCACCAATTGTATTGCAAAGATCCATCATATCCTCCGGCTCCAGAAGGAAATTCATCAGCATATCCTCGAATCCCATAAGGAAATGAAGTCTTTCAAATACACCGGTAGGCATAAAAGCCATAAAAAGTTTTCCACTTTCCTTAATCTCCTGTGCTTTTTCTTTAAATGGAGCCCAGAGAGCCGGGTCAGAGCAGTTTTCCAGAAGTTCCGGCATTTTCAGCTGTTTTTTCCATTCACAGATATCACTGATCACCTTATTCGCTTCTGTTACATGAGGCATAGCTGCAAGCTGATCTGCAGGCCAGAGTATTTCCGTCCCAAACCGGTCCTTCATAGGATCCATACCTCTGTGGCGGTTTCCTCTGATATAGGAGGACGCAGGATTCGGAGGATAAAAAGCAAGCCCTTCATACTGTTTCAAAAGTCGTTCCGGCTTTCCGTCTTTTTTTATTGTTTCCAGAAAAATTTCTTTTGCTGTCATAATCTTTCTCCTTCTTTCTTTATGAAATAGACACTCCAAAACGTTCTTCGTTGTATTTATTGATTTCGTCGATTACAATACCTTCAACATGCGGATAAATAGTTCCCGGACCTCCATAGGTGATTCCCGGCCAGTATCCTTTCAGATTTCCATATTCTTCACAGGCACGTCTTGTTTCTTTGCGGATTTCTTCTTCGGAAGCATCTTCACGGTCGATGACAGAATCAATGCCTCCCATAAGCAGCATCCTGTCTCCTACTTTTTCAGAAATTGCCTTGATGTTGTTTGTATTCAGAACTCCCTGCCAGATATCTACACCAATCTCAGCCATATCCTCTACAATCGGCTCCAGATAGGAGTCTGCATGATGCATAACGATCACTCCCTGAGAATGCAGATAGTCATACAGCTTTCTGTACGGCTCCTTAAAGAATTCTCTCCATACCTCAGGTGACATAAAGAGACTATCCTTTGCACCCCAGTCATCATGGGAAACAATACAGTCCGGATGAAGATGCTCTACTACCAGCTTCATATAAGTAAGACGATACTCACAGATCACATCGATCAGTTCATGCATAGCCTCCGGTTCCAGAAGAAAATTCATCAGCGTGTCCTCAAATGTCATCAGCATGTGAAGCTGCTCAAAAATACCGGTTCCCATGACTACCATAGTCAGATACTTGTCCTGATCGATCCTGTTTTTTGCCTCCAGCGCATCCTCCCAGCCTTCGGAGCACTTGCCCAGCAGATCCGGAACCTTCACATATTTTTCCCATTCAGCCACATCCTTGACCACCTGGTTTTCTTCTGTTACATAAGGAATTGCAGCCGGAGCATCTTCCGGAAAAAGAATCAGAGTTCCCCATTGATCATAAGAGTTGGTTCCACGGATACGGTTTCCTCTGATCAGCTTAAAGCAGGGATCTCCCGGAATCCCTCGGAACATGGTAAAGGAATTACACAGACATTCCGGTTTTCCGTCTTTTTTTAAGGTTTCCAGTAAATTCTGTTTTGGTGTCAGCATATAAAATTCCTCCCTTCTATCTTTCATCCGCCCTTTCTGCCAGAAAAACAGAAAGTCTGAGATATAAATTCTGCACAGGCTCTGCCAGATGTGCCGCATCAAGACCTGTGATCTCTTTTATTTTACGCAGCCGGTAAAACAAAGTACTCCGCCCCACATAAAGCCCGGAAGATGTTGCTACCGTGTTTCTTTCGTTCAAAATATAGAGAACAAGCGTTTTATAAAGTTCTGTCCCATTGGCTGCATCATATTCTTTTAATTTTGTAAGTTCATAAGCACAAAGCTCCCGGGGTCTGAATTTCCTGCAGCACAGATCTCCTATATAGTCCATAGCAATATCGTCAAAAGTATAGGACCACATCATATCATTCTTCTTTCTGCAGTATTCCAGAGCCACCGAAGCCTGTCTGTAATAGCAGTCCAGTTCTGTCAGATCATGAAACAGATTACTGAAGCCTGCTTTATAAAGCCCATCTCTCAGAATGCAGGAAATATCCGAGGTATAATGATCATTCATATTCAGATTGATAATAATACATACCCGGTTATCTAGAGAGATCGCCTTACTGCCTGCAACTCTTGCTTCCACATAGTTGCAGAGACTTGTGGGAGAAGCCCCGGGATTTCCTTCCTCTTCCTCCACATCCAGACGGACGCATACATAGCGGTCATCTGTTTTCCATCCGCACTGTACGATCCGGCTTACAATTTCCGAGTCCGAAAACCTTCTGCCCTGAATCATTCCTACCAGCATAACTTCCAATGCATGTTTATAAGTATTTTCCATGCGGCCTCTTCTGGAAAGAGTACGACGGATCAGATCTGCCAGATATTCTGCTGCTATAAACTGTCCTGGTTTCAGCGCGCTGTCCAGTTCACAGATCACCAGCCTTGCCTCGTAACGGTCGTACTCATCCCAGATATTCACATAGATGTCACGATGTCCCCTAAGCTCTGCAGAAAAAAGATTTGCCCCTCTGGTCGTAAGAGTATGCAGGTATTCTTTATCGGTTTTAAACTCATTGAGAACTTCCAGGGGAGTGATCAACAGTCCTGTATTTTCATCCTTCTCCCAGTTGATCATCCCTTCTCTCCATATAGGACAGGAAATTACATTCAGCCTGGCATCATGGATAAACAGAGGATTCTGGAAATAATCATAGCCGGCACGGCATAATTCCTCCACACCGCCTTCTCGGATCATAATATTTTTGAGCCTGTCCGCCCAGGAAATATGGAACTGGAAAATGTCCTGGCATAAATTCATAAGATCCATAAGATCCGTTTCTTTCGGAAGACAGATAATAGGATTTTTTCCATTGGCCCAGCCCTTTGGAAAGTCCCCGGTAAGTATCAGCGCACAGGGAATATCAGGTATCGGCTCATCTGCAAGATCTTCTCCTTTAGCAATATAAGCATGGCAGGGCACCATCCGGCATCCTTTCCTGAAAAAACATACGCTTTCCAGTATAGCTCTGTCCTCTCCGTAATAAATTTCCATTTCGGAAAATCTGCCTTCCATCTTGTCTGCCACCATCTGAAGATTTAAAAGAAATCTGTAATCCTCGCCCATATGTCCTGTCCGCCCTTCTTTTTGATTTATGAACGGGAAGCGATCTCTGCCGCGTACTGATCAACTTTGTCTTTTGTCAGCTTAAAGCCAAAAATAAGCGCCGCAACTGCAACAATAAGAGCAATTGCAGGAATTACCATAAATCCAATGCTGATTGCATTTTTCAGTCCCTCAGATGCTGATGCAGGATCGATATCCGGGCTGAAATTTCCCATTGCCAGGCATGCGGAAATGATAATTCCTCTGGTCATAATGGAAACCTTCAGAGGTACATTCTGAAGTCCGCTGATCCAGCCTGCCGCGTTCTTTCCCGTCTTCCACTCACTATATACAATGGTATCACCATAAAGAGCAGGTGTACAGGCATAAGTGATTCCATATCCAAACATTGCAATACTCATCAGTACAATAACAACCATCACATTGTTATACATGAAATAAGAAACAATCAGAAGCACTGCCTGGATAGCCATAACACCAATAGTTGTGGTTCTTGTGGTAAATTTGTTGCTGAGAGTTTTACTTAAATAAGCTCCTACTACACAGAAAATATTTGTTACCAGAATATAGGCAGCAAGCATTTTCCCATTTCCGGCTATGTAAGTAAAATAATAAGTAGCAACACCCATAAGTACAAAGTTAAACATAAATTTTGCAAGATCTGCGATCAGAAGAGCGATCAGCGGAGGATTCTGCAAAAGTGCACGAATCAGATCCATTCCGCCAGTTTTGTCTTTTGCTGCTTTTTTTCCTGACGCAGCTTCCGGCTGCACTGCTTCATAACCGTCAAACATCTTAAAGTGTGCATAATAAAGAACCGCCATAATACATCCAAGAACAAATGCTGCTGCACCATACTGATTTACTTCTCCGATGATGCCGGCTGCCACTGCAGCGAGACCCGGTCCTATATAGGAGAAGATAACCTTGGACAGATTTGCCCATGCTGCTCTTGTCGCAGAAAGCTGAGACCTTTCTTCCGGCGTCTTACCAGCCACTGAGATCATGGAAACATTTGCCACATATGCAAAGTTCCAGGCTACATGACTGGCTATTGCCGCTATGATAATGATAACAGCAGAAACCATTCCGTCACCGATCTTTACAAACTGGAACGCATACAGAAACGGTACCAGCCAGGGGATTACAATCAGCCAGGAGCGATAACGTCCCCATTTCATAGGCTTAATACTATTCAGGATCGCACCATAAATCCAGGAAAGCAGCGCATCTACCGTACTTGCCGTTGTAGTAATGAAAGTTACCATAGGAAGACTGAACTTCGCCAGATTGGTAAGGAAAAAGCTAAAATAATAGCTTTCAATGTTGGACATCAGAGTAAAACCACAGTCTCCTACTCCATAAAACTTCTTAAGCGCGCCGCTTAAGCCCTTTTTTTCCTGTTTCTTTTCTGCCATAAAAACTCCCTCCTCTTTTGTTTATTCTTCCGCCAGTTTTATACGGCTGTAACGATAAAGCTCATGCGCCAGATTGATTTTACGATCCGGTTTTTCATCTCTCAGACGGCAGGCAAATCGGCCTGTCACACCCAGCTCATCTACTCGTTTATGGATATCCGCAACAGCTTCCTCATCACTCATATCTGCCGGGATAATATAAAGTGTGCACTGTGCAAGATCTTTACCGTATTGATCGATGATGGCTTTTTTATCATTAGAAGAATCCTGTCCTTCCCATGCATCAAAACCAGCCTCGATGATCAGAGGCATCAGAGATCCAATACATCCGCAGGAATGAAGACATACATACATTCCCATATCATGGGCTGCTTTTGTGATCTTCTGATACTGCGGAAGGAAAAGTTCTTTATATATCTGCGGTGAAAAAAATGTATTGATCTGTGTCCCCATATCGTCATGGAACAGTATCATATCCGCATGATAAATTTCCTTTGCGATTTTAATCAGCTCAATGTGCCACTCTGCCAGCTTGTCATAAAATTCTGTCAGTGCCTCCGGCTCTTCCAGTAGATAGCAAAACGTATCTTCAAAACTGGTCAGGTCTGCTGTTCTCTCAAAGAATCCATTTACAATAATAAAATAGGTAAGTCTGTCTTCAGAAATCTTTCCTTCGTACCTCTCCTTGTAATCCTTCTCCCAGTCAATGGCACTGAGATCCGGAAATTCCAGGCTTCTCCAGTCAGTAATATCTTCCAGTCTCCTGGTTCCCGGTTTCACCATAGCAGCCTTAGTCAGAGGCTCATATTCCCATTCAATACCAAACCAGTCTTTTCCGCCAAAGTTCCTTGCCCGGGCATCATCCATTACAAGAGGCTGAAGTGCATTGTTCTCCAATGTCTGATTGGGTACCCACAGTGGTTTTTCCCCTCTCAGCATACGAAGCATATTTTCCTTTGGAGTAATTGGATAATTATAATTCGGCGCTTCTATATCCGGTGCGCCGTAAATTCCAAACTGAGTATGTGTACCTGTTGTTTTCAGTTCCTCCTCATTAAAAACAAACCCCATTTTCCCTTCCTTTCCGCAGCAAAAGGATTTTGTTTAGACGGATTGTTCAATAAAATTCATTTATTTCATCTTACAATGTCCAATTTCTTTTGCGCATAGTCTTTTAGGCAATCTGTTCATTTACACCTTTGTTTTCCGCGGATTTATTGTATACAACTGCTATATATCATGTTTAAAATGTATCATACTCGTTTACTAAATACAATCATTAATGTAATTCTATTTTCAAAATCGACAGAATCGTCAACTGCGCACCATTAGTCTTAATGGTATATGAACATAATGTTCAACTGCTTTTTCAGAGACAAATCTCTGATTCTTCATTTTTTCATATTCAAAAATTCATTACAAACCCTCTACTCATCTCTGATGAAATCTGTTATGATAAAAGCACAAGGGAGGACCACTTATATCATTACAAAAGACAGAGCACCGTTTATCGGATGAAATACAAACGAAGAACATTTTCTATATACCAAAGATCTTTCATGTACAAAAGACAGCTACAACAAACAAAGATAAGGATGTGCCATATGGGTAATACCAAACATGAAGATGCTATTATGAAAATGGGCTTCAGCTATTTCCGTGATACAATCCTGAAGGTTCTGGGTATTGATTATCACTTTCTGGATTCCGGTCCTACAGAACTGGTAGAACTGATTATCCAGTCCATGTATATGGATTTTACTTTCCTTACAGATCAGGATTTCTATATACATACGGAATTTCAGACTACCGACGGCAAGGATCCTGACCTTCGCAGATTCCATGCCTATGATGCTGTTTTTTCCCACAATACTGGAAAAAATGTAATCACTTATGTAATTTTCTCAGGCGGGATTACTGAAGCAAAAACAGAACTGGACTGTGGGGATTTCACCTACCGCGTCCGCCCTATTTTCCTTACCGGCAGGGATGCGGATCCCATCTTCCGACGCCTGCAGAAAAAACAGAAAAACGGAGAACCTTTTACAGAAGAAGATTATGCAGATCTTTCCCTAACGCCTCTGCTGTCAGGAAGCCGCAGCCGTAAGGATGCCATCCTGGATGCTCTTCTTCTGACAAAACCAGACAGAAGCATCACTGCACAGAAAGCTATCGCCGTTCTCTATACCATGGCTGATAAATTTCTTGACAATGATGACCTTAACCAGATTAAGGAGGTTGTAACCATGACCAGACTTGGACAAATGATTTTTGACGATGGACAAAAAGCCGGAATCGAGCAGGGTCAGACAGGTATGCTCAAAAGCCTGATTCTGAAGAAGCTGCAGAAAAACACTCCCATCCCTACCATTGCGCGTGAACTGGAAACGGATGAGGATACAGTGCTGTCCATCATCGCAGATCTTCAGACAGCAGAAAAATAAATGTGTCTGAGCCTGTACAACAGGTTATTCCATTGTGAACTGCTTGGCAGCTAAGCTTCCAGAGCATCTAAACAACAAGTGCGGAAGCCCAATGTCATTCATGTTTGACATTGGGCTTCCGCACTTGCTGTTTCCAACTCATAAACAGTCAGTTTTTACGATATCTTTTCCGCTTCGGAAGCATTGCGCAGCTTCCACTGCCGATACCTCCGTTTCTCTATTGCAGAAGCTACCGTTTCCAAAATCAATGCCGCTATAATAATCACCACAGCGGCAATCTTTCCGGCAGCGCTTGTAAAAATCTGCGCTGCACCACCCACTTTCGGTATAGACAATGTTACTTTTCCAATAAAATTGTCATAGGGTACCGGATTCATATCCTCCGTTTGGTTAGCATCTCCCTTTGTGATAAACTCACCCATAACAATATGATTTTCCACCACACGATGCGTAATGATCGCATTGGAATCCCGTGCTCCGTAAAAAGCGATCACATCATCTTTTTTCATATCTTCCGGAGCTTCTGTTTTTATATAAACCATACTGTCCACCGGAATAGCCGGTTCCATACTTCCGCTGACCACAGAATAAATGTGATATCCAAACACTCTTGGAAGAGTCAGCGGAATGCAGAACACTACCAGCCCTGTCAGCATGATCGTTCCCAGCCACGCACAAATGGAAGCAGCCAGGCTTTTTTTATACTTGTTTCTGCTCACCTTGTTATTTCCTTTCCCATACCTTTATTTATTTAAGATATATCTTCTCATATCCGACCTTTTCTGTCAATGTCTGCCAGAGTTCGCTTTTATGCAGTCCGTTCTTGTTCCCTCCATCAGTACGGCAAAAACCGGAGCCGATCGTTTTTCCACGATATCAGCTCCGGCCAACAGTCCAAAACTATTCTGCTTCTCCAGATCAGTTTCAGACTTTTTTATGCCTTTTTATGTTTTCTCAGGAACCAGACAAGTACTCCAAGCCCTGCCGCTGCAGCAACAGCAATTCCTGCGCCAACTGCTACAGGCATGCCTTTTTTCACTTCTTCTTTGTCAATTTCCATATTTGCAAGAGGTGTTTCCTCTTCATCCAGATCCACTACATCCGGATTTGCCTGAGGAACATCATCTTCCTGAATATCTGTTGTTTCACCGCCGATGCTGGCAGGTGCTGCTGTGTCAGCTCCAGCCGGTTCTGCTGTATCTCCTCCGGTTGTTTCTGCTGTTGTATCCGGAGCAGCGGTGGTTTCTGTCGTTCCGGTCTCACCTTCTGTTCCTGCAGTACCCTCTGTATCGGTCGTACCGGTGGTACCAGTCGTACCGGTGGTGCCGGTTGTGCCGGTTCCGGGCTCTGTTACGTTTTCTGTAACAGTTTCGGTAACCGTCTGTCCCGGCCGCGTGATCACCTGGGCTTCCCGTTCAGAATAAACAAAGGTAAATACATTTTCTGCCTCATTGGAGGAAAGCGTACGAGTCAAAGCCAAAGCCTGCGGCTCATAATTCTCAATATAAATATGTGCTACCACCGGTTTATCTCCTACATTGCCATAATATCTGCGGCTTTCTGCAAGAGCTCTTCCATTTTCATCCTGATAGTTTACTGTGTATCCTACCATGTTTCCCTTCACTCCATAGGCAACCACATAATCTGCGTCACCAGTCACCCGAAAGGAAGAGGAAGCAACTGAATTATTGTCTCTGCCGCTCTGGCGGACACCTTTTACATAATATTTACTGTCATCTGCCAGGTCTACTGCTCCTGCCTGAGGATTAAAAGTCACAATATCCTGGATTTTCAGTCCACTGACTACGATTTTCCCGTAATCTATCCCAATATGATAGGAAGAACCTGTGGCTGAATTATTTACTGACAATCCTGTCGTACCGGACATGGATGCCTGATTGCCTGCATCAAAAGTAACCGTATATGTATATTCCCCAGCTGAAACAGCTGCCGGAGAAAGGCTGAGGAGCATTCCTGCTGTACATATGGCTGCCAATAATTTATTCATCTTCCCCATGATTACCGATCTCCTTTCCTGCGGTTTTTCTTGTACATCCGGATACCCAGAAACAGAAGCACAAGTCCGCTGACAAGAGCGATTCCACAGAATGCAAGAATGTTTGTTGTATCACCGGTCCTCGGACTGGTCCTTACTACATTCCTCTGTCTTCTTGTAATCGTGGTATTTTCACCGGTTGTATAGCGTACCGGAGTGGTTACTTTCTCCACTGCAAAGTTCATCTGCAGTTTGGCCAGGGTATCCTGATATTCATTACCCTGGGTCTCACCGTCCAGTTCAACTGTCAGATATACGGAACCGGACTGTCCTTTTGCCAGTCTGTCCAGATAAAAATAATCCTCCAGAGAATCTGTAGCCTGATGGAGACCTTCCCCGGCTGCAGTGGAGCCCTCGCCGCCTACTGTATCACTGCTGTAAAGAACTGTTGTTTTATTTTCATGATCCACATAAGTCAGGTTGTAAATATAGGAACCACCTTCTGCAACACTCTGGCTTTCCTCAAGACTCTGAAGAATCTCATTAGTCATATACCAGTCTGTATCTCCGGAGCCTGAATTTTTCACGCCTACCTCAAGTTCAATGCTGTCTCCCGGAAGAAGACTGTATACTTCAGAATTCATTTCGGACGCATCAAAATTACTATTCATGCTGTCCCCGTCAAATTCTACTACCCAGCCTTTATTTCCCTGGATATGCTCTGCAAATGTATTCACTACCGTGCCTGCGGTCATAACTGCGGCTATGACAAGGCACAAAATCTTCTTTTTCATTATTCTGTACCTCCTATCGTAAGCTCAGCGTTCCATTGTCTGACACACTCACGTCCACACCCCACGCACTTTTGATGGCATCCTGTGCATTATGAGTCTGGACTGCATCTACTTCCGCTTCCAGATTAAATTTGTACCCATCATATTCATATACTGTTGTAATAATTTTATTTCCCGCCTCGTCTGCTGTAATCTTTTCGGTTACTTTGTCTGCAACAGAAGTATCGATCCTGAGAGTATCTGTAATGGCCGGTGTGCTTCCTCCCGCCGGAACAATTCCCGTGTAATAAAGAACTGTTCTTTCTGTTGTGGAGGCTTTCTCATCGATCACCCATCCGTTTCCTTCCAGTATATTCAGGTCGATCAGCTTTGGCGAAAGGGTGGTATCTTTATTTCCTGCCGGATCCATCCAGCTTTTATAAAGGATCACTCTTACATAATTATCAATAGTGCCTGTGTTGCTGACTGTAAGAACCTCTTTATATTTTTTTCCCGGTTTCAGCTTCTCACCGTTCAGGGTATTCTCAAAAAGAGGCTCCTGTACTGTGTTCCACTGATCGTTCTTATGATTATAATCTCTTTTAGCTACAACGCTTCCGTTTTCCAGAAGGCTGACACCGATACTTGGGACTTCAACCTCCGCAGAATAATTTTCACTGTAATAGGTCAGCGCCGCTCTGGTACTTCCAATGGTACTTCCGGCAAGAAGAACGGCAGATGCCGCAAGAAGAATAAACGGTTTTCTGGAAAAAAAGTTGTTCTTTTTCATTATTCACCGCCCCCTTCTCCCTGATAGCTTTCTTCACTGGAATCCGCAATCCTTGTCCAGTCTGCATATGGATTGCCCTTCTCGTCATACAAAACTGCTGTACATTCCTGGATCACAATAACATTAAAATCATCTTCGCTGTCCATGGTGTCAATCTTTACACGGAATGTTTCCGAAACGCCTCCCGGTGGAATGATCTCACTGCAGTAATAATATCCGTCATCTCCCTGGCTCCAGGTTCCGGCTTCATCCGGTGTAAACACCAGTCCCGGAGAATATTTATCTCCTGCAAAAACCTTAACTCTGACAAAGCATTCATAATCTCCTGTATTTTTTACGGAGATTCTTTTTTCCATCCCTACCACTTCCTCCTGAGGGATCACGGTAGTTGAACCAAGGCTGATGGCAGCGCCTCCCGAGGTAGTTGCATAAGTGGTAAAATACGCCATTGCACTTCCCACAGACACGCCTGCTGTCAGGGTAAGGACTGCCGCGGCCAGACAAAGCTTTTTATTAAAACTCTTTTTCATTGCGTTTACCCTCCCTTAGTTCTGATCGGCTGAGCTGTCAGTCTGCTGCTGCCAGTCCCAGACTCCTTCTTCATTTGTAAAACGGTTGACAACACTTGCGCCGCCGTTTAACTGTCCGTTATATGCATTTCCAAAAGATACATGAACCGGGCTTCCCTCTGCCCCCTCTGTCAGGATCGTTACGGTCTGTGACGGTTCTGTGGTAAGCTGATAGCTGGCACCGCTGTAGACCTCAGTCACTGTTACCTGCGCTCCTGCCGGAAGCTGGTCAATGGTCAGGCTTCTGGTACCTGCACCGTCAAATACAAGAGAAACCACATTGCTGTAAAGAACCTCATGATCCTTTTCTGCTTCCACCTTAAATATAAAAGTTGCAGGTCCTAATGTTGAATTATAAGAGGACAGCGTCTTGTCTATCACCAGGCTTCCCAAAAGAGAATCCTTCCCCGGTTTCAGACCAGCTGTCACGTCGTATACCCACTCATCATTTCCGTCTGTGGAATAATAGTTATTCGGAAGAGAAAGAAGATAAGGAGTAAACTTATATTCATATTCCTGAGAACGGATGGCATCTGCTTCTACCAGATACATTCCCACAGCAAGCCCTTCCATTTTTCCGGCTCCGTTTTCCAGAATTCCCTCTGAAACTGGTTCTGCCTGAAGAGTCTTTACTGTCTCTGATGCTTTTTTTGCCATAGACTCCCAGTCAGCAGCTGTAGTTTCACTGTTCACTTTTTCCAAGCCCAGCTCCTGATATCCCTCCAAAGCTGTATAATCACCAGAAGGATCCACTTCTGCCACTTTATACAGTTTCACAGAAACCGGCAGACTTTTCAGCTCAGCAAACTCTTCTTCTATATCACCGTCCAGCACAAATGAAACCGAACACACTCTGTCCATTTCAATTCCCGAAGCTGCCTGTACTGTCGAACAGATCATCCCGGACAATATAAACGTCAGAGCCAGAAGCCATGCATGTCCTTTTTTTATTTTTCCTGCAATCTTCACGTCTTACCCTCCTCCGAAACTTTATTTCACCTGTTTAAATCACTTTTTGTTTCTGTCTTTTCTTTTAAAGAAATATCTCATCATCAAAATAATAAGTAATGTAACGGATAATCCAAGTATCAGATACAGCATATAATAATTCTGGACTGATTTCAACATGGAATCTACAGCTGTTGTCTCTGCCTCTTCCTCTCCATTATACGGAACTCTGGTTCCTCTGACCAGAAGTCTGTGACTGTTGACGCCATAAGGCGTACAGGTAAAAAGCGTCACCTGATCCCTGCCCTCCTCAATCTGAAGAGCCTGATCCAGAGTTTCTCGGTCATCCTTATCTACCATATCCAGAATCTCATCCACCTGATATGCCAGAATCTCATCCAGCACATGAAGATAAAACATATCTCCCTTTTTCATCTGGTCGATATCCGTAAAAAGCCGTGCACTTGGAAGTCCTCTGTGAGCTGCCAGAACACAATGCGTACTTTCGCCGCCTATAGGAAGCTTGGTTCCGTTCAGGTGCCCAACTCCGGTCTGAAGCACATCGTCTGCAGTTCCATGATAAACTGCCAGCTTAATATTGATCTTCGGAATAGAAAGATAACCCATTACACCATCTCCGGCTACATTGAGCACCTTCCAGTATTCTGTAGTCCGGATATCTTTTTCATCCTCCCCAAAAGCATCTCCGTAGAGGTTATTCTGTGTCAAAGCAGAATTAAAAGCTTCTGCCTTTTTCCACTGGTCTGTAAAGTCTTCCTTTGTCAGATCTGAAACCTGATTTTCATAGCTTGAAATCAGCTGATTCTGTCTGTATGTATTCCACTGATTGGAAACTGTAGGATAAATCAGGATTCCAAATCCTATAAGAAACAGAATACCGAACAGGATATTTGCAATCTTACGCTTCATGTCCACTCCTTTTCACTGCTCTCTCTTATGTTTCTTCTGATTTCTTCTTTTTTTCTCATGAAGATAAAGAAGGAATATAAACAATGCGGTCACTGACAGACCTACCACTACCCACAAAAGATAGCTTGTATGAAGACTGGTTCCGGTGATCAGCGATTTCGGTGTATCTTCCATAACTTCCTCTTCATATGGTACTCTGTGCCCTCTTACCAAAAGCCTGTGACTGTTGACGCCATAAGGAGTGCAGGTAAGAAGCGTTACCAGATCTTTTCCTTCTTCCACTTCCAGATCCTTTGTATCATCCGGCTCTACGACCGAAATTTTGTCTACTTCATAGCAGAGGATATCATCTAATATGTACAGGAGGAAATGATCTCCCTCTTTCAGTTTATCAAGATCTGTAAAAAGCGCCGCACTTGGAAGTCCTCTGTGGGCAGAGATAACAGAATGTGTACTTTCTCCGCCTGCAGGAAGGGAACTTCCCTCCAGATGTCCGGCTGCTTTTTCCAGAACCTCATCCTTTACCGTATGATAAACAGGAATCTTAATATTAATTTTTGGAATTGCCACATAGCCCATCATTCCATCGCCGTTCAGGTTCAGACAGGACATATACGTCTCATCCGGCTCCTCTGATGCCGCCGCAATGGCAAAGGAATCCGGCAGGATACTTGGAAGAAGTTCTTCATTATATGCCCTCGCCGCATCCCACTGAGCTGTATAGTCAATCTCTCCTGCCTCTGTTTTTTGGGCAACCTGAGAGTCATAGCTGCTGATCAGCTGTTCCTGACGATATGTGTTCCACTCATTGGAAACCAATGGATACAGCAGCAAGGACAATCCGGCTAAAAACATTATGCAGATCATTATTTTAGGTATTATTTTTTTCATCCGGACTCTCCTTATTGCTGTATTTTTGTTTTGTATAAAATGCCAGGGCGGGCGGGCCGCCCCGGCATTTCTATGTTTTCTTAAACTTTAATTTTTATGTTCCTGTACGTATAAATCAGTTTTCCTCTTTTTTGCGTGTGGAGAAGTACAGACCAGCTGCAGCAACCATGATCACACAACCGCCGATTGTAAAGATTGTTGTACCGATACCACCGGTGGATGGGAGGGAGGAAAGTTTAGTATCGAACACACTACCATATGCAACTGTATTTTCTTTCTCGCCTTTGATAACTTCTACCGTCACACCTTCTTCATTTACAGTGTAACCATCCGGAGCCACGGTCTCAGTAAAATGATATTTGCCATTTCCCAAACCTTCAATTGTTACGGTTCCGCTCTCTACAGTTTCAATTTCTGTTACTGTCTTTTCATCTTCTTCAAGCGCCGGTGTATAAATACCCTCTTCCTTCATTACAAATTCAAGCGGAGTCTTTCCTACAGTTTCGCTTCCATCTTCCCCAACTGTAACCGGATATACTTCGAATTTAGCTCCTGCTAATTTAGCATTGTCTTCTACATTATTATTATTGTCATCTGAAGCATATTTTGTAAGGATAATATCACCAGTGTAACCCTGCACAGTACTGTCAGCAGTACTTCCTGAAGAATTCGCTGTATTGGAATATCCATCCTCAGAAGTAACAACTGCCTCATACGTTACTACAACCTTTTTACCTGCATTTTCATTATTACTTCCAATCTGATCCGTCAGATCGATTGTGTATTTGCCCTCGTTTTCTTCAAAGTTCTTACCTTCAACAGAAGTGTTACCAATTGTCACAGATTTTACAGAGGTAATCTTCATTCCTGTAGGTGTATCATGAATCTTAAATGTTTTCTCTATAGCCTGTTCATCAAAGTATGGGAATGTTGTCTCAATCGCAAATGTTACAGTCTCACCTTTTCCTACAAAGTTGTCTCCCTCGATTTCTTTTTTGGTAAGATCTACTGTACTTGATTTTGCTGTAACTGTTGCATCTTTTACAGCAATATAAGTCTGTTCATTATCATATGTATTCGCAACCATAGGGCTGTAAGTTGTGTTCTTTGCTGCAGCACGGATTACATAAACACCGATTGGCATATTATCAAAGTTTACAGATATTTGACCACCAGACTTTGCTGTATAAGTTGTTTGCTGTCCTTCTGCTGCTTTTGTTAACCCTTCTGCATCAGTTATTTCAAAATTTCCATTAAAATAAGCTTTTGCCCATTCAGTTACTTCCCAGCTATTTTTATTCTCATCAATGCTGACTGCCTGATATAACCACAGCTCTGTGTCCACATCTTGTCCCAGACCCTGCACAGTAATTGTACTTGTCAGATTGTCCTGATCAGCTGCTGCGTATGTATTTACTGCTGTTCCTGCTGCTGTTCCTGAAAGAACTGCTGCTGTCATTAAAACTGCTAAAATTTTCTTTGCTTTCATAAATTTTTCTCCTTTTCTTTTTTCAGGGTGCGTACCCAGTTTCTTTGCATATTCTGCATAATTTTGATTTTACTGCTTCACCATTTCTGCGTTAGGGGCCGCAAAAATAGTATTTTTACAGCTTAACTGTTTCGCACCCCCTTGCATTTCATTTTATATAAGATAAACATCGCTGCCATCATAAGGGCAACTCCGCCAATCATATATACATAGATTCCATTTCCGCCGGTAGACGGAAGATCGTAAAGTGCTTCATTTAAAATACTAAGAATAAATCCATCTGAAGCATCTTCCTCTAACTTCCACATATCAGTTGTTCCAGAGTTTATTTTATTTCCATTTACATCAATCAAGGATATACTTCTGTTTGAAATTTTAAAACAGATTTCATTCCCCAGAAGCTGATAACCTGATGGAGCTAATACCTCTTTAAGCTTGTAATAACCCTCTGGTAATTCTAACTCTTTCTGCTCACTTTTAACAGAAATTGTTTCTTTGGGATCTTTTCCCCAGGTAACTGAATTATCTTGATTTTTCATACCAGTATATAACTCAAATTCAGCACCATCTAACATATTATCATACGTAGTTCCAAACTTCTTAAGATCAAGCGATACATTGGCAAGTTCATACATATTTGACAGGTTAAAACGTTGGGTTTTCGGAGTCTCATCTTCTGCAGTCCGTTGTGTTTCTACTGTACTGCTCATTGTGGTTCCCTTCGACTCTTTTCCATCTGCATCTGTATATGTCCATTCGGTAGACTTATACTTCCACTTACTATTTGAAGCAGTTTCATATCCAACTTCTTCTATAGTATAGCTATTTCCAAATACTGCAAGATCCCATTGATATGTTACTGTTCCGTCAGAATTCACAGTAGGTTCACCTGCATCATTTAATCCTTTTTCAATCGTGGTATTATTAGTTTCTCCAAGAAAATCTCCTGTTACCTTGATTTTAAATGAATTTTTTACATCATCGGTCACTTCCTGATCCGAGAAAGTTTTGACAATTGTAAGAACACCACTTTTGGGTACTAATATCCCATCAATATGCCAATATTCATTATTTCCCTGGTCTTTAAACACATACCATCTGATTGCAAAATTTTCTGTTGTTAACTTGTCTTTATCAATTGGATTCCCATTGATTGTAATATTCTGACCTTTATTTACGCTTTTTGGATAAGCATTCCAATATTCTTTAATATACTCAAATATTTCTTGATCTGTTGGAAATTCCTCCTGATTTAAGGCATTTACAATTCGATAGTATTCATCGTCTGTTCCATCCTGATTCCCATTTGTACCATCTTTTTCTCCCAGTTCTCTTATCTTCGCATCAACTTCTTTTGCATGTGTAGTGGAGGTTCCTCCGATTACCCCATACACTTTTCCGCCTCCAGTTAATGCTGCATGGTCATGCTCTTCCGGTACAATAACGCTTAAATCCGCATTAATTGGTGCACCAATTCCTTGAGGATTATTTTTATTTCCCGAAAATGATCCTGAAACACTAGTTGTAAACGCACTTTCCGACTGTCCGCTAATATTTCCATCAGTATCAAGAATCGAGCTGCTCAAGTTAAGGAAAAAGTTTACTGGTTCTTTCTTTAATTCAACTGGAATTTCCTTTTCCGGAATCTGTACAACCGGACGGTTATACTTACCTTCTTTAGTCTCATCATCTGTTGTCCAGGTTACTTTCGCTGAATTCTCTACATTGGAGAAAATCCCTTTTTTATCCTCTGATGTAGGACCTGTTCCCTTCTCACCAGTATCCGGATAAGAATAACCGTTTTCTTTGTATTTGTCTTTCGCCTTCTCATTCGGTTTAATTTTGACAGTAATCGAATAAATATAACCATCCTTTAATTTATAACTATCCAAAAAATCCAATGTTATCTCTTTTTTGTTCAAGTCATAGGAAGCTTTAATTTTTCCTTCTCTAACTTCTTGATCTGTAACATCCTGTTTGTCCTTATTAAGAACTTTTATTCTAAAATTATCTGAAGATTCTATTGTTCTCCCCTTTTCATCAACCAAATTAACTTCCGGACTCAATTGGTCAGTAATCGTTACATTTTCCGCTGTATATTCTGTAATAGAACCGGCTATATTTGAAAAAACACTTTCCAAACTTCCGCCTTTATCCACATTAATAGCTTGTTTACTACCTGAACATATTGTTGCATTTGCAACATTGGTTAGAACATCTAATCCTGACAGCCATTCCTGATCCCGACTTGGTTGATATACTTTGTTTGGAAGTCCCATCCCTACTGCATAAAACCTATCGCATGTAATAGTTCCGGCACCTTCTAAAGCCCTCTCATAATCCTCTTTATTTGTCTTAGTATGTCCACCTGATGTATTCACATCATGAAATGTTGGTTGACCATCTGTCAGAAATATTACAATTTTTGTAGAATTCTGACGGGCTGTATAAAGTACTTGACCTGCCTGAGTTAATCCGGCCTCATAATTTGTTCCTCCTGCCTGACCTTTGTTACAATCTGCGTTTGTATAGCTTTGTATCTTATTATTAATTGCATTCGTGGAAACCCAGGATTTAGTTTCTATCTGCGCACTACTTGCAAATGTAACTAATTTCCATTTTGCATCAATAATATCATTTCGTTCTATATTACTTGTTAAGGTTTTCACAGCCTTTTTAGCTTCACTAAGATTATTACCCTCCATACTATTGGAAAGATCCAACACAAAAACAATATCTACTGCTGCCGGATTAGTTTCTGTTCCTACAGCACCTACAACATCTAATGTTAAATCATATGTTCCATCATTATTATACGTCACATACTTACTATGCCCTAGGTTACCCGTAGCACTGGATCCACCGCCGGTAGTTCCACCACCGGATGAAGAATCTTTTTTATAAATAAAGTAAATATCACCTTCTTTATCAGTCCAATTATTTAACCACTCCGTATATTGTCTACTGTCACTTTTTTTATACTTTATGTAGTAAGTATAGTAGTTGTAGTTGTAGTACTTTTCTGTTTTTAACTGTGTTATAGCAGATCCATTTATATTATCTACTCTGATGACATTTGTTTTTTCATACTGAGAATCAACTGCATCTCGCCAATATTCCGACAAGTCAATCGTCACACTAGAATCAGAAATCTCCACCTCTTTAGGTTCATTTATTACATCAATTTCATTCCCATTTTCATCTACATAGTGAACTGTAATTTCAAATGGATTGAACCTGTAAGAATATGTCCATGTAATCGTAAATACAGAGAAACTCTCTGTAGTCATCTCTACTGTCTGGATTTCATTTGTTTCTGTGGTATTCAGCGTCTCAACCTGATTTTCTGACGTCATATCCACAACCTGCTGAACCTCTCCGGCTGCATTTTCTTCCAGGTGGAATACAGATACTTCTGTATTCTCTGCACCAGTCTCCTGTACGGTTTCAGGAATAGCTGCCGGTTTATAGTTCATGGAAACCTTTACTTCTCCGTTTGGCTCCAGCTTATTGCCTTCCGGATCTACTAAGGTAATATCGTATGCCAGGAAACCAGCTACTTCTTTTTCTTCCTCTGCAACCTTTTCCTGAACCTTCTGCTCAACATCTGCATAGCCTTCGCTGTCAGCAGTAATCGGTGTTACCTGAAGCTCTGCATTTTCGGGAATCACATTTTCCTGGTATGCGCTTACGGAAACATCAACCTGATCATCACTGTAATTCAGTGTTTTCACCGGATCCACAGGGATCATATCCAATGCTTCATCATCTGTAATATCCGAAGCAGTTTCATCCACAACCTTTGCAAAATCACTTCTCACATAAAGCTCTGCCGTTTCGCCGGTCTCAGGATATGTGTACTGGATCCTGTACCACAGTGTTTCTTCCATCTGCACATTTTCCAGAAGCGGGAAGCGTTCTCCTGTATGGGCAACAGCTGCCACATTGTCTGCTTCTGCATTCGGTTCAATACGAAGATTTACCTCATCTGAGATAATCTCGATCTCTGATGCTGTTTCCGGAGCAGGTTCCTCTGTTTCCGGTTCTTCGGCAGTTCCAGGTTCTTCTGGTGCCGGCTCTTCCGGGATTGGAGTGATTTCTTCCGGAACCGGTGTCGGCTCTGCCGGAATCTCTTCTTCCGGTTTTGCTTCTTCTGTATAGCATCCGTAGATGGTGGATTTTCTTCCTTCAAAGATAACCTTGTCTGTCGTTCCATCCTCTCTGAATGTAATTTCAGAAAGATCATAGTCTTCAATGTTCTCTGTACTCTGTCCTGCTGACTGAAGGCTCTCCAGCACTTCTGATCTCTGAGGAATCTCTTTCAGTTCATCTTTGTCACCTTCCACAGAAGGATCTGCCGGGTCAAAATAGAATACATTTGTTTTCTTTATATCAGTAATCGTCAGTCCGCTGCCCTCGATTGTGATTTTAACAGGCTTCAGAGATTCTGCTTTTTCTCCGTTCACTTTGAACTGCACATTAAAGAAAACATATGAGCCAAGCTGCATCCCTTCCAGAATATTTTCATTCATCATGGATTTCAGATAGCTTTCAGAATCTGCATCCAGATAAGAAACTTCCATGGTAATGGAAGAAGTTTCTGCTGCAAAAGCGCCTGCCGGAAGCTTCGCGGTAACTCTCTGTACCACATTGCCGGCTTCATCCACAAATTCCTGTTTCAGTTCCGTCTCTTCTGAAAGAATCTGTGCATCAGCCACTGAATCTGACATTCCGTCTCCAAAATCAGCGAAATTTTCCTCTTCTGCAGGAATCTCATCTGCAGGTGTTTCCGGTACAGCTTCTTCTGAAGGAGTTTCTTCCGGTACCTCTGGAGCAGGTTCTGCAGGTGTTTCCTGATCCACAGGAGCTTCTGTTTCCACATCAGCTGTTACATCTCCATCCGAAAACGAAATTTCCGGCGAAGCTTCTGTTTCTGTGAATGCCTCTCCTGCAGACTCTGTTTCTGTGACCACCATCGGCTCCGAACTGAATTCCTCAGAAGCTTCCGGGATATCTACAAAAATCTCTTCGCCTGCCAAAGCTGAGATACTGCTGCTCAATACCATTACCATGCAAAGTACAGCCGCCAGTATTCTTTTCTTTCTATTACTTTTCATGGTCTTCTCTCCTCCATTCATATCTTTATCGTTCATCTTGTCTCACCAGACAACTATTTTCCGAACTCATAGTCATAGTATAAAGCACATAGGTCACACACTGGTCACAAACGTATATAATTATGAATTTTTTCTGAATAAATTAAAAAAATTTTTGATTCTGGAGGATATAAGAAGACCGGATCTCAAAAATGAAATCCGGTCTTCATCTATCATTTAATATCCAGTACCATCATCGGTATTTTTTATTATTTTTACAATACGGCTTGTTCCCAGACGGTCAGCTCCCAGACGGATGAATTCTTCCGCATCCTCCAGAGAAGAAATACCGCCGGCTGCTTTTACTTTCACTTCCGGTCCCACATGTTTCCTCATCAGTTCCACATCTTTAAAGGTTGCTCCGGATTTTGAAAATCCTGTAGAAGTTTTGATAAACTCTGCTCCTGCCTTAGTAACGATCTCGCACATTTTTATCTTTTCTTCATCTGTAAGCAGGCAGGTCTCAATAATTACTTTAAGGATCTTTCCGTCACAGGCTTCGTGAATGCTGCGGATCTCATCTTCAAGCTCCTGATATTTTTTGTCTTTCAATAAGCCGATGTTGATCACCATGTCTATCTCTGACGCTCCGTTGGCAATAGCATCCCTGGTCTCAAAAACTTTTGTGGCCGTAGTACTGTATCCGTTTGGAAAACCGATCACTGTACAAATAGGAAGCTTTCCTTCTACATAATCAGCGCTTCGCTTTACATAGGAAGCCGGAATACACGCAGATGCAGCTCCATATTTTATAGAATCATCCAGAATCTGACGGATTTCCTCCCATGTTGCAGTCTGTGTCAATAAGGTATGGTCTACTTTGCCTAAAATTTCTTTTTTATCCATAACTGTCCTTTCTGATAATTTATTTCAATTTATCCAAGATTGAATGTCCAATGGTTCCTTTCGGCATTTTCACACCGAAATTATCTGCAATAGTTGCCCCGATCACTGCAAAGGTATCTGTATCCTCCAGTTTTCCATTTCCTTCCATAGAAGGGGAATAAGCTACAAAAGGCACATGTTCTCTTGTGTGATCTGTACCTGTATGAGTTGGATCATTTCCGTGGTCTGCCGTAATGATCAAAAGATCGTCCTCACGAAGTACCTGAAGAAGTTCGCCCAGCTTTTGGTCAAATTTTTCCAGTTCCTGCGCATAGCCTTCTACATTGCGGCGATGGCCCCACAAAGCGTCGAAGTCTACCAGATTGGTAAAACACAATCCTTCAAAATCTTTTCCTGCAATCTCAATGGTCTGTTCCATTCCATGAACAGAACTTTTGGATTTATTGGATTCCGTCAGGCCTTCTCCATCAAAAATATCAAAAATCTTTCCAACAGAGATCACATCATATCCTGCCTCCTTTAAGGCATCCAGCGCTGTCTTCCCATAAGGTTTCAGTGCATAATCATGACGGTTGGCAGTACGTTTGAATTCCCCCTTCTTTTTTCCTACATAAGGTCTTGCAATGACTCTTCCAACCTTCCATTCATCCTTCATGGTCAGCTCTCTGGCAATCTCACAGCAGCGATAAAGCTCCTGAAGACCAAAAGTTTCTTCATTTCCACAAATCTGAAGAACAGAATCTGCAGACGTATACACGATCATATGCCCTGTTGCAATTTCTTCTTCTGCCAGTTCATCCAGGATTTCCGTTCCGCTGGCACTTTTGTTTCCAATGATCACACGCCCCGTCCTTGCTGACAGTTCATCCAGGAGCTCTTTGGGAAATCCCGTTTCCGTAAAGGTTTTAAACGGTGTGGTAATATGAAGTCCCATCATTTCCCAATGACCGGTCATAGTATCCTTTCCCACACTGGCTTCTGCCATTTCCATATAATACCCAAGAGGCTTTTCTGCAGCCGGAACGCTTTTCAGCGGATGGAGATTGGCAATTCCCAGCTTTTGAAAATTAGGAATATGAAAGTTTTCTGTTCTTTCCGCAATGTGCCCCAGCGTATCCGTTCCTGCATCTCCATATTCTGCAGCATCCGGCAGAGCACCAATTCCCATAGAATCTACAACAATAGTAAAAATACGTTTAAATTTACTCAATGAAATGCATTCCTTCCTATTATAATATATAAGAATCGTGATAACTGATTTTTCTCTGTCTGCCCGGATCAGTTTGCGGATAGCTTCTACGGCAACCTTAATTGCAGACTCTGTATCATGAACAATAGGATTGTCCAGTCCTGCTGCATTTCTCTCCTGATTTCCCACTACAAGAAAATCGGATCCGCATCGTACTCTCAAATGACTTGCTGCTACAAACAATGCAGCTGATTCCATTTCAGATGCTTTGCAGCCCAGACGTTTCCATGCTTCCCATTTATTCAGAAGTTCATAGCTAACTGGCATTCTCTCCGGCTCATGCTGTCCATAAAAAGCATCCTTACACTGAACAACGCCTGCATGATAAGTATAACCCAGTTCTTTTGCCGCTGATACCAGAGCATTTGTAACATCCAGATCTGCAACTGCCGGAAATTCAATAGGAGCATATTCTCTGCTGGTTCCCTCCATGCGGATCGCACCGGTTGCCACAACAATATCTCCGCCTTTTACATCCATTTCAATACCGCCGCAGGTTCCCACGCGGACAAAAGTATCCGCTCCGCAAAGCACAAGCTCTTCCATGGCGATTGAAGCAGAAGGTCCTCCAATTCCGGTTGAGGTCACACTGACTTTTTCGCCGTCCAGATAACCGGTATAAGTCACATACTCTCGGCTGTCTGCCACCAGCTTCGCATCATCAAAAAATCTGGCGATCTTTTCACAGCGTTTCGGATCTCCCGGAAGAATCACATAACGACCTACATCACCTTTTCGAATCTGTAAATGATACTGCAATCCCACTTCACCTGAATAATTCTGCATTTTATCTTCCTCCTTTTAGCGGGCCAGATTTTCCGGTCCGAATCCCAGCGGCAGCAATTCTGCCAGACTGTAGTTCAAAATTCCACCTTTTCCATCCTCCAGAAGGATCCGGAATTCTTCTGGAACACAAAATTCACGCATTACCTGACGGCATACTCCACAGGGAGAACAGGTTTCTTTTCCCTCTGTTCCTTCCGGTCCGCCTACAACTGCTATGGCTGCAAATTCTCTCTCTCCTTCTGATACCGCCTTAAAAAATGCCGTTCTCTCTGCACAGTTGCTGGGAGTATAGGATGCATTTTCTATATTGCATCCCGGATATACTTTTCCCTGCTTCGTAACGAGAGCTGCTCCTACCTGAAAGTGAGAATATGGAGTATAAGCCTGTTTTCTGGCCTTATGTGCCAGTTCAATCAGTTTTTTTTCATTTAATCTTCCACTGTCCAGAACTTTTTCATCCATTCTTTTTTTCTCCGATCAGTCGTATGGTCTCTGTCACCAGTTTCTTGAAGTCTGCCGCTGCACGGTCTGCTGTCTCCTGTACCTCTTTATGATCCAAAGGCTGTGCGGACATTCCTGATGCCATATTTGTGATACAGGATATTCCACATACATTCATTCCCATGTGATTAGCAGCCATCGCTTCGCAGGCTGTACTCATTCCCGCTGCATCTCCGCCCATAGCTCTGCACATGCGGATTTCTGCCGGCGTCTCATAATTCGGTCCTGTAAACTGCATGTATACACCCTGCTGGATACTTACCTGCATGTTTCTGGCAGCCTCTTTGATGATATCTCTGAGCTCTTTTTTATAAACTTCACTCATATCCGGAAATCTTGGTCCAAGTTCTTCAAGATTTGGTCCGATCAAAGGACTTGGAACAGCCGTGGTGATATGGTCTGTGATCATCATCAGATCTCCCGGACAGAAATTATAATTAACACCTCCGGCTGCATTTGTCAGGATAATCGTTTTTGCTCCCAGCAGCCCCATTAATCTGGTTGGCAGTACCACATCTGACATTTCATATCCTTCATAATAATGAACGCGTCCCTGCATGGCTACAATCGGAACCCCCTGCACATAGCCAAACAAAAATCTTCCCTGATGCCCTGTTACTGTAGATACCGGAAAACCTTCAATATCAGAATATTCCAGAGTTTCCACAACATCCATTTCTTTGGCATAATCTCCCAATCCGGAGCCCAGGATCAATGCCACCTCCGGTTTAAATGAAATACGACTTTTCACTGCATTGGTGCATGTGATCAGTTTTTCATAAATTCTATTTCCCATATCATCACCTCTCTATTAATGCTGATACCATTTCATTCATCTTCATGTACTGCTCTTTATTGATACTGAATTTATTTCCTTCTTTTGTGATCCATCCGTTTTCATGGAACTTTTTTACCGCGCGGTTGACTGTCCGGACACAAAGCCCTGTCATCTCAGAAAGCTCCGCTCTGGAGAAATTCACAAAGAACATCCCGTTTTTTTCATTTTTCTTATAGGTGTCCACCAGGTAAAGAGCAAGCCTGTCTGCACCCTGCAAAAATAAATAAGCTCTACTTTTTCTATCTGTTTCCAATAAATAACGTCCTACGGTTTTTGCTTCCCGCTTCAATGCATTGATGTCTGTATTTAGCCATTTTTCATAGCTGTGTTTTGGAATCTTGATTGCAATACAGGGGGTCACTGTTTCTATGGTTGCTGTGTATGCAGGAAGATCCAGGACTAATTCCATACCACCCATGGCTTCCAGTGTATTTACTCTCATAAAATCATACACAATCCCATAAATTCTGTAATCTGCTGCCCGTACGATTCCCTCGATGATCAAATAAATATATTTGACTGGTTCGTTTTCTCTGATAAATGTATAATCCTTTTCCATCTTAATGATCTGGAAAGAATCAATGAGCCACATAGGCGCGCCGGCAAAATACGCCTTTAACTCTTCATATTTTTCATGTTCTATTTCTCCAAGAACAGATATTGAATTATACAAATAGTCACTCATGATTTTCCACCTCATTTAGGAAAACAGGCTGCCCCACTTACTTGTGCGACAGCCTTTTTTGTTATTAGATCAATAGGTTCTCCATTCTGCGGAATTCCATTACTGGATCAATTCCACTTTCACGTTCTCTGCTGGAACATCTGTTGCACTTGCTGCAACTGTATCATTTTCTACTTTGATGCTTCCGTCAACCAGACCCTGGAAAAGTTTGTCATAAGTAGCCTGGTCAAATTTTTCAAATTTGGATGTTTCCATCGGCAGTAAGATACCGTTGTCGGCTGCTGTAAGAGTTACAGATTTTCCGCCTTCAAAGGTTCCGTCATAATAAGATTTTACAGTATTGTATACAGAATCGCCAAGGTTCTTCATAGCAGATGTGATGACTGTATCAGACTCAGAAGACTGGTCAACGTCTACACCGATCACTTTTCCGCCGGAGGTCTCTGCTGCTTTCATAACGGAGTTTCCAACTGCACCGCCGCATGCAAAGATCACTTCTGTTCCTTCGTTATACCATGCAGCTGCTTTTGCATTGTTTTCCGGAGTTGCGTCAAAGTTTCCTACATAAGTATATTTCATGGATACTTCTTCTACGCCAAGTTCTTTTGCAGCTGCGTCAGCACCCTGAATAAATCCATAACCGTAACGGATTACTGCAGGAACTGCAATACCGCCCATGAATCCAAGCTTTGTATAGCCTTCTGCTACTGCTGCATAACCAGCCAGATAGCCAGCCTGCTCCTCTGCATAGAAGATAGACTCTACATTTTTCTCAATTCTCTGACCCTCATTAGGATCTGTAGGAGCTGCATCAATAATAATAAATTTTACGTCCGGATATTTGTCCTGTGCCTCCAGAACAGGATACTCAAACAGGAATCCCGGAGTTACGATAACCTTAGCACCGCCTTTTACAGCAAGGTCAATGGATGTGAGGCATGCAGCATCTGATTTTTCAGCTGGTTTGTAATACTTGCAGGTAAGATCATTGTCTTTTGCATATGCCTCCAGTCCTTCCCAGGAGCCCTGGTTAAAGGATTTGTCATCAATAGTTCCTACGTCTGTGATCAGAGCAAGTTCATATCCCTCATCTGCATGAACAGTTGCAGCTCCTCCCAGAACCATCACGCCTGCCAGTAATAAACTTAATAATTTTTTCATCATGTTTTTGTCCTCCTTTGGGTTTTTTATGTAAATTAATAAGTTTTCAGGTAAAAATAAACGTTTATCTGCTTCCCTTATCATATGGAATTCCCTCTGCCCGCGGAGCCTGAGAATTCTTTGAAGAAAAGATTAGAACGATCAGTGTTGCAACATAAGGGATCGTCTTATAAATCTCATTTGGGATCGGCAAAGATTTCAGTATCGGAATGGCTGAATATGCACTTGCCAGTGTCTTCATGATACCGAAGAAAAATGCTGCCATAAAGATTTTCCCGCTTCTCCACTGTCCGAAGATCAATACGGCAATGGCAAGAAATCCATATCCGGCTACAGTTGCATTAAAGTTTGTAGATGTCGGAACTACGAATACCAGACCGCCGATTCCGGCAAGTACGCCGGAAATGATAACACCTGCATAACGGATTCCGGCTACATTTACTCCAACAGAATCTGCTGCACCCGGATGTTCACCGCAGGCACGAAGACGAAGACCGAATCTTGTCTTTTTGATTGCAAAGGCTGCCACAAGGAAAATACCAATGCCGATAAATGTAGTAATATAACAATTCTGGAAAAACATTGGTCCGATCACCGGAATGCTTCCAAGCACCGGAACCTTTGCAATATAAAAGGTATCGGTAAAGGGAATCTGCTGGGACCCCTGAATCATACGAGCCACATAAATTGCAAATGCCGGAGCAAACATGTTAAGAGCTGTACCACTGATCGTCTGATCTGCTTTCATGTTTACAGAAGCAAATGCATGAAGCAGAGAAAATATCCCGCCTACTGCACCTGCGATCAGAACTGCCAGAATCAATAGAAGCTGTCCGCTGATGCTGTCCTGAAAGATGTTGATAAAGAAAATTCCTACAAAGGCTCCCATAACCATAATACCTTCCAGAGCAATGTTGATAACACCGCTGCGTTCCGAATACATAGCACCGATGGCCACGATCAGAAGAGGGATCGCAAAATACATGGTCTGCTGAATGATAAAATATAATACGCTCATGCCTATGCCTCCTTTCCTTTATCTGTGCCAACTGCTTTTGCTTCTGCTTTTTTTGCCCGTTTCATCTGGATCTTATGGATCATTGTCTTAAACAGAAGAGACAGGGCACCGCAGTAAACAATTGCTGCAATAATAATGTCGATTGCTTCTGATACAAAATCAAAAAGCTGCATATTGTAGCCGCCTACAGTAATATGTCCGATAAAAAGTCCTGAGAACAGGATACCGATCGGATTTGAAAGTCCGAGGAGAGCTACTGAAATTCCTGAAAATCCTTCCGGTGCAATGATATCAAGTACCTGAAGATATTTTCCGGATCCTGCCAGATACAGCAGCGCACCGCCAAGACCTGCAAGGGCACCGGAGATCACCATGGAAAGAACAATATTTCTCTTTTCATTGATTCCGGCATATTTGCTTGCGTGAGGATTCAGACCACAGGCCTTTAATTCATACCCGAAAGTTGTCTTGTTCAGGATCACATAGATCAGGATCACACAAAGTACTGCAATAAAAATTCCAATATTCAGGCTTGCGCCTACAAAAATCTTGTCCAGTCCGGCTTTGGGCAGTATTGCGCTTTTGGCTACTGCCACAGACTGATTCTTCAGCGGGTCATAAATATAGTTGCGTACCAGAAGGTTCACTATATACATGCCTATGTAATTCATCATAATTGCTGAAATAACTTCATTTACATTGAAGAAGGCTTTCAGGATTCCCGGAATGCTTCCCACCAGAGCTCCTACCAGTATTGCTGCCAGAAGGGCTACCAGCCAGTGAATAGAAGCCGGAAGGAACGTCCATTTGATTCCTACATATACAGCAGCAAAAGCTCCTGCTGTAAACTGTCCGGAAGCTCCGATATTAAAAAGTCCTGTCTTAAAAGCAAATCCTACAGAAAGACCTGTCATAATGATCGGAGTCGCATAGTAAAGAACATCGCCTACTCCTTTCATGCCGTCTGTAAAACCGCCTTTTATGATCATCATAAATCCATTCACAGCCTGGCTGGGATTACTTGCAAGAAGGATGATGAATCCAAACAGCAGACCACAGATGATCGCCAGGATAGAAGAACTGAAATTAACAAATCCTTCTCCTTTAAATATAGATTTACGTTTACTGTTCATTCTTCACACTCCTTTTTGCTCCTGCCATGTAAAGACCAAGTTCCTCAGTTGTGATCTCTTTCGGATTCAGATCTGCTACGATCTCTCCCTCATACATAACCACAATACGATCGCTTAAGTTCATTACCTCATCCAGTTCCAGAGATACCAGAAGAACTGCTTTTCCTGCATCTCTCTGCGCTACAAGCTGCTTATGGATATATTCAATAGCGCCTACGTCAAGCCCTCGTACCGGCTGCACTGCAATTACGATCTCCGGATTTCTGTCAAGCTCTCTGGCAATAATGGCTTTCTGCTGATTTCCGCCGGACATGCCTCTGGCACTGCTGGTTTCCCCGTGACTGGAACGGATGTCAAATTTTTTGATCAGTTCTTTTGCATATTCACGGATTGCATCAAACTTCAGAAATCCATGTTTCTGAAAGCGGTCTGTATAGTAAGTCTGAAGTACAAGATTCTCCTGAAGCGTATAGTCAAGGACCAGTCCGTCTTTATGGCGGTCTTCAGGGATATGAGCCATACCATCGATACATTTCTGACGAATGCTTTCCTTTGTAATATCTTTTCCGTTTAAGATCACCTGTCCGCTGTCCAGAGGCATCAGGCCTGTAATTCCATATACCAGTTCTGATTGTCCATTCCCATCAATACCTGCCACACAAAGGATTTCACCTTTACGAACCTTAAAAGAAACATTTTTCACAGCTTCTTTTCCTGAAGCTTTGCTTTTGATGGTCAGATTTTTCACT
>Kit_p2__coassemble_334_pt1 | contig 72933 bp, 58 predicted proteins | sample Kit_p2__metabat2_low_PE_055 | metagenome-assembled genome bin Kit_p2
GACAGTCACATGACGGTTGTGACTGTCTTTTTTAATTATAAGCTTATAATTAAAAATAAGTTCGTTTTCTATTAGCCGATGTTGTTAACGGCTTTTGTCAAACGGGAAACTTTTCTTGCACAGTTGTTTTTGTGGTAAACACCCTTGGATGTTGCTTTGCTGATAGTAGCGATCGCCTCGTTGAGTGCTACCTGTGCAGCAGCCTTATCGTTGTTCTTAACTGCAGCTTCTACCTTTTGGATGGAAGTTTGAACAGCAGAGCGGATAGACTTGTTTCTCGCAGCTTTAGTTCTGTTTACTAAAATTCTTTTCTTTGCGGATTTAATGTTAGCCAATGTGATACACCTCCATTTCGAGTTTTTGATAATCTGTTCCAGAAACAGACACGGGCGCTTCTGTGAACATGCTTATATATTTTATTACACATATCTTTGAATGTCAATACATAATTCCTATAAAAAAGACAAATCCTACATAAAAAGACAATCCGGAGGAGAAAAAATGTTGGGTAACAGCAGGATCAGAACGGATCTGGCATTGGAGGCAACAGAAAGCTTTGCAGAAAGGGAGACAGAGCTTCGAGGCGTGGAAATCCAGGAAGATTATAATGAAGAGAAGGATATTCGAACGACGATAGTAAAAATCACTACAGAAAACGGGGCTAAGGCCATGGGACGCCCTCAGGGCAATTATATTACTATAGAAGCCCCTGATCTGTCCGCTTCCGATGAAGATTATCACAGGGAAATATCAGAGGAAATTGCAAAACATCTTCAAAGACTGATCAATCTGGACAGGGAAACCTCGGTTCTGGTAGTGGGACTGGGAAATCAGGGAATCACCGCAGACTCACTGGGACCTCTTGTGATAGATAATCTTCGTATGACACGGCATATTATACGGGAATACGGACTGAAAAGCAGCGGAAAAGAAATTTTACACAGGGTCAGCGGGATCATACCCGGGGTAATGGCTCAGACAGGGATGGAAACATCGGAGATCATTCAGGGTGTGACGGCAGAAACAAAACCGGATGTAGTAATTGCAGTAGATGCACTGGCTGCCCGCAGTGTGCGAAGACTGAACAGGACAGTTCAGATCACGGATACAGGTATTCATCCGGGTTCCGGTGTGGGAAATCACAGAAACGGGCTTACAGAAGAGAATCTTCAGGTAAAAGTGATCGGTATAGGAGTTCCTACGGTGGTGGATGCGGCAACTATCGTTCATGATTCTATGGCCCATCTTTTGGATACACTGGAAGAACAGGAACAGAAAGAATTTCTGGAGGAAATGATATCACCAAATCTGTATAGTATGTTTGTAACGCCAAAGGATGTGGATGAGACAGTCAAATATCTGAGCTTTACAATATCGGAAGGGTTGAATATGGCATTTTCTTAAAGAGGTATAGGCATAATCGCTGATATTGCGTCATAGGATACTTTGAAAGAGGTGATCCTATGACAAAGCTCCAGAAAGCATGCTGTATTATCATGAGTTTATGTTTTTGGGCAGTTCTGGCTGTGATGCCAGATCCCTTTTTTATGAGAGGAAATGCATACAGGCAGTTTCCTCTTTATTGTTTTCTGGAGAAGAAAGCCAGAAGTGTTCCGGAGAGAGAGGACCCGGAAACATATGAGAAGCTGATGGAGGGGAACGCTGCATATCTGGCAAAGCAGATGGTTGAAGAAAACAGGAACCTGAGTACAGAGACAGTGTCAGAAAATCAGGACATGCTGTCTCAGGAGCAGGAGAAAGAAGAGCATATTCAGCCGGCAGAAAATAAAAAGAAGACGGAAATACCTGCAGTAACAGAAACACCTGCAATAACGGAAGCTCCTTCGGTAACGGCTGCTCCTGTTCTGGCACAGATCCAGCCGGCTCCGGTGATAAACCTGGCACCGGAAATTCTTGCAGATTATGATTATCTGTTGAATAATTTTTTTATTATAGATGAAAATACTGACACAAATCCAGAGCAGCTGAATGCGAAACGATTTCTGGAAAAGGATCTTACTATAAATCAGGATCCTGATAATCCACAGATCCTTATTTATCACAGCCACACGCAGGAAACTTTTGCGGATTCCCGGGAAGGTGAAATTGCAGACACTATTGTAGGAGTAGGAGACTATCTTGAAAAAATTCTTACCGATACCTATGGTTATCAGGTGCTTCACATAACAGAGCAGTTTGATATGGCTGGCGGGCAGCTTGACCGCAGTGCGGCCTATGATTACGCGCGTCCTTATATAGAAAAAATTCTTGCAGAGAATCCGTCCATAGAAGTGATCATAGATCTTCACAGAGACGGGGTGCCGGAGGATCGTCATCTGGTTACGACGATTAATGGAAAACCAACGGCACAGATTATGTTTTATAATGGTCTAAGCTATACACGCTCTCAGGGAACTGTAGATTATCTGCCGAATCCATATATAGAAGATAACCTTGCTTTTTCTTTTCAAATGGAATATCAGGCTGCACAGTACTATCCGGATTTTTACAGAGGTATCTATCTGTCCGGGCTGAGGTATAACCTGCATCTGAGAAAAAGATCGGTTCTTCTGGAAGCAGGAGCACAGACAAATACAGTGCAGGAGGTAAAAAATGCAATGGAACCTTTTGCAGATATTCTGGATCGAGTGCTGAGGGGAGAGAAATAAGAATATTTGAGAAAGTAATACGGTTTCAGGCTTATTAATCATAAAAGCACAAAAGAAAACGACAAAATATACAAAAAATATTGACAAACATTAGAACAGACAGACCAGAGGTACAGTGCCTGTGGATATCTGTCTCTTTTTATTCACTGGAAAACAGGACATTGTGTATTTTTTCGATTAATAAAATAAAAAACAGGCTTGAAAGCTGGAACATACGTTTGTATAATGGAAACAGATACAAAAAACACTCTGAAAACGGGGCTGGGACACCGGGAAACACGAGAGGATGTATAGACTTGATACAGATATCTATGCTATAATGAGGCACGAATGCCATGAAAACATGGCTGTTGTGACGGAGAGAACAGCAGCGAAATATATAGTAAATAAGAGGAGGAAGACTGCGGAATGACAGATCAGAGCAAGATTCGAAATTTCTGCATTATTGCACATATCGACCACGGTAAGTCCACATTGGCTGACCGTATTATTGAAAAAACAGGGCTTCTGACCCAGAGGGAGATGCAGTCCCAGATCCTGGATAATATGGATCTGGAGCGCGAGCGCGGGATTACGATAAAATCTCAGGCGGTGCGGATTGTATACAGAGCAAAAGATGGGGAAGAATATATTTTTAACCTGATCGATACCCCTGGACATGTGGATTTTAACTATGAGGTGTCCAGGAGTCTTGCTGCCTGTGACGGCGCGATTCTTGTTGTAGATGCCGCTCAGGGAATAGAGGCGCAGACGCTGGCCAATGTATATCTGGCTCTGGAACATAACCTTGATGTGCTTCCTGTGATCAACAAGATCGACCTTCCAAGTGCGGAGCCGGATCGTGTGATCAATGAGATTGAGGATGTGATCGGATTGGAAGCACAGGATGCACCACGGATTTCAGCTAAGACAGGTTTGAATATCGAGGATGTGCTGGAACAGATCGTAGAGAAGATACCGGCCCCCAATGGAGATGTGGATGCTCCGCTGAAGGCTCTGATTTTTGATTCCATTTATGATTCTTATAAAGGCGTCATTGTATTCTGCAGACTGATGGACGGAAGGATAAAAAAAGGAACTACTGTTAAGATGATGGCTACTGGCTTTACAGCAGAAGTGGTGGAAGTAGGATACTTTGGCGCAGGACGTTTTATTCCATGTGATGAGCTGAGTGCAGGTATGGTAGGATACTTTACTGCAAGTATCAAAAATGTCAGTGATACCCGTGTGGGTGATACTGTCACAGATGTGGCAAATCCATGTGCAGAAGCCCTTCCGGGTTATAAGAAAGTACAGCCTATGGTATACTGCGGACTTTATCCGGCGGATGGAGCAAAATATGGAGATCTTCGAGATGCTCTGGAGAAGCTTCAGCTGAACGATGCCTCTCTTTTCTATGAGCCGGAGACGTCAGTGGCTCTTGGATTCGGTTTCCGTTGTGGTTTTCTGGGACTTCTCCATCTGGAAATCATTCAGGAGAGACTGGAAAGAGAGTATAATCTTGACCTTGTAACAACAGCTCCTGGCGTTATTTATAAAGTGTATAAAACAAATGGAGATATGATTGAGCTTACAAACCCGTCTAATCTTCCGGATCCTTCTGAAATTGAATATATGGAGGAGCCTATGGTTAATGCAGAGATCATGGTGACCACAGAGTTTATCGGTGCGATCATGGATCTTTGCCAGGAACGCCGCGGACAGTATATCGGTATGGATTATATGGAAGAAACCCGTGCTCTTCTGAAATACAAGCTTCCTCTTAATGAGATTATTTATGACTTTTTTGATGCTCTTAAATCACGTTCCAGAGGCTACGCTTCATTGGATTATGATCTTTGCGGCTATGAACGCAGTGAACTTGTCAAACTGGATATCCTTGTGAACAAGGAAGAAGTAGATGCGCTTTCCTTTATTGTCCATGCAGAAACTGCCTATGAGAGAGGAAGGAAGATGTGCGAGAAGCTGAAGGAGGAAATCCCCAGACAGCTTTTTGAGATCCCCATCCAGGCAGCGGTGGGAAGCAAGATCATTGCCAGAGAGACTGTCAGAGCTATGCGTAAGGACGTACTTGCCAAATGTTATGGCGGTGATATCAGTCGTAAGAAGAAGCTCCTTGAAAAACAGAAAGAAGGTAAAAAACGTATGCGCCAGGTAGGAAATGTAGAGATTCCGCAGAAGGCGTTTATGAGTGTTCTTAAACTAGATGAAAAGTAAGCAGTCCCTGATGGATAAAGAAGGTAAAAAGATGAAAATAATTACAGCAAAAAAGATTACAGTCCTTTCCGTTCTGATCCTTTGTGTTTTTTTGTCTGGCTGCGGCTGTGGAAAGAAGAAAAAAGATCCGGCAGCAGAGCAGGTTCTGAAGATCAGTATCACACCGGAACCGTCTCCTACTCCGAAGCCGGAAGAAGTAAATCAGGATGCTGTAGTGACAAATGGAAATATCACAATGGTAAATGAATATCTGACAAAGCAGGCAAGTACAGATGAGGAATAAAGAAAGAATTCCTTTGGAGCTATATGTCCATATACCTTTTTGTGTGAAAAAATGCGAGTATTGTGATTTCCTTTCCGGACCGGCAGGGAAGGAGATACAGAAAGCGTATGTGCAGGCTCTTTTAAAGGAAATACAGGGAAGTGTGGATGATTCTGACCGGGAAATCGTTTCGGTATTTATTGGAGGAGGAACGCCTTCTCTGCTGGATGCATCAGACATCAGCGAGATTATGAAGATGCTGAAAAAGAAATTTGTTTTTTCTGATCAGGCAGAGGTTACCATCGAAGCGAATCCGGGAACACTGACATTGCAGAAGCTGAGGATTTACAGAGAATCCGGGATAAACAGACTGAGTCTCGGGCTTCAGTCTGTGAATAATGATGAACTTCGTATGTTGGGAAGAATCCATGATTTTCAGGGATTTCTGGAGAGTTATGAGCTTGCCCGAAAAGCGGGATTTGACAATATCAATGTTGATCTCATATTTGCAGTTCCCGGTCAGACCAGAAAAGGCTGGGAGTATAATCTCAGAACAGTGGCCGAACTGCAGCCGGAGCATGTTTCTGCCTACAGTCTGATCATAGAGGAAGGAACACCTTTTGCAGAAAAAGAACTGGATCTTCCGGATGAGGATACAGAATATGAAATGTATGAGGATACGTCCAGAATCCTTCAGGAGTATGGATACGCTCAGTATGAGATATCTAATTATGCCAGAGATGGATATATATGCAGACATAATTCCGGTTACTGGAAACGGACAGAGTATCTGGGGCTGGGACTTGGTGCAGCCTCTTTGATGCCGTGGAAAGGCAGCAGAGCCGTACTCCGATTCCATAATACGGAGAATATGCAGGAGTATCTGCAGTGGAGCGGCTGTCCGGAAAAAATACGAAAGAATGAGACCCTGCTGTCTGTGAAAGAACAGGAGGAGGAATTTATGTTCCTGGGGCTTCGGATGACAGAAGGCGTATCAGAAACCGGATTTTATAAAAGGTTTGATGTTCCTATGGAAGAAGTCTATGGTGAAGTGCTGGAAAAATACAAATCTATGGGATTTATGGAAAAAAATAAGGATTTATGGCGATTTACCCGTCAGGGAATCCATGTGAGTAACCAGATCCTGTCAGATTTTCTGCAGGACTGATGTGATCTGATATACAGGAAAGAAAAATGGAGGGACAAATGGCTGAACATAACACTGGAAAAAAGTTTATCAAAATCCGTGGAGCGAATGTAAATAATCTGAAAAATCTAAGTGTAGATATTCCAAGAGATGAATTTGTAGTTCTCACAGGTGTCAGCGGATCAGGTAAATCTTCTCTGGCATTTGATACAATCTATGCAGAGGGACAGAGACGTTACATGGAATCCCTTTCTTCATATGCGAGACAGTTCCTCGGTCAGATGGAAAAGCCAGATGTAGAGATGATTGAAGGACTTCCTCCCGCAATCTCTATTGATCAGAAATCTACCAATCGAAATCCGCGTTCTACCGTAGGTACGGTAACAGAAATCTATGATTATATGCGTTTGCTGTATGCCCGGATCGGAATCCCGCACTGTCCGAAATGTGGGAAAGAGATCAAAAAGCAGACGGTGGATCAGATGGTGGATCATATCATGTCTCTTCCGGAACGGACAAGGATACAGCTGCTTGCTCCGGTGGTCAGAGGGCGTAAAGGAACGCATGCAAAGCTTCTTGACCATGCCAAAAGAAGCGGATATGTCCGTGTGCAGATAGATGGAAGCCTGTATGAATTATCAGAAGAGATCAAACTGGATAAAAATGTTAAACATAATATAGAAATTATTGTTGACCGTCTGGTGGTAAAGCCGGGGATCGAGAAGAGACTGGCAGATTCTATTGAAACGGTTCTTGATCTTGCAGACGGTCTTTTGATGGTTGATACAATGGATGGAAATGTTCTGACTTTCAGCCAGAGTTTTTCCTGTCCGGATTGTCAGATCAGCATTGACGAGATTGAGCCGAGAAGCTTTTCCTTTAATAATCCTTTTGGAGCCTGCCCGGATTGTTTTGGTCTGGGATATAAAATGGAGTTTGATGAGGATCTGATGATACCTGATAAATCCCTGAGTATCCAGCAGGGAGCTATAGCTGTGATCGGATGGCAGTCCTGCACAGATAAGGGAAGTTTTACCAGAGCAATCCTGGATGCACTTGCAAAAGAATATCAGTTCAGCCTGGACACTCCTTTTCAGGATTATCCGCAGAGGATAAAGGATGTGCTACTTCATGGTACAGAAGGACATTCTGTAAAAGTTTATTACAAAGGTCAGAGAGGCGAGGGCGTCTATGATGTGGCGTTTCCGGGACTGATCAAAAATGTGGAACAGAGATACCGGGAAACCGGATCAGATGCCATGAAACAGGAGTATGAATCTTTTATGAGGATCACTCCTTGTAAAACATGTAAAGGACAGCGGCTTAAAAAGGAAGCACTGGCAGTTACCGTCGGTGATAAGAACATTTATGAACTGACAGCTCTTTCCATAGAAAATCTGAAAAAATTTCTTGAAGAACTGAAACTGACTGAGCAGCAGGAACTGATCGGCAGACAGATCCTTAAGGAGATTCGTGCCAGGGTGGGATTTCTTGCGGAGGTAGGGTTGGATTATCTTTCTCTTGGAAGGGCAACTTCTACACTTTCCGGTGGAGAGGCTCAGAGGATACGTCTTGCAACGCAGATTGGCTCTGGTCTGGTCGGGGTAGCCTATATCCTGGATGAACCAAGTATCGGACTTCATCAGAGAGATAATGACAAACTGCTGAAAGCGCTGATGCGTCTGAGGGACCTTGGAAACAGTCTTATTGTAGTGGAACATGATGAAGATACCATGCGTGCGGCAGACTGCGTGGTGGATATCGGGCCGGGGGCCGGAGAACACGGTGGAAAACTTGTCGCCATGGGAACAGCAGAGGATCTGATGAAAAATGAAGCGTCCATTACAGGCGCTTATCTCAGCGGAAAATGCAGTATTCCAGTACCATCAGAGAGAAAGATGCCTTCAGGCTGGCTGAAGATCCGCGGCGCCTCAGAAAATAATCTGAAGAATGTAAATGTGGATATCCCGCTGGGGATCATGACCTGTATTACAGGTGTCAGCGGATCGGGAAAAAGCTCCCTGATCAATGAAGTCCTTTATAAAACTCTGGCAAGGGATCTGAACCGTGCAAGGGTCATTCCGGGAAAACATAAAGAGATACTGGGGCTGGATGCGCTGGATAAGGTGATCAGTATCGATCAGTCGCCAATAGGCAGGACGCCCAGATCAAATCCTGCCACATATACCGGTGTTTTTGATCAGATAAGAGATCTCTTTGCATCTACTGCAGATGCAAAGGCCCGGGGATATAAAAAAGGCCGGTTCAGCTTTAATGTAAAAGGCGGAAGATGTGAGGCCTGCAGCGGCGACGGGATCATCAAAATCGAAATGCACTTTTTGTCAGATGTCTATGTTCCCTGTGAAGTATGTAAGGGAAAACGATATAATCGTGAAACTCTTGAGGTAAAATATAAAGATAAAAATATCTATGATGTTCTGAATATGACAGTGGAAGAAGCGCTTACATTTTTTGAAAACATTCCTTCTATCCGCAGAAAGATTCAGACGCTTTATGATGTGGGACTTTCCTATATCCGTCTGGGTCAGCCTTCTACAGAACTTTCCGGCGGAGAAGCACAGCGTATCAAGCTTGCCTCAGAGCTGAGCCGGAGAAGCACCGGAAAGACCATTTATATTCTGGATGAACCTACCACAGGCCTTCATTTTGCAGACGTCCATAAACTGGTGGATATTCTGAAACGGCTGGCCGAGGGCGGCAATACTGTGGTTGTGATCGAACATAACCTTGATGTGATCAAAACCGCGGATTATATTATAGATATGGGACCGGAAGGCGGAGACAGAGGAGGTACTGTTATTGCCAGAGGGACACCGGAGGAGATTGCAAAGGTACCGGAATCCTATACCGGTCAGTATGTGGAAAAATACCTGAAATAATAGAATGAGCATGAAAATAGATTTTTCTGCAGATACCGGAATAGCAGAAGACAATCGGAAAGGAGGGCATTATGCCTGCAAGTGATATTGGTATCGACCTGGGGACAAAGAACTGCCTGGTCTATTCTACAGGGAAGGGGCTTGTACTTCAGGAACCTTCTATAGTGGTATATGATAAGGATACGGAAAAAATCAGAGCCATAGGTGAGGAGGCCCGCCAGATGGCTGGTCATGTGACTTCCAACATGGAAGTGATACGTCCGATCCGTCAGGGTGTAATTGTTGACTTTAATGTTACAGAAAAAATGCTGAAGTATTTTATCACCAAGGCGATGGGCAGCCGGGCTTTTCGAAAACCCCGCATCAGCATCTGTGTTCCAAGCGGAATCACAGAAATTGAGAGAAAAGCAGTAGAAGAGGTTACCTATCAGGCAGGCGCCCGTCAGGTATTCCTTGTGGAGGAGCCTATTGCAGGGGCAATTGGTTCCGGAGTGGATGTGACAAAGCCTTTTGGAAATCTGATTGTGGATATTGGAGGCGGTACGACAGATGTGGCAGTGATCTCTCTTGGAGGCGTTGTTGTTTCTGCTTCTGTAAAAGTAGCAGGAGATGCATTTGATCAGGCAATCCTGGAGTATGTTCGCAAGACACACAGTCTTTTTATTGGCGAGGATATGGCGGAAGAGATCAAGATCAAGATTGGAACAGCAGTGGAAGAGGCCAATCCTCAGGTGATGGAAGTAAAAGGTAGAAATATCATGACCGGGCTTCCGAAGCAGATTAAACTGACTTCTGAGGAGGTACGGGCAGCACTGAGAGATGCAACCGGACAGATTGTGGAAACGGTACATGGAGTTCTGGAAAAAACACCTCCGGAACTGGCTGCTGATATTGTGGACAGAGGAATCGTTCTGACCGGAGGCGGTGCCCTTTTGAGAGGAATGGATGTACTGATAGAACAAAAAACAGGCGTAAATACACTGACCGTACAGAATGCTATGAATGTGGTTGCAGTGGGGACAGGAAAATATGCCGAGATCATGGCAAGAATGGATGAGTAGTGATATGAGTGAATGCGTGACCGGATACATTGACCATGTTATCTTCAGAAATGAAGACAATGGATATACGGTCTTTGTGATGAAAGGAGTGGAAGGCCAGGAGGAACTGACCTGTGTTGGGAATTTTCCGGTGCTCAGTCAGGGAGCCACTATAGAGGCATCGGGAAGTTATATCAATCATCATATTTACGGGAAGCAGTTCCAGATCACTTCTTTTGTAGAAAAAATGCCGGAGGATGCGCTGGCGATGGAGAGATATCTGGGCTCCGGCGCCATCAAAGGCATCGGTGCGGCTCTTGCAGCCAGGATTGTCCGTCATTTTGGAGAAGATACCCTGAGAATTGTGGAAGAGGAACCGGAACGTCTGGCAGAGGTAAAAGGGATCAGTGAAAAAAAAGCCCGGGAGATCGCTGCACAGACAGCCGAAAAGGCAGATATGCGCAAAGCGATGATGTTCCTGCAGAAATATGGTATTTCATTAAATCTGGGAGCAAAGATCTATCAGAAATATGGAGATTCTGTATACAATGTTTTACAGGAAAATCCATACCGTCTGGCAGACGATATCAGTGGAGTGGGATTTAAGATCGCAGATGAGATTGCAGGAAGGATCGGTATCCATACAGATTCGGATTACAGAATTCGAAGCGGAATGATGTATACTCTTTTACAGGCATCAGGAGAAGGACATGTGTATCTTCCTCAGGAAGAGTTGTTTGGACGTGCATCAGTGCTTCTGGGGGTAGACTCTTCTTACATGGAGAAACATCTGATGGATCTTGCAATGGAAAGAAAAGTTATACTGAAAGAAGAGGGAGATTCTGTGCTGGTGTATCCCAGTCGTTTTTATTATCTGGAACTGAATACAGCCAGGATGCTGAAAGAATTGAATATCCTCTGCCCTGAGGATGAAGGGTTTGTTCAGCGGCGGATCAGCCAGATTGAAAAGGAAACAGGGACCATCCTTGATGAAATGCAGAAAAAGGCAGTGACCGAGGCCGCCAGCCACGGTCTGTTTATTTTAACGGGAGGTCCGGGAACCGGAAAAACTACGACGATCAATGCTATTATCCGCTTTTTTGAAGGCGAAGGTGTTGAACTTCGCCTGGCAGCGCCTACAGGCCGGGCGGCCAAGAGAATGACGGAGGCTACCGGATATGAAGCACAGACCATCCACAGGCTTCTGGAGCTGAACGGACTTCCGGAGGAAGAAAGGGAAGGACAGGCAGTTCATTTTGAAAGAAATGCAGAGAATCCTCTTGATGCAGATGTTATCATAATAGATGAAATGTCTATGGTAGATATCAATTTAATGCATTCGCTTCTTCTTGCAGTGACGGCAGGTACAAGGCTGATTCTTGTGGGAGATGAAAATCAGCTTCCCAGTGTAGGGCCTGGAAACGTTCTGCGTGATATTATACGAAGCAGAGAGTTTTCCGTGGTCGAGCTGAAGAAAATTTTTCGCCAGGCATCAGAAAGTGATATTGTAGTCAATGCACATAAGATCAACAGAGGGGAACAGGTTACTCTCAGCAATAAAAGCAGGGATTTCTTTTTCCTTAAAAGACAGGATGCAGATATTATCATCCGGGTGGTAATAGCTTTGATCCAGGAAAAACTGCCCCGATATGTAGAAGCAAAACCTTTTGACATCCAGGTACTGACACCTATGAGAAAAGGACTTCTGGGAGTAGAACGTCTGAACCAGATCCTTCAGAGGTATCTGAACCCTCCGGATTCCTCTAAAAAGGAAAAAGAGCTGGGACAGGGACTCTTCCGGGAGGGAGACAAGGTAATGCAGATACGCAACAACTACCAGCTTGAATGGGAAATCAGGGGAAGATACGGAATTCCTGTTGATAAGGGAGTTGGTGTTTTTAATGGTGATACCGGGATTTTGAAATCTATTAATGAATTTTCGGAGACAGCGGAAGTAGAATTTGAAGATGGACGATGTGCTGAATATTCTTTTAAACAGCTGGAGGAACTGGAACTTGCCTATGCGGTGACCATACATAAATCCCAGGGCTCGGAATATCCGGCAGTGGTGATCCCTCTTTTGTCCGGACCAAGGATGCTTTTAAACAGGAATCTGCTTTATACTGCGGTGACCAGAGCACGGAAATGTGTGACATTAGTAGGAAGCGAAGAGACATTTCGAGAAATGATCAAAAATGAAAAGCAGCAGAGACGCTATAGTTCTCTTGATGTGCGTCTGAAAGAGGAACTGTAGAATCCTTTTTCATCGGGGAGAAAGGAAGCCCAGTGAAAAAACTTATTCATGGTTTTTTAAATATTCTGTATCCCAGACATTGTCCGGTCTGTCACAGGATACTGAGAAATCAGGCGGATCTTGTATGTCCGGAATGTGAGGACGGATTCAGCAGAGTGGGGAGTCATTACTGCCTGAAGTGCGGAAAACCGGTAAAACCCCAGGAGGAATACTGCGCAGAATGCAGGGGGCATAAAAGAAGCTTTGACAGAAACAGATCGGTATTTCTTTATGATGGCAGGCTGAGACAGTCTCTGGTAAGATACAAATATTATGGTGCCAGAGAGTATGGAGACTTTTATGGAGCATCAATCTGCAGGTATGTGGGAGATGAGATCCTGAGGTGGGATCCGGATGTGCTGATCCCGATACCTCTTACTTCTGCAAAACTGAGAATGAGGGGATTTAACCAGGCAGAATATATGGCAGAGCGGATAGGGGAAAAACTTGGAATCCCGGTGTCGCATGATATTTTGAAAAAGATCCATGAAACCAGATCTCAGAAAAAACTGAATGCGGTGCAGCGCAGACAGAATCTGAAGGATGCCTTTTGTGTAAAAGCGGACCTGCAAGGATTCACTGTGGCGGTAGTGGATGATGTATACACTACAGGGAGTACGATGGAAGCAGCGGCTTCATGTCTGAAAGCGGCAGGGGCTGAAAAGGTGTACTGTATTACGCTATGTACGGGGCAGGGATGAGAAAAACCATAAAAATACTTTTCATGTATAGTGATATATGATACAATTAAAGTACTATGAATATCTGTGTCTGTTTGTGAAAAACAGATAATAGAGGAGAGTTCAGACAGGCTGTCTGAGAATGTATGTTTGATTGAGGAGCAGATTATGATCAATGAGGAAAAGGTAAAGATAATGACAAAGATTGCCATGTATGAGCAGGGCAAGGGCAGGAAATACCTTCCGGTCAGCAAATACTACAGGAGTGATTATATCGGTCTGGCACTGATCAAGAATTTCTTTCTTGTAACTATCGGATATATCATGGCCGTTGCAGCTGTGGCCGTTTATTTTGGTGAATATCTGATGGAGAATCTTCATAAGATGGATCTGGTTTCTATGGGAATCTACATAATCGTTGGTTATGTGGCAGCACTTGTGGGATATTCTATCCTGACATATATACAGTATTCTGTGAAATATTATAAAGCGAAAAAAAGTGTAAAAGAATATTACATACAGCTTACAGAATTAAGCAAGATCTATACACGGGAAGAAAAAAGAAGCGCTGGCAGAGGAACAGCAGGAGGTAATCGAAAATGACAGCATTATTGGAATTTAAACAGAAGATCAAAAGCCTGTATTCAAAATATGAGATGTATCTGCAGCCGCTGATAAAATTTGTTCTGGCGCTTATATATTTCGTATGGATCAATTCAAATATGGGGTATATGACAGTTCTGGATAATATTTTTGTTGTCCTGATCCTGGCATTGATCTGTTCGATACTCCCATCTGCAATGATGATATTTACCGGTTATGGACTGATGGTGGCTCACAGTTATGTACTGGGTATTGATGTGGCTGCTTTTATGCTTGTTCTGATACTGTTCATGCTGATCATGTTTCTCAGGTTCAGCTCCGGTCAGAACATCGTTCTGGTCCTGACGCCTATGGCATGTGCGTTTGATCTTCCGGTACTTTTGCCTATCGGATGCGGACTGCTTGGAAATGCACTTTCCGCTCTTCCGGCAGCAGGCGGAGTGATCATTTATTATTTTATAAGATTCATCAGAACACAGTCCCAGATCCTTCTGAGTGCAGACACACAGATTTTTGACAGAATCACTATTTTGGCAGATGGTCTGATGAAGAATGGTGAGATGTGGCTTACGCTGGTTGCGTTTGTTGCTGTTATTCTGGCAGTAAACCTGATCAGAACAAGAACGTTTGATTATGCATGGCATACAGCTATTGTAGCAGGCGGAGTGATCTATGTTGTGCTTATGCTTGCAGGAAGCAGCATGATGGGAGTTTCCATTTCCGTAGTGCCAATGATCATTTTTGCAGTGGTAGCGGTTCTGATCGGACTTGTTTTGGAGTTTTTTGTATATGGAGGAGATTATACTCGTACAGAAAGACTTGAATATGAGGACGATGAGTATTATTATTATGTGAAAGCAGTTCCGAAGGCTCTTGTAACAACCTCTGAAAGAAGCATTAAGAAGATCAATGCAGAGCCTGCAAGAGAAGAGCGAAAGCAGACAGAACGTGTGGTAAAATATAATGAACCGCTCTTCCAGGGAGAAGAAGCTCCCAGAAAGAGAAAAAAAGAAAGTCCGGTACAGGATGAGGAAACAGTGATGCGGAAACCCATTGTAGATGATGTGGATTTTGAGAAAAAACTGGAGGAATCACTAAAAGATCTGTAACAGGATCCATCAGCTGACTGAGGACGCGTCGGATAGAAAGGAGAGGCTATGCAGAACATCATAAGCATATTGGACGGTCATCTTTCACGTATCAATATGCCCAGTGTCAATATCATTGATGTAATTGAGATCCTTTTGATCTCTGTCTTTGTATACCAGTTTATGGTGTGGATCAAGTATACCCGCGCCTATACCCTCCTGAAGGGTCTTCTGGTTATTGGCGCTTTTCTGCTTGTTGCCTATATTTTTAAGATGAATACGATCCTCTGGATCGTATCGAAACTGGCCAGTGCCTTGATCACAGCAGTTATCGTCATTTTTCAGCCTGAGCTCCGCAAAGTAGTGGAACAGCTTGGACAAAAACGTATTATGGCTTCTATTATTCCTTTTGATGTAGGAAAAGAAGTACAGGAACGTTTTAACGACAGGACGATCAATGAGCTGATCAAGGCCTGTTATGATATGGGAGAAGCAAAAACAGGAGCGCTTATCGTCATTGAACAGACTAACCATCTGGATGAATTTGTACGTACGGGCATTACTGTGGATGCGGTTCTTTCCAGCCAGCTTCTGATCAATATCTTTGAGCACAATACCCCTCTTCACGACGGTGCAGTGGTTATGCGGGGAAACCGGATCGTTGCGGCAACCTGTTATCTGCCCTTATCTGATAATATGGAGCTGAGCAAACAGCTGGGGACCAGACATCGTGCGGGAGTGGGAATCAGTGAAGTATCTGATTCGGTAACGATCATTGTTTCAGAGGAGACCGGACAGGTTTCTGTAGCACAGGACGGAGTACTGGTGCGGGATATTACTTCCACTCAGCTTAGAGATATTCTTAAGAAAGCACAAAACAAAACCATTATTGACAATAATCGACTGAGACAGTTTTTTAAGGGGAGGTCAAAGCATGAAGGAAAAACTGACAAATAATCTCTCTCTGAAGATTCTTTCTCTGATCGTGGCAATTCTTGTATGGCTTCTGGTTATTAATGTAGACAATCCCATTGTGACACGATCTTTTGTTGTTACAGACGTTCAGCTGTTAAATGAAGCATATATTGATGCGGACGGAAAAATGTGCATGAGAGACAAGGAGCAGGAGCCTATCCGTGTAACAGTCAAAGCGCAGAGAAAAGTTCTTGATGATCTGTCTGTGATGGACATACGGGCTGCAGCAGATTTGCAGCAGGCAGTAAGTCTGGATACAAATCCGGTAATGGTTCCGATTTCTGTCACGATAGGCAGAATCCCTTCGGAAAATATCCAGGTCAGCCCTCAGAATCTCAGTCTTCATATTGAAGATAAAGAAACTCAGGAATTTGTTGTAAATGTAACAGTTGGAAATAATTCAAAACCGGAAAAGGGTTATGAGATCGGAACACTGGAGTCAAGTCCCGAGAAAATCAGGATTACAGGACCGACCTCGTTGATTAATAAAATAGATAAGGTAACAGCATCCGTTGACGTGAATGGAGCAACTTCGGACGTAACAAAAGAAACAGCGGTTACGGTTATAGATAAGAATGGAGAGGAATTCAGTGCTCAGGATATGAGCTATCTGAATGTATCCAAGGTTTATGTAACTGCACGTTTGTGGAAGGTGCGTACTGATGTTAAGATCAGTGCTGAATGCTCAGGTACACCGGCGGACGGATACCAGGTGGAAAGTGTTACCACTACTCCAAATGTGATCAGTGTATCAGGCAGCGATCAGACTCTGATGGCATTGGCAGAACAGGGCAATACAATCTCCATACCGGCAGATATAATTGATATTTCGGGAAAAACGAAAGATTACGAGGAAAAAATAAACATTTCAGACTATCTTCCGGAAGGGTTAAAACTTATAAGTGATTCCAGTTCAGATGTATTTGTACATGTGAATATTCTTCCGGAGGGGAGCACTGTATGTGATATTCCCACAAAGAATATCAAGGTTGAAAATATGCCGGAGGAAATGCAGGTTACGTTTGATGCAGCTCAAATCGAAGTTCGTGTCAAGAAAACAAAAGAAGAACTGGAAAATCTGCAGGATAAGGAAATTAAGGCATCTATAGATCTGAAGGACATTGAAGAAGGCGTTTATGAAATACCTGTCGATATCAGTATTCCGGAAGGTTATGAACTGGTAGATGAAGTCAGGGCAGATATAGAAGTTTCAAAAATTTCAAAAGCGGAAGAGAATAGTTAAACAGGAGAGGAATTATGCTCAGTCAGAAGATTACGATCAACAATCCGTCGGGACTGCATTTACGTCCTGCCGGTATTTTGTGCAATACAGCAATTAAATATCAGTCTCTGATCACGTTCACGTATGATGGAGGCACTGCGAATGCCAAGAGTGTTCTCAGTGTACTGGGAGCCTGTGTGAAGTGTGGAGATGAAATTGAACTTGTCTGCGAAGGTGCAGATGAGGAGGAAGCAATGAAAGCTATGGTTGATGCGATCAGCAGCGGCCTTGGTGAATAAACAAAGAGCAACAAGTGGTGTGGAAAAGAAATAAGGAGGAAGTACGTTGAAAAAACGAGTAGTGGCAGTTTTGTTAAGCCTGACAATGTGTTCAGCAATGGTTGCAGAAACCGGGGCAGCAGCAATAGCAGACCCTTCTGCAGCAGCAGTATCTGATGCTGTGTTTTCAGACGAAGTATCTGATAATGCAGAAGAACCGAATGGGAACAGTGAGGTACAGACAGAAGAGCCTGAAGGATCCGATGGAGGAAGTATAACGATTGAAGATCCCAATGCAGGAGAAGTACCGGGTGATGGAACTTCAGACAATGCAGATGGTGAGATTACAGATAATAACACAGGAGAGATTCCGGATATGCAGGCTCCTCAGGAGGAAATGGATTATCCGGAAGAGGAGTTTTCTGATGGTCTGTTCAGTTCAGGAGATAATATGACTGAAACAGAACAGCAGGATCCGGTCCTGGAAGAAGAAAATACCGAAGCCGCCGCAGCTTCTTTTGAATCAGCAGATGAAAAGACGCATAAGGCCACGCTTCTGTATACCCGCTGGAAACAATTTGGTAAAGCATGGAAACTGAGTAAACTTCCAAAAGGAAAAACAGTACAGGAAAATACAGTTCCGGATGCAGGCAATGTGCAGCAGCCGGAAGCAGATGCAGAAATGACAGAACCAGAGGTGCAGGGAGAGGAAGTTGTTCTGGATACAGCGGTTCCAAAAACCGTGGAAGTTATGCCGGAAGAAACTGCAGATGAAGGCACTGCAGATTTTTCAGATGAAGCAGCAGTTGTACCGGAAACGATACCGGCAGATCCGGAAGCTGTACCTGAGATAATACCGGAGACAGAGACTCAGACAGAGGAAACGCCGGCTGAAACCGCCGGAGCTGCGGTAGAGTATTACAGAAAGACCATGGTAGAGGTTACAACCGTAGACAGCAAGGGAAATCAGCTCGCAAAAGGTATTTATTACTTTGATGGAAACGGAAACATGGTAACCGGAAGATTTCTGATGCGAAAAGGAACAGCCGGATACACTGAGAACAGTGATGGAGAATACTATTTCATGGAGTCTTATAAGACCAGTGTTTCCAATCCGGATACAGCAGCTGGAAAGAATCTGACTCCTTATAACTCTGACTTTGGTCAGATGAAGAGTAATTTCTGGGTAGGCCGTGACCTGAATAAGAAAACACAGTACCGTTACTTTGGAGATAATGGCCGTTATAAAAAAATGCCGGCAGGGGCATATAAGATCTTTAACAACAAAGACGCACTTTACTTTGCAGATGCCAATGGATATCTTGTTCAGAGTAAAATGACAAAAGGAGCCGATGGTTATTACTACTATACCAATAAATTTGGTCAGGTATATACAGATCGTCTGATCAAGATCAAAGGCTACAGATACTACTTTACCAGCAGCGGAAAGCGTGCAACCTGGAAAAACCGCTGGGTACGTCTGGGAGCAAACACCAAAAACCGCTATTACTATTTTGGAAGTGTTGCAGGACGTGTGCAGGAAAAGAAAGGTATTCAGAAAGTTACTGTTAACGGTAAATTTGTTGGATGGTTCCTTTTTACTTCCGGTGGCAATAATGTTCAGAACTACTGGTCCAAGGACAGATATTTCCTTCCTGACGGACGTATGGCAAGCGGTGTTACAAAAGTAGGCAAGTATTATTATTTCTTCGAACGTTCTTCTACTACAAAATATCGTGGAAACAGATATAGAGGAACCTGGATCAAGTATAATAACAAATATTATTATGCGGCAAGCAACGGCGTTCTGGCTTCTGATGGATGGAGAAACATCAAAGGCGGAAGATATTATTTCCAGAACTGTACAGCAGTAACTAATAAAAGAGTAAAAGATCCGTCTACAAATAAATGGGGATGGCTGGATTCCCGTGGAAGATATTCTACAGAGTGGATCATCATGGATGATGCAAAGAACCGTGCCCGCTATATGGATCCAAGTACAGGATATGTGTTAAAGAACACTACCAAGATCATTGACGGAGTAAATTATCGTTTTGACAAATATGGAAATCGTGTCAGCGACAGAACCAATGAGTTCAGACAGAACTCTTATTATCTGGAATGTGACCGTGTCAATGGTGTTATGACCATTTATACAAATTCCAAGAAAAATGTGCCCATTAAGACTATTCGTGTTTCTGTAGGTAATCCATGGACTCCTACACCGCTGATGACAAATGAACGAATTGACCGTGCAGACCGCTGGCAGCTTCTCATGGGACCGTCCTGGGGTCAGTATGGAACTCATGTAAGAGGCGGTATTTATATCCATTCTGTAGCAAGTGGTCAGAGACATGGAAACAATCTTCCGGCGGGAGAATATCTGAAGCTTGGCAATCCGGCTTCCCACGGATGTATCCGCTGCTGTGTGGCAGATGCAAAATGGATCTGGGAAAACTGCAATGGATCCAGAATCAGGATTTTTGACGGAAAGTACAATGCCAATGAAACCTTTAAGGGACCTCTTGGAAGGAATCCGCTGACACCATTGAGAGGAAGCGGAACTTTCGATCCTACGGACCCGGAATATAACTAATTAAAAAGGAGGCTGTTGCAAAACTGTTCCGAAGAGAGACACTTAATATCGATCTAAGGCTGCAGGAGAAGTGACAGCCTCTTCTCAGGAGGAAAATAATATGAGAACATATCTGGTAACAGGCGGAGCAGGATTTATTGGATCCAACTATATCCACTACATGTTTCAGAAATATGACAATGAGATCCGCATTATCAATGTGGACAAGCTGACTTATGCAGGAAATCTGGAAAATCTGAAAGATGTTGAAAACAGGGAGAACTATACCTTTGTAAAAGCGGATATCTGTGACAGCGAAGCAATTATGAAGATTTTCGATGAAAATGATATTGACCGTGTTGTTCATTTTGCGGCGGAAAGTCACGTAGACAGAAGTATCCGTAATCCGGAAGTGTTTGTAAAGACAAATGTACTGGGAACTCTGGTTATGCTTAATGCAGCAAAATCTGCATGGGAGCTTCCGGACGGAACTTTTAAATCGGACAAAAAATTCCTTCATGTTTCTACAGATGAGGTGTACGGTTCTCTTGAGGATGAGGGCGGATTTTTCTATGAAACCACTCCCTATGATCCACACAGCCCCTATTCAGCAAGTAAGGCATCTTCAGATATGCTGGTGAAATCTTATATGGATACTTATAAATTTCCGGCGAATATTACAAACTGCAGCAACAACTATGGACCATACCAGTTCCCGGAAAAACTGATTCCGCTTATCATCAATAATGCCCTTCAGGGTAAGAAGCTTCCGGTATATGGTGATGGTAAAAATGTCCGTGACTGGCTGTATGTTATGGATCATGCAAAAGGCATTGATATGGTTCAGGAAAAAGGACGTCTTTTTGAAACCTATAATATCGGCGGACATAATGAAAAGCAGAATATCCAGATTATCCATATTATTTTGGATACTCTTCAGGAGATGCTTCCGGAAGGAGATCCAAGAAGAGAACTTGTCAGTGAAAATCTGATCACCTATGTAGAAGACCGTAAGGGTCATGACCGTCGTTATGCCATTGCTCCGGATAAGATCAAGGAAGAAGTAGGCTGGTATCCGGAAACCTGTTTTGAAGACGGTATCCGTCTGACCATTAAATGGTTCTTTGAAAATGAGGACTGGATGAAAAATGTGACCAGTGGAGATTACCAGAAATATTACGAAGATATGTACAAAACAAAATAATGTTTTCTGAACAGGGAGCTGGCCGGATAAGGGCGGAAATCCTGACAGAAGTCTATATGCTGCAGTTTAAGGCAATGCCGGAACTGCAGCATTGTTTTTGTTATTTTGTTTATGAGGGATAAGACTGTCTGAGGATGACACGCAAAGCGTATTTGGAGAGACTTTAAAATTCTGTGGAAAGACGGGAGATAAAATGATAAAATATAAGACAGAACAGAAACGAGGGTGTTAAAAAATGAAAAAGATCGTGATCATTGGAGCCAATGATTTTCAGAAACCTTTGATACAAAAAGCAAAAGAAATGGGATATGAGACCCATGTGTTTGCCTGGCGGGAAGGCGCTGCAGGTGCAGAGGATGCAGATTTCTTTTATGAGATCAGCATTACGGAAAAAGATCAGATCCTGGATATATGCAGAAAGATACAGCCGGATGCAGTGGCAACCATAGGATCGGATCTGGCAAATATTACAGTTCAGTATCTGGCAGAGGAATTAGGACTTCCTGGGAACAGCAGGGAGTGTATCCGGAATTCAACCAATAAAGCGTCTATGCGTCGTGCTTTTCAGGAAGCCGGTATTCCGGTACCGTTTTTTAAAACAGTAGAAGCGGGCGAAAAGTACAGTCCACAGTCATATCCTGTGATTGTGAAGCCTACAGACCGTTCTGGAAGCAGGGCAATTACCAAAGTATATAAAGAAGAAGATCTGGCAGACGCTGTTATGAATGCCGTATCGCAGTCTTTTGAAAAAAAGGCGATCATAGAGGAATATATAGAGGGGGCAGAGTACAGCGTCGAGACTATAAGCTATAATGGCTGTCACACCTGTCTTGCCGTCACCAAAAAATATACAACAGGAAGTCCTAATTATATAGAAGTGGCTCATATACAGCCGGCTCCTTTGACAGAGGAAATGGAAAACCGAGTGAAAAAACTTGTTTTCAGAGCACTGGATGTGCTGGGAGTCGTCTGTGGAGCGGCTCATAGTGAACTGCGGATCAGCAAAAAAGGAGAGATCCGTATTATTGAGATTGGTTCCCGTATGGGAGGAGACTGTATTGGTTCAGATCTTGTTCCTCTTTCTACAGGCCAGGATTTTGTGAGAATGGTAGTAGACACAGCATCAGGAAACCCACCTGTATTAAAAGAAGAGGACAGACATGTGGCTGCCATTCGTTTTCTTATGAATGAAAACGACGAGAAACTTCTTGCAGAACTGAAGGAAAAACACCCGGATAAGCTGCGAAAAGTGGTAATAGAGGGAGAGGCAAAAAAGGCAGATATTGTGGACAGTGGAAGCAGGCCGGGATTTTATATCCTGCAGGCGAACTCCCATAAAGAAATGGAAGAACTGCTTCATCATGGTCCATGGGAAAATCCTCTTGAAGGGCTTCCGGAAACACCTGTACAGAAGCTGGGATTTTCCGGAGGAGAAATCAGCTGGAAGGCACCGGAGATTCCGGGCTGGCGGATATCATCAGCGCATATCCCCTGCAATCATTTTTATATGAAGAGAGACGATCTGCTGCCGTTTTCCTTTGGAGGAAATAAGGTTCGCTTTGCTCAGAAATTTCTGGAAGATATGAAAAGAGAACATTGCGACAGTATGATCATTTATGGAAATTATCATTCTAATCTTTGCCGGATACTGTCAACTCTTTGCCATAAGCTGGGAATGCCCTGCTATATGGTTCATAATACAGAAGATATAAAAGAACAAAAAGAAACACAGAACAGCCGGGTGATCCGGGCTATGGGAGTAAGGGAAATCCCCTGCGGAAAAACAGGGATTGCTCATGCGGTACAGCAGGCTATGGATGAACTGACAGAAAAAGGATACAGACCTTATTATATTTATGGAAATACAAAAGGTCAGGGGAGGGAATGGGTTCCTGTGGAGGCTTATGCAGAGGCATATGAGGAGATATGCCGCCAGGAAGAAGAAAAAGGAGTTCATTTTGACTATATTTTTCTGGCATCCAGCACCAATGCCACTCAGGCCGGCCTGCTTGCCGGAAGCCTGAAAGCAGGAGACAACAGGAAAATCATAGGTATCTCTGTTTCTCGAAATGCAAAAAGGGGAAAAGAGGTCATTGCCTCTGATCTTAATGCATATGCAGATAAGTTTGGCTATAGCTTTCCGGAAGATTGGAAAGAGCATATTTATTTTACGGACGAATATCTGGGAGACGGATATGGACGATATTCATCTAAAACAGCGGATATTATCAGGAAAATATACGGGGAAGAGGGAATACCTCTTGATATGACCTATACAGGAAAGGCATTTTATGGTATGGTAAGATATCTGGAAGAACACCAGATCCATGATAAGAATATTCTGTTTCTCCATACGGGAGGAACCCCTTTGTTTTTTGATTTCCTGGAGGAGAATGATCTTTAATTATGAAAAAAATAATGATTCTTGGTGCCAGTTATTCTCAGCTGCCTCTTTATGAGGAGGCAGGAAAACTTGGCATTTCTACAGTTGCTGCCAGTATTCCGGGAGATTGGCCGGGATTTCAGGCAGCAGATGAATTTACTTATACAGATATATCAGATCCTGCTGCCGTATATGAAGTGGCAAGAAGATTTCATGTGGATGGGATCGCTACCTGCTGCCTGGATACCGGAGTAAGAGCTCTGGGTTATGCCTGTGAACATCTGGGGCTAAAAGGGCTCAGTGCGAAAGCCGCAGACATCAGCAGTAATAAATTTAAAATGAAAGAAGCGTTTATGGCAGGCGGGGTAAACTGCGCCCGTCATATCTGCATCCGAAACAGACAGGAACTTGCAGAGGCCCTGGAATGCCTGGAATTTCCTGTGGTCCTTAAGGCGGTGGATCTGATGGGAAGCAGAGGGATCTTCCGGTGCAATACAAAAGAAGAAGCATTTGAGCGATATGAAGATACAATGAAGGCTACTGGAAAAGATTACTGTCTGGCAGAGGAATTTATTGAGGGCGAAACTCTTGGCTGTGAAGCTATGATCTCCAATGGAAAGCTTCTTTACTGCCTTCCCAACAATATCGATGCTTTTCAGAGCTATGTACCAACGCCCATAGGGCATTCTGTTCCTTACAGAAAACAGAAGACATTGGGAGCCAGGGTGGAAGAGCAGGTAATGCTTGCCATTCAGGCAGTAGGGCTTGATAATTGTGCCGTTAACTGTGATCTGATCGAAAAAGATGGAAATATCTATGTGATCGAGATTACGGGAAGGGCGGGAGCAACCTGCCTGCCAGAAACAGTAGGCTTATATTACGGAATCAATTATTACGAGGCAATCGTGCGGCTTGCCATGGATATGGAGCCGGAGAAATTATTTGCCGGCCATAAACCGCAGCAGTCCAGTCTTTCCAGGATATTGACTTCGGACAGAAGCGGTATTGTAAAAGAAATCCATAATACAAATAGTTCGGCAGAGGATATTATTGATCTTTCTTTTAATATTCAGCCGGGAGATCAGGTGAACCGTTATGAAAATGGAAGAGACCGTATTGGTCAGGTGATCCTGACAGGGGAAAATCTGGATGCATGTGAAAAGCGTCTGGAGGATATTTTGTCGAAAATTAACATTGAATTTACAGTATGATTGTGAGAGAATAACATGAGAAATGACCATGACTCAAAAAAAAGTACATATCTGCTGCTTCATATCAGCCTTTTGTTCAGCTCATTAAGTGGTGTCTGTTCTAAAATGGCTTCCGGATATACTGATCGTATTTTTTCACTGCAGTTTATTTTCTGGTTCGGGTTGGTATTTGTGATCATGTTCGGATATGCAGTGATCTGGCAGCAGATCCTGAAGCGCATGCCCTTGACGGTGGCGTATGCCAACCGCCCTGTGACACTGATCTGGGGCATTATTTGGGGTGCTCTGATCTTTGGCGAAAAGATTACCTGGAATATGATCGTCGGAGCAGTGATTATTTTTGCCGGGATCTATCTGGTAACATCAGAAAATTTGCAGAAGGGCGGTGAGAAACATTGAGCAGTTTTCAGATATCTGTATGTATCCTGCTTTTATCGGTATTTATCTCATCTGTTTCTCAGATCATCCTGAAAAAAGCAGCAAATAAAATATATGACAGCCCGCTGAAGGAATATCTGAATCCTATGGTGATCGGAGCCTACGGCCTTTTTTTCTGCTCTGTGATCCTTACTATGCTGGCGCTGCGGAATCTGCCGCTTTCTATGTCACCGATTCTGGAATCTACAGGATATATTTTTGTCTCGGTGATGGGATATTTCTTTTTGAAAGAAACATTCAGCAAAAGGAAACTTATGGGATTTGCCCTGATCCTTGCAGGGATTTTTATATTTAACCTATAGAAACGAGGGAGAAAAGATGCTGGTATCGATTGTCATACCGTGCTATAATTCGGAGCACACCATCGGCAAGGTGGTGGAGCTTGCAATAGAAGAGTTCAAGAAACTAAATGATTATGAATGTGAGTTTGTGCTTGTAAACGACTATTCCAGAGATGGTACCTGGAAGTCCATACATGGACTGACAGAGAAATACCCGAATGTAAAAGGAATCAACCTTGCAAAAAATTTTGGCCAGCATAATGCTATTATGGCAGGAATGAATTATGCAGAGGGAGATCTGATCCTGGGAATGGATGATGATATGCAGAACCATCCTTCTCAGATTCCGCAGTTTTTGGATAAGATGGAAGAAGGCTATGACATTGTGTTTGGAGTCTTTAAACAAAGGAAATTTTCCTGGTTTAAAAATCTGACAGGAGCAGTAAGCCGTTTCCTTTTGTGGCATCTTCTGGATCGTCCGAAGGATATCCAGATGAGCAGTTTCTGGTGCTGCCGGAAGTATGTCAGGGATGAGGTTGTAAAATATGACGGGTACAATACCTTTCTTCAGGTACTGTTTTTCCGTACCACACACAATATTGCAAATATAGAGATCGAGCATTTTGAAAGAGAGGTAGGGACTTCAAATTATAATTTCAGGAGAGGGCTGAAGCTTTTTATGTCCTGTTTGAATTTTACGGTGATCCCTCTCCGGCTTGCAACTTTTTTTGGAACATTGTTTTCGGCAGCCGGATTTATTGGAGCAGTAGTAGTATTTATCCGTAAATTGCTGAATCCTTCTATAGCAATCGGCTGGTCTTCTCTTATGTGTGCCATGCTGGTACTGTTTGGCATTTGCTTCCTGATGCTTGGTATTGTGGGAGAATATCTGGGCAAGCTGATGCTGAACGTGAACAAAACACCCCAGTATGTAATCCGGGACAGAGAAAATATTTCTGAAGCAGCTGATAACAAGGATGAAGAAAAACAGGGAAATAAAGAATGATAGATTTTAACAGACCTGCACTTGTAGGGAAAGAACTGAATTATATTAAAGATGCCGTGGATCAGGGAATGCTCTGCGGTGACGGTAAATATACAAAACTCTGCTCACAGTGGATGAAGGAAAGATTTCAGGCATCCCAGGTGTTTCTGACTACTTCCTGTACACATGCACTGGAGATGGCGGCGTATCTTTGCGATATCCAGCCAGGAGATGAAGTGATCATGCCTTCTTATACATTTGTATCTACTGCAGATGCTTTTGTACTTCGGGGGGCAAAGATCGTGTTCGTGGATATCCGTCCGGATACCATGAATATAGATGAAAAGCTGATCGAACAGGCAGTTACAGAAAAAACAAAAGCCATAGTGCCGGTTCACTATGCAGGTGTTTCCTGTGAAATGGACCGGATCATGGAACTGGCGAGAAAATATGATCTGAAAGTAGTTGAAGATGCTGCCCAGGGTGTGGAAGCCTATTACCACGGAAAGGCTCTTGGAACTATCGGCGATTTTGGATGTTACAGTTTTCATGAGACAAAAAATTATACTATGGGAGAGGGAGGTGCTCTGGTATTCCAGAACAACGAATATCAGGAAAAAGCAGAGATCCTCAGAGAAAAAGGAACGGACAGAAGTAAATTTTTCCGGGGACAGGTAGATAAATACCGATGGATCGATTATGGATCCTCTTATCTTCCAAGTGAAATGAATGCGGCTTATCTGTATGCCCAGCTTGAGGAAGCAGAAAAGATCGATGGCAAGCGCCATCAGATCTATGATTATTATAATGAAGGCCTGAAGAGTCTGGAGGAACAGGAGAAGATCCAGAGACCTGTTGTTCCGGAAGGATGCAAGCATAATGCTCATATGTATTATATTAAAGTAAAAGACCTTGAAACAAGGAGCCGTCTGATCTCCTACCTGAAGGAAAACGGGATCTGTACAGCCTTTCACTATGTACCGCTGCACAGCTCGCCGGCAGGAGAGAAATTTGGAAGATTTTCTGGCGAAGATGTTTACACTACAAAAGAAAGTGAACGTCTTCTGCGTCTTCCGATGTTTTATAATCTGTCTATGTCTGATGTAGAATATATTACAGAAAAGATACTTGCGTTTGAGTTTTGACGGAGGAGAGAAGAATGAGAAAAAAATTTGCAGGTGCTGCAGTTCTGGGACTGATATCCCTGATCCTGCCGGCATCCACTGTACAGGCAGTAACTGTAAACTTTGGGACACCGGCAGCAGTAGCTACAGATAATATTCAGGGCTGGCCAAAAGGTCCTGATACAGTTTCTGAGACAGCTGTGCTTATTGACGCAGACACAGGAGCTGTCCTTTATGATAAAGGAATGGATGAATACAGATATCCGGCCAGTACTACAAAAATCATGACTGTGCTTACGGCAATCGAAAACAGTTCACCAAAAGATACGGTTACTTTTACAGAAACCGGGGTCAGAGATGTAACCTGGGACAGTTCAAACATCGGGATGAAGCTGGGAGAGACGATTACCATGAAAGACTGCTGGTTTGCAGCTATCATTAAGTCGGCCAATGAAGTCTGTGCCCAGATGGCAGAATATGTAGGCGGTACAGAGGCCCAGTTTATAGAGATGATGAACCAGAGGGCAAAGGAGATTGGATGTAAGAATACACATTTTGCCAATGCCAGCGGTCTTCCGGATGCGAATCACTATACAACCGCTCATGATTTGGCAAAGATCATGAGGGCAGGACTTAGAAATCACAGATTCCGTCAGGTGATCAGCGGAGTCAATTATACTATTCCGGCCACAAACCTCAGCGAAGCGAGAGGAATGCATACTCATATGCCTTTAATGGCAAAGGAGTCCAATCTTTATTATGAAGGATGTATTGGCGGAAAGACCGGAAATACCAATGATGCCGGACATACGCTTGTAACTGCGGCAGAAAGAAACGGCCGGACGTATATAGCGGTGACGCTTAGGGCGCCGGATCTTGGAGCAAACTGTACCGATACGATTGCACTTTTTGATTATGCATTTAATAATTTTGATACAATAACTTTAAATGGAAAAAATATGACAGTACCTAAAGGGGTTACTGTGGATGACCTTACTGTAAAAACAAAAGAAAAAAACGGACAGATCATGAATCAGTTTTATTACAGCGGTCAGTTTGTAGGCTATCTCATGACCCCAAAGTTTTCCCCTACCCCGCAGGTGACACAGACTGTATCTGCAGAAGGAAATGCACAGTCGGCCGGTGAGGCAGCGGCTGAAGCGTCCACGGAAGGCGAAAGCGGTTTATCCAATACTTCCAAAATACTTCTGGGAGTAATGGCGGTCATGGCAGTGACACTTGTGATATTGATGGTGGCACTGCATTTCAAAGAGAAAAAAATGTACAGATCCAGACGATAAGGAGAAGAAAATATGAAGGGAATTATTTTAGCAGGCGGTTCAGGAACCAGATTATATCCATTAACAAAGGCGATATCCAAACAGATCATGCCGGTATATGACAAGCCAATGATCTACTATCCGCTTTCTACATTGATGCTGGCAGGAATCCGTGAGATCCTGATCATTTCCACACCGAGAGATCTTCCTGTATTTCAGGAACTTCTTGGAGACGGAAAACAGCTGGGAATGAGATTTGAGTATGCGGTGCAGGAGCAGCCGAGAGGGCTGGCAGACGCTTTTATTATCGGAGAGGAATTTATTGGAAACGATGCAGTGGCTCTTGTTCTTGGAGATAATATCTTTTATGGACAGAGCTTTTCCAGAGTGCTCCAGAATGCATATAAGAGAACAGAGACAGAAAAAGGCGCTACCATCTTTGGCTATTATGTAAGAGATCCGAGAGAGTATGGAGTAGTAGAGTTTGACGAAAACGGAAAGGCTCTTTCTATCGAAGAAAAGCCGGAGAATCCTAAGTCTAATTATGCAGTTCCGGGACTTTATTTCTATGATAATGATGTAGTGGAGATTGCCAAAAATGTAAAACCGTCTGCAAGAGGCGAGATTGAGATCACAAGCATTAACAACGAATATCTGAACAGAGGTACTCTCAAAGTAGAAACTCTGGGAAGAGGCTTTGCATGGCTTGACACCGGAAATCATGATTCTCTTCTTGATGCAGCTGACTTTGTTTCTGCATTCCAGAAGCGTCAGGGGCTTTACATTTCCTGCATTGAGGAAATTGCATATAAACGTGGATTTATCACAAAAGAGCAGCTTGTGGAACTGGCGCAGCCTCTTCTGAAAACTGCTTATGGAAAATATATGATCGAAGTAGCGGAGGGCTTATAAAATGGGAAAGATCACAGTAGAAACCTGTCATATTGAAGGACTGAAGGTGATTACGCCGGCAGTGTTCGGAGACGAGCGCGGATACTTTATGGAGACATATAATTATAATGATTATAAGGCGGCAGGAATTGATCAGGAGTTTGTGCAGGATAATCAGTCCAGTTCCAGAAAAGGCGTTTTAAGAGGACTTCATTTCCAGATCAACTATCCGCAGGATAAACTGGTCCGTGTAGTCAGCGGCGAGGTGTTTGATGTTGCCGTAGACCTGAGAGAAGGATCTCCTACCTATGGACAGTGGTATGGTGTGCTGCTTTCTGCGGAGAACAAAAAACAGTTCTTTATTCCGAAGAATTTTGCACATGGTTTTCTGGTGCTTTCTGATTCCGCAGAATTTGCCTATAAATGTACAGATTTTTATCATCCGAATGATGAGGGCGGTCTTGCATACAACGATCCGGACATTGCAGTGGAGTGGCCGATCCCTGAGGGAATGGAACTGATCATGTCCGAAAAAGATCAGAAGTGGGGAAGCTTTCAGGAATATTCCGCAAACAGGAGCAAAAAGGATTGAAAAAAGAAACCTGGCTGCCAGGGGAACTTTACCGGAACAGAAGGTTAGTATTTTCCCTGGCAAAAAACGACTTTAAAACAAAATATGCAGGTTCCTATTTCGGAACCATCTGGGCTTTTATCCAGCCCATTGTGACCATCTGTGTGTACTGGTTTGTATTCGGACTTGCCCTGAGAGGCGGAGCGGACAGAGGAGTACCCTTTGTGCTGTGGCTGGTGGCAGGTCTGGTTCCCTGGTTTTTCTTTCAGGATGGACTGGTAGGCGGTACCAACGCGCTTCTGGAATACAATTATCTGGTCAAAAAGGTAGTGTTTAATATACGGATCCTTCCGGTGGTAAAAGTGATTTCAGCAGCTTTTGTACACTGCTTTTTTGTGCTGATCGTACTTGTGATCTACACCTGTATGGGCTATCCCCCTACCTGGTATGCGCTGCAGCTGATCTATTACAGCTTCTGTATTTTTATGCTGATTCTTGCAGTGACTTATTTTTCCAGCGCAGTGGTGGTATTTTTCCGTGATCTCAGTCAGATCATCAACATCGGTCTGCAGGTAGGTGTGTGGGTGACCCCCATCATGTGGAACTTCAGCGATCTTGGTCTTGAAGGGATTCTGACAAAAATCCTGAAACTGAATCCTGTGTTCTATGTGGTACAGGGATATCGCGATTCCCTGATCGACCATATCGGAATCTGGCAGCATCCATGGCTGACCCTGTACTTCTGGGTATTTACCATTTTGCTGTTTGTTCTGGGAACACGACTGTTTAAGAAGCTTCAGGTACACTTTGCAGATGTCATGTAAATGGAGAGTAAGATGAGTGAAATTGCAATTCAGGTAAAACATCTGGATAAGATGTATAAATTATATAACAAACCTTCTGACAGGCTCCGGGAAACCCTGGGGCTTAAGGTGCCTGTAAGGGAACATTATGCCCTCAGGGATGTAAACTTTCAGGTGGAGAGGGGAGAGACGGTAGGAATTATCGGAACCAATGGTTCCGGTAAATCTACGATTTTAAAGATCATTACCGGAGTTCTGAACCCTACAGCCGGAGAGGTGACCGTAAACGGCAGGATTTCAGCCCTTCTGGAGTTGGGAGCCGGTTTTAACATGGAATATACCGGAATCGAAAACATCTATCTCAACGGAACAATGATGGGATTTTCCAGAGAAGAGGTAGACGCAAGGCTTCAGGATATCCTGGACTTTGCAGATATCGGAGATTTTGTTTACCAGCCGGTAAAAGCATATTCCAGCGGCATGTTTGTCCGTCTGGCTTTTGCGGTAGCCATCAACATTGATCCGGAGATCCTGATCGTAGATGAGGCTCTGTCTGTGGGCGACGTATTTTTCCAGGCCAAATGTTACCGTAAATTCGAGGAATTTAAAAAAATGGGCAGGACCATTCTTTTTGTCAGCCATGATCTCAGCAGTATCTCCCGCTATTGCGACAGGGTTATTCTTCTTAACAAAGGGGTAAAAATGGAGGAAGGCTCTCCAAAGCAGATGGTGGATATGTATAAACAGCTTCTGGTGGGTCAGGATCCTGCAAAGGCAGAGGAAAATAAGGAAACCCAGAAGGAGAATTGGAGCGAGCAGTTCCAGGTGAACCCCAATATGCTGGAATATGGCAGTAAGCTGGCAGAAATTGTGGATTTTGCAGTGCTGGATGAGAAAGGTCTGTGTACAAATACCATTGAAAAAGGAAGTTCCTTCCAGATTAAAATGAAGGTTGTTTTTCATGAGAGTATCCAGGAACCTATCATGGCTTATACCTTTAAGGATATTAAAGGAACAGAGATCACAGGAACCAACACTCTTTTTGAAAAAATGGCTGTGGAGCATTCGGAAGCAGGCGATACCTGCACAGTAACCTTCCGGCAGGATATGTTTCTTCAGGGAGGCGAATATCTTCTGTCCTTTGGATGTACAGGGTATAAGGACGGGGAGTTCACTGTTTTCCACAGATTGTATGACGCATGTAACATTACGGTAGTTTCCAATAAAAATACCGTTGGTTTTTATGATATGAACTCGAAAGTAGAGATTCACTACGGAGAAAAAGTATGAAAGAAAAGATCGGACAGGTGACTCTGGATGATACCTGTTATCCAGGGCAGGATTTATACAGTGACGGAAGTGTAGAGGATGAAATGCTGGAGATTGCCAGAACATACCCGGAGGAGGAATGGAACCGGGTGATCGCTGAGCGGAAAAGCTGGCCCATCCTTTACCATTTTTCTCATGTAAGAGAAAATATTTTAAGCTGGCTTCCTTTTACCGGAAAGGAAAGTGTGCTGGAGATTGGTTCCGGCTGTGGAGCGATTACAGGCGCCCTTTGCAAAAAAGCAAAAAAGGTCACCTGTATCGAGCTTTCAAAAAAAAGAAGTGAGATCAATGCCTGGAGACACAGAGACTGTGAGAATCTGACCATTCTCATGGGAAATTTCCAGGAGATCGAGCCTGCGCTGACGGAGAAGTATGACTACATTACTCTGATCGGCGTTTTTGAGTATGGGGAAAATTATATCCAGAGCGAAACTCCTTATGTGGATTTTCTCAGGACTATTGCCCGTCATCTGAAGCCGGAGGGAAAGATCATTCTTGCTATTGAAAACCGTTTCGGACTGAAATACTGGGCAGGCTGCACAGAGGATCATTTTGGCACTTTATTTGAGGGACTGGAAGGATATCCTTCCACAAAAGGCGTTAAGACTTTTACAAAAAAGGAACTGACGAATATTCTGGAAAAAGCGGGAAATCTCAAGGCAAGCTGGTATTATCCTTTCCCGGATTACAAGCTTCCCATGACTATATATTCCGACAGACGTCTTCCTCTGAAGGGAGAGCTGAACCGGATGGAAACAAACTTCGACAGACTGAGGCTTCAGCTGTTTCAGGAATCCTCGGTATATGACTCTCTTCTGGATAACGATATGTTTCCGGAATTTTCCAACTCGTTCCTTCTGCTGATCGGAAGAGAGGAGATCAGACCGGAGGTGGTCTATTCTAAATTTTCCAATGAAAGAGACCAGCAGTTTGCCCTTCGAACAGATATCTGTGAGCCGGGACGGTATGAGAGATATGTACGGAAGCTTCCGGTAGTACCAAAGGCAGAGGAGCATGTAAAGAATCTGGAACGGATCCAGAGAGAACTGAACACAATTTATGAAAAAGAAGGTATTGAGCTGAACAACTGCCGGTTTGAGCAGGGGGCGGCAAAGCTGGAATATCTGGAGGGAGTAACTCTGGAGGAAAAGCTGGATATGCTTCTGGAACAGGGAAAATATCAGGAACTGGAAGAGCTGTTTTTCTTTTATCTGAAAAAGATCCGCAGCCTTCACAGCGGGGAAAAGTTCAGAAAGACACCGGAGTTTATCCGGGTATTTGGAGACGCGCCTCTTGAGGGAGAATATGATGCCTCCGGCATGTCCAATATTGATCTTGTTCCGGCAAACCTTCTGATTCAGAGAGACAGACAGGTAGTCATTGATTATGAATGGACCTTCCGTTTTCCGATTCCTGCGGATTTCATCCAGTACCGTATGATTCATTATTATCTGGAAAGCGACGGCAAACGTCATGTTCTGAAGAACCGGGATTTTTACGGAAAAGCCGGGATCACGGAAAAAGACATGGAGATTTACGGGGAAATGGAACGGAATTTCCAGAACTACATGAAAGGAAATCATGTTCCCCTTCTGGAGCTTTATGAAGAGGTTTCCCCGGGGAAGGTAGAGATTCTGCCATATTATGAGCAGATGCGGTTTGCAGGAGCGGAGAGAAGGCTTCAGGTATTTTTTGACCGGGGAGAAGGCTTCCATGAGGAGGATTCAGCTGTTTATCCTATGAGCAGGGAAGGTCTGGATCTGGAAATCAGGATTCCAGAAGGCGTACACAGACTGCGCCTAGATCCGGGAGAAGCGGCAGGAGGACTGATTCTGAAGGAACTTTCTTATGAGGATGGAACGCCGGCAGATTTTACTGCAAACGGATTCCCTATGGGAGCAGGTGCATATTATTTCGGAGGCGGAGACCCTCAGTTTATAACAGGGGATGTTTCCGGAAAGACAAAGCTCTGCATCCGGATCAGAACCATGAAAGAAACGGATGCAAGAGAAGATTTCTGGAAGAATTTTTCCAGAGTATCTGCCGAAAAGGATGCGGAAATCCGCAGACTGAATGAAAAGATTACCCAGATGGAAAATACAAAGGTCTGGAAATTATATAGAAGCATTAAGAAAAAGTAGGATGAGGTAAAACATGGAAGAATTGCGCTTCAGTGTGGACGAAGAAAAATATGATGACAGGCACGGGCAGGTTCTGAGCCTTACAGGCTGGTATGTGCCGGCAGACGGACAGACTCCGGAATTCCGGTTTCTGGGAGACGGGGAGGAAATCGCCGTTCCGGCTCCGGAAAGATATCCCAGACCTGATGTGGTTCAGGCTCTGGACCGGGATCTGGGAGAGTTTCTTCCGGGGTTTACAGTATGTATTCCGGAGGCGGACAGGCTTGCACAAAAATATCATACAGTGGAACTGATCCTCACTGACGGCGCGGAGACTCATTCTGTTTGGAAAAAATCCAGAGAAGAGCTGGAAGCCTTTTTGCAGGAAAGCCTGCTGGAATATCATATGGACAGGGTGGAGATTCTGTATGATACCATGCTGGAGATACAGGGCTGGGCGATGGATCAGAGAGGCGATGCAGATGCAGAGCTTCTCAATGAGGATGAAACTTCTGTTCCCTGCCGTATGAGCAGGGGAAGAAGACCGGATGTAGTGGAACGGAGAGGGCTTGACGAAGAATATAAAAACCGGGAGATCGGATTCCGTATTTCTGCTGCTCTGGATGAGATTGCAGGGAAAAAAGTCATTCTCCGGTTTACAGGCTCCTCTGTCCGGAAAGATCATGAGATCAATGTGCAGAAGCTTCTGAAGGATGGAAAGCCAAAGGGGATTCTGAAGCGTCTTTTCCAACATTCTGAAGAAAAGACAGGAGATTATGAGCAGTGGCTGAAGCGTCACAGTGTCAGCCGTTCCCGGATGTGGAAGCAGAAACATGCAAATTTTGAAAAAAAACCTCTGATCAGCATTGTGATCCCGTTATATAATACGCCGCTTCCCTATCTGAAGGAACTGATCGAATCTGTAAGAAAACAGACTTACGGGAACTGGCAGCTGTGTCTGGCTGACGGAAGCCCGGATGATAAGGTATATGAATTTCTGAAGAAAAATTACAGGCATGAGGTTCGGATCAGTTATAAAAAGCTGAAGGAAAACGGGGGAATCTCCGTGAACACCAATAAGGCCATAGAGCTTGCAAGAGGGGAATACCTGATGCTCTGCGACCATGACGATACACTGGAGCCGGACGCACTTTATGAAATTGTAAAGGCGGTCAACGACCATGAACATGCAGATGTGATCTATACAGATGAGGATAAGATCAGCATGGATGGCAGACATTATTTCGACCCTCACTTCAAGTCGGATTTTAATCTGTTCCGGCTGAGAGAAAATAATTATATCTGCCATATTTTTGTGGTAAAAAGGCAGGTGGCGGAAAAAGCCGGATATTTCCGTAAAGAATTTGACGGGGCGCAGGATTTTGACTTTATTTTCCGCTGCTGCGAAAATGCTGCCGGAATCATCCATATTCCCAGAGTGCTTTATCACTGGCGCTGCCATATGGACTCCACAGCTGCCGATCCGGAAAGCAAGGCATATGCGTTTGAAGCCGGAAGAAAAGCCGTGGAGGAGCATTATCGGAGAATGGAAATTCCTGCAAAGGTGGAGATGACGCAGAGGCCGGGATGGTACCGGAGCCGGGTGGAGATTCAGGGAACACCAATGATTTCTGTTATCATCCCCAATAAAGACCATATTGACGATCTGGAGTTGTGTCTTTCGTCTCTGACAGAGCGCAGCACCTACGAAAATTATGAGGTACTGATCGTAGAAAATAACAGTGAAGAGGCTGCCACCTTTGCGTATTATGAAAAGCTTCCGCAGCGTTTCCCGAAGGTGAGAGTTCTTACCTGGGAAAAAGAATTTAATTATTCTTCTATAAATAATTTTGCAGCAGAACAGGCAAGAGGAGAATATCTGCTGTTTCTGAATAATGATGTGGAGATCCTGACGCCTGACTGGATGGAGGAGATGCTTCAGATCTGTCAGCAGAAAGAGGTTTCCATAGTAGGAGCCAAGCTTTATTATCCGGACGATACCATTCAGCATGCGGGCGTAGTCATGGGGCTGGGCGGGATCGCCGGGCATATCATGTGCCGCGCATCCAGAGAGGATGCCGGATATTTTGGAAGGATGATCAGTGTCCAGGAGATCAGCGCAGTGACAGCAGCCTGTATGATGATGAAGACAGAGGACTTCCGGATGGTGGAGGGCTTTGACGAGACCTTCCGGGTGGCGTTTAACGATATTGACCTCTGCATGAAGGCTGGAGCCCTTGGTAAGAAGGTGGTGTTTACTCCTTATGCAGAGCTGTATCATTATGAATCCAAATCCAGAGGTCTGGAGGACACACCGGAAAAACAGTTCCGTTTTGAAAAGGAAATAAAAAGATTTCAGGAAAAGTGGGGAGATCAGCTGAAAAAAGGCGATCCATATTACAGTCCAAATCTGTCTGTAACAGAAGGAGACTGCTCCCTGAGAGAAAACTGAGAAACGAGGTTGGATATGTCAAGAGAGATTTTTGAGGTAACAAAGGACCGGTTCCATCTGAAGGATCCCTGTCAGTATATCCTGCAGGGAACCTGGCCTAAGGAAGCAAAGATGCGTGCCTGTCTGGATGATTCGGAGATAAAGTCGGAAATCCGGAAGCTGGAGGTAGTCAGCGCTCTGGAACGGTTTAAGGATCCGGATCTGATGCGGGGAGAGAGGATCACTGCCGCTGTGCAGCTTCCGGAATCTCTGGAAGGGCATCAGAAGCTGTCTGTTTATGCAGATATGCCGGATAAGACCATGTGCTGGTTTTCTGTTTCCGTAAAGGAACTGGAAAAACGTCGGGGCAAGCCTCAGTTTTTTATCGAGGAAGAAAAGGTTCAGCAGGGATTTTTACGGATCCGGGGCTGGGCTGTTTCGGATGAACCGGTCAATATCCAGATTTTTGATGAAAACAAACAGAAGCTTCATGCAGAGATCCTTCGCACCCAGAGAGTAGATGTGGAGCAGATGTATGAGGAAATGGATCATGAGGACAAGACAGGCTTTTTTGCTGAGCTGACCAACCTTACCGGAAAGCTGGTCTATGTGGTATTTTACGCAGGAAATACAAAATCGGTGCATATTGCCCATCTGAATCCGGCTGTGGTATTCCGCAAAAAGATTCAGAAATATGCAAAAAAGGGACTGCGTTACTGGAAGAGCCAGGGAAGCGCCGCTATGGTAGGAAAGATTGTTTCCAAGGTTAAGACTGCGTCTACCAGAGAGATTCCTTATCAGAAATGGATCCTTCATCATCTGCCGGGAAATAAAGAACTGGAAAAGCAGAGAAAAACAGTTTTTGACTATCAGCCAAAGATTTCAATTGTGATCCCTCTGTATAAGACACCGGAAAAATATCTCCGTCAGCTGGTAGATACGGTAAAAGCCCAGACCTATACCAACTGGGAACTTTGTCTTTCTGACGGAAGCGGAGAAAATTCTCCTATCCGGAAGCTTCTGGAAAGTCTGGAGGCGTCTGATAAAAGGATCCGGGTGATCCATAATGAAAAGCAGCTGCAGATCTCAGAGAACACCAACGCGGCGATTCAGGCGGCAACCGGAGAATATATCGCATTTGCCGACCATGACGACGAACTGACTCCAAACGCTCTGTTTGAGTGCGTGAAGGCTTTGAATGAGAAAAAACAGACGAGGATCCTTTATTCGGACGAGGACAAAATGTCCATGGACGGACACAAGTTTTTCCAGCCGCATTTCAAGCCGGACTACAACCCGGATCTGCTCTGTACGGTCAATTATATCTGCCATCTTTTCGTGGTGGACAAAAACGTGATCCAGGAAGTGGGAATGCTGCGCAGCGAATTTGACGGAGCTCAGGATTATGATTTTATTTTCCGCTGTATCGAGGCGGTGAAGCCGGAGGAAATCTGCCATATTCCGAAGATCCTTTATCACTGGCGCTGCCATGAGGATTCCACAGCTGAAAATCCGGAAAGCAAGACTTATGCATTTGAAGCAGGAAAACGTGCCATTGAGGAGCATTATAAGAGAACCGGGATTCAGGCAGAGGTTCTCCAGGGAGAATTTCTGGGGCTTTACCGTACCAGATTTATCCGGGATCATGATCCGCTGATCTCCATTATCATCCCCAATAAGGATCATACGGAGGATCTGAAACGGTGCATGGACTCTATAGAGCAGAAATCCACCTACCGGAATTATGAGTATATTATTGTGGAAAACAACAGTACAGAAGAGGAAACCTTCCAGTTCTACAAAAAACTGGAGGCAGAAAATCCAAAGGCTCATGTGGTGTACTGGGACAGAGAGTTTAATTATTCTGCGATCAATAATTATGGAGCCACATTTGCAAAGGGCCAATATATCCTTCTTCTGAACAATGATACAGAAATTATCAATGAAGACTGTCTGGAGCAGCTTCTGGGCTACTGCATGAGAAGCGATGTAGGAGCAGTAGGGGCCAGGATGTATTACGAAGATGATACCATCCAGCATGCAGGCGTTGTGATCGGATTCGGCGGAATTGCAGGACACTGCTTTGTGCTGCAGCCAAGAGGAACTACAGGATACTGTCACAGGATCATCTGTGCACAGGATTACAGTGCGGTGACAGCTGCCTGTATGATGGTGAAGCGTTCAGCTTTTGATCAGGTGGGAGGTCTTACAGAGGAACTGGCAGTTGCCTTTAATGACATTGATTTCTGTATGAAGCTGAGAAGTGCAGGCTATTTAATCGTGTATAATCCTTATGCAGAGCTGTATCATTATGAATCCAAATCCAGAGGGCTGGAGGATACACCAGAAAAGGTTGCAAGATTCAATAAGGAAATTCAGATTTTTGAAAGACGCTGGCCGGATATTATGAGGGACGGAGATCCCTATTATAATCCGAATCTGACTTTGAAAAGCCAGGATTTTTCACTGAAAAGGATATAAGGAGGACTTATCAATGAAGGTATTAGTCACAGGAGTAAAGGGACAGCTTGGTCACGATGTGATGAATGAGCTGGCGAAACGGGGATATGAAGGCGTTGGCGTGGATGTGGAGGAAATGGACATCACAGATGAAGCGGCAGTACGCAGAGTCATGGAGGAAGTCCGCCCGGACAAAATGGTGCACTGTGCAGCCTGGACAGCTGTGGATGCAGCAGAGGATCAGGTGGAAATGTGCCGCAAGGTCAACGCTCTGGGAACAGAAAACATTGCAAAAATGTGCGGGGAGCTGGATATTCCCATGATCTACCTCAGTACCGATTATGTGTTTGACGGAGAAGGCACCCGTCCCTGGGAACCGGACGATCCAGTGGTAAAACCTCTGAATGTTTATGGACAGACAAAGTATGAAGGGGAGCTGGCAGTAGAAAAATATACGGATAAATATTATATTGTCCGTATTGCCTGGGTATTTGGTGTAAACGGCAAAAACTTTATCAAGACCATGCTGAATCTTGGAAAGACCCATGATACCCTGACTGTGGTAGACGATCAGATCGGAACTCCTACGTATACTTACGATTTGGCAAAGCTTCTTGTGGATATGCTGGAAAAAGAAGAGTACGGCAAATATCATGTAACCAATGAAGGCGGTTATATCTCCTGGTGTGATTTTGCAAAAGAGATTTTCCGTCAGGCCGGTATGGACGTAAAAGTAACTCCTGTAAGCTCAGATCAGTATCCGGCAAAGGCGAAACGCCCTTCTAACAGCCGTATGGAAAAAAATAAGCTGACTCAGCATGGATTTGAGCGCCTGCCTTCCTGGCAGGATGCCCTTTCCCGTTACCTGAAGGAGATCATGTAAGAGAAAATGAATACACAAAAAGAAAAAAAAGCGGTGGATAAACCCACCGCTTTTCGTAAATGGTGTGGAAAAGAGAACGAAAATGTCAGATTTGTCGCATACTTATTGGGATTGATGCTCCTCAGCGCCTGCTTTATGTTCGATGATTATCTTTTTGGCGATCAGCTGATGATCTTTCAGGATATTGGAAGCGACACCTGGCAGCAGTATATTATGAATTATTCAGCGATAGTCAATGACATTCGTGACGGAAGCTTCAGCCTGTGGGATTTTTCCAACGGATTTGGGGTTAATCTGTTTAATTTTAACCTGTTTGATCCCTTTCTGATGCTTCTGTATGGTTTGGGAGTGCTGCTGGGACCTGCACATATGCTTCTGTATATCAATGTGATTCAGATTCTGAAAATGCTGGCAGCGGGAGTGGCGTTTTATTTGTTTTTATCCCAGTTTTCGCTCAGCAGCCAGGCAAAGCTGGCTGCTTCCTATGTGTATGGATTCAGTGGGTTTCTTCTGGTGTGGGGACAGCACTATCAATTTGGTACGGCGGTGGTCTATCTTCCCCTGCTTCTGCTTTTTTGTGAAAGACATGTACAGAAGAAAAAGGGACGGGGATTTTTCCCGGTGATGGTTTTTCTGTGCGGAATCTACAGCGTGTATTTTACCTATATGTGCCTTGCGGCAACAGGACTTTACCTTTTGTTCCGTATCCTGATGCTGGACGGGCTTACATCTGCCCAGAGGATCAGGAGATTTTTCACAGGCTGCGGTGAAATGCTTCTTGGAATAGGAATGAGCATGGCGGTTTTTCTTCCTATGGCAGAGGTGATTCTGAATGTGTCCTCCAGACTGGACAGCAGCGGGGTGGGATTTATGGACTGGCTGCAGCAGTGCTTCACACCCTATAGCGGGAAGTTTTATAATTCCCTGCTGAAGCATCTGTTTTCCAGTAATCTGCAGAATGGATTCGGTATGGCAAAAGGACCTCAGCAGTATGTGATGAACTATTATGAGGATCCTGTTCTGTTTTGCTCCGGGCTGACAGTTTTTCTGGATATCCAGTTCCTTCTGGTTCTGAGAAAAGCGGAGATGACCCGAAGGGCAAAGACAGTCCTGTACAGTGCTGCTGCGCTGATTCTTACGGGAATGCTCCTTCCCATTGGAGGAACGGTCTTTAATTATTTTACAAAGCCAACTCAGAGATATACGTTTGTACTGGTACCGGTTTTTCTTCTCCTTATGGCATGGATGTGGGATTATCTGAAAAAAGGCGGGCGTCTCAGCATCCTTCTGGTCATTGCGGTGACTGTCTTTATGGGACGGGCATATCTGGAGGGCTGGCAGCAGGCAGGATTTCCGGAATATAAAAGAAATATCCTGATCCTGACGGCAACCGGGATTCTCACGGTCATTTGTCTGATAGCGCTGAATTTTGTAAAAAAACAGCAGATTCGTAATCTGGTAATGGGAATTCTTACTGTGGTGCTGGCTGTGCAGGTGATGTCAGAAGGAAGTACAAATTTCCAGGCCAGAGTTACCCTGAAAAAAACAGACACACCTGCAGAGCTTATGGCGCAGGAAATGGAGCAGTATGAGGCTGACAGACATTCCAAAGAGAAAGAGATCAGATACCGGGCAGAAATGAATAAGCCACAGGACTTTTTCCGGGAAATGTACCGGGCGGATATTCCTCAGGTGCTGGATTATCTGGAAGAAAAGGACGGAAGTTTTTTCCGGGTGGAAAAGGATTATATTTCCGGAACAGTAGCCATGGATGCCTCTGCCCAGGGATATAACGGGATATCCTCCTATAATTCTGTTATGAACGGTCATATAAAGGAATTTGTGGAAACCTGCTGTCCGGAGCTGTTTTTTGCGGATCAAAATCACTATACTTTCTGGAACAATGTAGAGGATGAACAGCTGGCAGCCTTTTTGGGAATCCGTTATCTGATCTCCGGTCAGAAGGTATCTGAGGAAGGATGGAAGGTACTGGATCAGGTAGGTGGGCTTTATGTCCATGAAAATCAGCTGGAAACCGGAACGGCTCACTTTTATACGGATGTCGTCAGCGAAGACAGTCTGAAAGAACTGTGTACAGAGGAGACAAGAGACGAGTTTCTTCAGAATGTGATTGCTCTGCCGGAAGAAGAGGATTCTGAAACAGAAGTGAAGATTTCCCGGGAAACATCTCCGAAAGAACTTCAGACAGCCTCAGAGATTTCGGAACTTCTCAGCCAGGAAGATAAAAATGCCATGGAAGATTCAGAGATTATCCTGAATCGACCGGAAAAAGATTCTCATATTACCGGAGTCATCCATGCGGAAACAGACGGATACGGGATGTTTATGATCCCATACGAAAAAGGATGGAGCCTGACCATTGATGGAAAAGAAACAGAACTCCTTCGCGGAGACATTGGATTTCTGGCATGTGAGATCCCGGAAGGCGATCACACGCTGGAGCTGACCTTCCAGGCTCCGGGCTTAAAGACAGGAATGCTGGCCAGCTGTTTGTTCTGGATTTTGTTCGGAGTGTCCAGAGGGGCGGAGAAATATCGGAGGAGAAAGCAGAAATAATGTTATTCTGTCAGGAGTGAAACGACGGAACAGAACTATCTAAAGTGTTTGAAAAGCACATCAAAAAGAGAATGACTGAAAAACGGTCATTCTCTTTTTGTCTGTAATTTAGTATATAAAATCAAATGTAGTTTTTATGATATATTATTGACATTGAATATACTGTGTAGTACACTGTATATAAAGGAGGCATAGTAAATGAATATTGACGACTGGAAATCACAGGTAAAAAGAGGAACACTTGAATTTTGTATTTTGCTTTTGATAAAAAAACAACCGTCGTATGGTTACGAGATTATCAGCACATTGGATCAGTATCCGATCATTGCCGCAAAAGAAAATACAATTTATCCGCTGCTGCGCCGATTGTTGAAAGAAGAATTTATTTCTTCCTGCTGGCAGGAGGGAACAGAGGGGCTGCCGCCGAGAAAGTATTATTCACTTACAGCCAAAGGAGAAGAATACATTTCTGCAATGTCTGTGGAGTGGGACAATTTACTGAATGCGATCAACGAAATAAAAGGAGAAAAGGCATGAAAAAAATATTAGATAATTATCTTGAAAAAATGGAAAAATGTCTGAGACCTGTTCCTGTTTCAGAACGGATTGATATTATCAATGAGATAAAAAGTGAAATGCAGGAATTGCAGAATAATGGGGTTTCGGATGAAATGATCATTGAAAGACTGGGAAATCCCAAAGACCTGGCAAAAGCGTATCTTGGAGATCTCATAACCAAAGAAAAAGGATTCAGCTGGAACAGAGTCCTGATCATTTGTGCTTTTTTCAGTCTGGTAGGATTTTCAGGAATGGTTGTGATTCCCTGTCTGGGAGTGATTGCACCTACATTTATAGTTTGCGGCGCCATCTGCCCGTGCTTGGGACTGATCAAGCTGATCGATCAGATTTTCCATCTTGGACTGCCCTTCGCAGATAACATTGGTATATTTGTAAGTGAATCCTTTATACTGAATCCTCTGGTGGAATTTATACTTATCCTGCTCATCGGAGTTCTTCTGTTTCTTGCAGGAATTGCTGCGTGGAAGCTTCTTGTTTTTTATTGTAAGAAGGTGAGCGGAACAGCAAAGAGGCTTTTCGTATAAAAAACAGCAGGTTTGTGAGGCGGAATATAAATTTGCTGTCTGGAAAATATAATGCAGGAGTGGATTCTTCTGGTTCAGAAGAATCCACTCCTGCATGTCATTTACAAACACAAAATCATATTCTGCTTTCTGCCACAAACAGATATTTATTTCAGAAATTTGTTAATCAGGTACACCAGAAGAGTCAGGATAACGATAACAGTAAAGATACTCAGCATCCCTTTCCACATAACTTCAAATGCCTGCATGATAAGCTCTGTATTCATACTGATTTCTCCTTTCCATTAGAGAATGCTTGCAACAACGTTCAGGATAACGCCGCCGGCAACAACAGAAGCGATCTGGCCGGAAACGTTGGTTCCTGTTGCCTGCATGATGAGAACATTGCTTGGATCTTCTTTAAGCGCCATTTTCTGTACGACACGGGCAGCCATAGGGAATGCGGAGATTCCGGCAGCGCCGATCATAGGATTGATCTTTTCTTTGGAGAAAAGATTCATAAGCTTTGCAAAAAGCACACCTGCAGCAGTATCGAAGATAAATGCGCTGAGTCCGATGAGCATGATCAGAAGAGTTTCCTTATTTACAAAAGTATCGGCTTTCATACTGAATGCAATGGTGATTCCCAGAAGAAGGGAAACTAGGTTAGACAGAACATTCTGTGCGGTATCAGACAGATTATTCAGAACACCGCATTCACGAAGCAGGTTACCGAACATCAGGAAGCCTACCAGGGATACAGACATTGGTGCAACCAGTCCGGCGATGAAAGTAACCACGATCGGGAAGATGATCTTTGCTTTTTTGGAAACAGTTGCCGGTTTATATTCCATATGGATGCAGCGCTCTTTTTTTGTTGTGAGCAGCTTAATGACCATAGGCTGGATGATTGGCACCAGAGCCATGTACGAATAGGCGACTACCGCGATAGGTCCGATATAATTGGAGCCAAGGACCTGAGATACCAGAATGGAAGTCGGGCCGTCGGCAGCTCCGATGATACCGATAGAAGCAGCATCCTTTAAGTCGAAACCAAGGCAGCATGCAACAACGATAGCTGCGAAGATACCAAACTGAGCGGCAGCTCCGAACAGGAACAGCTTCGGATTGGAAAGCAGAGGACCAAAGTCGATCATTGCGCCGATTCCGATGAACAGAAGAAGCGGCATTGCCTCAGAAGCTTCGATTCCTACATTGAAGAGCCATTCGATGATACCGTTTGTTTCTCCGATTCCTTCAAGTGTCTGGTTCAGTACACCGGAAGCAGGAAGGTTTACAAGAATCGCTCCGAATCCCAGCGGCAGGAGCAGTACCGGTTCCAGATCTTTATTGATAGCAAGCCAGATAAGAATGGCTCCGATCACATACATGACGATCTGCTGGGGGGTGATAGATGTGATGCCGGAAATTAAAAAGTCCATACAGATTCCTCCTAATTATTTTCACGGGACTGTCTGTCTGACTGTCAACAGATTTCCAGTAAAAAAGACCTGTGTCCCGGAAAAAAAGGAACACAGGTCTTGTCGTATACCAGAATTAAAAAGGTATAGATTAAGCCAGAGCCAGAGGCTCATGCTGTTGACTTAATCGCACCGGACAGTGCTGACTACTCCCCTATATCAAGTGTATTGTACAGTATGAGCAGTTTGTTTTCAAGATTTATTTTTAAAAGATTTACAGAAAATTTATGATTTTTATGACTTTGCAATTTTTACGATCATAAAGATCAGAAATAAAATAACCAGAAGTCCGCCTCCGGCAATCAGATAATACGGCATTTCTGTATTATTTTCGGAAAAGTCCTGTGCAGCCTTAAGATTCTTCTGGCTTTCATCAATCAGTGTTGTATCCTGTTCCTGGACTGCTGCCATAACAGCGGTTCCAACCGGAGCCTCGCCAAAGAAATACTGGCGTGTATACTGACCGTTTTCCACAGCGCCGTCTTTGGTGACCAGACTGTCTGTGGCTGCTCCGACGGGAACATATACATTTCCACCGGAGATCATGTTAAAATCAGTGTCCCCCAGAGAAATCATCTGAAAGTTGTCAAAGCCATAATTGAGAAGTGCTCCTGCTTCAGAAGCGGTAGTGCCTGAAGCTCCCTGCAGGACAACTGCAATCAGTGTCACTCCGTTTTTTTCTGCACCGCAGACCAGTGTACTTCCGGACGCTTCGGTATATCCTTCACGTCCTCCCACACAAAATTGATAATACGCAGGATCAGCGGCATTGATCATAGCAAATTTGTTGGTCAGTACACGGTCGCCGCCGGAAACATTGGTGGCAGTGATGGTATAGGAAAGCGTACCGGCAATGGTGCGGAAGGTTTCATTTTCCATGGCTGCCTGCATGATCAGTGCCATATCGTGGGCGGTAGTATGCTGGTTTTCGTCAGGAAGCCCGGTAGGATTGGTAAAGATTGTATTGGTACAGCCAAGTTCTGCCGCTTTTGCGTTCATCATCTGGACAAATCCTTCAACAGAGCCGCCAAGATGTTCGGCAACCTGAAGAGCAATGTCATTGGCAGAGGCCAGCATAATAGCATGAAGGCATTGCTCCATGGTGAACACCTCATCCAGCTGTGCAGAAATATTGGCGCCGCCGTCTGTGACACCGGAAACTCCAGTAGCTGTCATAGTCACCTGGTCAGTGAGCTGACTGTTTTCCAGGGCAAGAAGGGTAGTCATTACTTTTACTGTACTCCCAGGGAAAAGCTGCTGATCCATGTTTTTGGCATAGATAACAGTATCTGTGGATTCCTCCATTACTACCGCGGCAGCAGAGGTGATGTCATTTCCCTGGGGCCAGCCGGAGATGGAGTTGGTAGTGATTCCGGAGGCTGCTTCTGCTGCCTGGACAGGTGTCTGAAAAATCAGAGAAAAAACTGTGCCAAGAGTCAGAAGACCAATGAATAAGTTCTTTATTTTCATAAATTCTACTCCTGTAAAGAATATGGATTTAAAGTTTTACAAAACTTATCATATCCCATTTTACACGGTAATTCAATACTTTTGTAAGGGGTGGTTTACTGATACACACGTTCAGCCTTGCAAAACTCGGGACAGAATGATAAAATAAACCCGGATTCTATGGAAAAACACGCAAAAACAGGCGATAAACTGAGGTTTGACAATGAATAAAAAAGAGAAAGCAGGACGGATCCAATGGAACCGGATGCTGAAAAAATTGAACCCATACACAATAAAGAAAGGATTTCGTTATCTCAAGCACTATGGACCGAAAGAATTCTGGATCCGCCTTCATGAAAGATTTGAACCGGAAGAGGTTCCCTATGGACCATGGTACGAAGCCTATGTTCCGGATGAATCGGAACTGGAAAAACAGCGAAAACATCGTTTTACTTATGAACCTCTGATCAGTGTGGCAGTTCCGGCTTTTTGTACTCCGGAGACATTTCTGATACAGATGGTGGAATCTCTTCTGGCGCAGACCTATTCGAACTGGGAGCTTTGTATTGCAAACGGAAGTCCGGAGGATACGGTTATGAAAGGTGTCCTGGAACAATACATGAAAAAAGATTCCCGTATCCGTGTCAGTGAGCTGACTGAAAATAAAGGAATTGCCGGAAATACAAATGCGGCGCTTGAAATGGCGGAAGGGGAATTTGTGGGTCTGTTGGATCATGATGATCTTCTCGCTCCGAATGCTCTTTATGAGGTGGTAAGGGCGCTGGAAGCTGATCGGGAATTAGACGCTGTATATACAGATGAAGACAAAGTGACAACAGAACTGGATGAGCATTTTCAGCCTCACCTGAAACCCGACTTTAATCTGGATCTTTTGAGATCGAATAATTATATCTGTCATTTTTTTGTAGTAAGGCGTTCGGTTGTGAAAAAAGCAGGTGGGTTCCGGCAGGAATTTGATGGAGCTCAGGATCATGATTTTATTTTCCGATGTGTTGAAATAGCACGAAAAGTAGGACATATTCCGGAAATTCTTTATCACTGGCGTACCCATAAGGCTTCTACAGCGGATAATCCTGCCAGCAAGATGTATGCCTTTGATGCCGGAAAAAGAGCAATAGAAGCCCATCTGGAACGGACTGGTACAGAAGGTGTGGTTACACATACACCGGATCTGGGCTTTTTCCGGGTAAAATATCCGGTTCAGGGAAATCCTCTTGTTTCAATCATTATCCCCAACAAGGATGAAAAAGAAACATTAAAGGACTGCATTGAATCTATCCGGAAAAAAACAGAATATGAAAATTATGAGATCATCATAGTGGAAAATAACAGTACCACAGAAGAAATCTTTCAATATTATAAGGAACTGTCCCAGGATCCCCGGATCCGTCTGTTACGCTGGAAAAAGGAATTTAACTATTCGGCTATCAACAATTATGGAGTCAGTCATGCCAGAGGAGAATATCTTCTTTTTCTGAATAATGATGTAAAGATCATTACACCAGGATGGATAAAAGAAATGCTTGGTGTCTGCCAGCGTCCGGAAGTTGGTGCGGTAGGTGTGAAGCTGATCTACCCGGATAATACGATCCAGCATGCAGGCTGTGTTATTGGTATCGGCGGAATAGCCGGGCATATGTTTGTGGATATGCCTGCAAACAGAACAGGATATCTTCACAAAGCATCTATTCTTCAGGATATGAGCGCCGTGACAGCGGCATGCATGATGATGAAAAGAACAGCCTTCGAGGAAGCAGGCGGTTTTACTGAAAAACTTTCTGTAGCCTTTAACGATGTAGATCTCTGTCTGAAAGTAAGAAAAAATAAAAAGTTAATTGTTTATGATCCTTATGTGGAACTGTATCATATGGAGTCTAAAACAAGAGGGGCGGAGGACAGTACAGAAAAGGTAAGAAGGTTTCAGGAAGAGATTGAATATATGCGTTGCCAGTGGATCGACATTCTGAAAAACGGAGATCCTTATTATAATAAGAATCTGTCTTTGACAAAATGGAATTATTCGCTTCGGCCTCTTCAGGGAATGGGCAGGAAGCAATAAGGAGGATATATGGAAGTATCGGTGGTAATACCGAATTTTAATGGGATTGCTTTTCTTGACAGTGTGCTGGGAAGTCTGGAGGGGCAGACCGCAAGAAATTTTGAGGTTATTTTTGTGGACAATGGGTCTACAGATGGAAGCTGTTCTTTTGTGGCGGGAAATTATCCATGGGTCCACATTATAGAACTTACAGAAAACTTTGGCTTCTGCAGAGCAGTCAATGAGGGAATCCGTGCAGCAAAGGCTCCATATGTTCTGCTTCTGAATAATGATACAGAGGTGGCAGAGGATTTTGTGGAGAAGATGCTTGCAGCCATCCGGCGGCATAAGAATGCTTTTTCCTGTGCGGCTCGAATGGTACAGTATCATGACAGAGATAAGATTGATGATGCTGGAAATTACTACTGTGCTCTTGGATGGTCTTTTGCAAGAGGAAAAGGCAAAGATATCCATACCTATGAAAAAGAAGAACAGATATTTGCTGCCTGCGGCGGGGCTGCTATTTACAGAAAAAAGATTTTTGAAAAGATTGGATATTTTGATGAGGAGCATTTTGCATATCTGGAGGATACAGATATTGGATATCGGGCACGGATATGCGGATATGAAAACTGGTATGCTCCGGAAGCAGTTGTTTATCATGTAGGAAGCGGTACAAGCGGATCACGATATAATCAGTTCAAAACCAGATATTCTTCCAGAAACAATGTTTATCTGATCTACAAGAATATGCCGCTGCTTCAGATCATACTGAATCTTCCGTTTTTGATCATTGGATTCGGAATCAAATTCCTTTTTTTCACTGTTAAGGGAATGGGAAAAGAATATCTTGCAGGAATCAAAAACGGATTTTCTATCAGTTTCAAAGGAAAAAAAGTGCCGTTTTCTTTTAAAAACATACCGAATTATTGTAAAATTCAGTGGGAATTATGGATAAATATGTTTCGCAGACTGGCGGCGTAAAGTCGTTTTTACAGGGATTCAGGCTGTTATTATAAAATAATCTGTAAGAAATGATTGATTTTAAAAACCAAGTATTATAATATAGACGTAACTATTCAGCAGTTACAGAAAGACACAATGAAACGGATTGAGGTGTCATAGATTCATGCAGGATAATCATAAGACTTTTAGCCGGCGCATGATGCTGATGGATATATTCATCCTGATAGTTTCCTATATAATCGCATGGTATCTGCGTTTTATGGGACCATTTGCGTATTCCGCAGAAAAAGGATTGAGTTTTTCCCAGTATATGCTTGCGCTGGTATTTATTGTTCCGGGATATATGCTTCTTTATCAGGCATTTACTTTATATGAACCGTTGCATATGCAGGGGCGTCGGCTTATGCTGGCTAATATCATTAAAGCAAATGTGTTGGGAATGCTTGCCTTTGTATTCCTTTTATACATGATGAAAGAGGGACATTATTCCCGATTGACAGTATATATCTTTTGCGGAGTTAATATTGTTCTGGAATGGTGTGCCAGAATGGCAGTTTTCCTTTTTCTCCAGAATATGCGAAAAAGAGGGCTGAACCAGAAACAGATTATACTGGTGGGATACAGCCGGGCGGCAGAAGAATATATAGACAGAATCGAAGCAAATCCACAGTGGGGATATGTTGTCAGAGGAATTCTTGACGATAATGTTCCGGCAGGAACCTTATATAAAGGTGTTAAGGTTATAGGCAGGATTGCCAATCTGACTGTGATCCTTCCCGCGAACAGACTGGATGAGATAGCGATCACTCTTGGGTTAAGCGAATACTATCGTCTGGAAGAAATCGTTGCCATGTGTGAGAAATCAGGGGTGCATACGAAATTTATTCCGGATTATAATAAGATCATTCCTACAAAACCATATACGGAAGATATTCTTGGACTTCCGGTTATCAATATCCGATATGTACCTTTAAGTAATACCTTCAATGCTATGGTAAAGCGAGTGATGGATATTTTTGGCTCTATTGTAGCGATTATTGTATCCTCTCCGGTAATGGCGCTGATGTGTATACTGATAAAGGCAACTTCACCGGGACCACTGATCTACAAACAGGAACGGGTAGGACTCCATAACAAAACTTTCTGGATGTATAAGTTCCGTTCCATGGAGATCCAGCCGGAGGCAGAAGAAAAGAAAGCATGGACAGTAAAAAATGATCCCCGTGTAACAGGAATCGGAAAGTTTATGCGAAGGACAAGCATTGATGAGCTTCCTCAGCTGTTCAACATACTCAAAGGAGATATGAGCCTGGTAGGTCCAAGACCGGAACGGCCATTCTTTGTAGAAAAATTCCGGGAAGAGATTCCAAGATATATGGTAAAGCACCAGGTACGTCCGGGACTGACCGGATGGGCTCAGGTAAATGGATATCGTGGAGATACCTCCATCAGAAAACGTATTGACTGTGACCTTTATTATATTGAAAACTGGAGTATCGGATTTGATATTAAGATCCTGTTCCTGACGATTTTTAAAGGTTTCATAAATAAAAATGCATATTAAAGAATAAGGGGAAAGAAGATGGCAAAACCAAGATCAAAAACAAAGAAGATACTGTTTGCAGTAGAGATTATCGTACTCCTTCTGTTTATTGGCGGTCTTTATGTTTACGGACAGCTGAATTCCAAAATGGATAAGATACAGCAGCCGGCGGCAGATACCAGCCAGATCCAGGTGAATCAGGAAGTACAGGAATCTATTGAGGCGGAAACATCCAAGCTGACAGGTTTCACTACTTATGCTCTGTTTGGTATTGACCACAGAGATAAAAGTGCAGTGGGCGGTATGAACAGTGATACTATGATTATTGCAAGTGTGAATAATGATACCAAGGATGTAAAGCTTGCATCTGTATACAGAGATACACTTTTGAATGTTTATGGTGAAACCTATTCTAAAGCCAATGCAGCTTATGCCAAAAGTCCGGCAGAAGCAGTGAGCATGCTGAACAGGAATATGGACCTGAACATTACAGATTATGCAACAGTAAACTTCAACGCGCTGGCTTCTATTGTTGATGCTCTTGGAGGTCTGGATATTGATATGTCCTATGCAGAGATTGAACATATGAACAATTACTGTGTAGAAACCTCGACAGATATCGGCAAGGATTACACTCCTATTGAACTGCCGGAGAGACCGGAGGATATCGAAAAGATCGACTACCGTTATCATCTGAATGGCGTACAGGTAACTGCTTACTGTCGTATCCGTTATACGGCAAGTCTGGATATGGGACGTACAGAGAGACAGCGAAAAGTGATTCAGCTGATTGTTCAGAAGGCGAAGAAAGCAGGGCTTCCTACAATCTTTAAGATCATGGATGAAGTATTCCCTATGGTAGAGACTTCTGTAGATAAAACAGAGATTCTTCAGCTGCTTCCTATTATGATCGGATACAGTATGAATGAAACAGTAGGCTTTCCTACAGCATTTAAGTTTTCTAACGTGAAAGGCAGTGTGATCGTCCCTACAGCTGAAGGAACCTCAGATGTGGATCTGGTTTCCAATGTTGTAGCACTTCATAAATTCCTTTATGGTGATGAAGCATATGTACCATCCAGCACAGTTCAGGATATCAGCGCAAAGATTGCGGAGATCGTCAGTGGACTTGGTGCTCTGGAGGATACACAGGTTATTACACCGGAAACAGAAAATACTACAAATGATACCATTATCTTCGAAAACAATGGTAATGGGTGGTCTGATAATAGCGGAGATTATGTGGATCCGGGAACAGGAGACGGCTCTGGAGGCGGAGACTGGACAGATCCGGGAACCGGCGATGGATCTGGAGACTGGGAGGATCCGGGAACAGGAGACGGCTCTGGAGACTGGGAAGATCCGGGAACCGGTGACGGAAGTGGAGACGGTTCCGGCGGTGGAGACTGGACAGATCCGGGAACCGGCGATGGAAGTGGAGATGGCTCCGGGGGCGGAGACTGGACAGACCCGGGAATCGGTGAAGGCGGCGGTTCCGTAGACGGCGGCGACGGCAGTACAGATGCAGGCGGTTCTGTAGAAGGCGGAGACGGAAGTTCGGAAAGTGTCGGCGGCGACAGCGGAGAAGTTGTACCGGGAGAAGCAGCATAATAAAGAGTTATTTTAAGGGAATTTCTTCAAAAGAGAAATTCCCTTTTTAAAAGAAAGGGATAAAATGGATATAAAAAAAATTGACGTGATCATTCCTGTATATCGCCCCGGAAGAGAGTTTTCGAAACTTCTGGAACAACTGGAAGTCCAGGATTATCCGATCAGCAGAATTATTATCATGCATACGGAAGATGGATTGTGGGAGGAAAAATGGGAAAAAGAGCATCCAATACTGGAAGTCCATCATTTAAAGAAAACAGAGTTTGATCACGGCGGTACCAGAAAAAAAGCCTCTGAACTATCAGACGGAGAAATCATGATTTTTATGACTCAGGATGCATTTCCGGCAGATACACATTTGATCAGTCATCTTGTAAAGGCCCTGACTGCACAGGATGATATTGCAGCTGCATATGCCCGTCAGCTACCTGCGCCATCCTGCAGCTTTGTTGAGTCTTATACAAGAACATTTAATTATCCGGAAGAATCTTCTGTAAAAACAGAGAAGGATCTGTCTGTATATGGAATCAAAACATTTTTCTGTTCAAATGTATGCGCGGCATATAAAAAAGACATCTATGAAAAAATGGGAGGATTCGTGGAAAAAACCATATTTAATGAAGATATGATTTATGCAGGCGGTCTGATACAAAAAGGATTTGGGATTGCCTATGCAGCTGACGCTCAGGTGGTTCATTCACATAATTATACCTGCAGTCAGCAGTTTCACAGAAATTTTGACCTAGGCGTATCTCAGGCAGAGTATCATGAGATTTTTGATTCTGTACCTTCAGAAGGAGAAGGCATCCGTCTGGTGAAAAAAACAGTTATCCATCTTCTGAAATCCGGGAAATGGTATCTGATACCAGGATTTGTTTTACAGAGCGGATGTAAATATGCAGGATATCTGGCAGGAAAACGATACAGAAAATTACCTCGAAAAGTGCTTCTCTGGTGTACGATGAACAAGTCTTATTGGAAGTGACAATGCTTTAATGCGTTCTTCCTGTGAACACGTTTTTTTAAAGGAGTTGTCACATTTTGAACACAATTCCCTGTTACACTTGAGTCATAAATAAAAAAATGACAACGGAGAGGAGCAAAACCATGGATAATGATAATAATTGGGGACAGGATGCTCCGCAGAATGAGAATAGATGGAACGAAAGAGAAAGTCATCCAGAACCGATTCCGCATTATGATCATTATCAGATGCATCGAAACAGTGTGGAACCGGAGCATACACCCCCGAAGAAAAACAAAACAAGAAAACCTACTGCTGGCAAAAAGCTTGCAGGAACTATTGCACTGGCAGTTGTTTTTGGAGTGACAGCCAGCGCTGTGTTCCAGGCTTCTAATTTTGCAGCAGAAAGATATTTGGGAACAGGAACGCGCACGGAAACAGTTCAGCCTATATCCAGGACAGATGCGTCAGCCTCAGTAGAATCGACTTTGTCAGCTGAAAACAGTTCCGGAAATGCTGGTTCAGTGGCAGAGGTTGCCGCGGCAGCCATGCCGTCAGTTGTTGCGATTACTTCTGTGAGTATTCAGGAGATTCCAAGCTTTTTCGGTATGTATACCTTTGGTTCCTATGGGACTCAGCAGTTTTCCAGTGAAAGCAGCGGATCCGGTATCATTGTAGGAGAAAATGACGATGAACTTCTGATCGCTACCAATAATCATGTTGTAGAGAATGCGACTACATTAAGTGTATGTTTTATTGGCGATGATGTTGCTGATGCAGAAAAAGAGCTTCAAAATATCATCCACGATGATATTAATGTAGAAGATGCGGTAAGCGCCAAGATCAAAGGAACAGATGCACCAAATGATCTGGCAGTAGTGGCAGTACAAAAATCTGATATTCCGGAGGATACGCTTTCTGAGATCAAGATTGCACAAATAGGGGATTCGGACGGACTGCAGGTAGGAGAACAGGTGGTTGCCATAGGAAATGCATTGGGCTATGGACAGTCTGTCACTTCCGGATGGGTCAGTGCTCTGGACCGGAGCATTGCAGCAGAGGATGTGACCACTTCAGGGCTGATACAGACGGATGCAGCTATTAATCCAGGAAACAGCGGCGGTGCGCTTTTGAATATGAATGGAGAGCTGATCGGCATTAACTCTGCAAAATATGCAGATAATGCAGTAGAAGGAATGGGTTATGCCATTCCGGTCGCTACTGCTCAGCCTATTTTGGAAAAGCTTATGAATCGTCAGACCAGAGATAAGGTGCAGGAGTCAGAAGCCGGATATCTGGGGCTTGAGGCCGGAGATATGACGGCTGAGGCACTGGAAATGTATGATATGCCGGCAGGCGCTTTTGTTATTGAAGCAGCAGAAGGAGATCCGGCTGCTAATGCAGGAATCCGCAGAGGTGATGTGATCGTGGAAATGGACGGGCAGACAGTAACAGGAGGATCGGATCTGATTGAAAAGCTTTCTTATTATGCGGCAGGAGAGACTGTGGAGATGATTATTTCACGTCCGGTTAACGGGGAATATACCGAGCAGAGTGTAGAAGTGACACTGGGATCCAGGTAAGCTGAAAGGATTTCCGGAATCTATATTTAAGTGTTCTGCCACCTGGGGCAATTTATAAAAACTTTAGTTTACAGGTGCATAGGTTATGATATAATAGACGCATAGGCTGGGGGATTTCTGAGAAAATAACATCAGCCTGTGCGTTTTATATTGTCATGAAATCACAGGAATGTGACAGATATAGAAATATATGGCATGACAGAACGGAAAGGAGTTTATATGAGCGATAAATACGAAGATGAAGTGACTTTAGAGGAAGATCGTGAGGAGCAGGAAGATCATAAACACGAACCAGAGAAATTCTGCACCCTTTGCCGGAGATCCGAACGTCAGGCAGGAAGAATGATCGATCTTCCCAATAATATACATATCTGCTCTGACTGTATGCAGAAGAGCTTTGATACGATGAATACTCAGATGAGCAATGGAAACTTTAACTACAGTGATCTTTTAAATATGCCGGGAGTAAGTATGATCGATCTGGGAAGTTTCCAAAATCAGATGAACCAGCCGAAAAAAGCGCCTAAGAAGAAAAAAGAAGCGAAACCTGTTCTGGATCTGAAAAAGATCCCGGCTCCCCATAAAATCAAGGCTACCCTTGACGAGTATGTGATAGGTCAGGAACATGCCAAAAAAGTGATGTCTGTTGCGGTTTATAACCACTATAAAAGAGTTGCCACAGACACTATGGATGAGATTGATATTGAGAAGTCAAACATGCTGATGATCGGACCTACTGGAAGCGGAAAGACGTATCTGGTAAAGACTCTTGCCAAACTTCTGGATGTGCCTCTTGCTATTGCAGATGCCACTTCACTGACGGAGGCAGGCTATATCGGAGATGATATTGAAAGCGTAGTATCCAAGCTTCTGGCAGCTGCAGACAATGATGTGGAAAAGGCAGAACATGGAATCATTTTTATTGACGAGATCGATAAGATTGCAAAGAAGAAAAATACAAATCAGAGAGATGTCAGCGGAGAGGCTGTACAGCAGGGAATGCTGAAACTGCTGGAGGGAAGCGATGTGGAGGTTCCGGTGGGAGCCAACAGTAAAAATGCGATGGTTCCTCTGACAACTGTCAATACAAGGAATATTCTTTTTATCTGCGGTGGAGCGTTCCCGGATCTGGAGAGCATCATAAAAGAGAGGCTTAATAAACAGGCATCTATTGGATTTTATGCAGATCTGAAGGATAAGTATGATGATGATCCGCATATTCTTGAGAAGGTAACGGTAGATGATATCCGCAATTTTGGAATGATACCGGAGTTTATCGGACGTCTGCCTATTATTTTCACTTTGGAGGGACTTTCTGAGGATATGCTGGTAAAAATCCTTAAAGAGCCAAAGAATGCTATTTTGAAGCAGTATCAGAAGCTTCTGGCACTGGATGAGGTGAAACTGGAGTTTGATGAAGGTGCGCTTCATGCCATTGCGGCCAAAGCTATGGAGAAAAAGACAGGTGCAAGAGCTTTGAGGGCTATTTTGGAAGAATACATGCTGGATATTATGTATGAAATTCCTAAGGATGACAGCATCGGTCAGGTGGTGATCACCAGAGAATATATTGAGGGAAACGGAGGTCCTATGATTCTTTTAAGGGGACAGGAGGTTCCGCTTCTGGAAACTGCACAGTAGATCAGAAAGAAGGCTATCTGTTATGGCAAAAGAATTTTTTCAGGAATTTGGTGAAGCGTTTACAAAAACAATGCGTGATATTGGGGAACGGGCAGAATCTTTTTACAGTGAACAAAAACTGAGAAATAAGATTTCCGGTGAGGAAAAGCAGATCTGTAAAATCATGGAAGAACTGGGAAAGATCATTTACAGACGCTATAAAGACGGCGTCCCGCTGGAAGATATGCAGAGACGTCTCTGTGAGCAGATTGAACAGCGTATGGACAGGATTGGTCAGTATAAAGAGGCTATTGCCGGTGTAAAAGAAAAGAAAGTATGCCCTTCCTGTGGAATTACAGTAGAAGCAGGGATGGCTTTCTGTCCTCACTGTGGAGCTGCCTGTACCACGAAAGAACAGGAAGAACAGGCAGGAACAGTAGTTGCAGAGGTATCCGCAGAAGAGCCGGAAACAGTGGAAGAAGAAACACCGTCAGATGAGTTAGAACCAGTGGCAGAAGAAACCCTGTCAGAGGAGTCTGAGACGGAGGAGGACGGATCAGCAGCAGAAAGAAAAGAAACAGAGTAAAACAGGGGGAAGAGGGAAATGAGAGAGAAAAAATATGACAGAAAAAACAGAAGGGGCAGGCTTATAAGGAGCTTGCTCCTTATAATTCTGGCATTTGCACTGACAGCAGGGACAGTTACAGTTATGCCTTCGGCAATAGAAGTATCTGCAGCGTCAAAAAAGAAGACAAAGATTTGTTTGGAAGGAAGAAGCGGTCGTTATATTATTGATACAGGATATAACTGGTGGCTGAAAGACAAGAACGGAAAAAGAGTTACAGGATTTCAATATATTAAGGTTCCAAAAGGGAAAAGACTGAAATCCGGATATTATATGTTTGACAGTAAAGGCTGTCTGTGCAAGAAAAAACAGTTTCATAAGCTGGACAAAACAATTGCAGGAAGAACTTTTAAAGGAACATATTATTTTGGAGATACAAATGGGCGCCTGTACAGAAAGGCCGGATGGAAAGTAATAAACGGCCAGAAATATCTACTGTCTTCTTTTGGAAGACGATATGAAAACTGCTGGAGATCAGGATACTATCTTCTGTCCAATGGAACTATAGCAAGAAGCAGAAAGCTTCCGGATGGGACCTGGGTGGATTGTAACGGACGGAGATGTACAGAGGCAGATATGACGCTGAATGGGCTGAAAAAGAAGCTTGGCAGTATGGTGAAGGGGTACAGCGGTTCCTGGTCTGTGTATGTGAAGAATCTGGAGAACGGGGCAGTGATCAATATAAACGACACAGCCATGTATCCGGCAAGTACCATAAAAGCCTTTGTTATGGCGTCTGCTTTTGATCAGATTAAACGGGGAAAACTCAGGTATAATTCCACTATAAAAAGTCTTCTTAACAGTATGATCACGGTAAGTGATAATGAGGCTTATAATCAGCTGGTAAGATATAACAGCAGATCAAGAAGTTTTGTCAGCGGCACAAAGACAGTAAACCAGTATCTTAAGAAAAATGGTTATACAAAGACCGGCTGTCACAGCAGTCTTCATCCATCTGCTTCGGCATTTACAAGTGACGGACAAAGAAATATCGCTTCCGCAAAAGACTGCGGAGTGCTTTTGGAACGTATTTACAAAGGAACCTGTGTTTCATCGAAATATTCCAGAGAAATGAAGAATCTTTTGCTGAGACAGACTCGCAGATGGAAGATACCGGCAGGAGTTCCGGCAGGAGTCCGTGTTGCAAATAAAACAGGGGAGACTTCCAGTGTACAGCATGATATGGCAATTGTTTACGGTAAAAAGACAGATTACATTATCTGTGTATTTTCTTCTACTGGAAATGAAGGTTATGCGGTTTCGAGAATACGGAATATTTCCAGAACCGTTTATAATTATCTGAATAAGTAAGAACAGGGGATAAGTTAATGCACTTTTCAGCAGGATTTAAAAACAGAAGAGAGAAAACAGCTGTCGCTATTGGTTTAAATGTACTGGCTATGGCGGTGCTTGTTCTGATTATGCGTCCGTCCTTTGAGACAAATGATGATATTGTCTTTGCAGAATTTGGAAGTGGACTGAGAGGTGTGAAAACTCCTCACCTTATCTTCCAGAATTATTTTCTTGGAATCATCTATCGGATTTTATATGAGATTACAGGAAGACTGCCATGGTATACGATAGTTCAGTATGCTGTATTGCTGACGGCTTTCAGTGCAGTGACTTATGTGCTTATAAACAGGCTGGAAGGATATTCCGGCCTGTATCTGTCTGTAGTTCTGCTCTGTGTATTTGGATATGAGGGTTATATTCATATCCAGTTTACCAAGACTGCCGGAATTGCAGCAGCGGCAGCGGTCTTTCTTTTATTTCATGTGATCACTTCTGAGAAATTCTGTATCTGGGAATTTCTTGTGGGGATCCTGCTGGGGATTTTTGGTTTTATGTATCGGGAAGACCAGTTTTTTGCAAGTTCGGCGTTGATGGCAGGGATTGGTGTTTATTTTCTTCTGACTCTGAAAAAGTATTTTCCCGAAAAAACAGGAAAAAGATTAGGAATATGCGTGGGAACGTTTGGATGTCTGCTTCTGGCTGTTTTTGCAGCAGACAGAGCGGATGCCTTTATGTACAGGAGTCCTCAGTGGCAGGAGTATCAGGAGTTTAATCGTATGAGATCCAGACTTCTGGATTACGGATTTCCGGACTATGATACAAACAGGACGCTTTATAAGGAACTGGGAATCAGTGAAGAAGCATTACAGTTGTATAAAACCTGGAACTTTAATGATCCGGAAAAATTTACTGCAGAAGTTATGGAAAAGCTGGTGGAGCAAAAACCGGAAAGAAATGTTTCCGGATCTCAGATGCTGCATTTTATAAAAAGATTTCCGGGAGATGCTGGGAAACTGACAGCCGCTTATGTGGCACTGCTGATCTTTATATTATGGCTGATCTTTGGGAAAAAGAATGCAGCAGGTATTGTTTCACTTTTGACAGAAATATTTATTTTGGCAGGAGTTTATTTTTATTTATATTTCCAGGGCAGATATATGGTGAACCGGGTGGATGTGGGACTGTGGTTCAGTGTATGTCTTACAATGCTGTGGATTTTTGGGGAATCCCTGAGAAGCAGAAGAGGAATTGCTGATTCTGCCGGGGTTATTTTATGTATCATTGGAATTCTTGCCAGTCAGAGTTTCTGGCATACAGATTATAGAATTGCTACGACAGAAATCCCTAAAGCCCGGATAAGTCAGAGAGCGGTCCTGGAAACTATCGGAACAGATAAAGATCATGTATATCTGGCAAAAAGCGGTACAGTGTCAGAAATTGTCTGCTATGGACCTTTTGACCGAATGCCGGAGAATCTCCTGGATAATCTTTACTGGTTCGGAGGATGGGAGTGCCGTACTCCGGGATTTATAAAAGAAATGAAAGAGCACGGAATTGTAAATCCATACAAGGATATAATAGGAAATGAAAACGTATATCTGATCGATGACAACATAAATTTGACGGTTGAATATATCCGTCAGAATTATGATGCACATGCAGAAGCTGTATTTGTCAGGACTCTGGGAAATGTGGATCTGTATCAGATTAAATAAATGTTACTGTTCACTTTGTTTATAGCAACAAATAAATCTCAATGATTTCATTGCATTTCTCTGTGGGATGAGGTATGCTAGAAAAGCATATATTTTCAGGAGAGAGGAAAGACAATGGAAAAAAAGAGAGGAAGTTTTACTGACAAGCTGGGCTTTGTCCTGGCAGCTGCAGGCTCGGCAGTGGGTCTGGGTAACTTATGGAGGTTTCCGTATCTTGCGGCAAAACACGGAGGCGGAATTTTCCTGCTGATCTACTTGATACTTGCAGTTACCTTTGGATTTGCCCTGATGGTTACAGAAATTGCACTTGGACGAAAGACAAGACTAAGCGCAGTAGGTGCATATCCGGCGCTTGATAAAAGATTTAAGTTTTTGGGATATCTGTCCAGTGTGATTCCGTTTTTGATCACACCTTATTACTGCGTGATCGGCGGATGGGTACTGAAATATCTGGTAGTATTTCTTACCGGCCAGGTATCCAGTGCAGCTACAGATGAATTTTTTACAGGCTACATTGCACAGCCGGCGGCTCCGGTTATTTTCTTTGTTATTTACGTAACAGTTGGAATGGTAGCAGTGCTCCTTGGAGTGGAAGGCGGAATTGAGAAGGCAAGTAAGTTCATGATGCCGGTTCTTGTAGTGATGACTATTTTTATTTCTGTATTCAGTCTGATGCAGCCGGGAGCAATGGAAGGCCTTCGTTATTACCTGCTTCCTGATTTTTCAAGATTCAGTGCGACTACTGTTATGGCAGCTATGGGACAGCTGTTTTATTCTATGTCTCTTGCCATGGGAATTATGATCACTTATGGTTCCTATATGAAAAAAGAGACAAATCTGGAGAAATCTGTTCGTCAGATTGAGATTTTTGACACAGGAATTGCTTTTATGGCAGGTCTTATGATTATTCCGGCTGTATTTGCTTTTTCCGGCGGAAGTGAAGAAGCCCTTGGAAAAGGTCCAAGTCTGATGTTTATCACATTACCAAAAGTATTTGACAACATGAAGTTTGGTACACTGGTAGGTGCAGCTTTCTTCCTGCTGGTATTGTTTGCGGCACTGACTTCTTCTATTTCACTGACAGAGACTCTGGTTTCTATCGTAGTAGATAAGTTTAAATTCAGCAGAAAAAAAGCCTGCGGAGTTGTCTATGCATGGCTTCTTGCACTGGGAATCCCGGTTTCTCTGGGATTTGGAATCTGGAGCTTTATCAAGCCTCTTGGAATGAGTCTTCTGGATTTCTTTGATTTTACCAGCAACAGTGTGTTGATGCCGATCGCTGCTATCGGTACCTGTATCTTTGTAGGTTTTGTGATCAAGCCAAAGACACTTATTGAAGAGGTAGAGGTAAACGGCAAGTTTAAGATGAAAAAGTTTTATTCCATTATGATCAAATATATTGCTCCGGTATGTCTGGTGGCAATCCTGATCTTTGCCGTAATGGAGGCCCTGGGAATGATCACCGTATAGGGGATTCGGAGCCAAAAATAACGAAAAATAAAAAAATTGAAATTTTTTGAAAAAAATTTAAAAATCCTATTGACTTTTACTGTAACATGAGTTATTATAATCAAGCAGTCGCGAGAGAGCGGCTGGTCAATAGGAAATGCAGGAGTGGCGGAATTGGCAGACGCGCAGGCTTCAGGTGCCTGTGGTCGCAAGATCGTGTGGGTTCAAGTCCCATCTCCTGCATTATTTTTTTATATCGGGAAGCCCCTAGTTCAGCTGGGTTTCCCGATTTTTTCTTGTTGTGAAAGAAATGATTTTCTGGTCACCAATGGTCACTTTTGCTTCCGGCAAGGGTTCATAGCTATTCATAGTTGGTGTGGCAGTGCCATAGCTTAGTGCTGTGTCTATTTTTTTATTGGTTTCTTCTGTACCATAACGATTGAAGCAATAGCAGGCGTAGGTTGTTTCTATAACAGAATGTCCTACCTGCTTTCGTATTTCATTAATGTTGATTCCCCCATCAATGAGAGCTGATACAAAAGTTTTTCTGGTTTTGTGAATGCTTCTGTGTTCTAAAGATAAGACATTCAGACAACGCTCCAGCTGATAGATTATGGCTCTGGTTTTTATTCTTTCTCCAGATTTTACAAAAAGAAATCCATTACAAGGCTCATTATTTTCTTCATTGGCATTTTTTATGCGTTGAATAATTTGAAGTGCTTGTGGTGTCAGGTGAATATGGCGATCTCCTGCATCTGATTTTGTGTAGTCTACGACTTTGAATCCAGAAAGTCCATAAGAATTATCTTCGTGGCGTACAAATACTTTGCTTTCCTGACAGTGTATATGCAGGATAGAACCACTGATATCTTCATAACTGATAGCAGCCAGCTCTCCGACACGCATGCCTGTATAAAAGGCAAGCTGAACGGCTAATGGAGCAGTATTCTTTGGGAAATTGTTGAAATGCCGATCCAACTCTTTAAAGATAAGATCAATTTCCTTATCACTGAATACCTGTGTATGGTCTGGTTTTTGAGGAACTTTTGAAAAAAGCCGTGATTCAACTTTTACATTTTCAAAAGGGTTTCTGGGAATATACTGTTTGTCCACAGCGTAAGGTAGCATTTGTCTAAGCAGTAAGGACATATTGTAATATTGCTTCTTAGTCAGCCCATATTTTTTTATCTTGGAGTGAACCCATTCATCAAGATAAAGTTTTGTGAGAGTACATACTTTTTTCTGGCTTATGCTGTCTTCCTGATAGTATCTTTTCCAATCAGCGGAAATACGTTTCATAGTGCCAGTACTCCGAGTATGTAACTCTTTATAGTTTAGCCATTCTGAATAAAGCTGAGAGATGGTAAGATTTTGTTTGTGTGTACTTTCTGAATAAAAATTACAGATGGCATCTTCCAAATCTTTTTTTAAACGTCTTTTTATTTTTTTGCGTTTTTCAGGTTTTGATTTATCTGGAAAATATGTATACCAGGCATCCTCCTTTTCGTTGTGCCAAATCGCATGTTTATGATTTTTTAAAATTTCCTGACGTTTCATTATTCTAAAATTATCCAGCTCGTCTGTTATATTAATATTACTTGCAGAACTGAGATATTGCAAGAATTCTTTCTGATATGCAGGATCAAGTGCAGTTGCTCCGTGAACAGGATAAGTGATATCTGATAAAAATGGATATAAACTCATTAAAAATACTCCTTAAAAAATATTTATCACACATATTATGATATAAATTTTTCCACCCGGCAGCAGGAAGACAGAAATTCTCCTGATCCTGTCTGTATTTTACCGACTGTCAGATCCGGTGATCTTCCACCAAAAGGGTACGAATCGTACCCACTCTGCTTAGTTATCAAAATAAAAGGCTATAGCACGTTTTATCTCAGATACCGCTGACTGAATATCATCAGGCGTATAAAAATCTGTGCCATACTTTTTTTTGTAACTTTTTGCTCGTGTAGTTGGATTTTCAACTTCTGGAAAATGGGAAAGTAATTGGATGAATTGGTTTTTAGAAAAAATACAGTTTTGGTATTGGATTAAGAAATCTGTAAGAGAACGAAATTTTACTGGAAATATTTTTTTGCCTGAATTGTATTGTTGGATTAGTGCGGTATTATAACGTTGATGTACTTCTGAGATATGCTTTATAGCTTTGTCCCAACGTTTTCCCCAGTGTTCTACAAATTCTTTCTTAAAATCAGAACATGGGAAATCTTTGCTTCGTATTTCAAAACGGCTTAACGCTACGTCATGCCCTTTGCTTTCTGCTTCTTTATCATAATTTTCACATTCTATGTATCTGTTCTTGATAGCTACAGATAATTGTTTGCTGGTAAAAAGATTGTCTGTTTTATAAGCATTGTACACATGGTAAGTTACAGCAAGCATGCTTATCAGATATCGGTTCAGCTTTGCAAATTTTTGATAATGCCACGGATCTGAGGTATCAAGTCTGAAATCAGCTCTGATGATTTTGTACTCCTCAATTCCAGCGGAATCAAGAAGTATCTCCCATATTTTCTGAAATTCTTTATAGGAATAAATATTATCAGAGATTTTATCCAGATTTATTTTGCAGGTAGTCTCTGGTTTATCGTCTATTACCCGACTTCTGCATAGAAGGATATCTTTATATGCTTTTGGAACAGCAATAATGCCCGGAGTTTTAATAGATACTGTGTGGATGCTTCCGACCATAGTATAATCTTGTAATTTTTTATTCACTTTATTTTCCTCTCATTTTTTATTTTCAAAGAGCATCTGCGCAGTAGCTTTTGTGTGCTTATATCATATTCTAAAAAGTATGATCCGTCAAATTCTGGTGTCACTTAAAATTATTGTAGGTTTTATTTGAATTATTGAAGATTCAAAGAGTGAAGTTTATAAAATATTAATAATATTTATAGAAAATTTACATTTAATAGTGTAAACATTTTCTTCATACTGTATATCCATAAAAATCAATACCTGCCATCAGTTAAAACTACCCCGGATAAAAATTGAAAAATACACTTTAAATCTGCGACTATATTTTCCATAAAGCCTTTATTTACAGTGCTTTGCAGGCTTTTGACTGCTGCTATTGACAAATTGTTTTTACAGGTTATAGTACAACTCATCAGCTGATAAATAAAACAAAAGAGGAGAAAATCCATGAAGCCTTTAACCAATTATCAGAGAGTATCGCAGTATCTTGTAAAAATTTTCAAGCTTGTAAATGAAGAATATTTCAACAGCAGTCTGGAAATTCCAACTATCACAATACAGTCCTCTGTAGGCGCTTATGGTCATGTATCTGTCCAGAAAGTATGGCATAATGATAATACCGCCACACATGAACTGAATCTGTCAGCGGATTATCTGAACCGTCCTATTGAAAACGTAGTGGCAACTCTGATCCATGAAGCCTGTCATTTATACGCTATGCAGAATGATATTAAAGATACCTCCAATCATGGGATATATCACAATAAACGTTTTAAGGCTCTTGCAGAAATGAGAGATCTGAAAATCAGCAGACATGAAAAATATGGATGGACGATCACTGAGCCTACAGAACAGCTTCTTGACTTTTGTATCAGCAATCAGCTTGAAGATATCCAGATTGTCAGACAGACTTTGCTATCTCCGATCAGAGTTCCCGGCAATCATCCAACAGTGATATCTCCCCGCAAGCCCAGCAGCACACGAAAGTATATCTGTCCCTGCTGCCATAATTCTTTCCGGGCTACAAAAAATATCAATGTTCTCTGTCTGGATTGTCATACACCTTTTATTCAGGCAGTATAAAAGTAGTAAATCTGACCTGTAGGAAAAAAGTAGTAAAACTTATGCAGCAGCAGGAGTATATCTTATTTCCTACAGGTGGTAAAAATAACGAACGTCAGAAGTATCACAGGAGAATACAGTATGAAGAAAATATATGGCTACGCAAGAATCAGTACACCAAAACAAAATATTGACAGACAGGTTCGTAATATACAGTCTGTATACTCACAGGCATATATTGTCAGAGAAGTTTATACCGGGACAAAATTTCAGGGAAGAAAAGAGCTTGATAAGCTGCTGAATAAGATCCGGGCAGGAGATACCATTGTCTTTGATTCTGTTTCCAGAATGTCCAGAAATGCAGAAGAAGGATTTCTGATGTATGAAGAGCTTTTCAGACAGAGTGTAAGCCTGATCTTCCTGAAAGAACCCCACATCAATACAGACACTTATAAAAAGGCTTTACAGGGCGGTATACCCACTACAGGAACGAATGTGGACTATATTCTGGATGGAGTGAATAAATATCTTCTGTCATTGGCGAAAGAGCAGATACGCCTTGCATTTGAACAGGCAGAGAAAGAAGTACAGGACTTACACCAGAGAACAGCAGAGGGCATAGAGACAGCCAGACTTGCAGGAAAACAGATCGGTCAGAAGCCCGGCACAAAACTTGTGACAAAAAAATCACTGGCTGCGAAAGAAATCATTCAGAGACACAATAAAGGTTTTGGCGGATCACTGAATGATGCAGAAACTATCACACAGGCAGGTATATCACGAAAAACCTTTTATAAATACAAGAAAGAGCTTTTAGCAAATAGTAATGAAAAAAATGAACAGGAGAAAGAATTATGAGAGACTGGAATCACAATGGTAAAAAAGATGGCTTCGATGCTTTCTGGGAGAATGAGATCAGCACAGCGGATAATATTCCTAAGAAACCTACATCTTCAAGAAACGACAGCAAAAAAAGAACTGATAAAAATGAGAAGATGTCAGAGTGCATAATAAATATAATCGTAATTGCATTCTGGTCTGTAGTTTTCTTTATCTTATTTTCTATTCTTTTCGATTAGCAAAAAACGAAAGCCTGAGCAGCACGATAACTGTTCAGGCTTTTTCTGTGATTCTGTTTTTAAAAAGTACACTTCAAGGTGATCGGAATGGTATTCGTAGAAAAAGTGCCGGGCAGATAAAACTCTGTAGTATTACAATAGTTTTTCTCTTGTCAGTATAGACTGTTGTATTGTATATCTGGTTAGTAAAAAAATGTGAAAAAATACTAAGTCTCAAAAAAACAGTGTATTATATCGTATTCATAGTTTGTGCGGTTATTTCCTTTTTTCGCTACATATATCACAGGTGCGATTTTTTTCACCTCTTATAGTGTTGTACAAAATTTTCGCATTGCAAGTTTTCCCACATGGATAAAGAGTCGCTACGCTCCTGTCGCTTCGCTCACTACCGCGCTTCGCTTGGTTCTGCTACGCTATCGCTACGCAGAGTTGGATCTCTCTATAAGGATCTCTCAGTAAAAAGTAAAAAGTGTGCAGAAATAAAACACATAAAACACATAATCCACAGAATTCTATAACTAAAGCCACACCTGCTGCCAATACAACAGCAACTACCGTAACAAATACACCCACTGCTACATCCTCTTCACCTACATCCGCATCCTCTGTTCAGATTTTTAACAATCCTGAGTTTGGAGATGTAAGAGTTGTAATGCAGGATGGAGAGGCTTGGTTTGTAGGAAAAGATGTTGCAAAAATTCTTGGGTATGCCAATCCTAATGAAGCACTGCATTACCATGTGGACAATGAAGATAAACTCAATAGCAAAACGCTATCGAGTTTTGAATTGAATCTAGGACAGCGTGGTGGTTGGCTTATCAACGAATCCGGACTCTACTCTCTGATCCTATCCAGCAAGCTCCCGTCAGCTAAGAAATTTAAACGCTGGGTAACATCAGAGGTATTACCTACCATTAGAAAGACTGGCGGTTATGTGGACCAGAGCAGGTCGGAAATAGAATTAAGATTATTCTCAAATAAAAAAGGGACTATATTTTATTGTCCCTTAATTTTTATATTCTATACAGTTTTACTATTTTCTCCTACTTGCCCGGTTTCCATCTATGTCCACAATTCGGACAAATACCCATAGGTGTACTAAAGCTGAATGAACCAGTCTCTCTACCACTTATACTTACAGTTGGCACATACATTTATGGTGTCCATTTATATCCGCAATTACCACATCTATTCACAGTCTTTCCGCTACCAAGAAATCCTGTAAATAGAGAATATCCTCGAGAGCCTGTTGTAATGCTGGTTGAACCACACTTCGGACATTTAGGAATAAGTTTTTTCTGTTCTGTTTTAATTGCTTCATAAACATTATAATTTGCACCATAATGAGGCGGTTTTACCAAATCATACTTAAAAGGATTGCCTGATGGTATAAAATCAAAATCGGGAACATGACGATATCTTACTAAATATCCTAACAATTCATTTATTTCAATTCCATCAATCCCAGGTATAGTATTCTGCAACATAAAATATGCTTTGTATCCATCTTCTTTGTTTTTGAACCTATCAAAAACATTTTTGTCTTCATTTGCAGTTTTTTTTATATACTCAACAAGGGGTGTCAGATCATATGATTTACTTTTAAATACACAAATATTTTTATTAATATCTGGAAGATTTGAATTATTAATAGGATATCCGCAATGAGGACATGATATAGCATATTCTGATATTTCTTTAAAACATTCCGGGCATTTTATTAAAGACATAACACTACTCCTTTCAAATCTAATCACGTATCAATGTAATAGATAGAAACTATTACGGATATTATAAACCAAGTCGCTTAAAACGTCAAATTTATCCGATGTGATTAAACAAGGAGCACATAAATTTGAGGGAATGACAGATTTTAAAGCAATGGCTGCTTTAATGAATAATTTTGATGATGTTTCGGATGCTGTTAAATCTATGAAAATCGCTAATATTTCTGATGGTATGATAGAAGCAGCTTTGTCCGCATCTAGGTTTTCTGCTTCTGCTAGTGATGTTGCAGAAGGATTAAAAACTATATCTGACTTCTCTCTCAAAGGCAAAAAAGGCCTCAAGGAAATGGGTAAGAATCTGCTATCAATGGGTAAAGGATTACTCAAAACCATTTTCACGCCTAAGAATTTAGTCAAGGGTGGTGTAATCGGTGCTCTGGTAGGTGGAACTGCATATCTTGCTAAGAAGGCATACGATAGTTTACCGTCTGTACAAAGTAAGAAGCTGGATAAGATGCAGCAGTCTTATGATGCAGATGCTGCGGAACTCCCGGCAGCTTCTTTTTATTCTAATCTTCTTTCCACACACCATCTCTTCTCAACCGGGCGACTAACTGCTGCCAGCTCCGCTCTAATGCTTCCGGTGTTTCTTCGTAATCTTTTTCATCAATAGAAAAAGTTTCTATCTGTTTTTCTATTTCCTGTAATTGTTCTTCTGTATATTTTAAAAGTGTACGTTTAAATTTTTTTTTCATACTGTCCTCCTGTCTACAATATAGCCGAATATTCGGCAATGTGCAAGCATAGAATTCCTTCTATAATAATTAGTAATGAAAGTAGAAAGGTGGATTGCGGTGATAACATATGAGCCATTGTGGCAGACGTTAAAAGAAAAGCATATTACGCAATATCAGCTGATCCACCAGTATGGATTCTCTACAGGGACTTTAGATTCATTGAGAAAAGGAAAGTCTTTAAATTTAAGCACAATAGAAAATATCTGTGAGATGCTGAATGTCAGCAGTATTTCTGAGATTGTGGAGTATATACCAGAAAAGAAGTGATATGTTGTTTTTAACAGACGAACTGGAATCCTCCTTTCTTAGGTATGGTCACTTTAATGGTCACTTTTTGAAGTTGTACCCAAAAAATGAAATAATATATAGTGCAAAAATGCAGTGGCAGGGTTCAAGTCCCATCTCCTGCATTATTTTTTTATATCGGGAAGCCCCTAGTTCAGCTGGGTTTCCCGATTTTTTACTATTCTTATTTTCTGAAAATTCCACAAGAATTATTTTAAGCAAAACTTAATTTTTTTTAGTGTCAGTTTGTGTTGAAAAACAAAATCGCTTGTGATACAATCTTGAAGATTTAGGATAAAACAAGAGAAAGGGAGATTGTATGAAAGCATTTCTGATATTAGAAGATGGCCATGTATTTACAGGAACAAGTATTGGCTCTACAAGGGAAGTTATCAGTGAGATCGTTTTTAACACTTCCATGGCAGGTTACCTGGAAGTCATGTCAGACCCAACTTATCTGGGACAGGCAGTTTGTATGACATATCCGTTAATTGGAAACTACGGAATCTGTTATGAAGACCAGGAATCCAGAAGCACATGGGTTGACGGAGTGATCGTCCGTGAATTATCTCGTATCCCAAGCAACTTCAGATGCGTGGACACAATCCAGCATTTCTTAACAAAACATGATATTCCAGGTATTGCCGGAATTGATACCAGAGCCCTGACCAGAATTTTACGTGAAAAAGGTACCATGAACGGTATGATTACTGTTGAGGAAAATTATGATCTGAACACAATCATCCCACGTTTAAAAGCATATAAAAAAGAAAATGCTGTAGAAACAGTCAGCTGTCGCGAAAAGAAGCTTGTAAAAGGCAATGGAGCAAAGGTTGCACTGATGGACTTTGGAGTAAGAAAAAGTCTTGTGGAGGCTCTTACACAGAGAGGATGCCAGGTAACAGTATATCCAGCACAGACTTCCGTAGAAACAATTCTGAAAGATGCTCCGGATGGAGTCCTTCTCAGCAATGGTCCTGGGGATCCGAAAGCAAATCCTTCTATTATAGAAGAAATAAAGAAACTTTATGAATCTGAAATTCCTGTTATGGGAATTGGTCTTGGACATCAGCTTATGGCTCTTGCTGCAGGCGGAGATACCCGTAAGATGAAATGCGGACACAGGGGAAGCAATTATCCGGTAAAAGGACTGGAGACAGGAATGACTTATATTTCTTCTCAGAGTCATGGATATGAAGTAGATGCGACTGTACTGGAAGAGAAGAATATTGCGAAAGCTTCTTTTGTAAATGTAAACGATGGCACAAATGAAGGTCTGGATTATATCGGAAAGAAAATCTTTACTGTTCAGTTCCAGCCGGCAGCCAGCGAAGGTGTACAGTATACAAGTTTCTTATACAATAAATTTGTGGAAATGATGGGAGGGAATAAATAATGCCAAAGATAAAAGACATTAAAAAAGTACTTGTTATTGGTTCCGGTCCGATCATTATTGGTCAGGCTGCAGAGTTTGACTATGCGGGAACACAGGCATGCCGTGCTCTCAAGGAAGAGGGAATCGAAGTTGTACTTCTGAACTCCAATCCAGCTACCATCATGACTGATAAAGATATGGCTGACAGAGTATATATTGAGCCTCTGACAGTTGAAGTTGTGGAACAGCTGATCATCAAGGAAAAACCGGACAGCGTTCTTCCTACGCTTGGCGGACAGGCAGGTCTGAATCTTGCCATGGAGCTTGCCGAAAGCGGATTTTTGAAGGAACATAATGTTCGCCTGATCGGTACAACTCCAGATACTATTAAGAGAGCTGAGGATCGTCAGGCATTTAAAGATACCATGGAAAAGATCAACGAGCCGATTGCAGCGTCTAAAGTGGTAACAACTGTTGAAGACGGCGTGGCGTTTACTAATACCATTGGCTATCCGGTTGTTCTTCGTCCGGCATATACACTTGGCGGTAGCGGCGGCGGTATTGCATACAGCGAGCCAGAACTGAGAGAAATCCTTGAAAATGGTCTTCGTCTTTCCCGTGTAGGAGAGGTTCTTGTTGAGAGATGTATTTCCGGATGGAAAGAGATTGAATATGAAGTGATCCGTGACCGTGCAGGAAACTGTATTACAGTCTGCAACATGGAAAATGTTGACCCGGTTGGCGTGCACACAGGAGACTCCATCGTAGTAGCTCCTACTCAGACTCTTGGTGCAAAAGAATGCGATATGCTTCGTACTTCTGCCCTGAACATTATTACAGAGCTGGGTATTACCGGAGGATGTAACGTACAGTTTGCTCTTCATCCGGAAAGCTTTGAATATTGTGTTATTGAGGTAAACCCGCGTCTGAGCCGTTCCTCCGCACTTGCAAGTAAGGCGACAGGATATCCGATCGCAAAGGTAGCATCCAAGATCGCGCTGGGTTATAATCTGGATGAAATTCCAAATGCTGTTACAGGAAACACATTTGCAAGCTTTGAGCCAACAATCGACTACTGCGTAGTAAAGGTTCCGAGACTTCCGTTTGATAAATTTATCACAGCAAAAAGAACTCTGACCACTCAGATGAAAGCAACCGGTGAGGTTATGAGTATCTGTACCAGCTTTGAGGGTGCTTTAATGAAAGCGCTCCGTTCTCTGGAACAGCATGTGGACTGTTTGCAGTCCTACGACTTCAGCGCACTGACAGAAGAGGAGCTTCTGGAAGAGCTGAAGATTGTGGATGACCGCCGTATCTGGAAGATCGCAGAAGCGATCCGCAAGGGCATTCCGCAGGATTCTATTTATGATATCACAAAGATCGACCGCTGGTTTATTGATAAAATTGCAGTGATCGTTGAGATGGAAGATGCTTTACAGAATCAGGAACTGAATGAAGAGCTTCTGCTGGAAGCAAAACGTATGGAGTTCCCGGATAATGTGATCGCGCGTATGACTGGAA
>Kit_p2__coassemble_348_pt1 | contig 64280 bp, 61 predicted proteins | sample Kit_p2__metabat2_low_PE_055 | metagenome-assembled genome bin Kit_p2
CTGTTTTTGTTTGTCAAGAACTTTTTTCAAGTTTTTTGAACTTTTTTCAGATGTTTGATTTTGTAAATCTCTGTCTCACTGACAGCTTGTTTACTTTAACACATTTATTTGTGCTTGTCAACAAGTTTTTTCAATTTTTTTGTTTTTCTTTTTTAACCAGAAAAACAAGAAATCCGCTCCATTTCGAAGCGGATTTCAGTATAACACTGTAATTCTGTTACGTCAAGTACTTTTTTTAATTTCCGTAAAAAATACTCATAAAGAAATTTACAAAAATATCATATTCGTACAAGGTATTAAGAAAAGCATCTTTTTCAATCAATGCCAGTCCTTCTTTTCCAATCTGCGTACTGCATAAAATTGTGATCACCAAAAAAGCAATCCATACAAATACAATCCCTTTTACCAGCCCTATCGCTCCTCCGGCAAGCTTATTTGCACTTTTTAAGACAGGGAGTCCAGCAAGAAGATTCAGAATATATGTACCCATACGCAATATTACCGATGCCAGAAGATACGATACAAAAAAAGACAGACCATTGACGATCATACGCGCCAAAGCTTCTGATACGTATTCCGCAAAGCTGTCTACTGCCAAAAGGCTGTAGATCTCGGAATTATTATTTGATTCCAGTCCCTTTCTCAGCAACTCCGGAAGTTCCATATTTTCTATAAAGCTATACTGATCCCCTCTGCCGTCAGTATTATGCCCTGACAGTGTTTCCTGGGATACCACAAAACCCTCACAGCTTTTCTGTATTTTTTCATACACAGGCGTATTTTCCATTAAAAATTCATTCACATAGGGATTAATTGCCCACGAAACTGCTATGGCCAAAAAAACAAAAAAGAATGCCACAATCTCTCTGACAAATCCTCGTTTATACCCTTTGACAGCTGTCAGCAGCAGAAATACAAGAACTACCACGCCTAACCAGGTTAACATCCTATCACACTCCTCAGCTCAGCTTGATCACCCTGACCCCACTGTCCATTACCAGCAGATAACGATTCCATCCAATTTTTATAAAATTGTTAATACTGCCGTCCACAGTACCTGTATATTTTGTGGTTCCTCTGCTGTTCATCACACAGATCTGCGAGTCATTGTAAAGCAAAATATTTCCTCCGCTCATTTTAATAGTGGTATATGGTATATTAAAATTCTTTTCAAACCGGAGATTTCCTTCTGGAGAATATACTTTCATGGTATATTTCTTATCTTTGCCCCCATTCTTAAATACCATTCCTATCGTCTCGTCATCGGAAAATGTACTGACAATCTCTTTATCAACTTTTTCAGTTACAGCCTCTTTTGGTATCTGCCGCCCTTTATATAACGTAAAGCCGTCCTCACGAAGTGCTAAAGAACTGTCTGCATCCAGATATTCTATTTCCGGAATCACCACGCCTTCATATGTATAGCCGCTGACAATTCTGTCCGGTTCATTCTGGCCAACATCTCCAAAGTTATAAAACGCAACATAACTTGTAGTATCACTGCCATCTATAAACTGATAAGTAACCATCATGATCTCACCATCATCCGACACAGCAATATCCATAGGATATCCCGGATCTTCTACATGAGTCTGATTTTCTGCAATCAGACTTCCATCTGAAGCATAATAATTGATCCATGTAGAATCTCCTCCGTCCAGAATTGCTGCAACCAGTCCATTTGCCGATATCCTTGCCTTTACAATACTATAGGAGGTTGTCACACTTCCTGCTTCTCCCTCTTTGTTGAATATCCTCAACGCTGTGCCGTCCACATCTGCGATCACCGCCCAGTCATCATTTATATCGGCCACCGGATTCTGCATTTCATAAAGCGAACTCCAGTAAGCGCTCATTTCATTATTGACAAGAGAAGCTCCTTCCGGACTATATCGCAAAATTTTACCGGACATCATCTCATACTGGTTGGAAACAACATCTTCCTGTTCATGGATCTGTATGGTTTTATAACTGCGATAGCTTCTTTTCTCTATGAAAATCAGCAGCGCTGCGGCCGCCGCTATGACCACTGAAGCAGTAATAACTGTTTTCCGGATCACTGCATGCCGGTGTCTGGACAGCTGCTGCTGATAATCTTCACCATTCCTGCCTGCGGCCCGAGCAGCTTTTTCATTCTGAGCCTGTATTTTTGCCCTCTTCCGTTTCTTTAGAAATTTTTTAAATACGTTTGACATAATAAACCTTACCTTTCGGATACTGTCACTAACTCATCGAAAACAGACACTTTCCTGTTTTCTGATATGTTATTATAGCAAATATCTTAGGGCAATACAATTATTTGTCCAGGATAAATAATCTCATCCGCAGTGATTCCATTTAATCTGCATATTTCTTCAACAGCATCCATATTTCCATAATTCTGTATACTGATCTGGTATAAAGTATCTCCCGGTCGGATAATATACGATCCAGAATTTCCAGATGTCTCTTCTGATTTGCTCTCCATCCCTTTTTGCTGCTCTCGCACTCTTTTCCCTGCTTTTCTTATATCAGACTCCTGTTTATATATAGATTCCGTATGTTTTTCCTGCTTCTCTCTTTCTACGCCTGACTCTTGTCCGCTTTTCTCATTTTGTTTTCCCTCGCCCCGAAGCCCTTCATTCTCATTTTCTGTTTTCAGACCGTCCGATTCCAGATTCTCTTTTTTCTGTTCCGCAGATTTTCTGCTGTCGCTCTTCTGAGTATTATCATTCTGATAGCCGTTTGCCTTTTCTTCTTTTTTTATCGCTTCTTTTTTATCTGCCGTCTCATCATCCCCAATTCCCTGCTGTTTACCTTCCATCACTGCCGATACTGCCTCTGTCCGGGAATCCAGTGCCTGGATTTCCTGATAATGCTGATAAAATTTTGTTCCTGCCAGCGCCACCGCAAAAACCAGACAGGCCGTTGCTGCATATGAAAAAACAGAGGTTCTTTCTTCCAGTTCCTCCGTTTCCTTTTCTTCAATGTTATTCTTCTTTTTCTGTATGATTTTTCGGAAGGCCTTTACCGCTTCATCCGGAACCTCTTCCTGACGTTGTTCTTTACCTGCATTTTTCTCAAGCATATATGCCTGCATCTGAGGATTTTTTTCATAGTAGAGATAATATCCACTCTGTTTTACCAAAAAGCTGTTTTCATATCTGAAAAAAACCTCTTCTCTTTCTGCCGGATCCATCAACAGCAGTACCTTGTCTCCCCCTCCGAAATTTTTCAAATGCGCCCTCTGAAAAATTTCTGAAGCTTCCAGTGTCAGAGCCCTTTCCGCAAAAAACCACCCTACAATTTCCTGCCCCTCAAAATATCTCTCCATCTCCTGATGGATCTTCTGCCATAACTGATCTGTAAATTCAATATGCTCCCGGGATAATTCTTCTGTTTCTGCAGCCAGTGCACCCTTTATAAATACATAGACGTCTCCTGAATCCCACTTTGTTTCTCCTGTCAAAACTGCCATACAGCTTTTTTCTTCTCCGCCGCTTTCTTCTGCCCCTGCATATCTTCCCAAAAAAGTATATACGTAATCCTCCATATAAATCCGGCAGTTTCCTTTTATCAGACCTATCTGGCGTATGTTTTTAGGCACAGAAAATATACCATCCCTGTCTTTCGCTTCCTGGTTTTCATCTTTATAGATGACTTCTATCATTTTATATCACCCCTTCGGGTACCAGAATAACATATAGAAAATGCAGATTTTATCGTATTGTAAGAGCGCTTTGCAATAATTTAACGACATATTCTGCAAAATGCATATTTTCTCTTACCAAAGGATAAAATAAATCAGGACAAACAGCACAGGAGATGCCTATGACCTTTTATATTGACACGAAAAAAGCCGGCTCCGCCGGAAAAATCTCATGGTTTCTGAAAAAATGCATTCTCAATCATTCAGCCAGCTGGAGAGAGCTTGTTTTTCTCTGCATTGGCACAGACCGTCTTACCGGAGACTGCCTGGGACCTTATGTCGGACAGCAGCTTACCCGGCAGCTTCCCGAAAAATTCCATATATACGGAACTTTATCTCATCCTGTTCATGCACTGAATCTCTGCGATACAAGCAGTCACATCATCAAACGCCATCCTCAGGCTCTGGTTGTGGCTATAGATGCCTCTTTGGGACAAAAAAAGCACCTGGGCTATGTAACCATTGGAAATGGTGCACTTTACCCAGGTGCTGCCGTCCAGAAGGAGCTTCCTCCTGTCGGAGACATTCATATTACAGGAATTGTAAATACTGCCGGAATTATGGAACAGCTTACTCTGCAGACCACACGTCTGTCTACTGTGATCAGTCTGGCAGACAAGATCACGGAAGGGATACTGGCCGCAGTTCCCTGTTCAGTTCAAAACTCCTGTTTTATACAAAAGCTTTAATCTGTTTGTAGATTCCTTCTCCATCCAGACCATATTTTTCCAGGAGAGCCACCGCCGGTCCGGACTCACCAAATACATCATTAATACCAATACGTTTCACCGGTACTGGTGCTTTTTCAGACAGACATTCGCAGACTGCACCGCCAAGACCACCAATAATAGAATGTTCCTCTACTGTAACAACCTTACCGGTTTCTTTTGCCGCTGCCACGATCAGATCCTCATCAAGCGGTTTGATAGTATGGATATTGATGACTTTAGCCTCGATTCCGTCTGCTGCAAGCTTTTCAGCAGCTTCCAGAGATGCTGCCACGCAAAGTCCGTTTGCAACGATTGTAAGATCTTTTCCTTCACGAAGGACAATACCTTTGCCCAGTTCAAACTTATAATCCGGTCTGTCGTTGATCACCGGAACAGCAAGACGTCCAAAACGCATATAGACAGGGCCTACATGCTCATAAGCAGCCTTTACCATGGCCTTTGCTTCAATATCATCAGAAGGAGAGGCAACAACCACTCCCGGAATGCTTCTCATCAGAGCAAAATCTTCACAGCACTGATGAGTAGCACCATCCTCACCTACGGAAATTCCGCCATGAGTAGCGCCAATCTTTACATTCAGTTTTGGATATGCCACAGAGTTACGTACCTGTTCAAAAGCACGGCCTGCTGCAAACATAGCAAAAGTACTTACAAAAGGAACCTTGCCTGTTGTGGCAAGTCCTGCACCGATTCCCACCATATTACACTCTGCGATACCACAATCAATGTGACGTTCCGGGAATTCTTTTTTGAACATTCCTGTCTGGGTAGCTGCAGCAAGGTCAGCGTCCAGAACAACAAGATCCTCATGCTCTTTTCCAAGTTCTACCAGAGCCTCACCATAGCTGGCTCTTGTTGCAATTTTCTTTACATCTGACATAATGCTTCACCTGCCTTTTCCAGTTCTTCCATAGCCTGCGCATACTGCTCATCATTCGGAGCTTTTCCATGCCATCCTGCCTGATCTTCCATAAAGGATACACCTTTTCCTTTGACTGTCTTCATAACAATAGCTACTGGCATTCCCTTTACAGCTCTTGCCTCATCAAAAGCAGCCTTCAGCTGATCCATATCGTTTCCGTCTTCCACATTGATCACATGGAAATTAAACGCTTCAAATTTCTTATCAATAGGATACGGAGAACATACTTCATCGATTCGTCCATCAATCTGAAGTCCATTATTATCAACGATCACTACAAGGTTGTCCAGTTTACGGAAGCCTGCAAGCATAGCTGCCTCCCATACCTGTCCCTCCTGGATCTCACCGTCTCCAAGAAGAGTGTATACTCTGTAAGAATCTCCGCTCAGTTTTGCAGAAAGAGCCATACCTACGGCTGCAGAGATACCCTGTCCCAGAGATCCGCTGGACATGTCAACTCCCGGAATATGCTTCATATCCGGATGTCCCTGAAGATAAGAGCCCAGATGACGAAGAGTCTTAAGATCCTCCTTGGGGAAATAGCCTCTCTCAGCCAGTACAGAATAAAGTCCCGGCGCAGTATGTCCCTTGGAAAGTACAAAACGGTCACGATCTGCCTTCTTCGGGTCTTTCGGGTCAATATTCATCTCTTCAAAATACAGATAAGTAAATAAGTCAGCTGCAGAAAGGGATCCACCCGGATGTCCGGCCTTTGCAGCATGGACTGCTGTCACAATGTCCTTGCGGACTTCATTGGCAGTCTTCTGAAGCTCTAATTTATTCATGATATTCTCCTTTTGTTCTGATTATTCACCAAAAACAGCTCTGTAGTCCTGCTGGAATTTCTCGATACCTGCGTCTGTAAGAGGATGATGTGTCATCTGCTCCAGAACCTTGTACGGTACAGTTGCAATATGTCCGCCTGCAAGAGCGCACTCTGTTACATGCATAGGATGACGCACGCTTGCACAGATAATTTCTGTGTCAAGACCTGCAACGTCAAAGATCTGAACGATCTGACGGATCAGCTCAACACCATCTGTGGAAATATCATCCAGTCTTCCAAGGAATGGAGAAACATAAGTAGCTCCTGCTCTTGCCGCAAGAAGCGCCTGATTTGCGTTAAAGATCAGAGTTACATTTGTTTTAATCCCCTCTTTTGAAAGAACCTTGACAGCCTTCAGCCCCTCAACTGTCATTGGGATCTTTACTACCATGTTGGGATGGATTTTTGCGATCTCGCGTCCTTCTGCGATCATTCCTTCTGCATCTGTTGTAGTAGCCTTTACCTCTCCGCTGATCGGTCCATCTACAATAGAAGTGATTTCCTTGATAACCTCTTTAAAATCTCTTCCTTCTTTTGCAATCAAAGACGGATTCGTGGTAACTCCACAGATGATCCCCATATCATTAGCTTTACGGATATCTTCTACATTTGCTGTGTCAATAAAAAATTTCATTCTTTTTCCCTCCTGTTTTGTTTTCGCTCTTTTGTTTTACGTTGGCTTTCACCGTTGGTAATTTTATTATAGCAAAAACTCAGCAAGGGTCAAGAAGCACACTTTTTATTAATAAAATATTTATTAATATTTTTGATTTTTATAAATACTTTTCCTTTGTTTAAAATGTTTTTAACAAAAACCCCTAAATATATTCAGCTTTTTCAACTTTCCGGAAATCCTTATCTCTAAAATTATTAATAATAATTTTTTCCAGAATATTTATTTTTTTGTACTGGCATAGGCAGTGGTCCTGCGAGCAATCAATTTAGGAGTATATTCTATATTATACAGGCTGGTAGGCTGAGGGCCTGTATAAAACTGATCGTTAGTAGTGATCTTGCGGATAATGATATCGCAGGCATCTCTTCCCTTTAAGGCAACAAAATGATCAATGGTAGTAAGAGACAGTCTTCTGATTCCGGAATAAAAAATATTGTCACATCCAATCACCGATACGTCCTTTGGTACCCGGATCCTGGATTTTTCCAGAGCATCAATTGCGCCTATTGCCATCATGTCATTCTGACCTGCAATAGCAGTAAAATGCCTTCCTTCTTTCAAAAGCTCCAAAGTAAGCTGATATCCCATAGTGTATTCAGAATCCATCCGGGGAATCTGCCTGTCAATAGATTCGTCTGCAGCTTTGATCAGAACATGACCTTCCAGTCCGTCCCGTTCAAACTCTTTCACAAACCCATCGATTCTCCGGGATCTTTGCCACTGTCTCCTTGTCAAAGGCGGTGTGATAAACGCCACATCTCTATGCCCCAGATCCAGAAGATGGCGGGCCATCAGCCGTCCTACCATAGTATTATCCTGATTGATGGCATCTACAGTAGTCGTCTTTTCTTTGTTGCTGATAATCACAAGAGGAATCTCTCTGGCAGTCTCTTCCACTTTTTTCTGAAAATCCGGGTGTGGATTACATGTATAAATAATCCCCTGAGGCTGTATGGTACGGATCATACGAAGATACTTTTCCTCCAGTCCTGCATTTCTCTGAGTATTGCAGATAAAAACACCATACCCTTTTTCATTTGCAACTGCCTCGATTCCCTGCAGGAGCAAAACATAATAGGGACTTGTCAAAGTTGGACAAAATACAACAATCAGTTTTTCTTTTTTATTATCTCTGTGACTCCTTCCTCGAGGCAGCTCATAGCCAAGCTCTCTGGCAGCCCGTTCCACACGCTCCACAGTTTCTGCCGAAAAGGAAACATTGCTCTTTCGGTTCAGGATCATAGACACTGTCGCCTGAGAAACCCCGGCTCTTTCAGCAACCTGAGAGGAAGTTATTTTTTTCTTTGCCACCGGCTTCTCCCTCTTTTCTCTGCCTCATTAAAAATCACAGTTCTACTCTGCCCTCCAATGCACGCAGCAGTGTCACCTCATCAATATACTCCAGATCTCCGCCTACCGGAACACCGCTTGCGATCCGGCTGACTTTGATCCCTGTAGGCTTGATCAGCTTACTGATATACATTGCTGTTGTCTCACCTTCAAGGCTTGAATTGGTGGCAATGATCACTTCTTTTACATCTTTCTGCAATCTCTGCATCAGTTCTTTCAGCCGGATATCATCGGGCCCGATGCCCAGCATAGGAGAGATCGCACCATGAAGCACATGGTACACCCCCTCATATTTTCCGGTTTTTTCATAGGCAGCCAGGTCCCTTGTATTTTCCACCACCATAATGGTTGATGGATCCCGTCGGGGATTGCTGCAAATGGGACAAAGTTCCTGATCAGTCAGCGTACAGCAGTTTTTACAGTAACGGACTTTTTCTCTTGCCCCGGTAATGGAAGATGTCAACTGTTCCACCTGCTCCTTCGGCATATTCATAATATGAAAGGCAAGTCTCTGGGCAGATTTTGCTCCGATTCCCGGGAGATGCGAAAGTTGTTCGATCAGTTTATTAATGTGAGTACTATAATATTCCATCAGAATGGAAAGCCTCCTCCAAGACCACCGAGACCACCTGCAAGCTTGGACATCACCGCAGAAGACTCTTCTTCTACTTTTCTCAGGGCTTCATTGGTTGCCGCTACAATCAGATCCTCCAGCATCTCAATATCATCCGGATCTACAACTTCTTCAGAAAGCTTTACCTTAGTGATCTCTCTCTTTCCGGAAATAGTCACTTCAACAGCGCCTCCGCCTGCTGCAGCTGTAAATTCTTTTTCTTCCAGTTCCTTCTGGTTTTCTTCCATCTGGCGCTGCATCTTCTGCGCCTGTTTCATTAAATTATTCATATTCCCAGGCATTCCCATACCTGGAAATCCTCCGCGCTTTGCCATATTTATCTTCCTCCTGATTTTTACTTTTATACCTACTCTACTATATTTTATTGTTTCCTTTGTGTCAATATGTTTGAAGTCAGGACTCTCCTTCCGGTTCCTCTTCCACTACAACATCCATATGGATATTTTCACGGATAGCCTGATCTACAGTAATATTAACAAGATTTGTCTGCTGATGATCTTCTGCCACCAGCATATGAAGTTCCACACTTTTTCCGGTCTGTCTCTCTATAATCTGCTTCAGTTCCCGGCAGGCATCCGAATCATCCGGATAGTTTCTTCCCAGAGGCGTCTGAAATTCCACATACAGTACAGGCTCCCCTGTCTCGCCGTTATATTTAGGAATAGATTTTAAAAGAGCCTGCTTAAAAGCCGCTGTAGTCTGTCCCACGATCACCTTCCAGCCGGCAACAATCTTCTGCAGATCTTCCGGGGCTGCTTTCTGAGCCTTTTTCGGTTCAGGAGCCGTCTCCGGCACTTCTCCGTCTCCGGCTGCTGTCACCTGCTGAACGATCACCTGCCGGGCAGGGGCTTCATCCATACGCTTTTCCAGCACTCGAAGGCGATCCAGAACAGAATCCATATTGGTTTCCATGGCCGGACGACAAAGCTTGATCAAAGCAATTTCCACTAAAATCCTTTTCTGAGTGGCATAACGGATCTGACTGGAAAGCTCAGAAAAAATGCGGATGTAGCGCATCAGAGTATCTACATCTGTCATTTCACTTTCTTCTTTCAGAAGTTTTAGATTTTCAGAAGAAACATCTATTGCGTCCTCCGGATTTTCGGAAGTCTTCACCAGAAGAAGATTTCTCATATACCAGGTAAAATCTGCTACAAACTGTCCCAGTTCTCTTCCTCCTACGATCAGATCTTCCAGAATGTGGATAGAACCGGTTACATTTCCTGCAAGAACCTGTCTCAAAAGGCTGCTGAAAACTTCTGTATCTACTGCCCCCAGCACCTCCAGTACCTTATCATAAGTAAGCGTCTGTCCCAGATAAAAGGCAATACACTGATCCAAAAGACTCAAGGCATCTCGCATAGATCCGTCTCCTGCCTTTGCCACATAACGGACCGCTCTTTCTTCTGCTTCCACCCCTTCAGCTTTCAGCAGTTCTGTAAGACGGGCAGCGATGGTATCAATAGAAATCCTGTGAAAATCATACCTCTGGCATCTGGACAAAATCGTAATCGGTATCTTATGAGCTTCTGTGGTAGCAAGGATAAAAATCACATAGGAGGGCGGCTCCTCCAGGGTTTTTAAAAGAGCATTAAACGCTCCTGTAGAAAGCATATGAACCTCATCGATAATATAAACTTTATATTTTCCTTCTGTGGGGCGATAAGTCACTTCCTCCCGGATCTCACGGATATTATCCACACCATTATTGGAGGCAGCATCGATTTCTATTACATTCATAGATGTACCGGCCTGTATTGCCCTGCACATCTCACACTGGTTGCAGGGACTGCCGTTTACCGGATTCTGACAGTTAACTGCCTTTGCAAGAATTTTTGCCACTGTTGTCTTACCGGTTCCTCTGGTGCCGCAGAACAGATATGCATGACCAATGCGCTCTGCCTTGATCTGATTTGTCAAAGTAGTCACAATATGGTCCTGCCCTTTTACATCGTCAAAATTATCGGGCCTGAATTTTCTGTACAGGGCAGTATAGCTCATAGCTTTTTCTCCTCTCATGGCAACGAAAAGGATGCTGCAAAGCAGAACAGCTCCGTCTGCAGCACCCTCAGTTGTTATTTTTTATTATTGATTCCCTTTCCGGATCAGTCACCAAAACTGATGCCAATCTGTTTGGCAGCCTTTACTGTCTGATCTTTCGGAGATACCATCTTCAGTTTCCCTGCACATTCTGCCAGCGGAACCCGTTTGATCTTGCCGTCAACAACACCAATCATAACGCCATAATCCTCGTCAAGGATTGCTTCTGCAGCACCTGCACCGATTCTGGTTGAAAGCACACGGTCATAGGGGCATGGCTGTCCGCCTCTCTGAATATGTCCCGGAACTGTAACACGAACCTCGCTTCCTATCTCCTTGAAAATCTGATCGGCGATCTCATAAGAAACAGACGGATATTTCTTTGCCCTTGCTTCCAGCTTTTCTTTATATTTTTTCTTTGGAAGCTTGGCATCCTCTTTGGATATAGCACCTTCAGCCACAGCAAGGATCGTAAATCTCTTGCCTGCTTTATTCCTTCTCTGGATCGCTTCTGTAACCTTTTTTATATCATAAGGGATTTCAGGAATCAGAATGATATCTGCTCCGCCTGCCAGTCCTGCATGAAGAGTAAGGCTTCCCACTTTATGTCCCATAATCTCTACAATAAACACACGGCCATGTGAAGTAGCTGTCGTATGGATGCAGTCAATTGCATTGGTAGCAATATCCACAGCGCTCTGAAAACCAAAAGTCATATCTGTACCAAAAATATCATTATCAATCGTTTTGGGCAGATGAATAACATTCAGTCCCTCTTCCCTTAAAAGATTCGCTGTCTTCTGGGTACCGTTACCGCCCAGAATCACCAGACAATCCAGACAGAGCTTATAGTAAGTCTGCTTCATGGCCTCCACTTTGTCAAGGCCCTTGTCATCCGGCACTCTCATCAGTTTAAACGGCTGCCTTGAGGTTCCAAGGATTGTTCCTCCCTGAGTCAGGATACCAGAAAAATCCTTCGAACTAAGCATACGGTATTTCCCATAGATCAGCCCTTTATAACCATCGTCAAAACCATAAACCTCCAGATCATCTACCGCATTGGACAGTGCCTTTACCACACCTCGCATAGTGGCATTCAAAGCCTGACAGTCGCCGCCGCTTGTCAGTAATCCGATTCTTTTAATCATAATTGACGCACCCCGCTTTGCTTAATAGTTTTTCTCTATTATATAATACTTTTGCCCCTCTTGACAAGACTGCAAAAATCGTCTATACTTAAATTCCGCGCAGCCGGGGAGTTAGCGGTGCCCTGTACCTGCAATCCGCTACAGCAGGGGTGATGCCAATCTGAGGCTTGTATTTTGCAGAGCTGCCCTTTATAAGCGGCGCTGACGTCTGGGTCTCACGCAACAGGAATCTGTGAACCGTGTCAGGGCAGGAATGCAGCAGCACTAAGCAGAAGCTCTTGTGTGCCGTGAGGGTGCCTGGGCCGAGTTGGCTGTAAAGGTAACGTCTGTGGATGCATTCCGAAGTGCGGCGCGCGTAAAAAGAAGACAGCTGTCATTTCCTTATGGAAATGGCTTTTTTGTTTTTATAGACCAAAAAGGAGGAGCCTTTCGGTACTCCTCCTTTTTCTTATTCGCAAATTGCCGCAACCACTTTGTTGATCAGCTTTCCGTCTGCCTTTCCTTTCAGATCACCCATGACTGCTTTCATGATTTGCCCTTTATTCTTTGTAGCAAGAACCTCTGCAAATTTTTCTTCCAGATAAGCACGGATCTCTTCTTCACTCATCTGCTGAGGTGCATATTTTGCGATCACATCATATCTGGCCTGATACTCTGCACGAAGGTCTTCTCTGTTCTCCGGACAGGTATCCAGCTGTTCTTTTACTGTTTTCAGTTCTTTCAGGATCACACGATCCACCAGTGCCTCCGGAATATCATCACGGCAGCCTTCATCAATAGCCACTTTTTTGGCTGCTGCGATCAGAGAGGAGACTGCCTCCTTGGTTGTTTTATCCTTCGCCTTCATAGCTGCTACCATATCTTTTCTTAATGTTTCAAGCTCCATCACTCATTCCTCCTCGTTTAATCTGTTTTTCAAAGCCTCTTTTCGGAGTTTTTTCTCCTGACGCAATTCCCGGAAAAAATCAGAAAGCATTGCAGAACACTCTTCTTCAAGAATCCCCCTGGTAACTTTTACTTTATGATTAAAGCCGTCCATTTCCAAAAGATTCAATACAGATCCTGCACAACCGGCTTTTGGATTCATGCTTCCGATAACCACCTCATCAATCCTGGACTGTACAAGAGCTCCGGCACACATCTGACATGGCTCCAGAGTCACATACATGGTACATCCCTCCAGTCTCCAGTCTCCCAGTTTTTTACTGGCCTTTCTGATCGCGTTCAGTTCCGCATGCGAAAGTGTATTTTTATCTGTATTTCTCCGGTTATAGCCTCTGGCGATGATTTTTCCCTCGGATACGATCACACATCCGATGGGGACTTCTTTTAATGCCCATGCTTTTTTTGCCTGCCGGACAGCCTCTTTCATAAAACGTTCCTGTTCCGTCACAAAAAACGACTCCTCTCCTGGTTTCTGTGTTTTATTATAGTAAATAAACGTTGCAAAATCAATGCAGAATCTCTAAAATAAAGAAAAGGCTTTTACTGTGAACGGAACGGACAGCAGCAAAAAGCTTTTTTGCCGACAGCCGGTATGACTGCCAAAACATCACTTGCTCATGAAAGGATGATTACATGAAAATATATGGTTTAAATAAAACCACCCTGCTGGATTATCCCGGCAAGGTAGCTGCTACAATCTTTTTGGGAGGCTGTAATTTTCGCTGCCCCTTCTGCCAGAACAGCAGCCTAGTGCTGAATCCTTCGGCGCAGCCGGAAATCCCGGTAAAAGAAGTACTTTCTTTTCTAAAAAAAAGAAAAGGAATTCTGGATGGAGTCTGTATTACCGGAGGAGAACCAACCCTTTCTCCGGATCTTCCGGAACTCTTGCAGGAAATCCGCACTCTGGGATACCCCATCAAGCTGGATACCAACGGAACACACCCGGCCCTTCTGAAAACGCTTACTGAGCAGAACCTGATCCAGATGACTGCCGTAGATATCAAAGCATGCCCTGATAATTACCCTGCTTTGTGCGGGCTTGTCCATCCTGAGCTTGATGCTGTCAAAGAAACTGTGGAATTTTTAAAAAACGGTACACTGGATTATGAATTCCGTACCACAGTAATACGAGAACTGCATTCTGAAAAAGATTTTATCGAGATCGGTCAGTGGCTGACAGGAGCCAAAGCCTACTATCTCCAGGCATACAGAGACTCTGAAGAAGTTCTGCAGCCCGGATTCAGCAGTTATACCCGGAAAGAACTGGAACATTTTCGCGAAATACTGAAACGCACCATTCCCTTAGTGGAACTCCGGGGGATTGATTAAGCGATACCAGTAACCGCCTCTGTCTTTTGGAACCTGTATTCGCCGGCTTTCCTTGAAATAAGGAAAGCCAAACATATTAGCCATAAACTGTTCCTGCTGGTCATATGCTCCGGGAACTCCCAGTATGTAATGCCCGGAGCGATTTCTTCCTAAAAGAAGGTGTCCAAAATTATAAAATCCATATTGCAGGAAACGGTTATTCCGAAGACCGCACTCCCGTGAACGGAGCCTGCACAAATCTCTAAGCTGTATTTTCCTGCAGTCAAAAATTTCCCCATCCTCAAAAATTTCAGCCGGCTCACCAATATGCAGAATTTCAGCCTTCCTTTTCGGTTCATCTGCTTCCGCTACAGACTGTGCTGCCATCCGTTCCTCATGAGTTTTCGGTTCCTTCTCAGCCGCTTCTTCCTTTTTCTCCTGTTTTTCCGGCTCTTTCCTGGCTTCTTCCTGAACTTCTTCCTGAATTTCCGACTCTTTCCTGTCCTCTTTTTTCTCCTCCTGAAGCTTTACTCTTCGGAAATTTTCCGGTCGGATCGCCCGGTCATCCCACTCCGTTCCAAAAAATCCTCCACTCTCCGTCAGAAGAATCATTCCCCCTATTTTTTCCAGAGGGATCCCGCTTCCTCCCAGACTTTCTCTGTCTGTCTCTACTACGCAGTCTGCACGGCTTTCCCCGGTCCTGCATTCTCCCACCAGGATTCCATCCATCAGTCCGCTGTTACGGACAAATCCAAAAATTTCACACTTCGACTCCGGAAGCAGCCCCGGACAAAGAAGATGAACCTCCATTCTGCAGTTCTGTTCTTTTGCTTCCACCTGAATAAATCCGCAGTTTCTTCCCTTTTTTTCTTTCTGATACTCATATACATATGCGACAAAACGCCGATATTCTTTCAAACGCTTCCTCCTGAATTTTGTATTTCAATAATATATATGTACTTTATACCAGAAAAGACCCTTTCTATTACAATCTGCCTGTCAGACACTGCTCTTTCTGATTATCCGGTAGGTTCCCAACATTGCCGCCACAGAAAATATTGCCATCGCAGCCGTCCAGATACTTCCGGGAATCCCGCTGCAAAAACCAATTGCTGTATTTCCAATCCTGCCAAACACAGAATCCGGCGCATCCTCTGCTGCACCCATAATCCGGGGAAAAACAAGACACATGGTCATCCACAGCACCCAGAAAATCCCATAAGCATATTTTCCAAAGCGCATTCCCATCGCGCCCAGAAACGTACTGCCGATCACCAGGAATACAACCACAGGAACTCCCCATTTCAGCAGATAAGGCCAGACATCCACTACAACCTTCATTTCCGGGTAACGGCTTCTGTTCAGAAATCGATCGCACAGATGGGTCAAAAGCACAATCACGTACATCACAAAACTCTGTATCAGACTTACTGCCAGAAACGCCCAGAAAAAATATTTCCGTACACCGCCCATAGATATCACCAGACGGAAATACAAAGAAAACTGAACCATAATAAACGCCACTGCAAATATCACCGCTATCATACCTGCCAGAAGTGTTCCCAGCGGCACATACTCCGTTGCTGCATCCGGCTTCAGATAATAAATGATTTGAAGAAGAATGATTCCAAAAAGTCCTGCTCCCACTGCGATCACCGCACCGCCGATCAGATCGTCTTTCTGTATCAGAAACTGTTTTCGTATCATATCCAGCATCATTGTCCCCTCCTTATACCCGTACTTCGATCTTTCTTGTAAGCATAAACGCAGCTACTCCTGTAAGCAGGTAGAAAGCCGCCATGACCAGAGCCAGAGGCCAGAAATTATGCTCCATCATTGCTTCCAGACTTATATGCTGAAGAGAAATACTCCCTCCCTGCATTGCTATAAAAACAGCTATGCTGACCGTCATCACCAGGATAGCCACCGCCATGATAATAGAACCGATTTTCCCCCAGCGCAGGGCAATTGCTCCAAACAGCATGCCAAAACCTCCAGATCCCAGCAGTACACTTGCCAGTAGTGAGGAAATAAAAATAATTATTTCCATTTCCCAGATGCCAAAAATGCACCAGATCAGAATCCCCAGAAAGATGTGCAGAAGCACAGTCGCCGCATGTCCTGCAGCCAGTCCCCATACAGCCGCCTTCCGGGTCACATTCATGGATATCAGCAGGGGGATTTCTGTCTGAAACGCGGAGAGTATCGAGATCATAGACACGAATAATCCCGCTATTGCCAGATATACCAAAAACGAGGCACCCAGTCCGCCCCCCTGCATATATTGTGCGTTTCCCAGCTCATTCAAAAGCCAAAAGCCCAACATACAGGCAAGAGAAATTCCTGTCCATACAAACGCATTCCTGCCCCAGTATTTCACATGCCTTCCCAGCCTCATACTCATCCCTCCCCGCAAAGCGCCACAAATAATTTCTGAAGGCTTACATTCTGTACACTTACATCATATTCTGTTCCGATATGCTGTCCCGAATCCAGAAGCACTGTCACACCCCGGCTTCTTCCCAGCCGTTCCTCATGATGAGTGGTCAGACCTTCCACAGCCTTTGCCACATCCTCCTCATGTCCACTGACATGGAAAGCTCTTCCCAGAAGCTCCTGGGTGTTTTCCTTCAGAAGGATCCTGCCCTGATCCAGAAGGATCACTTCCTCAAAAATATCTGACGCCTCCTCAATAATATGGGTAGATATCACAAAGGTTCGCCCGGTTTCCGTAAATTCCTCCACAAGCAGCTCATAAAATTTCTCTCTGGCAACCACATCCAGGCCTGCCACCGGCTCATCAAAAATCGTAAATTCCGCCTTACTCGCCAATCCTACAATAATCGTCACCATGGAACACATTCCCTTGGAAAGCTTTGAGATCCGCTGCTTCACATCCAGCCTGAAAAGTTCCACCAATCTCTTTGCCATTTCCTTATCCCAATAAGGAAAAAAGGTAGCTGCTGCCCAGAGATATTCTTTTACTTTCATTGCGTTGGCATTGCCGCCCTGAAGCTGGTTCAGCTCCCTTGAAAAACAAAGATGCTTCAATGCCTCCGGATTTTCCCATACCTGCATTTCATCAAAAGTCACACTTCCTTCTGTTGCAGGATTCTGAGAAGTCAGTATGGATAAAAGCGTGGTTTTTCCCGCTCCGTTACGACCGATCAGACCATAGATCTTCCCTTTTTCCAGTGTCAGGTCAATACCGTGCAGCACTTCCTTTGTTCCGTATTTCTTAGTAATTCCCTTTGCTTTTAATTCACTCATATATGCACCCTCTGCTTTCCGAAAACCATTATTCCTTTTCGTTCTCTGCTTCCTGAATCATGGCGATCAGCTCCTGTCTGGTAATTCCCAGGCTGTGAGCCTCAGCCATGAGACTTTTTACATAATCATCGTAAAAATTCTTTTTCCGTTTCTCCATGATCTGCTTCTTTGCTCCTGTCGCTACAAACATTCCAATGCCCCGCTTCTTATACAAAATTCCCTCGTCCACCAGAATGTTTACTCCCTTGGCTGCCGTAGCTGGATTAATTGCATAAAGCTTCGCCAGTTCATTGGTACTGGGTACTCTCTCCTCCTCCAAAAGGATATTCCGCAGGATATCCCTCTCAATCATTTCCTTTATCTGAATGTAAATTGACTTCTCCTGTGTCAGGATTTCATTCACGCATTCTCACATCCCTTCTGTTTATGGAATCACTCATTTAGTTCATTACTTGTGTAATTAACCATATCACCAATGTTGTTATTTGTCAATACTGATAAATAAAAAACAGAGCTGATGCTCCGGCAGATAATCTGTCTGCCTTTGCTTCAGCCCTGTAATTCTGATTTGCCACTGGTTATTCTGTTTCAAAAAGCTTCACCTGCGTAAAAACACGCTGAACACATTGCCTTTCTCCGAATCATATTCCCCTTTCATATATCCCCTCTGGCCATTTACAATTTCACGGGCAAGATACAGACCAAGCCCTACGCCTTCCTGCTCTGCGGCATTTTTTCCCCGGTAAAACCTCTGAAAGACTCTGGCAAATTCTTCCCGTTCCACCTTTGTCCCCTGACTGCATACGTTGATCCGGATATACATCTCATATTCCAGAAACTCTACAAGGATCCTGCTTTCCGGGACACTGTACTTCACTGCATTATCCAGAAGGTTAAAAAACACCTCTTCTGTCCATTTTCTGTCCAGACAGGCTTTCAGATCCTGCCGTCCCTCCAGACAGATATCGTTTCCGTGCTGCTCTGCCTTTAATGATATCTGGTCCACAGCAGACAAAACCACCGGAAGTACCGGCTGCAGTTCCGGATTCAGGGAGATGATCCCTGTCTCCAGCCGTGAAATTTTTGCAAAACCTTCTCCCAGCCAGCTCAGTTTCCGGGCCTGCCGCTCCAGATTATCTGCAAAATGCCGGCGTTCTTCTATTGTCAGGAAATCTTCCTTTAAAAACTCACTGTACATTTTAATATTGGCAATGGGCGTATTGATCTGATGCACCAGATCGCTGACAGAGCGGCTGATCTGATCTCTCAGTTCCTTTTCTCTCTGCTCCTGAGCCCTGTGGATATCATAGAGACGCCCTGCCCGGGTCTGAAATTTACCCAGCAGGGTATCTTCATTCTCTGAAAAACACTTTACTTCCCGCCCCAGAATCAGCTGTTCCAGCATGTCATTCACCTGAATCATGGTTCTGTCGGCAGATTTCTCCATTCTTCTGTATCGCAGCAATACCAGCGCAAGGACAGCCATCAGTATAACGATTACCGCAAGCAGAAATACGGTCATCCCCCGGCTCATGTCCGGTCGCTCCATTTGTAGCCAATTCCAAAAACCGTCCTGATATACCCCTGCTCCCGGGAATCCTCTTCTATTTTTCCTCTCAGTCTCCCCACATTTACGTTCAGGGTTTTTTCATCCACATAGTTCTCATAAGTATCCCACACCATATCCAGCAGCTGTTCTCTTGTCAGCACTTGATTCCGGTGGGTCAGAAAGGCTTCCAGAAGGCGGATTTCCGTGGCAGTCAGCTTTACCTCCTGCCCCTGCTTTTTCAGCTGTTTTCCATCAAAATCATATACCAGCTCACCACAATGATAAAACCGGCTGTCTGTATTTTCCGAACGCTTCAGCAGCGCTTCGATCCTCCGAAGCAGAACTGCCATAGAAAACGGCTTTGTCACATAATCGTCACAGCCTGAGTCAAATCCTTTCAGCATATCTGCTTCTGTATCCCGGGCAGTCAGAAACAATGCCGGAACCGGATCGTTCTGCCGGACGTCTTTCAAAAACGCTCTTCCGTCTCCATCCGGCAGGTTGATATCCAGTATCATAAGATTTACAGGCTGATTCAGATATTCCGACGCTTTCTTTATGTTTTTTGCACAGTATACCAGGTATCCTTTTTTTCGCAGGGCATAGGCAATACCCTCATTTAACATTGTATCGTCTTCAAGCAGTAGAATTTTTGTGTCCATTATTTTCTCCTGTCCGGAAAGTCCGAAGGTCTCCGCTTTTTCTGTGCAGCCCTGGCTGCACTGTGTTTATCTTACTCAATTTCCCGCAGTCTTTCAACAATGGATTTTTTGTTCAGAACTTTTACCAGGAGCCAGGTCATAAAGATACAGATACCTGTCACCAACAGCAGCAGAACGGATGCCGATACCAGAAACAGCCCTGCGTTAAATCCTGTAAACAGCGGATGCTGAGTCACAAGATAAGACATAATGCCGCCGGATATCAGCATAAGAGCCACAGACACACTCATAAACTTCAGGGTATCTTTCAGAAGCATTGCCCACAGCTGTTTCCTTGTCATTCCAATAGACTGCATTGCCGCCAGCTCGATCTTTCGTGAAAATACATCCGAAGTAATGGTATTGACCAGATTGGAAATCCCAATAATCCCCAGAAGTCCTGCCAGCAGAAAGCCGATCAGCTGGAAGGTCTGCTTCTGACCGCCCATCTCGGATCTGGTGTAATAACGGGAATCCAACTGAAGCTGCGTGTTGTACTCCTCAGCCATGAGACTGTTGATCTGCTGATTCTGTTCCTCTGTGATCTCTTCCTCTGTGTCGATCTGAATATTGCTGATCCGCTGGTCATAATCCGGGTACAGCTCCTTAAACAGAGTATCGGACAAAATGATGTTCCCAACGCCAAAATCACCGGATCCATATATTTCAGATTTCGCCCGTACTGCCAGAATGGTTACCTCTTTTTCTATACAGTTCCCCTGAGCATCATAAAAACCGATTGTTGTTTTATCTCCAGGATGTACGCTGCCCTCAAAATCTCTTCCCAGAATTTCCTGACTGTCCGGAGACGCCCATACAATCCCTTCTCCTGTCTTAAACTTCTCCAGATCCAAAGTTCCCTCAAAAACGCCCTCACAGGCAAGCTCCTGCCGGATCAAATCTGCAGGGATTCCCTTTACTCCCAGCATCCACCGGTTGTTTTCTGCCTGATCCAGAAGACCTGTGTCTCCATAAGTACTCATAAATTCTTCACTGCCTGCAAAAAATTCCATTTCCTTTTTTAACGCGCCGTCCAGAGACACCTGAGCCAGAGAAGGCCAGTAAATTCTTCCCATTGTCGTTTCCTCATAATCCGGCATCAGCCTTGCCTGATATACTACATCCACATTGGTCACAAAAGGCAGTGCAGCTATTTTCTCCGGCAATTCTACAGAGACAGGCTGGTAAGGCTCTTCCAGCGACCAGGAGAAACCCTTATGAAAAATCCTGGCATCCTTCATGTTGTAGCGTTCCACCATATGATCTATGGAAAATCCCAGAGCTGCATTGCAGGAAACCAGAAAAATCATTCCGCTTAACGCGAAAGAAAGAATCGTAAACATATTTTTCTTCTTTTTGGGCGCAAATCTGGCTGCTTCCACTGGAGAAATATGACAGGCCAGCTTCAGAGATTTCAATGCACTGACGTATACGGTAAACCAGGAAAATCCAGTTCCCAGAAGGAACACTGCCAAAACGTTTGGCGCTTTGTAAAACATGCCATACATAGTCTGCCGCATCACTCCCGGTCCAATCAGATTTCCCACAAGATATCCCAGTACGATTCCGATCAGGATACCGATAACTGCCAGACGGCGGATCTGCTGCATCAGCACAGCCTTCAGCTGTCTTGCTGTGGTACCGATGGTTTTCATCATGCCAAACCAACGGATATCAGAGGATACAGAAATATAAAACACATTATAGATCAGAAAATAACCGCTCATACCAATAAATAACACAAACAGAATCGCCGGTCCTACACTTAAAAGCATATTACTCATGCTGCTGGTATTTTTTGTTCCGGTTCCGATACCTCCTGCCAGATCATTGGCTTCCTGCAGTTTATCCATTACATCTGTTTTCATCAGGAGAGGATTCAGATTATTCAGCTTCACATAAATCTTATGCGGACGCTGATCCATAGCCGGATTATACTGTGTAATAAATTCAGGTACCGTATAGATCTCATCATAAACCTTGCTGATGTTGATCAGGGGGTTTTTATAATATCCGGTAATGGTAAAGGTCATGGGCGTTTCCACCATTTTTTCATCTGCGCCAATCATCACCAGAAGTTCCAGCTGACTGCCAATCACTGTTTCAAGCCCCAGACGTTCCGCCATAGTATCGGAAATCACAATTTCATCCGCTCTCTGTGCAAATCTGCCTTCAATCAGTTCCACAAAATTATGTCCAAAATAACCTTTATCCGGAGCCAGCAGCCGCACATCCATGCCGGCAAACTCCCGATTGTGAAGTCCTGCCCCACTGCATTCCCTGGTCATATCTGCCCATTGGATCTGGGGCAGTTCCTCAAGCCTCTGCCGGGTTTCCTCCGTGCCAGTAATATTTCCCTCACACCCCGGCCCAGGAGCAGATTCCCCATAATTACTGATGGTAGAGATCATGCCAATTCCTACCGTCCACACCGCTGTGATCAGAAGCGTTGTCAGGGCAATGGCAAGAATGGCAATTCGGTTTCTGCTTTTATGAGAGATATAATTATCCTTTGCCAGTTCCTTCAATACTTCCTTATCAGAATTTTGAAACATGGATATCACCTCCCACTACCCTTCCGTCCTCCAGGTGAATAATACGGTCTGCCATCTGGGCAATTTCTTCATTATGGGTAATCATAATGATCGTCTGGTTAAACTCCCGGCTGGTCATCTGCAAAAGCCCCATTACCTCCGAACTGGTTCTGGAATCAAGATTTCCCGTAGGCTCGTCTGCCAGAACGATCTTGGGCTTGGAAGCCAGCGCTCTTGCAATGGCCACCCTCTGCTGCTGTCCTCCTGAAAGCTGATTGGGACGGTTTCGAACTTTTTCTGTCAGTCCCAAAAGGTTCAGGATCTTTCCGATAAACTCTTCATCCGGTTTGTTGCCATCCAGGCGTATTGGGAGAACCACGTTTTTATACACATTCAGCATAGATACTAGATTATAATTCTGAAAAATGAATCCAATGTTTCTTCTGCGAAATACAGTACGCTCCTCATCTTTCATATTCAAAAGAGACTGTCCGCCAATGATCACTTCACCACTGTCCGCATAGTCCAGACCGCCCAGCAGATTTAAAAGAGAGGTTTTTCCGGATCCGCTGGTTCCCACGATTGCAACAAACTCTCCTTTTTCCACTGAAATACTGATATCATCCACGGCCTTTACCAGACTGCTGCCCTGACCATAATATTTTTTCAGATGCTTTGTTTCTAATATTTTCATAAAAAATGTCTCCCTTCATTATGTTGAGTTTATCATAACAAAGGGAGATTACAATCTGGTAACAATATGAAATAAAGGTATTTCAGACATTCTCAAAATCAAATTGTTTGGCAGGCGCACGTTTCTCCTGCATCTCTCAGGGTTTCCCCTTGTCAGTACCGTCGGCATGTGGATCGTGCGAAATCTTCCACCTCAAATAATTGCTCGGGTAAAGCCTATTTAATAAAAGAGAATCTTCGGTCGGAGCGTCACCAAAAAGATTTATTTTCTTTTCCTAAATTTCAGTTTTACTGCTCCAACGCCAGCCAGTGCACTTCCTGCCAACGCATAGAGGGAAGCAAAGTTTGTAGGATCGCCTGTTTTTGGCGGCTGTTTTCCTGTAGAATCATCCTGACTGTTATTTGTTTCAGAACTGTTGTTTTTCTGGAATAGGCTCCCAATGACCAACTTCAGGGTGTTCAATAGTCTCCATCCATGCGGGCGTGTCCACGATCCAGACGAAGCCATCACGAATCGTTGTTTCCTTTTCATTTGTAAATTTCCGCCTAAAGTAAATGTATTTTGTGGCAAGTTTTATTCTCTTCATTTGCCTTTCAGTGTATTAAAAAACAGAACATTTCTTTTTATAATCCCATTATTTTTCTTATACACTTATTTTTTCATTAGTCATAACTCGCCTTTTTAACTCGTTGTGACTTAAAAATCAATATCATATTTCACTTTCATATAAAATATTTATGAGGTGAGCATGAATTGAATTATGCGGAAAGAATGAGAAATTTAAGACAGGATCACGACTTGTCACAAAAGCAGATTGCAAATATGTTGGGAATAGCTCAAACCACTTATTCTCAATATGAATTAGAAAAAAGACCAATGTCAATCGACTACCTGATAGCCTTATGTAAATTCTATCAAGTGTCCGCTGATTATATGCTAGGTTTTAGCAACAAAAAGTAAACCCTTTCTTCTTTATGAGCTCTGATAATCTCCGAGCTTTTTTGTTATTCATAATTTCCCCAGTCTATCATGTTTCCATTATTCACAAATCTTTTTTTCATATTCCTCAAAAAATCTGCCATAGTTCTTTATCCTTTAGAGTTTCCACATTCCCCTCTCGTATGAAATCAGTATCCTTAGGGTATCATATAAAATTTTCTTATTCATATTCAGAAAGAGGGAGCTTCTTCAAGATTTTTGATTGATGTTTATAGAATTACATGGTACACTAACTTCACGGAAAGTCAGAGCACATAAAAGGCGGCCTACCCTCCACCTCGGAGGGGCTAACCCTCCAGACGAAAGAAAGGAGGGCGATGCCAATGATTACATATTCTGATCTAATACAGACAGGTATCTTCATTGTCGCTCTTGTTGGTCTTTGTTATGAGATCTTCAAGAATAGAAAATAGCCGCCCACTACTCGCAATAGTGAACGGCTGACCTTGTAAAAAAGGTAAGTTGCTGATTGTTTGAGGGTAGGCCGTGTGTTTCTGGCTTTCCCTTTTTCTATTATTAATATAGCACATCCGTTAGTATAACACAAGAATTTTATCTCTCTGGTTACTATCTCTTTATAAAGAAGCATTTCTTCTCTCTTTTCCCAGCTCTTAGAGATTCCGCATTGACCCTTTCATATGAAATAAGTATACTATAAGTAACATAAAGATTTTGAGACATAGCTGTGCTTCCATGCTCATCAATAAAGGATGGGATATCAAGAAGCTTCAATACTGGCTGGGTCACAGCGATACCCAGACAACCCTGAATATTTATTCCCATTTTGACAAACAGAGGCTAAATTTTTTAGGTATGGGCAAGAAAAGTTTTGTGTAACGTTTTGTGTAACGCCCCAAAATCGAAAATTTCAGGGGTGATCAAAAGAGCTTTTTCAGGCAAAAGAAAACACCGGATAATCCCATAAAATAAGGCTTTCCGGTGTCCCCAACCATTTAGTCGAAGCGACAGGATTTGAACCTGCGGCCTCTGCGTCCCGAACGCAGCGCTCTACCAAACTGAGCCACGCTTCGTTTTATTTATCAGTCACAACTCGCGACTGCAAGAATTATTATATGCATTTCAGATGTATTTGTCAACACTTTTTTTAAAAAAGTTCAAAAAAACATCCTAAAAATATTCTCTCTGTTTAAAAAAACACAAAAACACCTGCAAATACAGCAAAATCCGTTGAAATCCCTGCCCTTTTAAGCTATATTAAAATCACAATACCAAAAAGGGGTAAATTTTATGGACTTAAAAAGCATCAGCACACACTGTACCCGGGCAGAGTTTGTAGGAACTGCAGTTCTGGACACCATTGGACTGGTAATCTCGGGCATTGATGATACACTTCTTCAAAAAATGAATATCGGCACACGCTATCATACACTAGGTCTTTTCAGCTCCCGTACCGGAGCAGCCGGACAGATCACTGCCATTGATGATGCCGTAAAAGCCACTAACACAGAAGTTCTCTCCATAGAGCTTCCCAGAGATACCAAGGGATGGGGAGGCCATGGAAACTATATTGTTCTCGGAGGAAATGATGTTTCCGATGTACGCCATGCCGTAGAACTTGCTCTGGAGCTTACCGGAAAATATGCCGGAGAGCTTTATATCAGCGAATCCGGACATCTGGAATTTGCTTTTTCTGCAAGCGCAGGGCCAGCTCTCCAGAAAGCGTTTCATGCGGAACCAGGACAGGCCTTTGGTTTTATGGCAGGTTCTCCTGCTGCCATTGGTCTTGTTATGGCCGACACTGCTATGAAAGCTTCTGCTGTAAATATCATCAGCTATATGACGCCGGATATCGGAACCAGCCATTCCAATGAAGTGATCCTTGCGCTTTCCGGAGACGCCAGTGCCGTAAAGGAAGCAGTTCTTGAAGCCCGCCAGATTGGCCTGGAGCTGCTGATCGGAATGGGAAGCTACCCGCAGATTCCGGGAACTCCTTATCTGTAACCATATCACTTTCCGAGGCAGTTTTTCAACTCATGCAGACAATTTTACAGCTTTCAAAAAAATGGTGCATCCTGTTTTACTCAGGCTGCACCATTTTTTTACTTCATTATTTAATTTAACTGATACACATCCGCATACTGAAGTCCGAAGCTCAAAGCCTCTGCATGGCTGTCAAAATAAATATCCACATGACCATACGGTGTTCCTAAATCCTCTACCGTATATACAGTTCCGTTGATCAGCAACTGGGTTCCAAATGGAACTCCCGCCATAGCTACTGTATGTCCTGAAGTCGGCATAGCTCCGCTTGCTGTTGCATTTCCCGCAGTTCCGCAGCACTGGGCACAGTTACAATATGCTGTAAGCGTAAAGTTTCCAAGATATGTGCCTTGTCCGGAATTCGACGAATCAGAAGGAATGTCAGAACTTCCGGCATTTTCAGATGTATCTTCCGATATGCCGGCATCCTCTTCCGGTGCTTCTTCTTCCACGATCACATCACTGCTTGAAGAACTGCTTTCAGACTCCATGGTATCTGTTTCCGGATCAAATTCCGGCAGCTCCTCAGCAGTCTCCTCGGCTTCTTCCTGCTCCTGTGCGGCAGCTGCTTCCGCTGCCGCCTGCTCTGCAGCTGCCTGAGCCATCAGAGAAGCAATACTGTTATCAGCGCTGTTCACCTGCGCCATAAGGATACTTGCTTCTTCCTGGCTGGCACTGATCTGGCTGATATAAGAATTAATGCTGTCATTTGTTACTGAAACCAGTTCCTGCACCTCCTGCTGTCTGGCATTCTTTTCATTCAGAAGTGCAGTAATGGATTTAGATTCTTCTACAGCCTTTTCTTCATGCTGCTGAATGTTTTTCTGAGTTGCCTCATATTCCTTCAGCATGTTACGGTCATATTCAGACATCATGGAAATATTATTTGCCTGATTCAGGAAATCAGCCAGGCTCTCAGATGCCAGAAGAGTCTCAAGCATAGAACTTCCGCCTTTTTCATACATGTAGACAATACGAAGTTTCATGGCTTCATACTGATCTTCTGCTCTTTTTTTCGCCTTTGCCAGTTCCAGCTGAATCTTTTTCAGCTCATCTTCTTTCTCAGCCGCTTCAATACTAAGCTGGGAAATACTGTTTGTCAGTTCATTATATTGTGCATCCAGTTCTGCCATATAGGATTCCAGTTCCTGCTTCTTGTCCTCAAGACTGCTGATATTTGCCTGGGTCTGAGCAAGTCCTGCCTGAGCTTCCTGCTTCTGGGCCTGTGCCGCTGCAATCTGATCTTCTGTGGAAGCAAAAACCCCTGTTTCCATAGATATCACCAAGGCTCCGGTCAGCATCAGTGAAAGAACTTTCTTCATACTCATAAAAACACCTCGTCATTTTTTTCGTAGGACAAGTATAACAATATCTCGAAGAAAAATCAATACTTTTATTTTATTTTTGTAACAAGTATGTAATATTTGGAGCGAAATCACAAAAGAAAAGAGATTCTAAAGCCAGATAATCTTCATTATCATGGGCTTCAAAATCTCTCTTTTACTAAAACATTGCGTTTTTATTACAGATATCCGGTGTTATTCTGCTGCTGTCTCTTCCTGTTCGTCCGTCTCGCTCATAACTTCCTGATACTTATCCAGGATCAGTGTCTGGATCCTGTCTCTTGTAGCTGAATTGATCGGATGTGCAATATCACGGTATTCGCCATCTGCTGCTTTACGGCTGGGCATTGCAATAAACAATCCCTTTTCTCCTTCGATCACCTTGATGTCATGTACTACAAATTCATCATCGATGGTAATAGAAACTACCGCCTTCATTTTTCCTTCTTTTGCAACCTTTCTCACGCGTACATCTGTAATATTCATCTTTTTCTGCCCCTTTCATTTTACGTATATATTGCGATCTAAAAATCCTCAGATCACGTATCGTTCATTTTTTTCGACTACGATCTTTACCTCTCCGTCATTTGCACAGTAATTAGAACCTGCACGAATGGTATCTCTGCTTTCCACAATACAATTTTCTATATATGTATTGTCTCCCAGGTATACTCCATTGAGGATCACAGAATTTTTGATCACACAGTTGTTGCCTACAAAAACATCTTTAAACAGCACCGAATTCTCAACTGTTCCATTGATGATGCAGCCACTGGCAACAAGACTGTTCTTCACCACTGCACCTGCATTATATTTTGCAGGAGGAAGGTCATCTATTTTTGTTTTTACAGCAGGCTCCTGACGGAAGAAATAATTTCGGATCTCCGGATCCAGGAATGCCATATTTGTCCTGTAATAAGCATCTGCTGTAGAAATATTGCTCCAATAGGAATCAATCTTATATCCATAAATACGTTTCAGATTTTTGTATCGGATCAAAATATCATTAACAAAGTCATGTCTTCCCTCCTGGGCAGTCCGCTCCAGAAGTTCGATCAGCTGTCTTCTGCGGATTACGTAAATACCCGTAGATACTGTATTATAAGACGAGACGATAGGTTTTTCTTCAAATTCCTCAATACGGCAGTCCTCATTCATACGCAGCACACCAAAACGCTCCACCTCGCTCTGGTCTTTGCACTCTGTACAAACTACGGTAATATCCGCCCGTTTGGCTATATGAAACTCCAGAACCTTATTATAATCCAGCTTATAGATACCGTCACCGGAAGCAATCACCACATAAGGCTCATGACTGTTTTTTAAAAATGCAATATTCTGATAAATAGCATCTGCAGTTCCCTGATACCACAGACTGTTTTCTTTCGTGATCGTAGGTGTAAACACAAACAGTCCGCCCTGCTTTCTGCCAAAATCCCACCATTTTGAAGAACTCAGGTGTTCATTCAGGGATCTTGCATTATACTGAGTCAGAACAGCAACCTTCTGTATATGAGAATTAGCCATATTACTCAGAGCAAAGTCAATAGCACGGTAGCTTCCTGCCACCGGCATAGCCGCAATGGCTCTTTTATTAGACAGTTCCCTCATACGGTTGTTATTTCCGCCTGCCAGAATAATCCCAAGTGCTCTCATGCCTTATCACCATCCTTCGCCTTAATATTCTGTCCGCTTTTCAGTATTCCCTCTGGATAGTCTTCCGGTACAGTTACACCGGAAATGGCTGTATTTTTACCAATTTTTACATTATCCGGAATCACACTGCGCTCCCCTACTGTTGCAATGCCAAAGGCATAGACAGACGGCTTCAGCACATTCGGAGCCTCTTCACCACATCCAAGAGTCACATTTTTGCCTATATGAACGTCCTCTGCAACAATGGCTTTATCCATTACTGTGCCTTCCTCTATTACAGAATTCCTCATAATAATAGAATCCCTTATCACACAGTTTTTGCCTATAACAACATTCGGTCCGATTACGGAACGATGTACTTCTCCATAAATTTCTGCGCCCTCTCCAATCAGGCACCTGTCCGTTACCGCATCTGCAGATACATACTGCGGCGGAATGATATCTCCTTTTGTATAAATTTTCCAGAATTCCTCGTAAAGATTAAATTCCGGTATGATATCGATCAATTCCATATTGGCTTCCCAATAGGAGCCAAGTGTCCCTACATCCTTCCAGTAGCCATTGTATTCATAAGCAAAAAGTCTTTGGCTCTTTTCTTTACAGTATGGAAGGATATGCTTTCCAAAATCACAGCTGCTCTGCTCCTTCAGTGCAATAAGCGCCTCTTTCAAAACCGGCCAGCTGAAAATATAAATCCCCATAGAGGCCAGATTGCTGCTGGGTTTTTCCGGTTTTTCTTCAAACTCTGTTACCCGTCCTGTCTCATCGGTCACCATAATACCGAAGCGGCTTGCCTCCTCGATAGGCACCGGCATACATGCAATGGTAATATCTGCCTTATTTGCCTTATGGAAATCCAGCATTACCTCATAATCCATCTTATAGATATGATCTCCCGAAAGTATCAGAACATAATCCGGATTATACTGTTCCATATAATCAAGATTCTGAAAAATGGCATTAGCTGTTCCTGTATACCATTCACTGTTGGTACTTTTTTCATAAGGAGGCAGTACTGTAACACCGCCTTCGTTCCGGTCCAGATCCCACGGAATACCGATTCCAATATGAGTGTTCAGGCGCAAAGGCTGATACTGGGTCAGAACACCAACTGTATCAATACCAGAATTGATGCAGTTGCTCAGCGGAAAATCGATAATCCGGTACTTTCCGCCAAAAGCGACAGCCGGTTTAGCAACCTTCTCTGTCAACACACCAAGTCTGCTGCCCTGACCGCCAGCTAGAAGCATGGCAATCATTTCTTTTTTCATCATCATGCATTCACCCCTTGTATGTTATGATTTTCCATTATACCATACTTCACTATATTAGTGAACATTTTTTACAATAATTTAGCTTTATATTTACTTTTTTTGGAGTAATTGCACATGTTTTTACTATGTTTTATCATGTACCGCTTCTTTCCTTAATCCTTCAATTTAAGAAAGACTTTTCATTTTATACGGTTAGGGTTATAATAGGAACAGATTCATAAATGAAAATGAACAGGAGAATAATATTATGTATCAGATAGACTTCCATAAACCGCTTTTCATCCACTTTATCGGAATCGGCGGTATCAGTATGAGCGGTCTGGCAGAGATCCTTCTTGAAGAAGGTTTTACCGTTTCCGGATCCGATGCAAAGGAAAGCAGCCTTACCAGACTTCTGGAAGAAAAAGGAGCAAAAATTTTCTATGGACAGCGCGGCTCCAATATTGGTCCCGACGTGCAGGCAGTGGTCTACACAGCCGCTATCCATCCGGATAATCCTGAATTTGCCAGAGCAAAGGAATTAAATCTTCCTATGCTCACAAGAGCTGAGCTTCTGGGACAGATCATGAAAAATTATGACACTCCCATCGCAGTAGCAGGTACTCATGGAAAAACAACTACCACCTCCATGCTTTCACATGTACTTTTGAAAGGAAACTGTGATCCTACGATCAGTGTGGGCGGAATCCTGCCTGTCATTGGCGGCAATATCCGTGTAGGTCAGTCAGAAACCTTCCTGACAGAAGCATGTGAATATACCAACAGTTTCCTCAGCTTTTTCCCTAAGATCAGCATCATCCTGAACATTGATGCTGATCACCTGGACTTTTTTAAAGATATTGACGATATCCGCCGGTCTTTCCGAAAATTTGCAGAGCTTCTTCCGGAAGACGGCGCACTGATCATCAATGCGGATACTCCGGAATACCAGCAGATCACCAAAGATCTTTCCTGCCGTGTGATCACCTACAGTCTGGAACACAATGCCGATTATACAGCTTCCGATATCACTTATGATGAATTTGGACATGGTTCCTTTACGGTTTCCTTCCAGGGACATCCTCTTGGCACCTGTACCCTTCAGGTTCCCGGAATCCACAATGTATCCAACGCCCTTTCTGCAGTGGCAGCAGCTCAGCTTCTGGATCTCTCCTGGGATGTGATCGCAGAAGGACTAAACAGCTTCACCGGAACTAACCGCCGTTTTCAGTACAAAGGACAGGTAGGCGGAGTGACCATTATCGATGATTATGCACATCATCCTACAGAGATCGAGGCAACACTCCATGCAGCAAAAAACTATCCTCACCAAAAAACATGGTGTGTATTCCAGCCTCATACATACACACGTACCAAAGCTCTCCTTCCGGAGTTTGCGCAGGCTCTTTCTCTGGCAGATCATGTTGTGCTGGCAGATATCTATGCTGCAAGAGAAACGGACACCCTTGGCATTTCCTCTGACGATCTTCGCAAAAAAATAGCAGAACTGGGAACTCCCTGCGAATATTTTTCTACTTTTGATGAGATCGAAAATTTTCTACTTGAAAATTGTACACAGGGTGATCTGTTGATAACTATGGGTGCCGGAGACGTTGTAAATATAGGCGAACAGCTCCTCGGTCAATAATTATCCACATTATCCACATGTTTATGCACATTTCCCCCGTGCCAAACATGTGGATTTTTTTCACCTTAAAAAGCCGACATGATTCCACAATTTTTTCACCTATAATCCACCAAAATATTGCAAAATAAAGGGGTTGCAGAATTTACAGACAATTTTCGGCAAAATTCGTTGTCCACATTATCCACATTATCCACATTTTGCTGTGGAAAGTCAAAGACCAAAATACCCTATTCTCATTTGAAAAATCTTGTGCTATAATGCAGTTGACTCGAAAGATATAGAAAGCGGGAGATCGTTCATGAGTATGATCACACTTCAGAAGCCCTCGCAGTCAGAGGTTACGCTTCTGTCCAATATATTTATAGACGACTACATGCCGGAGGCTAATGGTGAATTTGTAAAAGTTTATATTTATCTTTTACGTACACTGTCCACCACTCCGGTTTCTTTTAGTCTGGAGGAAATGGCAGACCGCCTGCTCTGTACAGAGCGGGATATTTTGCGTGCACTGAAATACTGGGCGCGTCAGGATATCCTTGCCCTTGACTTTGCAGAAGACAAAGTCCTCCGCAGCATTGCACTCCTTCCTCCCAAGTCCAAAGCTCCTGCATCAGAACCAGCAGTATCTTCCGTTCCCAAACAGCCGGCTCCTGCACAGACAGCCCCTCTCACTCCTGACAGAGTCAGAGAACTGAAGCAGAACGAAGAGATCGTCCAGCTTCTTTATATTGCTGAACAGTACCTTGGCAAAACCCTGTCCCCTTCAGAGATTCAAAAGCTTCTTTTCTTTTATGACGGACTGGGATTTTCCACAGATTTGATTGAATATCTTCTGGAATACTGTGTCAGCCGCAGCCATAAAAGTATCCGCTATATGGAAACGGTAGCTCTTGCCTGGGCACAGGAAGGGATTTCCACAGTGGCGGAAGCCAAAAAAGCCAATGCCCGATACAGCAAGGATTATTATTCTATCCTAAAGGCACTGGGTATTACCAACCGAAGCCCGGTGGAAACAGAAGTCACACTTATGGACACCTGGCTTAAGACCTACGGTTTTTCCATGGCTGTTATCCAGGAGGCCTGCACACGAACTGTACTGCAGACCGGTCAGGCAAGCTTCCAGTACGCTGATAAGATCCTGACAGGCTGGAAAAAGAAACAGGTCAAAAACCTGGAGGATATCCAGGCCCTTGATGCTGAATATAAAAAACGCAAACAGGAAAAAAAGCAGGCCAAGACTCCTGCTTCCCCTGCATCCGGCAACAAATTCAATAACTTCCAGCAGCGCGAATACAATTTCGACGAATACGAAAAGCGTCTGCTTAACCAGTAAAAATCTTCAGACAGGAGGGGTACGGTGTCACTGCAGAATTTTCAGTATGATGTGATCATGAGAGAATACAACCGGCGTCAGGCACGTGTACAGCATGATCTGGAGGAAAGGCGTAGAACTGCCTTTGCAAAAATCCCCCGTCTTTCCCAAATAGACCAGGAGGTCGCTTCTCTGAGCGCCCAAAAGGCCCGCTCACTGCTCAGTGGAACAAGCGGTTCTGTGGACGATCTGAAAAAAGAAGTGGCCGATCTTGCAAAGGAACGCCGATCTCTTCTGGCGGCCGGTGGATTTCCTTCCGATTACCTGGAACCTCACTACATATGTCCACACTGCCAGGACACTGGATATATCGGCAGCAAAAAGTGCTCCTGCTTTAAAAAAGCGGAGATTGAACTTTTATATACACAGTCAAATCTGGCAGAAATATTGGAAAAAGAAAATTTTGAGCACTTTTCTTTTGACTGGTATTCTGATACAATAAAGAATGAGGCAACCGGATTAACTGCCCGGGAAACTGCCCGGCGTGCCTATGAAGCCGCCAGAAGTTTTGTTCAGGATTTTGATTCTCGTTGTCAGAACCTGTTCCTTTACGGCAGTACCGGAGTGGGCAAGACCTTTCTTTCTCACTGTATTGCCTATGAGCTTTTGCAGACAGCTCACTGCGTACTGTATTTTTCAGCCTTTGATCTTTTTGATAAAATGGCTCAGAATACTTTTCATAAAAGGTCGGAACATGATCCCGGAGAAGATTTCATCTATGACTGCGATCTTCTGATCATTGATGACCTTGGAACAGAGCTTACCAACAGCTTTGTATCTTCACAGCTTTTTTTGTGCATAAATGAACGTATCGCCCGCAGACGATCTACGATCATTTCCACCAACCTGAAGCTGGAAGACTTTTCTGCAACCTATTCCGAGAGAACATTCTCCCGGATCGCCAGCAATTTCCAGATGATCAAGCTCATCGGGAAAGATATCCGTATACAGAAAATTTTTTTAGGAGGAAAATAAATAATGGCACAGTTAAGCACCAAAGATCTGACAACACTCCCTGTAGGAAGACTGGGACTTATCCCGCTGGAAAGCTGCCAGTCACTTGGAGCAAAAGTCAATGACTGGCTTGCGAAATGGAGATGCGAAAGGGATCCTCAGGAACTGAACTCCTTTGCTTTTGAAGGCTATCAGAGAGATTCCTATATCATCAATGTACAGAATCCCCGTTTCGGCTCTGGTGAAGGCAAATCTGTAATCACAGAATCCGTCCGCGGCGATGATGTTTATCTGATGGTTGATGTGTGCAACTACAGTCTGACTTACCGCATGGGAGGTTTTACCAACCTTATGTCTCCGGACGATCATTTCCAGGATCTGAAGCGAGTGATCGGAGCTATCGGCGGAAAAGCCAGAAGAATTAATGTCATTATGCCTTATCTTTATGAAAGCAGACAAAACAAACGTGTAGGACGTGAATCTCTGGACTGCGCTACTGCTCTTCAGGAGCTGACATCCATGGGCGTGGAAAACATCATTACTTTTGATGCACACGATGCTCGTGTCCAGAATGCAACTCCGCTTCACGGATTTGAAACTGTAAAACCTTCCTATCAGTTTATTAAGGCGCTTCTGAAAAATGAAAAAGGACTTCAGATCGACAACGAACATTTTATGATCATCAGCCCGGATGAAGGAAGTATGAACCGCGCTATCTATCTTGCAAACGTATTGGGCGTGGATATGGGTATGTACTATAAACGTCTGGACTACTCCAAGCGCATCAACGGACGGCATCCTATTGCTGCTTACGAGTTCCTCGGACCGAAACTGGCCGGCAAGGATATGATCCTTATCGATGACATGATCTCTTCCGGAAACACAATCCTTAAAATTGCTTCTCTTCTGAAAGAAAGAGGTGCCGGAAAGATTTATATCTGCTCTACTTTCGGCTTCTTTACAGACGGTCTGGAAAAATTTGATGAAGGATTTAAAAAAGGCTATTTCGACAAGCTCCTTACCACTAACCTCGTATATCAGACACCGGAGCTTCTGGAAAAACCATACTATATTACCTGTGATATGAGTAAATATATTGCCCTTATCATAGACACCCTGAACCATGATATGTCCATCAGCCATCTTCTGAATCCGGTGGACCGTATCAAACGTTGTGTAAACAACTATATGGACCAGAACAAATAACAGGGTTTTATTTCATAATTCCTGTGATCCGAATATAAAAAGACTGATAAACTGCAGATTTCTTATTGAGCCTGCTGTTTATCAGTCTTTTTTACCTGTATGCTTCTTTTTTCTGCGGAAGCATTTTTTATAACACTATTTTATGATAGGATATTCCATTCTTTTCAAGAATCTCCATTTCCCTTTGTCTGCAGCTGCAGATGATCACCTGGCGTTTCTCTTTTGCAAGCCACTTAAGCACTGATGCAAGCCGTTCTTCATCATACATGCCAAATACTTCATCCAGGAACACCGGAAGCTGCTCTGAGCCGCACAAAAGCTCTCCTGCGGCCATCCTGAGAGAGAAGTAGATCTGTTCCACGGTTCCCCGGCTGAGATTCTCAAGGGCTACTGTCCGCTCTCCTGTATTGACAGAAATATGGAGATCTGCATCGATCAATATCTCGGTATACTTTCCTCCTGTGATCTCTCCCAAAATCTGAGAAATCCGTCGTCTGAGCTTCCACCCCACCTGATGATGAATATCCTTTGACAGTCTGTCGATCACTGTCATGGCAAGATTCAAAGCTTCAATCTCCATCTCTTCAGCAAGAGGATTGTAGGCATGCTCCTCTGTTTCCTGATATTCCGTCACAATATTTTCAAGCGCCGTCTCTTTTTCCTTTCGAATCTCTCTCAGACTGTCACGGCTCCACTCCAGCTTCTCCTGTTTGGCCAGAAAACGGTTCTTCTGACGTTCTTTATTCTGAAGCTTTTCTATTATCCGAAGTCTCAGGATATAGCTGCCTGCCGCTGCCAGGATACCTGCCACACCTATGATCATAGCAAAGAATATACTTTTGAAAAATCCTGCCACTGCAAGAGCACCGCCCACACCCAGGATCAAAGACGCCGCCATAATGATATCCATCTTCTTTTTTTGGGATAAAAGAGCAGAAAGACTTTCCTCCACAGCGCTTATGCCTCTCTCCTCTTCTTTTTCATACCGTCCTGCCAGATCCTGTTCCTTCACATCCAGATCATCCAGTTCCTGCTTCAGGTACTCCATACTGGAAAGCAGTTTTTCCTTTTCCAGTTCTGTTTCCTTTTTCTTTTTGTCAGCCTGAACCTGATAACCCTTTCTGGACATTTTAAGCATCTGCATGGTACGTCCCAGATCCACAGAACTGTCTCCGGCGCCCTGGTAGCTGGCCATATAATTTTGTACCTCCCGGACAAGCTCTACACCTGTGGTGCTTTTCAGCTGGGCAACGGAAACTGTATTTTCATAGACAGTTTCACTTATGCCTCCAAGGACTGCCTCCAGATCACCTGCCTCCACATCCATCAGTTCTCCGTCATCTTCACAGAAAAGCTCTGTCATCTGGTTTTCTTTATAAAAATTTCTGGTAAGCCGAAAATTCTTTCCTCCGTTTTCAAACCACAGGATTCCACCATAATCTCCGGGATTTTCCCAGGGAAGATACAGAGAATAGGCGTCTTTTTTTGCTGCTCTCCCCCTTTGTCTCTGGATTCCGTAAAGCATACTTTTTACAAAAGTATGGGTAGTCGTCTTACCGCTTTCATTTTCTCCACAGAGCACATTGATCCCCGGAGAAAACTCCATAGTCCGGTTATGAAGTCTGCCGAAATTTCTGACACTAATACGTTTTATAATCATGATCTTTTCCCATTATCGATTTAATATACTGGTTTCAAGCAAGGCCTGCAGTCCATGATACAATGCCTTTTCTTCTACCACAGTAAGGTCTCTGCCCATAAAGGAGCCAACATAATCTCCAATAAGGGTGCCTGTATACTTCCGGTAAAGTTCCTCCAGGTCATATGCAGGCTTTGATTCATCCAGGATCTCTACAATATTTCCCAGCTTTTTCAGACGTTCTGTAAGCAGGATCAGTTCCGGAGATCTCCATCCCCTTAAAATGATCCGGTATATATTCTTTCCGCCTCGTTTAAAAATCTCATTTTTCACCATTTCTTCAAGAGAAAACTGGGTGGTAGTCTCCTGCATAGTCAGGAGAAGATTCTGATAACTTCTGGATGCAAACGGCATGAATTTCAGCCTTATCCGTCCTTCGTCATAACTTCCGAAGATATATCCATGTTCCCCTGTATCGTTACGGTCGATTGGCTCCAAAGCCCCCGGATACAGAGCTTTTCCCCGGATCACCGCCTGCGGCTTATGAATATGCCCCAATGCAAGATAAGAAAAACCAGCTGCCACAAGGCGTTTCATATCCATAGGAACATGATTTCCGTCTCCTCCATGGGCAAGAAGTACATGAAATCCCGGCTTATCTTCCGGTTTCCAGGCATCATAAAGAGGTTCCCGTATCTCCTGGTGCTGATAGCTCATACCATAAACAAAAGTATCAAGTTCCGGGATTTCCACACAGGAACGCATCTCCTGTTCAAAAAATGTAACATTTGCCTCCCATGGGAATCCTTTATAAAAAGAATCCTGCTTTATGTGATCATGATTTCCTGCCATAAGAAAAACTCTTGTCTCAGGAATGGTAGAAAAAAGATAGTTAACCTCCTTCAGTTCTTTTAAAAGAGGCTGCCGGTGAAAAAGATCTCCCGCTATAAACAAGAAATCCACCGGATCTTTGCGTACAGACGCAATGACCCGGCGGAAAGTCTCCCAGATCTCTTCCTCCCGCTCATGGCTCCAGGGACAGCCCCTGTCAGGAACTGCTCCCAGATGTACATCTGCAAGATGAATAAATCTTATCATTCATTACTCCTTATAAATCACAGTTATTTACTGTTCTCGGGAACGGGATTACGTCACGGATATTGCCCATTCCTGTCAGATACATTACGCAGCGCTCAAATCCAAGACCAAATCCGGAATGACGTGTGGAACCGTATTTACGAAGATCCATGTAAAATCCATAGTCTTCTTCCTTCAGTCCCATCTCTTCCATACGTACTTTCAGCTTGTCATAGTCATCCTCTCTCTGGCTTCCTCCGATGATCTCACCGATTCCCGGTACCAGACAGTCCATAGCAGCAACTGTTTTGCCATCCTCGTTCTGCTTCATGTAGAATGCTTTGATCTCCTTTGGATAATCAGTAACAAATACTGGTTTCTTAAAGATCTGCTCAGTCAGGTATCTTTCATGCTCTGTCTGAAGATCACAGCCCCAGAATACCTTATAATCAAATTTGTCATTATTCTTTTCCAGAAGCTCAATAGCCTCTGTATAAGTTACATGACCGAATTCAGAGTCAATCACATGGTTCAGACGGTCCAGAAGTCCTTTATCCACAAAAGAATTAAAGAAATTCATTTCCTGAGGAGCGTTTTCAAGGACATAGCGGATCACATATTTCAGCATATCTTCAGCAAGATCCATATTATCATTAAGATCTGCAAACGCACACTCCGGCTCAATCATCCAGAACTCTGCCGCATGACGGGTGGTATTGGAATTCTCTGCGCGGAAAGTCGGTCCAAAAGTATAGATATTGCGGAAGGCCTGAGCATAGGTCTCTCCGTTCAGCTGACCGCTTACAGTCAGGTTTGTCTCTTTTCCAAAGAAATCCTGAGCGTAATCTACATTTCCCTTGTCATCCAGAGGCGGATTCTGAGGATCCAGTGTTGTTACGCGGAACATCTCTCCTGCACCTTCACAGTCGCTTCCTGTGATCAGTGGAGTATGCACATAAACAAATCCTCTCTCCTGGAAAAATTTATGAATGGCATATGCACACAGGGAACGCACACGAAATACAGCCTGGAAAGTATTTGTCCTTGGTCTTAAATGTGTCATAGTCCTTAAATATTCCATGGTATGACGTTTTTTCTGAAGAGGATAATCCGGAGCAGATGCACCCTCTACCATTATCTCAGATGCCTGGATCTCAAAAGGCTGCTTTGCCTCCGGTGTGGCAACCAGAGTTCCTTTTACAATAATGGCAGCACCTACGTTCAGCTTGCTGATCTCTGCAAAATTCTCCATAGTGTCATGATACACTACCTGCAGAGTATCAAAGCAGGAGCCGTCATGAAGAACGATAAATCCAAATGCTTTGGAGCCGCGGACACTGCGGACCCATCCGCCTACTGTGACTTCTTTGTCCAGAAAAGTCTGACGGTCTGTGTAAATGTCTTTTACTGTTGTAAATTTCATAATCTATTTCCTCTCTCTGTTTCATAAAAATCATAAAAAGCGAAGCAGACGCCCAGGCGTCCGTTTCGCTTTCTAGTATATCCCATTCATTGTGTTCCTGCAAGGTGTAAATACAGGAGTTTTCCGGAAATCAGAGTTTTTCTATAAAACGCATAAAAGCAGCTCTGCCTTCCTCTGTACATTTATAAACGCCGGCATCTTCCAGTACATGAACGAATACATTACCAACTTCCTTCTGAAGGATCTCATGGATATTCTCCTTATTGATATCCTCATATTTCGGAAGGAATTCCTGTACCCACTCTGCATGCTTTTCTATTTTCTCGTTAGAAGCAATATCCTTTCCTTCCAGAATATATTCCTCCAGAAGCTCCAGTTCTTCTTTCAGACGTGCCGGAAGCACAGCAAGTCCCATAACTTCAATGAGACCGATGTTTTCTTTTTTGATATGATGGTACTCTGCATGAGGATGGTAAACGCCAAGAGGATGCTCCTCTGTGGTGATATTGTTTCTCAGAGTCAGATCCAGCTCAAACATCTCTCCCACCTTACGGGCGATCGGAGTGATGGTATTGTGGGGCTCGCCCTCTGTCTCTGCAAAGATGAATGCTGCCTCATCTGTATATCCTCTCCATACTTCCAGTACATGGGAAGCCAGATCGATCAGACGCTTTTCGTCTTTATGGCGGATACGAAGAACAGAGAGAGGCCATTTGACAATGCCAGCCTCCACATCTTCATATCCGGGAATAGTCACATACTTCTCAACAGGAGCTTTTGCCATGGCAAAGGTATAATGTCCGCCCTGGAAATGATCATGACTTAAAATAGAGCCTCCTACGATAGGGAGATCCGCATTTGACCCCAGGAAGTAATGAGGGAACAGTTTCACAAAATCAAAAAGCTTGATAAATGCGTTTCTCTCAATCTTCATCGGAGTATGCTGTCCGTTAAATACAATGCAGTGCTCGTTGTAATATACGTAAGGAGAATACTGAAATCCCCATGGACTGTCGTTTACAGTGATAGGAATGATCCTGTGGTTTTCTCTTGCCGGATGGTTCACACGTCCTGCATAACCTTCGTTTTCCACACAGAGCAGACATTTGGGATAGCTGCTTGTCTTTGCGTTCTTGGCGGCTGCAATGGCTTTCGGGTCCTTTTCCGGTTTAGAAAGATTAATGGTGATATCAATATCCCCATAAGGACTTTCCACAGACCATTTCTGATCTTTTTTAACACGGTAACGCCGAATATAATCACTGTCCTGGCTTAATTTGTAGAAATAATCTGTTGCCTCTTCCGGACTCTTCTCATATCTGTCCCAGAATTCCTTCTGAACCTGAGCAGGTCTTGGCATCAGGCAATTCATAAGACGGGTATCAAACAGATCCCTGTAAACCACACTGTCCTCAATAAGCTCTCTTTTTACTGCTTCATCCAGAAGTTCTTTCAGAGTCTCCTCCAGATCTACATCTGTAAAATTCTCTTCCGGCTCCTGATATTCTTCCTCATGAAATACATCCAGAAGAAGATTGATCGTGTAATTTTTTTCACACTCCGGTGTCAGCCCTGTTTCGATTCCATACTGTACCAGTTTTCTGATGCTTCTACTTAACATGTGTCTGTCCCCCTGTTTTTTATGCGATCACATGAGCTCCATCACCGATATCTACTACATAGAACTCAGCTTCATGACCAACCTTTTCTTTATACTGTTTTCCAATGGTGTCAATAAAGGTATCCACTGCATCATTTTTTACAATGCTCACTGTACAGCCGCCAAATCCGCCTCCGGTGATACGGGATCCGATCACGCCTGGGATCTTCCATGCAAGATCCACCAGAATATCAATCTCTTCACAGGAAACTTCATAATCGTCGCGGAGAGAAACATGGGAAGCATTCATAAGACGGCCGAATTCTTCTACATTATCTTCTTTCAGTGCTTTCACTGCCTTGACAGTACGCTGATTTTCATAAACAGCATGTTTTGCACGTTTACGGCAGATATCACTTGTAATGGCATCTTTATGCGCCTCGAATTCTTCCTCTGAAAGGTCTCCAAGAGTTTTGATGTCAATTACCTTTTTCAGTTCCTCGAGAGCTGTTTCACACTCATTTCTTCTGTCGTTATACGCAGATCCTACCAGGCTGTGTTTTACTTTACTGTTGGTGATCACGATCCTTGCATCTTTCAGTACCACCGGAGCATATTCATAATTTAATGTACTGGTATCCAGGAAGATGGCACAGTCTTTTTTACCCATTGCACTGGCAAACTGATCCATGATGCCGCAGTTCATTCCATTAAAATTATTTTCAGAATACTGTCCGATCAGTGCAAGATCCTGCATGGAAAACTGTTCTACCCCAAACATATCCTTTAACATCAGTCCAGTCAGAACTTCAAGCGATGCAGAAGAGGAAAGACCTGAACCATTGGGAATATTTCCGTAAATAAGGAAATCCACACCAGTATCAAACTTAACCCCTCTTTTTTCAAATGCCCACATCACTCCCTTTGGGTAGTTTGTCCATCCTGCTTCATCTGACGGAACAAGGTCGTCCAAAGAAGTTTCAATCACACCCAGTTTGGTGAAGTTCGCAGAATAAAAACGAAGCTTTCTGTCCTCTCTTTTTCTCGCAAGTCCGTATGTTCCAAGAGTCAGTGCACATGGAAATACATGACCTCCATTATAATCCGTATGCTCTCCGATCAGATTTACACGTCCCGGTGCAAAATACTCGCGGATTTCTCCACCTTCACCGTAAACCTCTTTGAATTTCTCCATCAGCTCTCTCTGCATATTCCTGCCTCCCATTTCCGAAGAATCTTTTCTTCATTTTTCTTTATTTTCAGGAGTACTGTGTTTAATATTTCACAGCCTCCAGATATGTAATAAAAACATTTCCGGCCTTTTGAAACAATGCTGTACTGTCATTCAGCCCATAGGGCTTCACTTCTCCTGTTGCCGGATCTAAAAGCCAGGTATTATATTCATCGTATCCTACGATCACCCTGCTGGAATTTTCACCAGTCTTAACAATCACCGCTCTCTGGGCACTGATCTCATAAAGAATATTTTCCAGACTGCATCCGGTAAGATCTATAATCGTTCCCTGATCTCCCATACCTTCCTGAAGAACTTTTTTATCCCAGGAGCCTGACTTTATAATATCAGGGATGTCTTCTGTATTCAAGGTAATCTGGGTTTTGACGTTTCCTCTTTCCCACACATACTGCTGTGCACGGTTCAGCACTACACCGGTAAGAGCATCCGCTCTCTTCACAGCCGCTGCCGGGTTGGTCCATGTACTGTCCAGTCCTCCTTTTCCATATACATAATACAATTCTTCTTCCGGAGTCTCCACCTGAAGTTTGACTACATGTTCCTTCACACTGCGCATTTTTGCATGAAGGATCAGCGGTTTATCTGATTCCGGACTGTCTTCAAAAGTCAGACGGGTCATTGTTCCCTGTCTGTCTGAACTGGTCTGTTCCACAGACACCAGTTTAGCAGTGGTATTTCCATTATTCATGATATTATCTTTTTTTTGGACAGAATAGCCTTTTTCTGTCTTTGCCGCCAGCTGGAACTCCATCAGCGTCCGCCCAACTGTCACGTCAATAATATAAAATCCATCCTGATGGTATTCTTTTTTCAGATTCCCCTTAAAGTCTTCAATCCTAAAAGAAGTCAGCCCTTCTCTGGAATGGCCGTTTTCATCTGTGATGATATCTCCATTCTGCAGAATACCGTAGATCAGATCCTCGTTCATAAATCCCAGAGTCCGAAGCTCCTGAGATTCTGCCGGAGCTATCATCCTGGTTTTCTGGGAATCAAAATCCATCAGTTCTATCTGTCCTGCGTTTTCTCCCTGAGACACAATCCATGCTGCATGAGCATTGGTATCGGAAACCACAAAATTGTCACTGTTGATTCCCTCTGCCAGTATCTCATAACTGCTCGCATTAATGTTTATCTGATAAAGATCCTTTGCCAGCACAAGAAAAAGCTGATTTTCCTTGTTTACATAGGAGAGGATACCCAAATCGTCATTAAGGAACTCATAGGACTCTGTACTCGGTATAAATACTTTTTCCTCAACCATATTCTGGTCATTGCTGTAGTGATAAACTCCCACTCCACTGTATCCCTCATGATTTCCACGGCTCATATAACCATAGACCATAAAGTTTACATCACCATCTTTTTCCACACTGAGAAGTTTTATCCCATGCTCTGTGGAGGCATCCCGGAAATCGCTGTTTTCCTGCTTCCGAAAACTAAATACATCAACAAATTTACCACTTTCCGGTACATATGTCCACAGCTCTCCCTCACGTACAAAGGCCACTACTTCAGCCTCTTCGTTGGTCATATAGGAAACCTCTTTATCACCTACACCCAGAAGAAGACCTCTGTCACTGATCACAGAAAGCTGAGGATCAAAAACCTGTGATGCCGAACGCTGAAAATCAAGAAGCATGATTCTGGATTCTGTATACCGCATTCGAAAAAAATCTGTCACATTATAATATTCTGCTTTTCCCTCATCATTGTTGGCTGTGATCTCATATTCCAGTTGAATACTTGCTGTAGTTTCATTAATATCTTTGATAACAGGGCTTCCTTCCCGTGACATCTGAGGAAGAAGATTTCCCCAGCTTATGTCTGATAAAGAGGAGGAAATACTGACATCATTAAAATTTCTTACTCCGGTCTCAGCAACTTCCAGATAAACGGACAGTTCGTCAGCCATAGTCTTGTCCATACATTTCCGGGCAAACTCTTTTGCAAAAGCTACATACTCTGAAACTTTTGTAGCTGAACGGGAAACCACTCTTGTATAGTAGTAGGCTTCTCCGGTATCCGTATCCAGTGTAATCTGCATAGAATATTCCTGATTCATCAAAAGGCCGGAACTGATCTCTATAGATGTTCTTAAATAGCCTTCCGCTTCTTCCAGGGCATTGATCTTTCTGTTCTCGATCACCTTTCTTCCATCTGAACTTCGTACTTCATATGCAAGGCTTTTTACTTCTGACTCATGAGGATCGATCACCAGTTGAAGCTGTCTGGTAGTATCAAGAGGAGTCACACACTCCCGGACAAAATCTGCCTGCATAGGTTCCCGATATCCATGCATAAGATTAGATAAAGTTCCGCCAAAGTCCACCATAACCTCCGGCAGAACCGGATTGTTCATATCTGAACGGTCGTCTGTTGACCGGCTGTTCATCAATATCGCAGTCCCGGCTACTCCAAGTATAAATACCAGGAACAGCACTCCGAACCTGCGCAAAAATCTTTTCATTTTATATTATACATCTCCCTTCTCAGGATACAAAAGCTTCTCCAGAGTCAGATCTCCATGAATCGCCTCTGTCATATTCCGGAGATTCTCCATCCCCTGTTTTTTTCCTCCTTTTACCGCACGAATCAGAAGATTCTTAGGCGTATGCTCCATGTCGATAAATTCGAGGATCTGCGTAGTGTATCCTTTGGATTCCAGAAGATTCGCCCGTATGCCATCTGTGATAAGAGCGGACAGACGTTCCTTCAATATTCCATATTTCAAAACAGGAGCTAAAAGATCACTGCTGATCTTTGCATTCAGTTCATGCTGACAGCAGGGCACAGAAAAAATAACCTCTGCATCCCACTCCACAGCTTTTGCCAGAGCATAGTCGGTTGCCTTATCGCAGGCATGAAGAGTCACCACCATGTCCACCTTCTGAAGTCCCTGATAGCCTGCAATGTCTCCCTGAAGAAAATGCAGCTTATCATAGCCGTAGCTTTCTGCCAGACGGCTGCAGTTCTCGATCACGTCCGCCTTCAGGTCAAGGCCAATGATATTTACATCATATCCTCGCAGTTCTCTGAGGAAATAATACATGGCAAAGGTCAGATAGGATTTTCCGCAGCCAAAATCCACAATGGTAATCTCTCTGTCTCTGGAAAGCTTTGGAAGAACATTTTCAATAAATTCCAGAAAACGATTAATCTGTTTATATTTGTCATAAGATGATACATGTACTTTGCCTTCCGGACTCATAACCCCTAAATCTACCAGAAACGGTACCGGAATACCCTCTGGAAGAATATACTGTTTTACCCGGTTATGTGAAAGGATCTTTACATTTTCCTTCACTTCATGAGGTTTTACTTTGATCGTCTGCTTTCCTTTTTTACTGACCAGAACACTTCCATCTGAACATCGTCCCTGGATCTGAAGCTGAGAATAATCTCCTGAAAGACATTTCTCCATATAAGAGAGGAGTTCTTCTCTGGTGTAGTTACTGTGCAGGACTTTCTGTCCCACAGTGGAAGATGCCTGATAAAGGATCCGTCCCTTCAGTTCCACAGGGCGGATCCGCACTCTTGTAGGAATATCTTTTTTTCTGCTTCCACTCAGTACTGCAAGGATCAGGTTTTCACTGATCTGCTCTTCCAAAAATTCCTGTATTGTTTTCATACTTTTAACCTCTAACTGTTCAGCTGCTGTCTCATACACTTCCTAAAAAATATGCTTTTAGATTTCAGTAACCCCGGCATCGTTGTTTCCTGCAGCGCCTTTCGGAAATATCCTGCCAGAAAAGCACCTGAAGCAGTTCATCTGACATTTCTTTTATTCTGTTTTTTTCCCGCAGCAAATTTTTTACCCGTTCATACTCTTTTCTCATCATCCACGGATCCGGATATTCATCATAAATCCTGCTGCCCTGATAATCCATAAGATCAGCTTCCTCATGAATATAATCCTGAAGCTTACGGACTGTCTGCGGATACCTGGCTCTCATCAGTTCCGCTTCTCTTTCCTGCTGCAGTTCTCTGGCATACACCTCAGGATCTGCATATACAGCATAAAACGGAAAAAATTCATCATAATACATAAGCTGCTTTCTCCCCTTCTGGCCTCTGCTTTTAGGCTATGCAGATATTGCCGGAAAGTTACAGATCCAACTGAAAATTCTCTCTGCTCTATCTGTCTTTTTTCTGTTGTTTAACCCTGGATATTTCTTAAAATTCTTCTGGTAAGCTTAACACTATGCTGGATTGCCAGTTTTTCAAATGCAGGATAATCTACATGAGCACTTCCATCTGCCTTATCAGAAATAGCACGGATCACAAGAAACGGAATGTGGTTCAGCACTGCTGCCTGGGCAATGGCTGCTCCTTCCATTTCTACTGCATATGCTCCAAACTCACTGACTATAAAATCCTTTATCTCCTGATCTGCCACAAACTGATCGCCGGAAGCAATCCGTCCTTCAAACACCTGAATGTCCGGATTAACTTCCTTGCATGCTTCCACAGCAAGACGACGCAGAGCTTCATCACTCTGGAAAGAAAACTGTTCCATCTGCGGAACCTGTCCCTTTTTATATCCAAAAGCCACTGCGTCCATATCATGATGGACGAGATCCGTAGAAACCACGATGTCTCCAATGTTAATATCATTATTCAGGCTTCCTGCAATACCTGTATTGATCACAACCTCTGTCTGAAAATCATCTGCAAGAATCTGGGTGCACACAGCTGCATTCACCTTACCAATACCGGATTGTACCACCACCACTTTTTTTCCTTCCAGAGTTCCTGCATAAAACTCCATAGATGCCTTACGTGTGATCTCTATATCCTGCATCAGTTCCTTTAATCCTGCAACTTCATCTGCCATTGCTCCGATAATTCCAATACATCTCATTATAATAATCTCCTTTACAGATAAAATATTCTGCTATTTTCTTATTTTTTAAAGCGGATTGTTCCATTTACAGCAACGATCGTGCCATGTGAACAGCAGCCCGTTTCACTTATGTATTATAACAAAAGTTCCGTTTATATGGAAACTTTTTTTCAATTCTGTTATAATGTCTTACGATGTTACTTTTCACAATCATCTCAGGAGTTATATATTCAGATCGATCAAAGGAGGAACAGTAGATGATTTTCAAAACAAAAGGAGTCTGCTCCAGCGCAATTGAATTTGAGCTTGATGACGAAAAAAAGATCCATAATGTTAAATTTCAGGGTGGGTGCTCAGGAAACACACAGGGTGTTGCCAAGCTTGTAGAAGGAATGGATGCAGAAGAAGTAATCCGTCGCCTGGACGGAATCCGCTGCGGTCATCGTCCCACTTCATGTCCGGATCAGTTATCACGCGCAGTAAAAGAAGCACTGCAGTAATATAAAGAAGCTGTGAACTGACATATCTGCCAGCTCACAGCTTTTATTCACTCCATCAAATTCATTTCTCTTTTATCTGTCGCTTCTATCCCATTTATCACAAAGGGATTGTATCTCTCTGGAAAAACGCTCCAAATCTTTATTAGCTCCGCCCTCATTTTTCCGGATCACCGACATAAGTCTCTGTCCCATTGCCACCAGTTTCTGGAAAGCCCGGGCAGCCTTCGTACTCTTCGGTGACAGATGTGTCTTTTCAAGTTTTACACCGGCTGTTTCAAAAATACATACATTATCTTTCAGATCATATACCGTTCCGCTGAAAGGTGCAACTGCATCCAATCCCTTTTCTTCACAAAGTCTCTCTGCAAAAAGATCTGTTACCGTGTCTTCACCATGAGTCACAAAAACTCTTTGTGGTTTTTTCTCAAAAGCACCTATCCAGTCAAGAAGCCCATTTACATCTGCATGTCCACTGATCCCCGGCATCTGACAGATTTCCGCAGCCACATATACGTCTTCACCAAAAAGCTTTACCTCTTTTGCTCCCTCAAGAAGTGATCTTCCAAGAGTTCCTACTGCCTGATACCCTACAAAAAGGATCGTATTATTTTTGTTCCAAAGATTATGCTTCAAATGATGTTTAATACGTCCGGCATCGCACATTCCACTGGCGGAAATGATCACTTTACATTCTTCATCAAAATTGATCGCCCTGGAATCTTCACTTGTAACAGAAGTTTTCAATCCAGGAAAACTTATAGGATTAATTCCCTTCCGAATCAGGGAGATAGCCTCCTCATCAAAGCAGTCATACCGATGCTCCCCAAAGATAGTGGTAGCTTCATTTGCCAGAGGACTGTCTACATATACTTTAAAATTCCCATGTCCGGTAACCCTTCCCTCTTCCTTGATCTGCCTGATAAAATAAAGCATCTCCTGTGTACGGCCTACTGCAAAGGAAGGAATCACTAAATTTCCGCCCCGGTCAAAAGTTCGTTGGATCACATCACTTAAAATCCCTACATAATCTGGTCTGTCTCCATGGCTTCTATCTCCATAAGTAGACTCCATCACCACATAATCTGCCTCATGCAGATAAGTCGGATCCTTGATCAAAGGCTGCGACGTATTTCCAATATCTCCCGAAAAAACAATTTTTCTTTCTTCTCCATCTTCCATAATAGTAATTTCAATGCTGGCAGATCCCAGAAGATGACCTGCATCTACAAAACGTATTGAAATTCCTTCCGCCGGAGCTATAACTTTTTCGTAAGGGCAGGGAACAAAATTTCGAATTACTCCCAGTGCATCTTCCATTGTATAAGCAGGTATAAATTCCGGTTTTCCCTGACGGCGGCCCTTACGATTTCTCCACTCCGCCTCGAACATCTGGATATGGGCACTGTCACGGAGCATGATATCGCACAAATGGCAGGTAGCTTCAGTAGCATAAACGGGTCCCTGAAATCCCTTGGCATAAATTGCGGGAAGATTTCCAGAATGATCCATATGCGCATGCGTCAGAAGCACAAAATCCAAATCTCCCGGATTTGCAGGGATTTCCTTGTTTTCATAGTAATTAGGCCCCTGCTCCATACCACAATCTACCAGAAACTTCCGACCGGCAGCCTCCAGATAATAACAGCTTCCAGTGACCTCATGTGTCGCACCAATAAATGTAATCTTCATATGAAAGCCCCCTTTTTGTCAGACATTCTTTCTGTTATAATACATTTTGTAATTATTATACACGATTTATCTCATTTTTAACAGTCATTTTTCAAAAAAGAAGGCAGTACGAGGCAGGGCTTTAAGCGCCCTGCCTCGTATCTGAAATTTTGTCGTATCATTTTTGTTTACTGGTTTCAAGCCTAATTATATGTACGGATATTCTTTTTATCTCTAAACCTATGCGAGTTTTGCTGCAAACATTTTCCGCTGTCAGGATGGTAACGGTGTTTACAATTATTTTTTATGATTTCATCCCACAGTCCGCGTCCATGTTTCGCTATTCAATTGTAAAAAAGTATTCCCAATCTTCATCACCCGTCTTCTTCCCGCGCATAGCGTCCCTGAAATACGCAGGAATGAAAACAAGATTAGTTAATCAGAATACCTTGAGTCAAGGTTGACGTTGACTCCTTAGCACCGTCCTTGGCAGCATGATAGCCGCGAACACGATAATATGTGCCACTTGGAACAGCAACATTCAGTACTCTGCTGAGGCTGGTAACATTGTTGTCTGTGAACTTCCAAGATTTATAGGTTCCATAACTGCCATTTACCTTGCGCTCTAAGTATAAGTACAGATATACTTCATCACAGACATGGTGACATTGGGTCAATCCATAAATAGCCATCTCATTGCTGGACATTCTCTGAACTTTTACTGTTCCAAAATTCAAATGATTCCCACGCAGAATGCTATAACTGGTATCTTCCGAATAATCCTCTGTAGTTTCTTCTGATGTTATTGCATCTAAAATACTTGATGCATGGACTATTGTACTGGATGACTGAAGCATTATACAGCTAATTCCTACTGCCAAACCTAACATCAGCTTTTGTCCGAATTTCCTAACTTTTACCACTTCCTTTCCCCTTGCAAACATCCCTTACATAATTAATACGATAATTTTTGACAGAAATCACTCTTAAAATACCATGTCTTCAAAAATTTTTTTTAATTCCTCTTCTTCTACTTTTCCCGAAAAACAATAAAGCACATTATCTTTTTCCCAAAATGCAGTATAACTTGGTACGAGATCTTGCTCTTCCTGAATTTTTTCAACAGATATATGAGTTCCTTCTTGCCCAATAATAACCGTATCTATTTTTCGCCCTTGAGCACTCATTATTTTACTTGCAGTATCTTCTGATTGTTTATCAAGAATCAGCACAATTATATTATCTTTGTACACATACTCCATTTTAGCAATATCTGCTGTATCATCCACTTCAAATCCCGTAAATTCCATTCCATATGGACGATAATAAAACTCTGGCATATCAATATCAAGCTTATCTTCTATCTCCTCAATAGCTTCATATTCAGCTATATTGATATCTTCATTTTTTTCATTATTTCCCATCACTGTTCTTGTATCGTTTCCACTCCATACACGTATATTATTTATCAAGTACGTTCTATTCGCCTCGCTTGTCATACTGGCAGCAAATATACACGCGCAACACAGGATTGCCACTCCGGCAACTTTTCCAAGACGGATTTTTCTATGCAGGGGAACAACTTTTTTCCCTATGTCGGGTTCTACGTCATCTTCCTGATATATACCATCTGCTTTCAAGCGATTTATCAGTATCTGATAGGAACGGGCTTCTTCTTCATCCGTAGATTCATATATCTCTGAATCTCCATCTGCAAAAAGTTCCCGTTCCATCTCTTCAGCCATTCTAATGTACTGTTCATCCAAAAATAACCTGTGTCCTTCTTTTTTGTCAGATGCCTGATTATTTTTCTGTTTTTTATTTCTTTTGAATTCTTTTCTCATTGTTTTCTCCCAATGATCGATTCTCTGACATTTATGTTTTCTTTTTTGATTTTCATATTTTTTCAACCATTATCTTTTCTTGACAATTCTGCCTTGTTGGTTCATATTTATTGGTAACAAAAAGATTTTTCAGGAGGAATTCCCTATGAAACATATTGTGCTTACCGGCGGCGGTACTGCCGGACATGTCACTCCAAACATTGCAATGATACCTGTTCTCCGGGAAGCCGGATACAAAATTTCCTATATCGGCTCTTATGACGGAATTGAAAAAAAACTCATCGAAGAACTGGATATCCCTTATTACGGAATCTCGTCCGGCAAATTAAGACGGTATTTTGATGTAAAAAACTTCACAGATCCCTTCCGTGTGTTAAAAGGCTTTCATGAAGCAAAAAAACTGATGAAACAGTTAAAACCGGATATTGTTTTTTCCAAAGGCGGATTTGTTACTGTTCCCGTAGTTATTGCAGCAAAAAAATGTAAAGTTCCTGCAATTATCCATGAGTCTGATATGACTCCCGGACTGGCCAATAAATTATGTATTCCCTCTGCAGTAAAAGTATGCTGTAATTTCCCTGAGACAGTCAAAAACCTTCCCCAGGAAAAGGCCGTTCTTACCGGTACTCCTATCCGAAAAGAACTTCTCAGCGGAGATAAAGAAGCCGGACGTCGTTTCTGCGGTTTTACCTCTGATAAACCGGTTCTTATGGTAATTGGCGGAAGCCTTGGAGCAGCTTCTGTCAATAACCATATCCGCAGTATCCTTCCGGAACTTCTTAAAGAATTCCAGGTGGTGCATCTTTGCGGAAAAGACAAAACCGATGAGTCTCTCACCGGCACAGAAGGCTATGTTCAATATGAATATATAAAAAATGAACTGGCTGATCTGTTTGCACTTTCTGACATTGTTATTTCCAGAGCCGGTGCAAATGCAATCTGTGAAATCAGCGCTCTTCATAAACCAAATCTTCTGATTCCACTTTCTGCCAATGCCAGCAGAGGCGACCAGATTCTCAATGCCCGTTCTTTTGAACGGCAGGGATTCAGCATGGTACTGGAAGAGGAAGAAATCACTGACCAAAAGCTTCTGGATTCTATCCGGAGCCTATATTCCAATCGTCATTCTTATGAAGAAACAATGGCCTCAGGAAAGCAGATGGATTCCATCCATCACATTCTTTCACTGATCCAGGAGTACACAAAATAGTCCTGTCAGGAACATAACATTTTACATTTTCCGAAGTTTTTCTAATTCTTTCTTCATCCATTTTCTTGTCCGGAGGATTCTGTTATTCACATTATTTCTTGTGATACCATATTCCTCCGCGACAGAATCTGGAGAAAGACCAAAATACACAGTCTTGATCAATATTTCATAATTCATAGGATTCCTGTGGCGAAGCTTAGCCAGGACACGCTTCTTATATTCAGTCTCTTCTTTACGAATCATAATGTTTTCCACATTTATTATTTCTTCCGAAATATCATCCATAGAGCTTTCATCTTCAGAGACACAATACTCATGCCGTTTCCATGATTTTTTGATATAATCTTTCGCCTTATTCACAGTTGCCATAAATATTAACGATTTAATCATCCTGTCATTTGTCAGCTCCAATGTATCTCTGATCTCATAAAGATGGTAGAAAACCTCCTGACTGATATCCTCCGCCAACATTTCATCCTTTACAATCTTTCTGGCAGAATTTACAGAAAATCTATGGTATTTCTGATAGATCTCATTAAAATTCCCGTTTCTCATCTTCTGTATAATTTCCGATCCTTATTTTATCTTTGCCAGAATCTCATCTTTTACCTCATCAGTGAGTTTGCCCGGAGTCCAGGTCAGTCCTACCTTATCTCCCTTGTATCTGGGAATCAAATGCATATGGAAATGAAAAACCGTCTGTCCAGCAATCTCTCCATTATTCTGAACAATATTAAATCCTTCACATCCCAGCGCATCAGTCAGCTTAGAAGCCATATGTTTTGCAAGTATCATTGCCTTTCCTGCTGTTTCATCAGCAAGTTCATAAATATTAGCCGCATGAGTTTTTGGCAGGATTAAGGCATGTCCCTTACTTGCTGGTCCAAGATCCAAGATCACACGAAAATCCTCATCTTCATATAATGTAGCTGAAGGTATCTCCCCATTGGCAATTTTACAAAAAATACAGTCCTCCATACTGTTCTCCTCCTTTATTTTATATAATATTTTCTTTTCCTATTGTCTCGTATTTTGTCGATTTTTTCAATACGAATTTTCTTGATTCTCTTAAATATGAATGCTACACTGCACACGAGGTGACAGACTATGCAGGAAAAATCAAATTTAGAACAACAGAAAAAAGACTTACAAATGACTCTCTCAAAACTTACCCATGAAATCCGTAATCCCATTGCACTGATCCAAAGTGAATTACAAATGATAGCATCTGCGCATCCGGAAATAACTGATTTTGACGGTTGGTACCATGTCATGGAAAATCTGGAATATATCCGTAATCTTCTTAATGAATTATCTCAGTATAATAACGCAGAGCATCTTACACTCATACAAACAGATATGTCTGCTTTTCTGAACAGTGTTACTCATTCCTTCAAGCCTGCTCTGGATTATCTGGGAATTTCCTTGATCACAGACATTCCGGAAAATCTTCCTCTTCTTTTTCTGGATCAGGTTAAAATGCGTCAGGCATTCCTCAATCTGCTGAGAAACGCACAGGAATCCATTCATCACTCACATGGAATCATTGCTGTCTCCGCGTTTTCTTCTGACAATAATATTTCTATACAAATCAGTGACAATGGGTGTGGGATGACAAAATGTCAGTTAAAAAATATTTTTACTCCTTTTACAACCTACAAGCCAGAAGGTACTGGTCTGGGACTGTCTGTCACCCGACAGATCATACAAGCTCATAAAGGCAGTCTGCAGGTTCACAGTATTCCTGAAAAAGGAAGTACCTTTCAGATTCTTCTGCGAGGCTGACCTGCAATAGCCGCCAGTATAAATCCTGATATCAGCCCTCCCAGATGTGCAGCATTATCAACGCCTGTACTGGCAAATCCAAAATAGAGAGAAAACACAGCCATTATGAGGATCTGTTTTATGGACAGATCCTCCAGATGCCCCTTATTTCGTAGCACTACAAAAATCATGGCTCCCATTACCCCAAATACCGCACCAGAGGCTCCTGCTGATACGGCATAACTATTTTTGCTCAAATCTGCAATCAATGAGATTATATTTCCCAAAAGACCTCCTGCCAGATAGATAAATAGGAAACGCCATTTGCCTATTACTCTCTCCAGACGGCTTCCAAGAACAAACAGTACCAGCATATTATTTAGCAGGTGCTCGATTCCAAAATGAAGAAACATACTGGTAAACAGACGGTATATCTCTCCTTTTTCCGTGATCAGAGGAGGATAAACCGCTCCCCATTTTATCATATGTTCAATATCCTGTGAAAAACCGGTAAATTCTACTAATAAAAAAACTGCAATATTTATCACGACTAATGCCGCCGTTACTGGTTCTTTTCTGACTTCTTCCAAAAACTCACCTCTGTCTTTTTTCATATTTTACCAAAAATATTTTTTTATGACAAGACAGATTGATGTATTATGTAAACCATTTTTTAACGAGTTTATTTCAAAAATACATACCTGGCCTGAGCAAAATCTACTTCATCTTCATCCTGAAGCAAATATTCCTCATTTCCTTTCAGCATTATTCCATTTACAGCTGTTCCATTTCGGGAATTAAGATCTGTAAGATAATACCCATCGTCTTTTTTTCGTATTCTGGCATGGACACGACTGACAGTAGGGACAGGTATCACTGCATCTGCCGCATTTACCAGTTTTCCCACTACCATAAGATCCCTGTCCAGGTAAATGGTAGCAAGCTCTCCCGGCTCTCTGCTTACAAAGCTTGCTGGTCCCTGCTGCTGACCGGTGGACAGAACTACCGTTTCTCCTAAAACCCTGTCTTCCCCGAGTGTTTTATCAAAAAGAGCCCCTGTTTCTCCTAATTCCGTCTCTACATGGTCTTCACCCTGTCCCCATTTCTCTGAAAGGTCTTCACTCCTTTTGGCTTCATGCAGCGCCATTTCTCTCTCAGGCAGAGTCTTATTCGATTTTTTCTTCCATATTTCTTCATTTTCCTGTTTTCTTTTCTTTTTTTCAAATATCCATACTAATAGGGCTCCAAGACCAAGCATAAGCATTCCTGCTGCTATTGCTGTTTCTACTGACAGCCATGGAATATATCCTAATGTACTGGCTGCCAGGACAGCCAGAAGCAGCAGAAGTCCCGCTGCACAAACTGCTGCACTTTTTATTTTTCTGTTTTTGAAAATATTCTTTTTTTCTTCTTTTTCATTCTGCTCCGATATTTCCTGCCACTGAACAGCTTCCTGTTCTTCATTTTCCAGTTCTGCTTTATTTTCCGGCTTTTCTTTTATACGACAATCTGACTTCTCCTTTTTTATTTCTTCCTTACGATAAACTGCTGCCTTTACTGTTTCCAGCTGAAATCCTGGTTCCAGTGCCTTTTTGTAAATCCCGTATCCTAATACTACTGCCTGCTCATCCTCATGGTCTAATTTAGGAAGAATATATTCCGTCAGTTCTCTAAACTGTTGCTGAATTTCTCTGTAAAATCCTGGAAGACAGCAAAAATACACTTTTTGAGATTCTATATCCAGGTAAATATACTCTGGTCTGAGAATCAGCTGTTCCGGATTCATTAAAAATTCTGTCAATTCCTCCATAACATTGACAAATCCTCCCAGGACCATCTGGAGATCTTTGATGCGGAACTTTTTCTCCTCATATAGGACAGATAAAGGTTGTTTTGAAGTAATATCATAAGAAAAAAACTGACTGCCATCCAGACTCTGGATACGGCATTTTAAAATCGAGGGAATCACATTTCCTGCCAGCATCCTTACTTGATAAGCCGATGTATCCACAGCAATATCCTCCTGAAGGATCAGATAATTATGATCCATATCTCTTCTGAATTCTGTCCGCATTATTCTCCTCCTGTCAATATCTCCCCAGCCACCTTAACATTACGAATCCAAAGAACCGGATCGATCACTTTCGATGTTCCTTCTGCTTTTAATTTCCATAAAAAACCTCCAAAAGCAGCATTTGTATCTGCAGTGTAAGTCACTTTTATATTTTTTCCTTTCTGCACATGTATATTAAGATTTTCCATCCCGAAAAATCCTGTATTTCCCAATGCCCTGCTGCGCATTTCCGCTGCCTCCTCTGCTTTTCCATCCTCCCGGATTCCTTCCATGCTTCCTGCTAACGCTGATTCGCATGCTGCAGCTGTCAGCCATGCTCTGTTATGAACAAAAAAACAAAGATAAAGGATCCCTGTCACAGCAAGCAGTACCAAAGACATTACGCAAGCAGTCTCTATTGTAAAACTTCCTCTTTTTAATAATTTTAACCTTCGAATTTCTTTCACAGTAATACACCTCCCATATACGCCAGAAATATAAATGGTACAAACGGTATTTCTGTTTTTCCTTTCTTTCTGAATATTGTCAGAAGCAATATCGAAACACCGGCTGCCATAATCATACTGAAACATATCATATTAATATAATCTTCCGTTTGCATCATCAGTCCCAAAGCAAGAAGAATCCATCCATCTCCACTTCCCAGCGCACCTTTGGAAATAAAAGAAAAAAGCAAAAACAATACACCGATTGCCAGCGGCAGCAGCATGTCCCATAATTCCCGTTGAGATAAAACACTGAATATTATGCCTGCACATGCATAAATCCCGGTAAGATGCAGTGAAATCTCTTTTTTTCTGAAATCCATCCCTGTATTAACTGCTAAAAATACCATGGTGCATACTTCTTCTATCTTCATTATATCCCTCTCCCTATCCACAGGAGCCACAGGCTCCCATTCCCTGCACATCAGAAATTTTCACAAGACGCACCGTCCGCTTCAGACCACTGCAGGATTCCCGGTTATGATAACGATTCCCATTTTTTGTAATATAAACTATTCCCGCCGGCTTTTGATTTTTGCTGCAGATTTCACAGGCATAATATTTCTCTCCCTGAGCATTCTGAGCTGAAACTATACTGGAACCCGGAATCTGATTCAAAGCCACGTGCAGGTATCTGCATCCAGGATTTCTATGGTATACAGAACCTGACTCCGTTACATAGACCATTTCTTCCGATGGTTTTTCTTCTTCGGAGAATGCTCTGTGATCTGTGCCTGTCCATGTATGAACCTTAACAGTATTATGCATCCATACTTTTGGCAAAGGAATCAGCCCCCCTATCGGACTGTACGAATATACATCCGGTATCGTCAGCTCATCTGGTCCTTTCCCGTCCAGCATATATGCGTACATTCCTGCTTCTTTTGCCTGTTCACATAATGCATGAAGATGCTCTGACTGCATCTTATAAATATCCATAAAGGAGATTAAAGTAACCATCCCAAGAAAAAATAACGGCAGTACCAAAGCAGTTTCCACTGCAATACTGGCTTTTCTTATGAAAGAGGCACACAAAGATGTCTTTTCAGAAGAATGACCGCCTCGCCTGTTCATCGGGGGAAACAGGAGCCAGAAGCGCAACAGAGTACATATCCTTTCTCTCCTTTTACTGTCTGTCCAATAATCTTGATCCTTCCCATTTATAAATTTTCTTTTCTTCTGAAAAAACACCTTTCTGCACCTCATTTCATGTCCAATGGTCAATTATAGATAGCTGTACTGTTTTTTTACTGTAAATATCTTTTTTCGATTTGCCTTTACATCCACAGAAGCTTCTATTGCCTCTATACAGTGATCTAATCTGAATCCCTTTTGCCCTGTACTGCTTCTAATACACATCTCTATCATATCCATGCCTCTGCTCACTTTATTTTTTTTCGACTCAGACACTATCATAAGCTGAAGATATTCTTCATAAGAAAGTCCGCTTTCATCATTTCTTCTTCCACTGTCCAGGTTCTCCATAAGATCAGCCAGATTTTCTAATGCCAGCTGCCAATTTCCAGCATGTTTGACAAAAGGTACTTTTCCCCCATGAAATAATTCTCTGAGATCCAAAAGGCTTTCTCCAAAGGACCAGCACAGAAGAAGAGCCGCTTCTATGATCACAGATGCAGGTGGAACCAGAAAGGCCGATGCAATAGCAAGCGCCATACTCTGTACCTGCGCCCGCTTTACCGGATCTGTCATAAGATATGCTGCATTGACTCCTTCTCTTACCATAAGAAGCCGACCGGCTGTTGATTTAAGATTTTCCCTGTCGCTGTTCTTCCCACATAGAAGATATTCTTTTTGATATTTCAGATTACAGTCAGCCGGGGCTGTATAGCTTCCCAGTCTGTTTTCCAGATACTGCTGAAATAAGAGCTGAGAAATATAAGAATCATCTTTTTTGACTTCTTCCAACATGCCCATTCCTTTCTCACATCTTCGGCCAGAACATAATGAAGATTTTTCCACTGTATTTTCCGAGATACCTTTTTCCGCAGGTACAATAAGATCAAGAAGACTCATATTGCGGATTCTTTTCAGGATCGGTATAGGATTTACTACCTGAGACGGCTGATTTCCATCAGAAATTTCCGGTTCCCCGGTCTGCCCGCCATTTTCCCCTGAAGTATTCTCCGATTCCTGATGAGCAGCTTCACTGTTCTGTGCTGCTGCCTCCATTTCTGCATCGTAGCTCTCAATAGACTGATTTCCTTCCGCCTGATTACCTGTTTCCTCTGCTTCCCTCACACGTTCTCCCTGTTCCTGAAACCGATTGATCAGACTCTGAATCCCCTGAGCCCCTAATGTTTTCTTCATATAAGTTACTGCCTGCCGAAAAAACACCTCCCCATCCTGATCAGTTGCCAGACGATATCCGGAAAATCCCCCCTGTTTGACAGCGAGCTTCTGACTATTCTGTTCCAGCAACGGCTTCATATAGTTTTCCAGTTCATCATATAAAGATGACAGATTAATTTTTCCCTTGTTTCCGGATCCATTGAGAAAAAAAAGGTCATAATCTTTTAGAAGAATACGGTCATACTGCCCAAATAAAGAATACAGACCAATATCCATACTGTTAAGAATCTGCGTTCTGGCAGCAGCCATTCTTACGGATTCAATACTGGTGCATACCAGTGATAGAAGAAGACTTAATATCAATGCTAAAAATATCGTAATACTGCCTCTTTTCATAAATATCTTTCCTTTCTGATATCCTTTCCCGGATCATAAAAACGGCTGTGCCATAAAGCGTCTGTTCTCTGTAACTTTTAAATAGAATTACTTTGTTTTGTAATCTTAGCCAGAATATTTTTGACCAGACTTGTAAGCTGCTCCTTAAAAATAATCACAAGACCAATCAATACCACAAGGATTAAAATGATCTCCACAACACCTACTGCATCTTCTTCCATTATAAAACTCTTTGCCAGTTCCCGTATTTTTTTCATTGTCTCACCTCCCTCTCTATCCATAAAACGAGAGAAATGCAGGAATCATGATCACTGCCATCACTACTGCAAGCATCATTATCATGGGTACCAGAAGCTTAGTTGCTGCCGCCTCTCCAAGTACACGGGCTTTTCTTTTTCTTTCATCCCAGGCCTCCAGAGCTTCTTTTTCCAGCAGTTCTGCCAGTCTTCTGCTTCCCTTCTGCAGATTTTGAATAAGAAGGGTAGAAAAGGTCCTGTATTTCATTTGACTACATCGTTCTCCAAATCTTCTATAAGCTTCTATTTCTGCCACACCGCTGTCCATTTCATTACAGGCTGCAGCCATTGCTTCATATGCAAAATGTGATACTTTATTTCCTCTCCGTCTGTAATCGGCAGTAATCTTTTGAAAGGCTTTTCTCGCAGTCATTCCCGCCTGTATCAAAAGGGCAAATTTCATAATAATCCCCGGGTAATCCATAAGAAGCTGTTCAGACCGCCGGAGCTCTTTCTCCTGCTTTTCTTTGGTTTCTTTTAAAAGTAAAAGAAACGCTGCAAAAAAGCCCAGTGAAGCCAGAAGCTCTCCTGTATGTTCTTTCGGTCTTTCCCATTCCAGTCTATGCCCCTTCCATTGCGAAGGAAGATAATAATAATCCGGATCCTGTTTTTCCTGATTATATTTTTCCAGCATCTCCTGAAACTCCCGCTTCTTTAGATCCTGCGGATTCTCTTTTTCCAAATACTGTTCCTGATCATCCTGTTCGCTTTCTTTTTGAGGAATCTGAATGTTCATTGTCCCTCTTCTCTCACCATCTACAGAAATCGTATATTCCTGTTCGTAAATGCCAGCCGCATCTCTCGGAATTCTCAGTCCGCTGCTGTAAGCGTTTTCTCCTCCCTTCCAGGTCAGGAGCATCCCCAGAAGATTACAGCCAACAGCCACTGTCAGAAACAATCGTACTCCTTTTTTATCTGCCAGAAGTCCCCAGTGTATCCACCCGGCCTTGCTGAACAGCACTAGGCCAAAAGCCGCAGTAAAAATCACTATATGTACCCACATATTCTGTCTCCTGTATGTTTTCCACATTCTGTCTGCTCTTATACATCAATATCCACAATTCTTTTCCCCATCCAGTAGGAAAGAATGTAAATTCCCAGGCAGACTGTCATAGCAAAAATTCCAAATGCATTTCCATAGAGAACTTCCAGAAATCCCGGCGATGTAAGCTGCAGATACAATATGATCCCTGCCGGCATAAAGCTCATGATCGTCTGCTCCGCTTTCTTGGCAGAAAGAGTTGTCTCAATTTCTTTCTGAACGTCAATCTTATCCCCAAGCATCCTGGCAGAAGTCTGTATTACCTTATCCATATCTCCGCCGGTACGCTTTGCAGTACTGAAAACAGCTGCAAAGTTTTCAATATCCTCAATGCCGCTTCGTTCTCCCAAGGACAGAAATAATTCCTCTACAGGAACACTGACTTTTTTCTGACTTTCCATATATCGGAATTCCTGTACAATATCCGTCTCCTCAGGATAAAGTCTTTCCATATCTCTTCGGCATGCTGTCACAGCATTCTCTACGGAATATCCAGCCTGTACGGCAACGCTGAGAGAATTCAGCGCATCTCGGAACTGATAATTCAGTTTTTTCTTTCTCTCTTTAATTCGCTGACGTTTTTTCATTCTGATAAACAGCACTGCTGCCGGAACTGCTGCCAGCATATACCACCAGTTTTGATAAAACAGATAATCTGCCGCCCCGCACAGCATTGTACTTTGCAAACAGTATTTAACTGCTTCCTTTCCTGTAAAATGATATTCTTCATAATTTTTCTTTCTATTATCCTGATTCATATATTCACCTCTGCCCGTATCAGCTTTTCACGATTACAGAGTTCCGCCGTCTTCATCAAACCCTTCCCCTCTTCCCATCGATAAAGCGTTTGTGTAACTATCTCATTAGCCTTAAATCCACAGACCTCAGCAATTTCCAGAACTTTTCTGCTCTTATCTCTCATACGTCCAAGATGTATCAGAATATCCACTCCTGAAGCAATTTGCCTGCGTATGGCCTCCAGGGGCAGATCTACTCCCATCAGTGTCATAGTTTCCAGACGACTCAGCATATCCAGGGCAGAATTCGCATGAGCAGTACTAAGACTGCCTTCATGTCCTGTATTAAGTGCCTGGAGCATATCCACCGCCTCACCTCCCCGGACTTCTCCAACAATAATCCTATCTGGTCTCATTCTCAGTGCTGTTCGTATAAGATCCCTGATACTGACAGAAACAGCTCCCTCCATATTTGCCATCTTTGCTTCCAGCCGTACCAAATTCTGGATTCCCTGAAGCTTCAGTTCCGCATTATCTTCAATGGTAATGATTCTCTCATCCTCCGGGATAAAATTCGATAATGCACCTAAAAACGTAGTCTTCCCACTGCCTGTTCCACCTCCGATCACTATAGAATACCGTGCCTTTACAAGAGCCTCCAGAAATCTGGCACACTCACAGGTAACACTTCCCAAAGTGATCAGTCTGTCCATAGTTATCGGCTTGTCCGGAAATCTGCGTATGGTGAGGATCGGACCATTTAATGCCACAGGTCTGATCACTGCATTTACTCTGGCTCCATTTTCCAGACGGGCATCCACAATGGGCATAGATTCATTGATCACACGGTTGCATCTTCCTGCAATCTGCTGGATCACATCCTCAAGTTTCTCCCTGGAAGTAAAGCATTTATTCCATCTTCCCAGTTTTCCTCCTCTTTCCACAAAAATTGCCTCTGGTCCATTTACCATGATTTCTGTAACAGTCTCGTCTTCAATCAGTTCCTGAAGCACATCCAGCTTGCGTACAGAATGAAACAGCTCCTGTCTCAGCTGGACTTTTTCTTTAAGTGAAATACAGGAATCCCGCAAACGACTCAAAATAAGATGATCGATCTCTTCCAGGATCTCTCTGTCTGTCATCTCCCGGGACATATCCAGTTTTTCCATCAGAAGCTCTCTGAGCATCTGAAAGGTTTCTCTGCTCATATCATTTCCTTCCTGATCAGTTCTTTTACATAATCTCCCAGATTACTCCATGGAAGCTGATCCACATAAAAATCACTTTTCTCCAGTTCACTGTGAAACGGAAGCTGCAGCCGTCTTATCTTTGTTAAAATCTGGGGATACTCAAGAATTCGCAGCAGATTTTCAAACTGGGCAAGTTTACAGCAGGACATCTTATCCGGAAGAACAGGCATATAAATCCTGCCGCACATATCCAGGATCTGAAATATCTCATCAATCCCATTTCCAATATCCAGTATCAATGTCTCATAGGGACTGTGCAGCATAATTTCCCGGATCAGGCAGATCCAGTCCTGCCACGGTGTTCCTCGTATATCAAGAGGTGACTGTACCGGAGGAATGAAATCAAGCTGCCCCACCGTCTGCACCATACTGTTAATCCGTGCAGTAAGGTTCTATTCTCCCTGACGTACATAATATAAAAGATCGCTGAGATTCGCCGGAAAGTTCTTCCCAAAAAGACTGTCAAATCCCGAATATTCCTCCATGTTCAGATACAAGACCGGTCTGTTTTTTCCAAGCAGCTGCCCTAGAGTAAGAGCAAAAGAGGTTTTCAGACATCGTCCTGACGGTGAATAAATTCCCAGTACTTCTGTTGTTTTTTTCAAAACAGGCGACTGTACCGGCAAAACTGAGGCTTCTTCTCCATAGCAGGCCATAACTTCCCGTACTACCTGAGCTGAAGACTGATATTTATAAACTCCTGCATAAGGACTTTTTTCCGCAGAACCTACTCCTTCTGTAAGAACAATGATCTTACCAATGTCCAGATCACGAAGTTCTCCGCACACAGCCTCCTCTGCTATCAGAAGAAGTTCTATTCTGTGTTCCTTTCCATAAGCTACAAGGCTTTCCGATCCGGTAAATGCCTGCACTTCAAATGGCAGGTTCTTTTTTCTGTTTAGATAATCCATAAAATTCCGGGCATACTCCGCCTCCGGATCACAAATCGCAAAAATATGCTTTTTCAATATATACCTCCTGCATAAAGCATTACACTCATAAATATCGGAACTGTAAAATGGAAATTTTCCAGCGCAGATCCTTTCCTGTAATAAGGTTTCCTGACCCCTGTTCTCAAATAATCTCTTATATAAGATTCCAGATACCAGAGCCTTTCTGCCGGGTTTCCATATAAGGCAAGAAACAGCAATGAAAAAACTGCTCCTATAAAAAAAGAAATTCCCATGCAGCGCCAGACAGACTCCGGCCCCATAATCCCTCCAAGAGAACAAATCAGTTTAATATCACCTGCTCCCAGCATCCTGAACCAACACAATCCTCCAAGAACTGCAGCAGGAATCAGAGTTCCAAAAGCAAACTCTCTGAAACAGGGACCTTTTCCGCTGATACTGTATAAAAATCCAGTCAGAAGAGAACAAAGGATCCAGCCATTGCTGATCCGCATGCTGGAAATATCCA
>Kit_p2__coassemble_364_pt1 | contig 59899 bp, 54 predicted proteins | sample Kit_p2__metabat2_low_PE_055 | metagenome-assembled genome bin Kit_p2
GTTTGTCCTGCATTCCTTTGATAACCAGGAACAGCGGGTCAAACCACATATCGTTTTCAACGTCCATGCCATGCTCCATACCACGCTCCATCATGGTCTGCATGAACATCATACGCTCGTCATTGTCTTTTGCGATTCCCTCGCCGTTGCAAAGAGCGATAACGATAGCATCGTTAGCTGCTGCAAGATCGATGTACTCGATTCTTCCTGCTGCATCTGCAGAGTTAACGATCGGTTTTCCCTTGGAACGGTTGTATACAGAAATACCAGCCTCGATTGCTGCTACATTGGAAGTATCCAGTGCAAGCGGAACATTATCGAAATTGCTCTGAAGAAGCTCTACAGCCCATTTCATAAGCTCTGGTCCATCGTTCTCAGCAGGTCCGATGTTTACGTCCAGGTAAGTTGCACCTGCATCGAGCTGCTGTTTTGCTCTCATAAGAATCGGCTCCGGATCTCTTGCAGTAAATGCTTTATTTACTGCCGGTGCAGTTGTTGAAAGTCTTTCTCCAATTGTAATAAATTTTGACATACCTGTGTTCTCCTTTACGTGAATTGGTAGCGGTACGGGGAGGTTCAATAACTCCCCGTCCATAAAATATTTATGTGGCTTATGCCTGCATATCTTTTAAGAATTTCACAAGCTGTACTGCTTCTCTTGGTCCTACAATAATCTCCCATCCCGGAAGTTTGGATTCCAGATCACCCTTAAGAACAGCAACCTTACCAGGAATCACAAGCTTACGGCATTTTACCTTCGGCTCAACGTTTTCTTTGATATAGTTGGCGATACTTGTTCCGGAGAACTTACCTGCAGCCCAGGAAGTAAGTACGGAAAGTCCGCCTGCATCGTTGATCACAAGGTTAAGCGGAACACCGGAGCGCTCCAGCTCGCCGGATACAACGAAATATGTAAGAGCAAAGTCTACAGTGGTAACTACCAGAGAGTTCTCGTCTGCTCCGTTCAGCGGGTAGATACCCGGCTCAACTTTCATTGGCTTCTGCGGGTCTGTAAATACGTTCTGGCGCAGACCAAACAGCGGAAGTGCTTCTGCATAGGTCATCTGCTCCATAACAACGATAGAACCATATTTCATAGTAAACAGGGAAGCATATGCTGCCTGTAAATGTTTGTCACCTTTTGCAAGCTTAACAAGGTTAACAAGAGACGGATATCCGAAAGTTCTGTCCTGATCTTTCAGTGCTGCACGGCGAACCAGTACAGTATTCTTAAATGTCTCTTTTACATCTGCACCTGTAGTGTCAAGAACAAGGTTCTTGTTTCCAAGTTTTTCAAGAGCAGCTACTGTATCATAGAGCTCGTTGATATCATTTCCGGATACACCCAGAACAACGCCTGCTTCTGTTGCAACTGCATTCATAGCCTCATAGTTGGAAGCGTTTGCACCGTTCAGAACCGGTTTGCCGTCCTTGCATACTTCAAGAGCAGCCTTTGCGATCTCAGGATCTGAACATCCGAGAATCAGAGTTCTTCCAAGTCCTTTTGCTTTTTCTACAAGTGCTGTATATGCTGCAGCATCAGCGCTTTCACCACAGTTTACATATACAAGCTCAACATGCATTCTCTCACCGATACGTTCGTAATCAACAGTCGGGATCTCAGCAAGCTTTGCTTCTACTTCTGCGTCGCTCATATCTGTGCAAAGTGCAACTGCATATCTTGTTTTGCTTACGAATGTTTTTTCATGTCTGAAAAGAACAGTTTCTCCGCCGAGAGTAAACTCGCCTTCACCTGTACCAATCTTAATAGTCTTCATTGGCGGTGCAGTAGCCTCAGACAGAGATGCCAGTGCCTCGTCAGACATATGCGGACACTGTTCAATCTGCATAGCGCCCTGTGCAACTTTCATAGCGAAAGCCATACATGTCGGGCATCCACATTCCTTACAGTTTTTCTTTGGTGTTAATTTAAAGATCTGAATACCATTCAGTGCCATAGCTCTTTTATCCTCCTATTCGTTACGCAAGTGCTTTGATCATCTTGGAAATTGTCTTTACGGATTCCGGATGTCTTAAGATAACGGCATCAGAACCTGCTGCAAGGTCTGCAGCTGCTGTCATAACTTCCATATCAATTCCACGATCATCCTGCGGTCCCCACTCCGGCATGTCAGCTTCAGAAGCAGTTGCTTCTTTTACTCCCCATGTCTCAGCGGAAACAGGTGTGATAATAGGCATCTGCAGCATATTGTCATTCTGACCAAGAGCAGCGCCTTTGATACGGTCCATAGTAGATACTACATACTCGTATCCGTAACCTGCTGCTGCACTACCAATATTCATAACGATTTTTTTTGCATCAACACCAAGCTGTGTAGTAACAACGTTCAGCTGTTTTGCAAGGTTGATATCAACGGCAGACTCAGCACCAACGATCTGATTGTATGCCAGACCTGCTGCTGCACCGATTGCTTTGTAGTTTTCTTCTTTTTCGGAAAGGATCAGGGCATTTCTTCCCTGAAGAGCTTCTGCAACCTTCGGAAGAAGTTCCGCATCCTTCTCTACGTTTTTGCAGCCTTCTACAACAAGCGGACAGTCTACTGCTTCTGCAACCTCTTTTACAACTGCGATCAGATCCTCAATAGGTTTGTTTTCACCGTTCGGATCGCCGCCTTCCAGAATCAGGGCAACAAAGTCAGCGCCTTCCATAGCTGCTGCTTTTTTAGCGATCTCACCTATTGTGGAAGCTCCGTCATAATATGCCTTAACTCCTTCAGACATTCCTTCAAGGCCCATATCAGAAATCTCTACGCCTACTTTAGCGCAGTTTTCTGACGGAGCATCAAAGGTATAAAATGGAAATGTGCTGTCTCCACCAAATGTCACAGTCTTATCTCCGCTTCCGATTGTGACAGAGTTGATCTTTGCATTAAACTTTTGTGGTTTCTGATTAAACGGCATTTTACATTAGCCTCCTCTTAAAAATTTAAACACATGTTAATTCATGATCTATTTATTATTATACAACACTTTAAAGGGCGTTGACAAGCCAGTCAGCCCTTTTTCTAATTTTTTTATTCATCTCTTCCGGTCTCCTGTAAGGGAGACCGGAAGAGATATTTTCTTAACTTTCCTGTATATCGAAAAAATTACATCATCGGATCCAGTCCAAGCGCCGGATGTCCCTTTTCTGTAAGGAACGCTACCAGTGTCTCAGGATCTTCTGCTATAGTTTCATCACCGATCATATCTGTGAAGTTTTCGATTCCGTAAAGCTCTTTTGCTGTTGCATTCAGTCTGTCTGCAACAAACTCCTTCAGCTCCTTCGGCATCCATACGATACGCTCGATACCGCCTTCTGCCTTCATGAACTTCTTAGAAGAAATGAAGTGTTTACCATGTCCCATAAAGCCTGGTGTCTGTACACCGCCGCCTGTCATGGAAGCCATCTCTGGGAAGGTCATTCCAAGAGGAGTCATTCCTGCATACTCACGGTTAGCAATAACAACACCATTGGAGAACGGCTCGATACCGCAGATACACTCGAAGCATCCGCAGGAAGTCATAGGATCCTGCATAATGGAGTACAGAGTTACATGCTCCAGTGCGCCCTGGGAGAATTTCTGTACTGCTTCATCTACGTCTTCATAAGCGCCAAGGTTTTCGTCGATCGGTCTTTCTTTGGTAATTACCTGACAAGGACCTGCCGGATCAAGCTCGTTGGTAGCTTTTGCATCCAGCCATGAAACAGCTCCGCAAAGACCAAGTCTCTCTGGTGTTACCACGCATACGTGGCTTGGGGAGAATGCCTGGCAGAGAATACAGCTGTAGTAAACATCTACAGATTCATCAGTAAGGTTGTCAAGACGCTCGTCACGTTTCTCAAATGTCGGGATAGCAACCTCATGACGTACTCTTGTACATTCTGCCGGATCTGTATAGATTACAACTTCACACTTGTCAACAACAGCATCAAACTCATTCTTAACCTGTGCATAAAGAACCTCGCCAAGGTGTTTGATACGGAAGCCTGCGTTAAAAGCGTCAATGCTGATACGGATACGCTGCATATCTCTCTGGCCTGTATGATATACACCCTCGATGCAGTTGATGTAGTTATGGAACTTACGCTCGATAACCGGTTCAAAGTCAGCCTGCATGTTCTTACCTGCAACTTTAACAACATATGCGATACTGTTCTTGCTTCCAAGTTCCATCTCATCAGCTTCCGGTCCGATCACTGTAATCTTATGATCTTCGATCTCACTTGCATCACATGTCTGTACAAGCTCGGCACAGTCTACACGGGAACCGTCAAACTCTACCTGCATGTCTTTACGACGGATGATCTCACCCTCGAATGCAGATGCAAACGCAACAGGAATGTCGATATTTGTAATCTTAATCTTGATATCGCGTGCTTCCAGAGAAGTTGCGTTCCATTTGGAAACATCTGTCTGGCAGATCAGGCTCTTCGGAACTCTTGCAACGTCTTCCTGGTTTGTGATAACCGGGAATCCAAGAGCGATAGCGCCTGCTCCACATGCAACGATAACGTCATTGAGCGGTGCAAATGCATTTACAAATGCAGGTACACGTTTCATGGTGTATTCCATAAGTGTTGCAGCATCGCCTGGTTTTACGTTACCAAAGATCAAAGCTGCACGAAGTGCTACGGAAACTACGTGAATTACTGCTGTAACATCTTTTCCAAGCGGAATCACACGTACATTTGCGCCTGTCTTGTAGTTGATCTCAGCAAGCTGGTCGATCACATCGCCTACCAGCGTTACCAGGATACCCTGTGCCTGATAGGATTTTACAAGAGCTGCGGCTTCTTCCGGAGAAGCTGCTTTTCCAAGAATAACTGCTACGCCCGGGATATCGCCTGTAACAAGCGGAACACCAAGTTCACGGATCACTGCATCTGCAAGATGTCCGTAGCATGGCTCCTCGTAAGGAACTGCTCCGTCCAGATATTTCAGAACCTCGATAAACTCAGCGCAAAGTGCTGTAGCCACACCTGACATAAATACGTCATGTGTTCTTTTTTCTCTTGTCATAAGAGTTTTTACAACGCCAAGAGCTTCTTTTAACTCTGCAAGAGTGCCAACTTTTGTTCCTGTTACTGCATAGTAGCAGGGAAGAGAATATGCTGTATTCGGGAAGCTGACAGCTTTGTCTGCTCCGTGTGTTGCAATTGCCTGGTCAATGGCGCTCTCAGTGAGTCCATATACGGCATCATTTCCCGCGAAAACGCTTTCAAATAAAGTCACTGTTATACCTCCTAATTTAACGATCACTGACGATCAATCTTATCTTTGATGCTTCTGATCTCACCGGTGACGGTTTCACTGAAGTCATAAGGGGATTTGCCCTGTCTGTCAGCATCGATCACCTCTGTATTATAGTGGATCATACCTAAAAGATCTTCCTGTGGAATCCGTCCGAGGATAAAAGCTTCATCCTCCTCGTTGCGAACCTTATTGGCCACAACCTTAACCTGGGCTACTCCCAGATCTTTTGCCAGACGCTTTACATTTTTGTATGTCTGTACACTTCTTGCTCCAGGCTCGATCACAACAATAAAGGCATCTACTCCTTCCGTTGTTCCTCTGCCCAGATGTTCAAGGCCGGCCTCCATATCAAGGATTACTACATCCTCTCTTCTGAGGACCATATTGCTGATGATGCGCTTCAGCATCACATGTTCCGGACACACACATCCGCCGCCGCCTGTCTCAACAGTTCCAAGGACCAGCAGTCTGACTCCGTTGCAGACCTTTCCGTATTTCTCCGGAATATCGTCTACTTTTGGATTCAGATGGTAAAACTGATTGTCTGCCGATGCACCGGTCCGTTCTTCTACCAGTTTCCTCATTTTTGAAATGGGAGTTATGGAGTCCAGTGTTTCCTCATCAAACCCAAGAGCAAGTCCCAGATTTGCATCAGGATCCACGTCTGCCGCAAGGACAGGTCTTCCCTCCTCTGCATATAAACGGGCCAGTGTAGCCGCAAATGTAGTTTTTCCCACGCCGCCTTTGCCTGTAACTGCTATTTTCATTTTACGTCATCCACCTTTGTCATAATTTCTGCACAGTTATCTGTATTTATCAGATTCCCAGTGCTGTTCTCTTTTCTTCAATTCTTTCGATCATCAGGTCAACTAATTTTTCGATATCTGTTTCTACTGTATAAGCTGCATCCACCCATTTTCTGGTACCTTCTGTAAGAAGCTGGCACATCTGGTCAGAACCAGAAACATATGGGTCAACGCCAAGGAATGTGTCAATGCCTGTACCGATTACATAGTTACCGATAGATACTGCCTTTTCGGACATCCACTCAGGAGCACATCCTACAACCGGAAGCTGATGGATCTGAAGACCCGCATCTTTTGCAAGCTCTGCAGCAAGGTTCAGCATACGGGAAATATCTACACAGGATCCCATGTGAAGTACCGGCGGGATATCTGCCAGCTCACAGACACGTTTCAGACCTGCGCCGCAGAGATCTTTTGCGGATTTGTCCATAAGACCTGCTTTTGCAGCAGCCTGTGCAGAACATCCGGAAGCGATGATCACGATATCGTTTGCGATACATTTCTTCATCAGCTCGATATGTGCATAGTCAGGACGGATTTTCGGGTTGTTACATCCAACCATGGCAACTGCACCACGGATAACACCGGATGTAATACACTCAAGAAGCGGTTTGGTTGTTCCAAGCTCATCTACCTGAGAGTTGGTAACGCCGTCCAGAGTTTTTACGATTGCTTCTACAGAATAACCAACAGTAGCTTTCTGTTTCAGCTGCGGGATATGTACAAGTTCCGGTTTTCTGTTCTTGAAGTTGTCAATAGCAAGCTTAACGATTGCTTTTGCATTTTCTCCTGCTGTCTCCGCATCGAATCTGATAAAATCAGAATCCGGCATCTGAGCGATCGGAGAAGTTGTAATAAATTTAGTATGGAAGCATTTGCTCAGTGGTCCTAATGCCGGGAAAATACACTGAACGTCTACTACGATAGCCTCACATGCACCTGTAAGAACTACGTTTTCCTGCTGCAGGAAGTTACCTGCCATCGGAATTCCGCGGCGCATAGCAACTTCGTTAGATGTACAACAGACACCTGATACGGTGATTCCTTTTGCACCAACAGATTTTGCGTAATCGATCATTTCCTTGCTGTCTGCATATTCGCAGATCATCTCAGAAAGACTCGGGTCATGTCCGTGAACTACGATGTTTACGTTTTCCTCAACCATAACACCAAGGTTTGCTTCGGTATCGATCGGCTTCGGTGTTCCGAAAAGAACGTCGGAGAATTCTGTTCCCATCATGGAACCGCCCCATCCATCAGCAAGACCACAGCGGATAGACTGTTTTACAAGTGCTTCCGGAAGAGAAGAACATCCCATATGTGTCATATGCATAGAGGAAGCTACCTCACGGTCAATTGCACGCGGTGCGATTTCATTTTCAATGAGTCTTTCTTTCTGTCCTGCTGGCATTCTGTCAAGGAATCTCTGGTAGCCAAATGGTTTACCATACTCCATAAGACCAACCTCAGCCATCTCATGAGCCAGATCGTAGATATCTTTGCCTTCTGTTTCTACTCCCCACTCTTTTGCGATGCGGATCAGCTTCTCAGAATCCTTTACCTTATAGTTTCCATCCGGTTTTACACAGTGAAGTGTGTGACAGATCTCACGACCATGGTCAGAATGTGTTGCAGCTCCGCCAGCTGTAAATTTCAGGAAATTACGTCCTACGATACCATGTGCATCACAACCGCAGATTCCTCTTGGAGCTTTTGCAGTAATACGGCATGGTCCCATGGAACAGATACGGCAGCAGATTCCCTTTTCACCGAATTTACAGTGTGGAGTCTGGTTTTTTACACGCATCTGCCAGGAATCCGCGCCAACCTTGGCTCCGGTCTCTAACAGTCTGTTGGTGGCAGCTTCAAATTCTTCCACTGTCGTTAATTTGAATTCACTCATTATAGACCTCCTTTAATGATACATGATATTTCATGTATATTTTTCTTTCTTTGTATTTTTTAATAAACCATGGAACAGAACCCATCCCTGCCCATGGGTTATTTCATGTAAAAAGCGACCAGGGCTTCTCCTCCCCGGCATAACATCTCTGCTCACCAAGAGCAGAGATATACAATATATTACAGTTCCAGGTTATCCACGATTTTGCGAAGTGCCTGTTTCACAGGATTATCCTCCGGAAGTGATGCTGTCGGGCGTCCCTCACAGTCATATTCATAAACCGCATCGTCCTGAGGAACCACACCCAGGAGCTTCAGTCCCTGATTTTCAATCTCTTCCACAACTCCCGGATTCAGTTCTCCCTTAGGAGCACGATTGACGATCAGGCCTACCGTAGTCGGATGCATATTACATTCCTCGATCAGCTTTGCAATTCTTCCTACTGCCTGAATCCCTCGTCTGGAACAGTCACTTACCAGAATTGCTGTCTGCATTCCCGGAAGAACGCCGCGGCTGATATGTTCCATGCCTGCTTCATTATCTACTACAAAATAAGGATAATTGTTCTGGTATTTTGCAAGCTGTGCCTGAAGAAGTCCATTTACATAGCAGTAGCATCCCTTGCCCTGTGTTCTACCCATAACAAGCAGATCAAAGTCATCGTCTTCAATCAGTGCGTCCTCAAATCTGAGTTCTGCATAGTCTGCCTTGGACATTCCTGTGGGGATCGGGCTTTTTGCCGCAAGCTCCGCCTGAGCGATTTCTTCGCGGACATCTCCTAATGTAGTATCCACTTTCACACCAAGGACTTCATTTAAATTGGAATTCGCATCTGCATCTACTGCGAGAACCGGTCCCTTGCCCTTCTCACAGAGATACTGGATCAGCATTCCGCATAAGGTTGTCTTTCCTACGCCGCCTTTACCTGCAACGGCAATCACATGTGCCATATAATAGCTGCCTCCTGATTTCTGTCAAAATTAAATCTGCGCTGTCTTATTCACAGCTGAGTTTCACAATACTGTTGGCCAGATCCACCATAAGGATCTTTCCTTCTACAACTCTCTCATCACCCATGATATCGCGAAGAATCACCTTTTCTCCATCCACATCAATGCGGCTTACATTCTTAAAGATCACGGAATCATCGCTGTTTTTATATACGGTTGCAAGACACATATCTGTTACCTCCTGATGTCAGTTTTTACTTCAGTTCTTCTTTTACAAGTGTCAGGGCAAGTCCCAGACGCATATTGCTTTTCTGGAAATCCGCAACTGCGTCTCTGATAGCTTTGGCAGATGCATGCAGTTCCATTTTATCCAGGTTATCTGCCATCTGGTCAAGTTCCTGCGCATGATGTTCATTATGCTGGAGCATGTAAGTAAGAAGAGCTACCGTTTCCTTTCCGCAGTCTCCGCCCTGGCAGGTACCGCAGTGCTCATGTGTATGATTCTGGCACTCTCCCTCATGAGAATGGGCATGTTCTCCGCCTGCCTCATGAGTATGCGCATGAGAATGCGTTACCCCGTCTGCATGTGTATGCTCATGGGTATGTTCGTGTGTATGTTCATGTCCATGCTGGATCAGATTACCGTTTTCGTCTTTGATAAGATGCATTTTTACTCCTTTCTTATTGCTTTATAGCATAGAACAGAGCCTTCACTTTTTAAAAAAGTGCAGACTTCTGACAAGAATTTATCAATTACGTATATTATACATCTTTCCCTGTAGATAAGCAAGGTATTCTTAATAAAATTCCCTTAAAAATATATAAAAAACACCTGTATTCATTTCACTGTTTTTAACACTTTTTCTACTTTTTCTTCTTTTACGCTTTTATTGATATTTCTCTAACAATCATGTTTTTTTATTAACATAATATATGCACATGTCTTCGTAGTAAATATTTAATAAATTTGATGTTCTTCTTTCACATTTTTATGTTATAATAGCACGCATGTGAGTAAGGAAATAACCGGTAGACGGCCAAAAAGCAGGCCAAAAGCAAGGAGGATACATTTTGACAACTGCCGTATTTTTAAACAATGATAAAAAAATGCCTCTTCTGGGGCTGGGTGTATATAAGGCAACCAAAGAAAACGAAGCCGAAAATGCGATCATCCACGCTGTAAAATGCGGATACCGGCTGATCGATACCGCTTCCGCATACAAGAACGAAGAAGGGGTCGGAAGGGGTATTGCAAAATGCGGCATCCCCAGAAAAGATCTTTTTGTCACCACAAAAATCTGGAACAACGCACAGCGGCTCGGAGATATAGACGGAGCTTTTCAGCGAAGTCTTGATCGGCTTGGCCTGGATTACATTGATCTTTACCTGATTCACTGGCCAGTTCCGGGATGCTATCTCAGTACCTGGAAGGAACTGGAAAAAATCCTCAGTTCCGGCAGAGCACATTCTATCGGAGTCAGCAATTTCGGGATCCATAATCTCGAAGAGCTGAAAAAAGTATCCGGTATCATACCTGCTGTCAATCAGATTGAATGCCATCCTCTCTGCTATCCCAAAGAGCTGATTGAATATTGCCAGGAAAACGGCATCCAGGTTCAGGCTTACGCCCCTCTGGCCAGAGGTGCATACCTGGATCATGACGTATTATGCGTTCTGGGCACAAAATATGCCCATACTCCAGCCCAGATCGGTTTGCGCTGGGCAGTACAAAAAGGAATTTCCGTCATTCCCAAATCCACTAATCCCGAACGCATAGAGTCTAATGCAAGGATTTTTGATTTTACTATCGACCAGGAAGACATGGATCTTCTGGATACCCTGAACCAGGATTACCACAGCGCCAGTGTCCCCGAAGACCTGAGAGGTATTTCACTTTAAACACCTGCGTATATGATTACACCCCGCGTTTTTTTACGCGGGGTGTGTTTTTTCTGTTTTACCAGGGAAGCATAGGCGTCTCCACTTTTTTATCCCTGAGCATCAGATCCTGCACTGCTTCAGCAGCAGGCTTGTCTTCAAACAGAACCTTATTCACTTCTTCAATAATCGGCATTTCTACCTGGTATTTCTCCGCAAGACTTTTTGCAGCTTTGGCAGAATAAACTCCCTCCACTACCATTTTCACCTCATCCATAGCCTCCTTCATGGTATAACCTTTTCCCATGAGATATCCAGCCTTCCTGTTGCGGCTATGAACACTGGCACAGGTAACGATCAGATCGCCCATTCCCGATAACCCGTAAAACGTTTCTGTCTTTGCTCCCATTTTGATGCCAAGACGGGCAATTTCCGCAATTCCACGTGTGATCAATGCTGCCTTTGTATTGTCTCCGTATCCCAGACCGTCTGCAGTACCTGCCGCAAGGGCGATCACATTTTTCAGGGCGCCGCCAAGTTCTACCCCAAGAATATCCGGTGTAGTATAAACACGGAATACCGGGCTCATAAAAATCCCCTGAAGAAACTCTGCAGTCTCTCTCTTCTCTGCACTTACCACACAGGTCGTGGGAATCCCTTTTCCAACTTCCTCCGCATGACTTGGACCAGAAAGCACACACACATCCGCCTGAGGTATTTCCTCACTGATAATCTCGCTTAAAGTCATCAGCGTATTCTCTTCCACACCCTTTGCCACATTAACAATGATCTGACCATTTCTGGTAAAGGAAGACATCTGATGCGCCGTACTTCTGGTAAACGGAGAAGGCACAGCAAGAACAGCCACATCCGGATCCAAAAGACTTTTTTCCAGATCTGTTGTGATCTCCATATTATCCGGAAGGCGGACTCCCGGAAGCTTCGTCTCATGCTCTCTTTTGTCACAAAGCATCTTCACCTCATCCGCAAGAGCAGACCAAAGCATCACTTCATGACCGTTGTTATAAAGCAGCACAGCAAGAGCCGTTCCCCAGCTTCCGGCTCCCAGCACACTGATTTTTGCCATTTTCTCCACCTTTTAACCTTTCTTGTTCTTTGTTTTTCCCAGATATATACGATTTTCTGTTCCATTCAAAAGGCGTACCACATTAGCCCTGTGTCTAAAAAAAGCAAGAACTGTCATCAATCCCATGACCACATACATTTCTGTCATATGAGCAGAATCCATTCCATAGGCTCCTTGCTGACCAAAAAAAATCATAGCCAGAAACGCTGCCAGGTATGCACTCAAAGAGCAGACTGATACATAGTGCGTTGTAAAAAATAATGCGAAAAAGAGCACTGCACAGATCAAAAAGATCCTCCAGTCAAAAGCAAGAATAAATCCCACCGATGCTGCAATTCCCTTCCCCCCTCTAAAATTCAGATAAAAAGGGAAATTATGCCCCAATATACAGCCCGCCGCTGCATAGACTGTCAAAAGCGGCAGAATATCACCGTATGTTTTTCCCAGGAAAAGTTTCACCAAGAAAATTGCAGCCACACATTTCAGGCAGTCTCCAAGAAGAGTCATTGCACCGGCTTTTTTTCCAAATGTACGAAGAGCATTTGTTGTGCCTGCATTTCCGCTGCCATGTTCTCTGATATCAGTCTTATAAAGTCTGCCGATAATGTATGAGGTCTGAAAAAGACCGCACACATACCCGATCGCCAAACAAATCAATCGTTCCATATTACTCTCATTCCTTTTCTCCGCGCTGACGGATAATAAACTTCAGAGATGTTCCTCTGAAGCCAAAAGCCTCCCTGATTTTATTTTCAATATATCTTGTATAAGAGAAATGCATCAGTTCTTTATCATTTACAAAAATCACAAATGTAGGCGGACGCACTCCTACCTGAGTCATATAATAGATCTTCAGGCGCTTTCCTCTGTCAGATGGCGGCTGCTGCATAGCAATAGCCTCAGAAAGGATTTCATTGAGCACACCCGTCTGGATACGAAGCGTCTGATTTTCGATCACGGCATCAATGGTCTCAAAAAGACGGTTAAATCTCTGACCGGTTTTTGCAGAAATAAACACAAGTTCCGCATACGGCATATATGCCAGGACATCACGGATGCGGTTTGTATGTTTGTAAATTGTCTTATCATCCTTTTCAATGGCATCCCATTTATTTACTGCAATGATCACACCTTTACCTTTTTCATGAGCAATTCCGGCAATCTTGGCATCCTGTTCTGTAACGCCTTCTGTTGCATCGATCACAATCACTACAACATGAGCACGTTCTACCGCCGTCACCGTACGGATCACACTGTAACGCTCAATTTCTTCTTTCACTTTGCCTTTTCGTCTCAGACCTGCCGTATCAATAAAGATATAATCTTTCCCCTGCCACTTTACTCTTGCATCTACAGCATCTCTGGTGGTTCCCGCAATATCCGAAACGATCACACGGTCTTCACCCAAAAGCTTATTGATAAGAGAAGATTTTCCAACATTTGGTTTTCCTACCACTGCAATCCTTGGAATATCCTCTTCTTCTCCGGTATCTGCTCCCTCGGGAAATTCTTTTACAACCTCATCCAGCATGTCGCCGATTCCCGTACGGTTTGCTGCAGAAATTGCATGAGGTTCTCCAATTCCCAGGTTATAAAACTCATAAACATCCATCATATATTTATGAATACTGTCAACTTTATTCACCACAAGCACAACCGGTTTACGGCTGCGGCGAAGCATATCTGCCACCTTCGCATCAGAATCCACCAGACCCTGTTTTACGTCTGTAATAAAAATGATCACATCCGCTGTATCAATAGCGATCTGAGCCTGTTCTCTCATCTGTGAAAGAATGATATCACCGCTCTCCGGCTCGATTCCACCTGTATCGATCAGCGTAAACGATTTATCCAGCCATGTAACATCCGCATAAATCCTGTCTCTGGTAACTCCCGGTGTATCCTTGACAATCGAGATCATCTCTCCTGCAAGGGCATTAAACAACGTGGATTTGCCTACATTAGGCCTCCCCACGATCGCAACTACTGGCTTGCTCATACATCTGTCTCCTTATCTGTTTATTATGCTCAGGCGAATCCAGTATGGAAGCTACCAGATCGGCCCCGTCTTCATCTACAATTACAATTTCTGTTTCAAGTTCTTTTTCAAGCTCTTCCACTGAAACATCATCAAGGAATATATTCTCGCCGCTTCTCAACATATTGCACGGCAGAAGAAGTTTTTCCCCCAGGTCCTTTCCTTTCAGCTGCTGGCAAAGATCCGTACCTGTGATCAGACCTGAAACCGTGATCATCTCTCCAAAAAAGTGGTTGGCGATCATGCTGACATTAACTCTGACATTCGGAAACTTTTCCTGCACTTTATCCACACATTTTCTGATATATGGAGCTGCAAGTTTCCCTGTTGCAATGGTCATTTCCATAGAACGCATATCTCCGGTACGTTCTGCCACAGCCTTACTCACTTCTGTTTCCAGAAGTCTCAGCATCCCCACGCCGTTTTCCAGCTGCAGATAACCATCATAGCTTTCCTCTTCAGGAAGCTCCTCCCCTGCAAGGATATACCATTCATCCGAAGCATGGATAAAATGTATTCCATATTCTGCATACATTTTTTTCTGCCAGCGATGGATCTGCTCCAGGACTTTCCTGGCATCTTCCTTTTCAAAAGGCTCCAGCGGATAAAGACCATCCCGGAATTTTGAAAGTCCTACCGGAACAACTGACACGCTTTGAAGTACAGGCGCATATGCCGAAAGCTTTTGCAGACTGTATTCCAGCTCCTCGCCGTCATTAACGCCCTTGCACAGAACAATCTGACCGTTCATGGTAATTCCCGCCTCAAACAGCTGATCTGCTTTCTTAAGAGCATCTCCGGCAAAACGGTTGTGAAGCATTTTGCATCGAAGCTCAGGATTCATCGTCTGAAAAGAAATATTGATTGGCTCCAGACGATAACGTATAATGCGCTCAACATCATGCTGACTCATATTTGTCAGTGTTACATAATTCCCCTGCAGGAAAGAAAGCCTGGAATCATCGTCCTTAAAATAAAGAGTTTCCCGCATTCCCGGAGGCATCTGGTCGATAAAACAGAACATACAGTGATTGGTGCAGGAACGATATTCGTCCATCAGTCCGTTCTCAAATTCAATCCCCAGATCGTCTTCATATTCCTTTTCCACCTCCAGCTCCCACAGCTCTCCATCTGCTTTCTGGATCTGAAGTGTTACAAATTCATCATTCATAAGGTAGCGGTAATCAAAAACATCCTCTACCGGTGTGTCATTGATCGCTTCCAGGATATCTCCCGGCTCCAGCTCCAGTTCCTGAGCGATACTGCCAGGCAGAATTCTGGAGATCACATGTTTCCTTTTTTTCATAAAATTCCTTTCTGCTGCTTGTACCGCGCGCCCGTCTCCATTCGGACACGCACTGCCAGGATTTCTTGCAGTACCCTGGCACTGTAACCATAATAACAATTTTATATGTAAAAATCAATAAATTCCTTGACTGGATTTAGGGCAAATGTTATAAATGTAGTAGTACTCAATATTTTATTATTTAAACTCAGGAGGAAAATTATGCCGAATATAGAGTTACTTGAAAAGTCACTTCCCGTTGCACCGATCCGTATCGCAGCCCTTTCCGGCTGTCAGGAACTTGCCAAGGAGGTTGATAAAAAGCTTGTAAAATTCCGTAAAGAGCTGGTTGCCAAAAAAAATTCTAACAGCATCCCTCAGGGATATTGTGAACCGTCATTCCTTGTAGAATGTGAATGTGTCCGTTTCGGCACCGGAGAGGGAAAAGGCTACATCAAGGAATCTGTCCGCGGTACAGACCTCTTTATTATGGTAGATGTAACAAATTATACTGAAACTTATACGGTATGCGGACATGAGAACCATATGTCTCCGGATAATCATTTCCAGGATCTGAAGCGAATCATTTCCGCCGCAACAGGCAAGGCTCACAGAATTAATGTGATCATGCCATTCCTTTACGAAGGACGCCAGCACCGCCGTTCCAAAAGAGAATCTCTTGACTGTGCTCTGGCTCTGAAAGAATTAAGCGACATGGGAGTTGCAAACTTCATTACTTTCGACGCTCACGATCCTCGTGTTCAGAACTCCATTCCGCTGAATGGCTTTGATAACTTCTTCCCTACATACCAGTTCCTGAAAGCACTGGTTAAAAATGTACCTGATTTCAAAATGGATAACGATCATCTTATGATCATCAGTCCCGATGAAGGTGCAATGTCAAGAGCCGTTTACTTCTCTAATATCCTTGGTGTGGACATGGGTATGTTCTACAAGAGAAGAGACTATTCTACTATCGTAAACGGAAAGAATCCTATCGTAGCCCACGAATTCCTTGGAGACTCTGTAGAGGGCAAGGATGTTGTTATCATCGACGATATGATCTCTTCCGGCGAAAGTATGCTGGATGTTGCAAAACAGATCAAAGAGCGCCACGCAAGACGTGTATTCATCTGTACCACCTATGGTCTGTTTACAGATGGTCTTGATAAGTTTGATGAATATTATGAAAAAGGCTGGATTGACAAAGTTATTACTACCAACCTGAATTATCGTATTCCTGAACTTCTTACCAAACCATATTACATTGAAGCAAACATGAGCAAATACCTTGCAAGTATCATTGACATCATTAATCATGACGTTTCTGTAGAAAAAGTTCGTTCCAGCAACGAAAAGATCATGGATCTCATGGACAGAGTGAATAAATCCAAATAAACATAATGGCTGTGGTCTGAAAACCACAGCCATTTTTCACTTTCTGATACCAAGAAAGGCTCCCAGATTTCCTCTTTTTCCTTTTGATGCCCTGTGAGAAAACAAAAAGTCCGGATTGCAGCAGGTACATATTCCCGGCATGGAAATATGCTCCGGAAGGATTCCTGCCTGTAAAAATATCTGTCGGTTAGCCTCCCATAGATTCAGCTGATACTTTCCATTTTGTTTTTTATAAAACAGTTTCGGCCATAATTCCGCAGAAAATGCCTTCCGAAACTCCACGATCACATCTTCACTGACCTCGTAGCACTCCTGACAGATGGAAGGTCCCACTGCCGCATATATATCTGCCGGATCTGATCCATAGTTTTTTCGGAGTGCTTCCACCGTCACCTCTCCGATTCCTGCAGCCGTACCTCTCCATCCCGAATGAGAAAGTCCAATTGCCTTATGCACCGGATCCACCAGGTAAAGAGGAACACAATCTGCATAAAAAGTTGCCAGCACCAGCCCCGGAACATTGGTCACCATCCCATCCACGTCTGTATATGGACGGGATTTTGTAATTCCGTTTCCTCTGTCCTCCTCCGTAACAACTCGGACATTTGCAGTATGAGTCTGATCAGAAGTAACGATATCTTCCGGCAAAAATCCCAGAGCCGCAGAAATTCTCCTGTAATTCTCCTTTACCGCATCCTCTTTATCTCCTCTGGTAAAGCTCAAATTCATAGATGCATAAATTCCCTCGCTGCAGCCGCCCAGACGTGTGCTGAAGCCATGAACAACTCCCGGCAGTTTATCAAATTCCGGATAAGTGAGAAAAGTAACTCCTTCTTTTTCACAAACCTTCATATGAGGCTCATCTTCCTGTTTCCATATGATTTTCATAGAGTTCCTCCTTTTATCGGCGGTGATCAAAAGCGTTCTGTATCCATTGTATATGTCCACCATCAATAGCGACTACATCAAATCTGCAGGGGATATCCAGTCCATATCCACGTTTTAGAAGATAAAACTCTGCAGCATCGCTGACTGTCCTTTGTTTCCGCCAGTCAACTGCCGCCGAAGCCCATCCACATCCTCCTGAATTTCTGTATTTCACTTCCACAAAAACCAGATATTTCCCATCTCCTGCAATCAGATCAATTTCACCAAATTTACAGCGAAAATTTCTTTCCAGGATAAACAATCCCTGTTTTTCCAAAAAAACCGCTGCTTTCTGTTCGTAATAACCGCCCACTTTACGTTTATTGATATTTCTCGCTCTTTTCCTGTACGTGTAGGTATCTTATGTATTTTTCAATTTTTTCTGATATTTACCTCTTTATACAAAATGTGTAATAAAGCTTGCCCTGTGAATTGGCGATGGCCCATATTTTTTCAGAGCCTCAATATGTTCCGAAGATCCGTATCCCTTATTGGAAGCAAACCCATATCCAGGCATCGCCTTATCATACTCTACCATAAGTCTGTCCCGGGTAACCTTCGCTACAATACTGGCCGCTGCAATAGAGGCACTTTTGGCATCGCCTTTGATAATAGGGACCTGAGGAATCTCTACCTGAGGAATCGTTACTGCATCATTTAAAAGAAGCTGCGGGCGCACAGCAAGCTTAGACACAGCCTGGCGCATTGCTTCATATGTTGCCTGAAGGATATTAATTTCATCAATACGTGCCGGAGATGACATTCCTATTCCTACACTGACAGCTTCTTTCAGAATCACTTCATAAAGCTCCTCACGTTTTTTTGCAGACAGCTTCTTGGAGTCATTCAGATACAGAATCTCATGGTCCTTTGGCAGAATCACAGCACAGGCCACTACCGGTCCAGCCAGCGGTCCTCTTCCTACCTCGTCAATCCCGCAAAGATAACCCAGGTGCTCATATTTATGTTCATACTCCATCATCTGTTCCATACGGAGTTTTTCTTTCTGAACAGCTTCTGCTGTTTTTCTGCTTTTTTCGATCAGCTTCTGAACCCCTGCCCTGGCGTCTTCCTGATACAATTCCCAAAGCCTTTTCTGTTCTTCCAAAGAAAGAGAGTCAAACTCCGCTTTGATTTCTGCTATTTTTTTCATTGGTTCACTCCTTTGGAGCCCATTCCAGAGTAATACGACCAAGCTTTCCGCCTCTGAAATCATCAAAGAAAAGACCGGATGCTTTTGCATAATCCAGCTCTTCGCCCTTTTTCAGGCAGCCCCTTGCTCTTGCAATACCCTGTAAAATCTCAAGCAGTTCCCCTGCCTCGTCTGTTTCATAACGCTTCTGAAGAACTCCCGGATAGCGTTCCTTCAGATAACCGATAAGAGAAAGAGCAAGCTCTTCCATATTCAAAATATCATCTTTAATGGAGCCTACATAAGCAAGGCGGATTCCAACCTCCTGGTCTTCAAATTTAGGCCAGAGAATCCCTGGCGTATCAAGGAGCTCTACATTTTTGTTCAGGCGTATCCACTGTTTTCCCTTTGTTACACCTGGACGATTTCCGGTTTTGGCACAGGCTTTTCCGGCAAAAGTATTAATAAATGTAGATTTTCCTACATTCGGAATACCGGCAACCATAGCACGTATTGGTCGATTTTTGATTCCTCTTCTTCGGTCTCTCTCGATTTTTTCTTTGCACGCCTCCTGGATTACATTCTGGATAGCTTTCATTCCGGATCCGTTTCTCGAATCCACTTTCACTACATGAAAGCCTTTCGACTGAAAAAACTCCTTCCAGGCTTCATTCTGTCTCTCATCTGCCAAATCCGCCTTATTCAGAAGGATTAATCTTGATTTATTCTGTCCAAGTTTATCAATATCCGGATTCCTGCTGGACATAGGAACCCTTGCATCAACCAGTTCAATGATCAGATCGATCAGTTTAAGATCTTCCTGCATCTGTCTTTTTGCCTTGGTCATATGACCAGGATACCATTGTACGTTCATATATACCTAACCTTTCAAAATTCCTAATTTTTCTCTGGGAGAGCAGGTAAACCAAAGCTTTCCGACAATATAACGTTTTTTTACCGTTCCGATATCTGCATATCTGCTGTCTTCACTGTTGTTTCTATTGTCTCCCAAAACAAAATATTCTCCAGATTTTAAATTCACACCATTTTCAGCCAGACCCGCATTTATGATCTCCGGATAATCAGCTGCTTCATCATATACCTCTCCATCAATGTAAATAACTCCATTCCGGATCCGAACCGTTTCTCCCGGAAGACCGATCACGCGACGTATATGCAGTGCAGCATCATCACTGGCATTTGTGCGAAAAACGATCATATCCCCTCTTTTCGGGGAAGTAAATTTATAGATAAGCTGGTTCATGAAGAACCTGTCTCCCACCTCAATAGTTGGTTCCATCGAGCTTTCCTGCATCGTAACAGTCTGAAACATAAGGATTGCTGTAAGTACTGCAAACACTAATGTTACAGCAATCTCAAATACCCGGCGCATAGAGCTTCTCAGCTTTTCATTTTCCAATTTCACCTTCAGTTCCAATATTTTGGGGTGTTCCTTCCAGTTTTTCAAATTTCTGATATCCATATAAATTCTCCATACACAAGCTTATAAGTTTTCAGAATTTCCAATCAAATACATATTTTTGCAAAAAGAGGGACAATAGCTGTCGTTATTGTCCCTGCTTTTATCACTTCTTAAATTGTCATTATCTAACGCGCTCTTTAACCTTAGCAGCTTTACCTACACGATCTCTCAGGTAGTTCAGTTTTGCACGACGTACTTTACCGTAACGGATTACTTCTACTTTTATTACGTGTGGGGAATGCAGCGGCCATGTTTTCTCAACGCCTACTCCATTAGAGCTCTTTCTTACTGTGAAAGTCTCTCTTGTGCTTCCGCCCTGTCTCTTGAGAACAGTTCCCTCAAAAATCTGGATTCTCTCACGGTTTCCCTCTTTGATCATTGCGTGTACTCTTACAGTATCACCTACGCGGAATTCCGGTACTTCTGCTTTTAACTGAGCAGCTTCGATGTTTCTGATAATGTCGTTCATTTTTTTCTCTCCTATTCTTCTGGATGTTCTTAATACATGATTTCTGTAACAGAGGACCATCTTTTTTACAACAGATTTGATTATACTATAGAATAAACCCCATTGCAAGAAGTTTTTGAAAAAAAGAGAAAAGCCGGGTGTGTCACGATCATCCCAGCGCTACATCCAGGATCATCATCAAAACAAATCCCAGTGCAAAAGTCACCGTTCCAACATTACTATGTTTCCCTTCACTGGCTTCCGGGATCAGTTCTTCCACTACAACATATATCATAGCCCCTGCCGCAAAAGCAAGGAAATACGGCAAAAGAGGCTGTATATAAGAAGCCAGAATAAGAGTAAGTCCTCCGGCTAACGGCTCTACAATACCGGAAGCCGCACCATAAATAAAAGATTTGGTTCTTGAACATCCGGCTCCCCGCAAGGGCATGGAAATAATAGCTCCCTCCGGAAAATTCTGTATAGCTATCCCAATCGCCAGTGCAAAAGCTCCTGCCATAGTTACCGTTTCATTACCTGAAATGACACCTGCAAAAACAGCTCCTGCAGAAAGCCCCTCCGGAATATTATGCAGTGTTACTGCCAGGACAAGCATAGTCGTTTTTTTTAACGCTGTCTTCGGTCCCTCTGACTCATCACTTCCAAGATGGAGATGCGGGACAGCCCGGTCCATAAGCAAAAGAAATCCTATTCCAAGAAGAAATCCTGCTGCCGCCGGAACAAAGGAAAATCTCCCCATACTTTCACACATATCCATAGCCGGAATAAGAAGAGACCACACAGAAGCCGCTACCATCACTCCGGAAGCAAATCCCAGAAATCCTTTCTGTATCTGCGGCTTCAGTTCTCTTTTCATAAAAAACACACAGGCTGCTCCCAGCGCTGTTCCTAAAAAAGGGATCATCAATCCAAAAAATATACTCATCTGGCTGCCTTCCTTTTTTCATTAAAATAAACCCGGTTATTTTTATTATATGCAGATGCTTTATCGATGTCTCCATTGAAATCTCTTTTTATTTTTACCGGCTTTTTCTTTTTTATGTTTATGAAGCACTGTCTGTATCTGCTGTTTTTTCTCCCTGGGCACTCATGATCTTGTTTAGCTCACTGATCATCTCCTCATCCTTCAGACGGAACTTTACTTCCACACGTCTGGAGGCATCTTTATCCACATTTCCATTGGCATCCAGAACAGGATTCGCCATAGAATGGCCATTCACCGTCAAATATTCCTGCAGATTCTGACTCTGATCAGAATTCAAAAAATTACCCTGGATATTCAAAAGATACTGGGCAACTGCCAGCGAACGCTGCTGAGACAGCTGAAGATTGTAGCTGTAGTCTCCATCCGTATCTGTATATCCGTCAATAATGATCTCTGCAAGGTATTTCATATAATCTTTCTGAAGGAGCACTTTACAGTAAATAGGAAGCACCTGTTCCAGTGCCTGCTTTCCTTCCTCTGTCAGTTCTGCCTCATCATAAGCAAAGAGAACACTGGATTCCAGAGTCATGGCTCCTGTCTGCGTATCAATATCCACATTGATATTATTTTTCGCAAATTCTTTTTTTAACGCTTCAATTACATCTGCCTTCACTCCTATGATCTGATCGATCTGAGCCTGCTGGTCCTTAAGAAGAGCAGTCTTTTCATTCAGCGCCGCCTGCTGCGAATTCAGAGTTGCCTCCTGATCCTTCAGCTTGGCCGCCAGCTGGGCAAGAAGTTCTTCCTGATCCTTCAGTTTCTCATCCTGCGTCTTAAGCTGCTGATTCTGATCCTTCAGCTGCCCTTCCTTTTCATCCAATTCATTCTGCTGAGCAAGGATTTCCAGAGTATATTCTTCCTGGAGAGCTATTTTTTCATCGCGCTCCTTAATACTCTCGTCGTAGCTTTTCTGCGCCTGAAACAAAGTCACACACATCAGCAGCACAAACAGCAGCAGAACGCCTGCCATCATATCTGAGTATGATCTCCAGACATTAAATCCTCCGTTTTCTGATTTTTTTCTTCTGCGCATCTGTCTCTCCTTTTATCTGAATAAACCAAATTTTCCTTTCTGGGCTGCTTTTGAAAGTTCTCTCATGTTTTTTGCCATATCTTCCATCAGCTCCTGCTGCTGTTCCGCCTGAGCAGCCAGAATCTCCTTCAGTTCCTCCAGATTCTCATCCCTTGCGGTCTTCCCTGCACTCAGATGAATCTCTCCGTTGTTTCTGGAAACAGAAATATCTGCCAGAAGTCTGCGTACCTGTTCCATTGTCCTGTAAGACTTTTTCTGATATTCTGCAAACTCCTGCATTTTCTCATCAAACTCTTCCACAACCCGTTTATTGGCCTCCATCACACTTCCGCCGGCTTTTCCTGCTGCAGATATTTTTTCCATTCCCTGGGCTGCAGCTTCTACATATTTCTGCATGGTCTGGTTGCAGGCTACCCAGAATTTAGCTGATGAGGTTTCTGCTTCCTTCAGGTAATCTGCCAGATGATGATAGTCTGCCTGCTGCTGCTTCTGGATCGTCTGATTATCCTGGATGATCCTTTTTGCCATGTCAATATATTCCTTCTGGGAAGCTCCTGTATCCTCCATGATCCGTTTCATCGCCTGCTCATGCTGAGTATAAGAGTCACTGAGCTGGCGGCTCATTGCCTGGTAAAGATTTGTAGTATAATTCACATTATCTGCCTGTGCATCCTTTAGCTGAGAAAGAGTTTTTCCAAAATCGGAAAACTGTACCCCAAAAGAATCATTCATCTCTTTTAAGAACGTATCCAAAATCTGACGTATCGCATCTTCCTGACACTGGGTTACGGAAGATACAAGTGTATCAAGAGAATCGTTCATTTTCTTAAAAGTAGGCGTAATCACCTTTTCAAAGCTGTCTGCCATCTGCACGGAAAACTGCTCTGCCATCTGATTCATGGCCGCTGTCTGGATCTTCTGGCTGGAAACCAGAAGATTTCTGGATTCATTTTCCGCTGAAGGCATCACATGACTGTGAAATCTGGCCAGAAATCCCTGAAGCTCTTCTGCCATAAAAGAGTACTCACTTTTCATTCCATAAGTATACACAATGGAAAGTGCAATGCCGTAAATAGATGTCAAAAACGCAACCTTGATGCCGTCTACCAGAGCAGATACCGAATTGGTCATTACTTCATAATTAGCCGGATCAAAATTCTTAAGTCCCCATACAAGCCCTACAAAAGTACCAAGGATACCAAGACTGGTGAAAATATCCGGAACCATTTCCAGAAGACGTTTATGTATATGATTATCCATTTCCTCTTCATTCAGATAATCCTCTACATCTCCAATCCCTTCTTCACTTTGAACAATACTGTCTGTAAAAGAATTCATCACCTTATCAAGATATTTATGGTGAAAGATCCCGTTCAATGTCTGGATCTTATCTGCTCCGATCTTACCCGGTTTCTGAAAAATACTGCCTATTTCCGCAGCAGCCTCCTGGAAGGCCTGCGCCAGATTATCCATCCGAAACATCCCGCCAAACAGCCCTGCCACATAAATTGCACTCATCACAGCAAGAAAGATAAAATTGTACAGCATGACACCGGGAGCTCCCTTACCTATATACACCGTCATCGCCACGGCTGCCGCCAGTACTGCCAGAAATAAAATTACATTTACAATTTTTTTCCTCATATTGCGCCTCCTCATTGGTCATAATCTCAAGACTTCTTCTGCAGAAGCCCCTAAATTAACACATAATTTGCTCTTTTCATCATAATATCATATCATAAATACACACACAAGCCGTAATCTGAAACTGACCGTATAGTTTTAGTTACTGTTCTCTCCGTTCACAGCAACAATGCCGTGTGAACAGTAACCAGTTTTAACACTACATTTATTCTTCTTTCAAAGTGTTAAAAACGCGCAAAAAATACCGCCAGAAGTTCTTTTCAAACCTCTGACGGCAATTTTTATCCTATAGATCTGTATTTATGCATATACTTTATCATCTTCCAGAAGCACTGCTTTTCCATCTTTCACCTCAACCACACTGATACTGCAGTTTGGCGGTACGCAGCCATGCCAGAAATTCTCCGGATCCTGATAGACATTCTGGAGAAGAGCACGAACCGCACAGCCATGAGAGGCGATCAGTATTGTTTTGTCCCGGAGTTCCGGATCAGCAGTCTTTTCCATCCAGAATTCTCTGGTGCGGGCAAGGATATCAGAAATATTTTCTCCATTTTCCGGTCTGGAAAAATGGTTGGGATCTGTAAAAAATACTTCCATTTCCCTGTTGATCATATTTCCTTTTTCATCTTTAAACTGCGTTCCCTCCAGTGCCCCGAAATCTATCTCCTGGATCCTTTTATCCAGGATTACAGGTATCCTGTCTGCCTTCTGTCCAAGAACAAGCTCTGCTGTCTGTATGGCTCTTTTCAGAGGACTGGAAAAACACAGATCAAAGGGAACATCTTTCAAAGTTTCTCCCACTTTACGGGCAAGAGATATTCCCTCCTCTGCAAGAGGGATATCCGCAGCACCCTGAACCTTTCGAAGAGCATTCCACTGCGTCTTTCCATGTCTTAAAATATAAAGTTTCATCAGCTTCTCAGCTCGATTCCAAGGTCAGTAAGACCGTTAAGGATTTTCTTCATAGCAGCTGTGATCTCTGCTTCTTCCAGTGTCTTATCATGATCACGGAATACCACAGAATATGCCATGGACTTATATCCTTCTTTAATCTGTGTTCCTTCATAAATGTCAAAGAGCTCATAAGACTCCAGGATTTTTCCGCCCCGCTGTTCCAGGACATTTTCAATCTGTCCGGCCAGAACATTTTTCGGAACCACCATACTCAGGTCACGGGTAACTGCCGGGTATTTGGCAATTCCGTTGAATTTATGAGCAAATCCCGCAAATTCAAGAATATCCAGGATATCGATCACTGCAATATAGGTTTTTTCACCAATACCATAGTTATCTGCAACGACCGGATGCACTTCACCCAGGTATCCTACCACCTTGCCTTCATAAATAATGTTTGCCTGTCTGCCCGGATGCAGATATGTCTTATTGCTGTCCGGAGTATAGTGTACCTTTTTCTTCATGCCTGCTTTTTCGAAAAATTCCTCACAGACACCTTTCATGTCGAAAAAGTCTCCTGCACCGTACATACCCAGTGTGAAATGTACCCGCTCCTCCGGAAGCTCTGTCAGAGGCAGAGATTTTGGAAGATAAACTTTTCCGATCTCATAAAGACGTACATTTTTATTTCTTCTGTTGTAATTGGTCGCAAGCGAAGTAAGCATTCCATGAAGTGTAGTAGTCCGCATGATACTGTAATCCTCACCCAGAGGGTTGCTGATCGTAATCACTTTTCTCAGCTCACTGTCTTCTGCAATCCTGAGTTTATCAAAGACCTTAGGACTTTCAAAGGAATATGTCATCGCCTCAGAAAAACCACAGTATTCTGCAATATCCCTTGCAATCTGCTCAATTCTGAGTTTAAACGGAAGTCTTCCTGTTGTTGCCTCTCCCGTAGGAAGAGTTGTCGGAATTTTGTCATATCCAAAAAATCTTGCTACTTCTTCTGCTACATCAGCCATACAATGGATATCCTGACGGAAAGTAGGTGCTACGATCTCATTTGTCTCAGGATCTAACGTCAGTTCTACTCTTCCCAGATACTCCAGCATCTCCTCTTTTGTAAGATCGGTTCCAAGAAGGGCATTGATTCTTTCCGGTTCAAAAGGTACTCTGGATGGTTTTCTGTCCTCATTGCATACGTCCACAATGCCGCCTACAACTTCCCCGGCGCCAAGTTCCTCCATCAGCTGGCATGCTCTGTCGATGGCTGCCTGTGCATTATTGGGATCCAGTCCCTTTTCAAACTTTCCAGACGCATCTGTACGAAGTCCGATACGTTTGGAGGAAAGGCGGATGTTTGTTCCGTCAAAGCAGGCTGCTTCAAACAGTACTGTTTTTACCTGATCTGTGATCATGGAATTCTCTCCGCCCATGATACCTGCAATGCCAACCGGTTTCTTTCCATCGCAGATCATCAGCACATTTTCATCCATAGTACGTTCCTGACCATCAAGGGTTACAAATTTTTCGCCTTCTGATGCACGGCGCACAACAATCTCATTTCCTTCGATCAGATCCAGATCATAGGCATGCATAGGCTGTCCGTATTCTTCCATAACGTAATTGGTAATATCTACCAGATTATTGATCGGTCGGATACCATTTGCCGCCAGACATCTCTGCATCCACTTAGGAGACGGTCCGATCTTTACATTCTTTACCACTCTTGCTGTATAACGCGGACAAAGATCCGGATCCTCCACTGTTACTTTGATGTAATCAGAAGCATTTTCTCCATTACCTGTCTCCTTTACCACTGGAGGACAGAATTTTTTATGGAAAGTAGCTGCTGCTTCTCTGGCAATTCCCAGCACACCGTAACAGTCAACACGGTTGGATGTGATTTCATACTCAAACACAACATCCTCCAGGCCCAGAGCCTTAACAGCGCTTTCGCCTACAACCGCATCTTCCGGAAAAATATAGATTCCGTATTCCGGAGCCTCCGGATACATTTCTCTAGTGCTTCCCAGTTCCTCGATAGAACACATCATACCAAAAGATTCCACACCGCGAAGTTTTCCTTTTTTGATCTTCACACCGCCTGGTGTCTTCTTTCCGTCATGACCGCCGGCTACACGTCCCCCGTCCAGTACTACCGGAATCTTATCGCCTTCTTTTACATTTGGCGCACCTGTTACGATCTGTACAGTTTCTGTACCTACATTTACCTGGCAGATGATCAGCTTATCTGCATCAGGATGTCTCTCTATTTTTTCAATCTGTCCAATGACGATTTTTTCCAGATCTGCATCCAGCTCCTCATATCCCTCAACCTTAGTTCCTGACAGGGTCATGGCATCTGTATATTCCTGAGCTGTTACATCCAGATCCGGCACGTACATTTTAATCCAGGACATTGATGTATTCATGTTTATATCCACCTTTCTGCTTGTTGTTTAAAATAGTGCTTCCTTTCTGTGTCGGTTAAAACTGTTTCAGGAAGCGAATATCGTTTTCATAAAGAAGTCTCATGTCATCAATCTCATACTTCAAAAGTGCAATTCTTTCAAGTCCTACACCGAACGCAAAGCCTGTGTATTCCTCCGGGTCAATACCGCACATGCGAAGTACATTTGGATGAACAGTTCCACAGCCAAGAATCTCGATCCATCCTGAACCTTTACAGAAACGGCAGCCTTTTCCGCCGCACTTAAAGCAGGACACATCAACCTCTGCACTTGGCTCTGTAAACGGGAAATGATGCGGACGGAATTTTGTTTTTGTTTCCGGTCCGAACAATTCTCTTGCAAATTCCTGAAGAGTTCCCTTAAGATCTGCAAAAGTAATATTTTTATCAATAACCAGGCCTTCAATCTGATGGAAAGATGGAGAATGAGTTGCGTCCACCTCATCAGAACGGAATACTCTTCCCGGTGCGATCATGCGGATAGGAAGCTTGCCCTCTTCCATCGTACGGGCCTGTACCGGAGATGTCTGAGAGCGAAGCAGAATAGAACTATTAATAAAAAAGGTATCCTGCTCATCTCTGGCCGGATGATCCTCCGGAATATTTAATTTTGTAAAGTTATAATCAGCGTATTCCACCTCCGGACCTTCTACCACTTCATATCCCATTCCAATAAAAATGCGCTCCACTTCTTCAAGAGCGATCGTATTTGGATGACGATGTCCGATCTTTGCTTTTTTAGCAGGAAGTGTTACGTCAATAACTTCTGCCTTCATCTGTTCCTCACGGGCTGCTTCCTCCAGTTTCTTTCTGGATGTTTCAAGAAGCTCTTCAATCTTTGCTCTTGTCTCATTTACCAGCTGTCCGACTTTCGGACGATCCTCCGGAGCAACATCCTTCATACTTTTTAAAATAGCAGTAAGTTCACCTTTTTTTCCAAGGTACGCTACCTTTACTTCATTGAGCTTCTCCGGCACGTCAGATTCTTCAATCCGTTTTCTGGCTGCCTCGGCCAGTTCCTGAAGTCTTTCCTTCATATCCATGATCATAATCTCCTTTACTGAAATTTTCATAAAAAAAGGATATCCACTCCCCAAAAATAGGGACGGGATATCCGCGGTACCACCCTGATTCCTGTATAAAAATACAGGCACTCGATTCTGCTTAACGCGCAGCAACGTCATTTCCTACTGACTTTATGCTTTCAGAAATGCAGCTCCGGCGGGAATTTGAGGAATTGCCTGAACTTAAAGAAGCTTACAGCCGGTGACTTCTTCTCTCTGAAAGGAAACAACTCCCTGATACGCCTTCATTGCTTTTTATCTTTATTTACTATGCCACAGGAAAATTTTTCTGTCAAGATTTTTCATTTATTTTTTCTTTTTTCTCTTCTTTTCTCTTTTGAAAGTTCTGCTTCCATTCATGTTCTTTTCTGGAGATCAGCTGGCCAACGGACATTTTTGCCTGACGGAACTGTTTTTCAAAGTATGCATTTATCTCTGCACCATAAAGAAGCAGGTTCATACAGAAATAAAGCCACACCATTACAAGAATTAAAGTTGAAAGACTTCCGTACATAATGCTGAAATCCGGAAAAAACGTAAAATACAGCGAAAACAAATAAGAAAAGACTGACCAGGCAGCCGCTGTAAAAAAAGCTCCCGGCACCTGACTTTTCAGAGATGCCTTTCTGTTCGGCAGATACCGGTACAATACCAGAAATACCAGAAACTGCATTACAAAAACCAAAAAAGTCTTAGCATTCAGGATCCTGCCAATAATATTTCCCAGAAAAGGAATATAATCTGAAATCAGCATATGTATCCTGCTTCCCATAACCAGAAGCAGAAGGCTGGCGATCAGTGCCAGAACAAACAGCAGCATATAAAACATGGAATAAATCCTGTTTATAAGCCAGTTTCGTGTTTCTCTCACATGATAAATAGTATTCAGCCCATTGATCAGGGCCTGCATTCCTTTTCCCGAGGACCATAAAGCCATAAGAGCAGAAATCGGAAGCACTGCTGCGCTTTTTGAAAAAACCTCTGCCACGATATTAAGCACAAATCCCTGTAAATTTTCAGGTACTACTCCAACGATCGCCTGACGTACTTCTCTGTAAGTAAGAGGTGTATACTGAACGATAGCAGTCAGAAACAAAACAAAGGGGATAAAAGACATGATCAGAAAATATGCCGCCTGCGCCGCATATGCACTGATATGATCCATCCTCATACGCTCCATGAAGCCCAATGCCAGATGAAACGCCCCCTTCTCTTTTTTCTTTCCCATAATTACTTCTCCTGTTATCCAGAGTTTGGCATTTTTATGCACGATTTCTCATATCTTAAACTATATTTATAATATCATCATACCATGAAAACATTACTGTGACAAGCATTGCCCTTTTTCCTGCAAAGAGCAGTCCGTTATTTCTACTTTGTAAAAAAAATAATCCAGTATCTCCTCAAAAGAATATCCTTCCTTTGCCATCTCATTTGCGCCATTCTGGCTCATGCCCACACCATGCCCGTATCCTCCTCCTGAGATCCGCACATAATTCCCCTGCTCTGTGTCCAGTGTAATGTAAGAACTTGGAAGAAGAGTGCCTCCCTGTGTCTTCGTCCCATCCCTTTCTGTGATCACACATCCGGCAGGAGAAAGAAACTGTCGGATCTCATGTTCTTCCTCAAGCATAAAAGAATCCTCTTCTGTAACAACCTGAATGCCTGTCACTGCACCGCTTTCACTTTTTTCTGTAACGGCTGCCGAAATCAGTTTCCCCGCTGTGCCGGTCATCTCCTGTGCTCTTTTTTCCAGATTCTCCCACGGAATTACAGTCTCCCAGTAACTCCAGGGCTCTTTTGAGTCAAATCTGCAGATTACACTTTTCAAATATGGGGCCGGCTGCTGAGCTCCCCATATTTCATCTGTACTGGTTACCCCTGCCGAAGTAGAAAAATAATATGCCTGTATCGGCTCCCCATTCTGGCATAGGATTTTTCCCTGTGTTTCATGTATCGCCTCTGAAGAGGCCTTCTGGGGAGAAATATTCTGATATACCTGAAAATTCACACTGTCATCTACATCCGCCCCCAGTTCTTTCAAACGTCCTTCCTGCATCTGCTTCCAGGCATATGTTCTGGCACAAACAGCCTGTGCTTTCAAAGCTTCTTTTTCATAAGAGGCCGGCATTTCACTGGGAACTACCGCTTCCAGATACGTTTCCAGAGGCACCTCATTAATAAGCAGCAATCCTTCCGGACACCTTACAACCTCCAAATTTCCCTGATATACAGGATTTCCGCATTGGCGCTGAACAGAGCTGACCTGGAGTCCGTCCTTATGAGCGGGAATCTTTATTTTTTCTCCAGGAACTTTGAAAGTTTCCTGTGTATAAATATGCTCTTTTCCATTGCGTACCACGGTAACAGAAGGATGAAAATACGACTGATAATCTGTGGTCATTAAAAGAACTCTTATCTTTTGATCCATATAACGGGGTTCCTTTAGTTCTGCCTCTTTACCGCTTTCTTCCATTAATCTGAAGTATTCTTCTTTTTCTTTCAAACAGGCCAGTGCCGCCTGATCCAAAGTTGCCGTCACAAGCAAAGTACCTGCAAGAATCAACTGATACCTGAAAAAAAATCTGATCTTCCTCATATATCCATTATATGAAGAAGACCAGATTTCATGATCAGTCTTTTACAGAAAAACGATAAACAGTTTCAGAATAATAACGTTCTCCCTTTTCCAGTATCGGTGAATGGAAAGTTTCCACATTTACTGCATTGGGTTCTACCTGAGTTTCCAGACAGAATCCATCACGTTTCTGGTAAATATGTCCGTTCTTTCCCTTTTCATCCTCTATAAAATTGCCCGCATAAAACTGCACACAAGGACAATCTGTAAGCGCTTCCATAAAAATTCCTGTTTTCTCAGAACGGGCACAGGCGATCTCACGGATTTCAGCCTGTGTGTAACCATCTGTCACATAATTATGATCATAGCCTCCCGTGATCTTCAGCTGCTCAAAATCTGCATCTATCTCCTGTCCGATCTGTTTTTCTCTGCGGAAATCCATAGGAGTTCCTTCCACGGAAACATTTTCTCCAAGGGGAATCGAGCCTTCTCCCACAGGAGTATATTCCTGTGCATGGATTGTAAGATACTGATCCAGTATACTTCCACTGCCTTCTCCGGAAAGGTTAAAATAAGAATGATTCGTCATATTGGCAATGGTTGTCTTGTCACTGACTCCGCTATATACAATACGAATGGAGTTTTCTTCAGTAAATTCATAGGTAACAGTGATATTAAATTCTCCCGGAAATCCATTTTCACCGTCAGGGCTGATTCTTCCCAGGGTCACACTGTTGTTATCCTGATCAATATGTTTCACTTTCCAGATTTTTTTTTCAAAGCCATCCGGTCCGCTGTGGAGATTATTTTCTCCTTCATTTTTTTCAAGGATCACTTCTTTCCCATCCAGCATGAATCGTGCTCCCGCAATTCTATTTCCGCTACGTCCGATACATGCTCCGAAGAAACAGCCATTCTTCTGATACCCTGTAAGATCATCATAACCAAGCACAACATCTGTCAGTTTTCCATCTCTGTCCGGTACACATAGTTTAACCAGGATTGCACCATACTGAAGCACTTCCGCATAAGCACCAGATTTATTTTCCAGATGAAATACCTTTACCTCCTCGCCCGTCGGCAGTTTATCAAAGATTTTTTCTGTTACCATAAATATCCCTCCCAAAGTGTTTTGTTTATTAGAAAAGTTAGTACAGAACATACTACTTTCTTAATAAATAAAAAAGAGCCTCTGCAAAGGCTCATTCTTTTCTGAAAGTCCCGGAATGCCGTTCCCTTCCTTTTGACGCCTAGCCGAAGCCAGGTGGGTGTCCTCAACAGATGATCTGCCTACCACAACGAGAGGTCTGACATCACGATCTGCGATGTTGGAGTCCCTTCATGTCAATGTAGGTTCAAAATAAAAAGGGGCCTCGCACATTCCAGGATACTTTCTCTTTTCTGTTATTACTATTGTACTCTATTATGTGTTTTTTTTCAATACAATATTTGTGCTGAAGCAAAATATTTTGGCATATATGCCAGAACACCGGACCGGCCAGCACCATGCAAGCAGGACCCTTACAGCTTACAAAAACTGCAGTTCCTTTAACATATTCCCAGGATTTTCTTTACAGTGTCCGGCATATCCTGCGCATCTACAACCGTATCGTGAAGAACCGGCGCTGTACGGATCTCTTCCACTGCCTTCGGAATCTGCACACCGCTTAATGCAGAAAGTGCATCGCAAAGAGCAAAATCATCCAGACCCTGATAGCGGTCAGAAATTGCATCCATAACACTTCTGGTAAACTTATACGGGCTTGCCGTTGACGCGATCACTGTAGGGGTGTGATCTTCTGTATCGCGAAGATACTTCTGATAAACTCCTGCCGCTACCGCAGTATGAGGATCGATCACATAACCGCTTCCATACCAGGTCGCACTGATAGCCTCCCTTGTTTCTCCTTCGCTGCAGAAATTTCCATAAAAGTCTCCAAGCCCTTTTTTCATTTCCTCTGAAATAGTGTATTCTCCACCCTCGCTCAAAGCCTTCATAAGCTCTGCACACTGCTGTGCATTTTCGCCTGTCAGACGGTAGATCAGACGCTCCAGATTACTGGAAATCAGAATATCCATAGATGGAGATGTCGTCAGTATAAATTCTCTCTTTCTGTCATAAGTTCCGGTACGGAAAAAATCAAAAAGAACTTTGTTTTCATTGGACGCACAAATCAGTTTTCCAATTGGAAGTCCCATTTCCTTAGCATAATAAGCCGCAAGAATATTTCCAAAGTTTCCTGTAGGAACAACAACATTGATCTTGTCTCCTGACTGTATCTCTCCGGACTTCACCAGTTTTCCATAAGCATACACATAATATACGATCTGCGGTACCAGACGTCCTATATTGATAGAATTTGCAGAAGAGAACTGATAGCCTGCACTGTCAAGCTCCTGAGCCAGCTGCTGATCATTGAACATCTTTTTCACTGCAGTCTGAGCATCATCAAAATTACCTGTGATGCCTACCACATAAGTATTGTTTCCCTTCTGGGTCACCATCTGTTTTTCCTGGATAGGACTGACACCATGTTTTGGATAAAAGACAATGATCTTAGTTCCCGGAACATCTGCAAAACCTGCCATAGCGGCCTTCCCGGTATCTCCAGATGTTGCTGTAAGAATCACGATCTCATTTTTTACATGATCTTTTTTGGCCGCTGTTGTCATAAGATGAGGAAGAATAGAAAGTGCCATATCTTTAAAAGCTATTGTCGCTCCATGAAACAGTTCCAGAAAATATGCCTGATCCGCTTTATGCAAAGGTGCAATCTCATTTGTATCAAATTTAGAATCATAAGCTCTGGCAATGCAGTCCTTCAACTCTTCTTCTGTAAAATCTGTAAGGAAACGGCTCATGACCTCATAGGCAGTTTCCTGGTATGTCATCTTTGAAAGATGCTCCATCGGTATATCAAGTTTAGGAACCGTAGTGGGGACAAATAAACCTCCGTCCTCTGAAAGTCCTTTAAGAATAGCCATGGAGGCGGTTACCGTTTCTTCTTTACCTCTGGTGCTTTTGTATAATACCTGCATCATCGTTCCTGCCTTTCTTCTTTATCAGTTATTTTTGCAACATTGTAACATGAACTTTAACAAAATACCATAGTAAAATCGCCGAAAGATCATGAACCTGCCAAGAAAATAAAAAAGAAGCTGCACAGATACGTGCAGCTCTCCACATTTTTCATTTCCCTATTCTGCCTTAACCATCTGAACAAGTTCAGTCTCGGAATCCTGATCTGATTTTTTTCCTGCCTTTTTCTGAGACTTTTTTTCTGATTTCTTATCTTCCGGAGCTTCCTCTGGATAAGTATAAAATTCATGAACACCATGTTTGAAGAGTTTTGTCAGGTCTTTTTCAAACCAGGCAATATTATGTTTCTCTGCAGCTGACTTCTGGATAAAAAACAAGGCTCCCTCTGAATAATCAGTTCCTTGAAGTGCCTGTTTCACAGCTTCTCTTGTCTCATCAGTAACTGTTACTTCACCAATCCGTCCATCTGCCACCGGAGAAAACTGCGGTACCCCGTTATCATATTCCCAGATAACGTCTGTTATATTATCAGGAAATTCCGAATGTCTTACACGGTTCATGATCACATTGGCAATCAGTACACGTCCCTTGATATCCTCAGTTCCCGCCTCTGCCTCTACAATCTTAAGAAGATTCTCGTAATCCTCATCAGACATCATTTTTGCAGAAGATGACATGGAGACCATTTTAGAATCCAGATCATTGACAGCAGCAGCCATAGGTATACTAAGATCTATTTCCTCTGCAGGTTTACGCACTTTCTGAACACGCTGTCCCACCACTACATGCTCACAGGAGGTACCGATCCTGTAGATTTCTGAGCCTTCAGCGGGAGTTGCACTGATTCCAGAAGCAATCCCTGCGATTCCGGTGGGAAGATCATATTCACTCCCACCTTCCAGAGCATATCCGGGTTCTTCCTCCGAAGCAGCATAAACCTCACTGTCTCTTTCACTTCCGACAAAACGACCGCCTGCGGAAACTGCCAGCGCTGCCAAGGCACATACGCTGACAGAGATTACTGCACGTACCGAAGAATTTCCTGTCTTTTTTCTTTCTACCTGTGATTGATGATTTTGTGATAATTTCCTGTTTCTCATAGTCCTACATTCCTTGCATTTTCTTTATGTCATATTTTATTTCTTTTGTAACATTTTCGTAATGCATAAGAAAATTATATTTAATAAGCATGTGGATGTCAAGCCATCTTTTTCATTTTTGTGCTATTTTACCAGTTTTTTGATATAAAACACGCTTATTTCATAAGTATTTTCTGCGGTTTGCACAATTTTTTTAACAAAAGATTACATGCCATTAAATTTATTATAAACAGATTTTAGTTCTCCGGTCAAGAAATTCCCATCCAATTATTCTAACAATTTTCGTCTTTTCTTTTTATTTATACTTTTTTCATATGTATATTTTGACCATATATTTTTTTAAATTTTCAATATTTTTTATGGATATTATCTAACAATTATGATATGATAAAGACATAGATATTAGGAGGGAGGACTACTTATGAGTAAACGTATTATCACAATCAATCGAATGTACGGCAGCGGTGGTCGTGTCATCGGCAAAGCTCTGGCAGAAAAACTTGGATTTGCCTTTTATGATAAAGAACTGATCGAGCTGGCGGGAAAAGAAAAACAGATTCCTTTCGCTGAACTGGCAAAGGTAGATGAAAAAAAACCTCACCAATGGCGTTTTTCCGGTGACCATGATGTCCAGATCACTCCTGATTTTTATACACTGCCCATGAATGATGTGCTGTATGATGCACAAAAGGAAATCATTCTTTCACTTGCAGAAAAAGGAAACTGCGTCATTGTTGGCCGATGTGCCAACTATATCCTGAAAGAACGGTGTCTCAGCGTTTATATCCACGCGCCTTTTGATCTCCGCGTCCGCAATGTACAGGCACGAACCGGTCGCGAGGAAAAAAGCGCCCGAAAAATGGTAAAACGAATGGATAAGGAACGCCGCGCGTATTATGAATTTTTTACAGATGCAAAATGGACCGATTTAAGTCAGTATGATCTTTGCATTGACAGCAGCCGCTTTACAGAAGATCAGATTCTTGAAATCCTTACAGAAGCTGCCCGAGACTGCTGAATTATATTGAACGATATGTTCAAAGAATATTTTTAAACTTTAAGAAAAAGGATCGTGAAAAGCAATTTTATCAAAAACTGACTTTTCATGATCCTTTTTTTACTTATTTTTGATGATTTTCAATATAATCCTTCAAAAACTGATATACCTGGTCTTCCACCGGAGGACATCCATCCAGATGATGACAGAAATTCCTGGTACAACTGCCAATTCCAAGTTCTCCCGTTTTTCCCCGAAATCCCTGTCCGATATGGATTTTTTCATGAAGCCTGTCCAGAAGCCCCTCCTGTTTCAGCATATCCAGAGCCGGAATCAGATATCCGTAGCAGGCACTGCAGGATTCCACTTCTTCTACTGCATCTGCAACCTCTATCACTTTTCTGGACCTGGGAAGCTGTTTCTCCATATCTGATCCACAGACACGAATATCCGCCCTGGTAATATCAGAGCAGCCAATTCCAAGTTTTCCTGCCATCTCTACATAAGGAACATCGGCAATCTCATAGTGCATCATATGACATACATAGGCATCGATCAATACCGGATCTCTGCCAACGAGTACCCGGTTCATCTCTACCGGATTTCCTCCGTCCTCAAAATCCAGATCCCCGCAAATATTATCCACCACAATAAAATCCTGATGAATTCCTGCGTTCAAATGGGCAATGGGCTTATGAAGCCCCAAGGAATGAAAACGCCTTTTCTCAGAATTAGGTATCAATCCTTTCATATTCTTAAGAGCGCAGGTGATCTTTGTCTGACAGTGTCCTTTCAGCACCGGAACATTAATAAGAAAGTCAATATCTTTCACCCCGGCACAGATATTCAGTTCCATACCACAGCAGTCTTCTGCATAGCCTTTATCCTTCTGTGTATCATGAAATTTAATTTTATATGTATCACAAATCTCATCATAACCACAGGCATAAAAAACATCCATGGTACGTTCTCCTACCCAGGATCCTTCGATCATGGTCAGATCATGAAAATCTTTTTCTTTCAGGTATTCTGCAATTCCAGCCAGAATTTCTCTGTGAGTAGTAGCTCCGTTGGAAGGATCAGAAGCAGAAACCATATTAGGTTTAATCCCAATTCGAAGTTTTTTGTCTCCGATCAGGTCTGCCAGCTTACTTTCCTCCAATAGTTCCTTTGTCATTTCTTTATAATCTGTTCCATATTTGATAAAGATCTGATTTCTTTCCATTCTGAAATTCTCCCTTTTATTCATCCCTGTTATTCCCGGAATCATAATAGTCTTCTGGAATATAAATATGGACGGCCTCTATACGATTTTTTTCTGTCGCATCTACCACCAGCTTCACACCATCTTCTGTTATATAAGACTCTCCCTCTTTCGGGAAATAATCTAATTTTTCAATGATATATCCGCCAATGGAATCATAATCTTCTGAATCCAGTTTCAGGCCAAGCGCTTCATTCAGGTCATCCAGCTTCGCTGATCCCTGTGCTGTATATTCCCTGTCGGGGATAATTTCCTGCATATCCTCCACTTCATCTGCATCATACTCATCACGGATCTCACCTACAATTTCTTCCAGAAGGTCCTCCATTGTGATCATACCTGCCGTAGCACCGTATTCGTCCAGAACAATCACAAAATTAACAGAATACTGCTTCATTTCCATCAGAAGAGCAGCTGTACTTTTATGCTCGTATGTGAAATACGGTTTACGAAGAATATCACGAATAGAAAATTTCTCTTTCGGATTCCAGAGAAGAAGGTCCTTCATATTAATGGTTCCAATAATATTGTCCGTACTGTCTTCATATACCGGATAACGTGTGTATCCATCCTCCTTAAAACTGTCAAGAAGTTCCTCATAAGTGGCATTTACATCAATAAAAGACATATCAATTCTGGGAACCATCACATCTTTTGCCCTTGAATCACCAAAATCAAACACATTGTAGATCATCTTTTTCTCTTCTGACTCAATAACACCATCCTCGTGGCTTACATCCACGATGGTTCTCAGTTCCTGCTCTGTCATTGTACTCTGTTTTCCCTTTGGATCGACTCCCAACATGTACAAAATACCATTGGACAGCCTGTTCACAATAAAGATTACAGGAGTAAGCACTTTCATAAGGAAATAAATGATCGGGGCATAAGACATGGACAGCTTTTCTGCATATAAAGTAGCCATAGTCTTAGGTGTGATCTCTCCAAAAAGCAGGACCAGCAAAGTCAGAATACCAGTTGCAACTCCTACAAAGGCATTTCCCAATACCCGTGTTGTCCAGGTAGTAGCAAGAGAAGATGCCGAAAGATTTACAATATTATTTCCAATCAGGATTGTGCTGAGAAGCTTTCCCGGATTTTCAATGATCTTCTGCAGGATCTTTGCCCTCTTATTTCCCTCATTTACCAAAGACATAATATAAATTTTATTAACAGTTGTCATTGCTGTTTCTGCTGATGAAAAAAAAGCAGAAAGCAGCAGCAGGATCAAAAGTATGATCAATTGTATGACGTCGCCCGAATCCAAATAAATTCACTCCTTTTTCTAAAAATATATAACATGAAATATACACGATTTTTGTTTATAAAGCAAGCAAAAAGTGGAAGCAGGCAGTTGCCGGTTTCCACTTTCATTTCTGTTCTCAGTAACCTTATATAATCAATTATCTGTTTTCTTTCATCTCTTTAAAAAATTTCTTTGTTTCATATATCACCACCGGACTTAGCCCCAGAATACCTATCAGATTTGGAAATGCCATCAGCGCATTTGTGATATCTGCCAGAATCCAGATAGGCTCCAGAGAAAGAAACGGGGACGCTGCAATACATCCGATATACAGCAGCTTGTACTGCCTATTCCACTGCACTCCTCCGGTAAGATATACCAGACAGCGTTCTCCGTAATAATTCCATCCGATGATAGTAGTGAAAGAGAAAAAAATCAGCCCAATAGTCACCATATACATTCCGATATTTCCCGGAAGTCCCTGATTAAACGCTGCATTGGAAAGTTTGCCGCCGTCCAGCAGAACACCGCCCACCGGTGTTTCCAGAAGTCCGGAAGAAATCACCACGATTCCTGTCATAGTACAAATAATAATGGTGGTAAAAAACACACTGGTCATAGAAATCAATCCCTGACGCACACAGGATTTTGTCTTTGCCGCCGCTACAACGATAGGGGAACTTCCAAGGCCTGCCTCGTTTGTATATACACCTCTGGCAATACCTGTCCGCATAGCAGTGATCACTGCTGCCGCCGAAGCAGTTCCTACTGCCCCTCCAAAAGCGGCATTAGGTGTAAACGCGCTGACAAAAATAGCCCGAAAGGCTCCTGGTATTGCTTCATGATTAAAAGCCAGCACTGCCAGAGAGCCGATCACATAAGCAATAGCCATAAACGGAACCACAGCTTCCGCCACCTTGGAAATCGACTGGATTCCCCCGAGGATCACGGCAGTTACTGCCACCGTAACAATCACTCCAACCAGCCATGCCGGAACACCAAAAGCAGATTCCACAGATTCTGTGATAGCGTTTACCTGCGGAAAGGTTCCACACCCCAGCAGAGCTGTCACTACTCCGAAAAATGCAAACATTTTCGCAAGCCAGACCCAGTTTCGTCCCATTCCTCTTTCAATATAATACATCGGCCCTCCTGCAATCTGTCCATTTTCATCTGTGGTACGGAACCGGACTGCCAGAAGCCCTTCTGCATATTTAGTTGCCATGCCCAAAAGAGCTGAGATCCACATCCAGAAAAGGGCTCCGGGACCGCCTGCACGAAGAGCTGTTGCCACACCTACAATGCTTCCTGTGCCAATGGTAGCAGCAAGCGCTGTACAAAGAGATCCAAAAGCAGAAACATCTCCTTTTCCCTCTTCTTTTTCAAAAATATATCGAATTGCCCGCGGAAGCTGAGTAAACTGCAGCCCCTTCAGACGGACAGTCAGATAAAGTCCTGTAAAAAGCAGCAGTGCCATGGTTGGTATTCCCCAGACTGCTGCCTGTATTTCTTTTAATACTGATAAAATTATAATCCTCACACCTTTCCTCCGAACAATCCGGATATGGTGTTCAGTATATCATATTTTTCGCCAAAAAGAAACTCAAAACTCCTTTTTTTCCAGAATTCTTGCGCTGCAAAAATAAGAAACAGACATACAAATCCCATAAAAAGCCAGCAATCCCAGAATTACTGCTGCATTTGGAATTTCTTCCAGACTTTCTATGGTTCCGCTCAGATTTATACCCAAACTTTCCAGCAAATATTTTCCGGCAAAAACAACTATCCACACTGCAATCACCAGGCCCATGACAATGACCCGTGACTTTTCCGACCCGAATTTCAGTTTGGCCGGGATCATAACTGCCAGCATCAGTCCTGACGTAAAGAAAAATGCTACCAGTATTGCTATCTGAGAATCAGATCCTCCCTGAAACGGATTGATCTGAAATACCAGGACTCCCAGAATCACAGCCACAACAGCACCTGCCAGTCCCAGCAGGATACTCAGAAGATATTTTTCTTTTGCATAAACGCTTCTGTCAGCAGAAAGTGTCATCAGCCACGACATTCCATTATCAAACTCATCATAAGAAAGTGTGGAAGGCGCCGCAAGAGAAAACATGATCACCAGAAAACTCAGAGAAAAATCCCTCATATCTTCATTGACCAGTCCCAGCATCATGCAGAACAAGCTCACTCCTACATAGATCTTTCCTGTATTTGCAAGAAGCGCCAGATCTTTTTTTAACAGTCCCTTCATAATGTCTCTCCTTTCGCCATCATGGTCAGCACCTCATCCACAGAGCCTTTTTCTACAGCCAGAGAAGGATAATTCTCTTGATAAAACTGTCTCCGGTCTGTCAGGCAGCTGCAGCCAAAGGCTTCTTTTTTTACTTTCAGGATATATGTTTTGTCAAGTTCCTGAAAAGCATGGGCATCCATCTTCAGCACACCGTAATTTTCCAGGATTACATCGGTTTCTTCTCTGAGGATGATCTTTCCCTGGTGGATCATATAGATTTCATCACAGAACTGTTCCAGATCTGAGGAAATATGAGAGCTGATCAGGATTCCCCGTCCGGGAACTTCCATATATTCTCTCAGAAGATCCAGAACAGCCTCTCTTGCCATTACATCCAGACCGGCTGTAGGCTCATCAAGGATCAGAAATCTGGCACCATAGCTCATGGCAGTCAATACCTTCAGCTTTGCTTTCATACCAGTAGAAAAATCCTTTATCTTTTTGTCCATAGGGATCTGAAACCTGCCGCATCTGTCCTGAAACTCCTTTTTCCGAAAATCCGGATAAAGATCTCCCATAAAGCCTGCAATCTGCTTCACTGTCAGATAACCGGAAAAAAAGCTGTCTGAAAGAACTGCTCCAATCTGTCTTTTTTCCTTTTCTCCCAGTTCATCACTGTTCTTTCCAAATATCTTTATGTTTCCGGAATCCGGCTTCAAAAGCCCCAGGATTGTTTTAAAGGTAGTGCTCTTTCCAGCTCCGTTGGCCCCGATCAGACCTGTAACACAATCTTCCGGAATTTCTATAGTGCAATCCAGTTTGAAGTCACCATATTGTTTTTTTACATGATCCAGTTCTGCAAGCATAATTTATTCCTCCATTATCAACTGAAACAATTCACAGATTTCTTCGTCTGTCAGTCCCCCTGCGCGGGCTTTACGGACAGCCTGATCCAGATCGTTTTCCAGTTCTTTTCTTCGTTCCTCCATGAGAAGCCCCTGATTTGCCTGTGCAATAAAGCTTCCTTTGCCGTGAACCGTATTGACCAGACCTTCTTCTTCCAGGTAGTCATATGCCTTTTTTACCGTAAGGGCGCTGATCTTCAGCTCTCTGGAAAAAGCCCTCACAGAAGGCAGAGCTGTTCCGGGAGTCAGTTTCCCGCTTATGATGTCCTCTTTGATCTGCGATACAATCTGTTCATAAATCGGGGTCATGGAAGTATGGTTGATGATGATATGCATATCTTTTCCTCCTCTACGCAAACAGTATATAACAGTATGTTACTGTTGTCAAGTGTTATATCCTGTTTATCAAAAAGCCAGAAAGAGGATGCTCTTTCCGGCTTTTCCGTTTTCTATTTATTTTCCGTGATCAGCTGAGGCTCTATGGTTAAATTATGATCAGCCTCTTCTCCATAAAGAAGTGCAAGAGCAGCATCATATGCCATAGAGCCAAAATCCGGACTCTGGATCGTAGCATCCAGAAATCCTCTGTGTCTTTTTTCAGAAATAGGAGAACCTTTTACCCCTTCTATTACCACAATCCTGTCGCCTTCCTCATACAGATGTTCAAGGATATATTCTCCTGCAAGTCTTCCGATTTTTTCATCATCTGCCTGGATCAAACTTGTATAACAGTCTTTCTCCGAGCCTACTCCTGCCATTACAACAGGTATCTTTTCCCTGACCTGTTCCAGAGTTTTATCTAACGACCCGCTCCCATCCGGAGATATAATCAGAAGATCGATTCCATTATCCATCAAAGACTGAATATCCTGGATTTGTTTTTCCGGACTGCCTGCTGCATCACGGAAAATCATGTTAACTGCCGCGTCCTCTTTTTGTCTTTCCGACAATACCTGTACCAGATTGTTCAGCCAGGGTTCCATAACATTTGTTAGACTTACTCCGATCAGATATTGATAGCTGTCTGTATGAATATTACTGCAGGTACCGGAACCACACCACCAATACGCATCTGAAGGATCTCAAATGCCGGAGGAGCCATTCCCTCACCTTCCCCGTATGCCAGAGGAATACCAATACCATTTGCCCAGAATCTGGCAAGACCACGGGCAATATTCATAGATGCCAGAGTTGCGATAAATGCCTGAAGATGAAGTTTCGTAATACACAGACCATTAAACAGTCCAAAAAGACCGCCGATCACAAGGCTTGTCAGTACAGCCGGTATAAAACCAAATCCGCTCATAACCATCAGATAGGCACATCCGGTAGAAATAAGTCCTACAACAGAACCTACAGAAAGATCAATATCTCCAAGGATGAGGATCAGTGTCATACCAATAGCGATAATACCGTTTTCCGATACAGCACGAAGCACATTCATCAGATTCCGGATATCAAGAAAGTTATTTCTTCCGTCTTTTACACAGATTGTAGAAGCTACCACAAAGATAATTACCAATGCGATCACGCTCTGCATCTGTTTCAGCACAGCTTTTACTTTTGCTTTGTTTTCCATTACATTTCCTCCCTCTATTTTGTTGCACTTTCAAGCAGCTTTTCCTGCGTTGCATCCTTCTGCAGGAATTCTTCCGTCAGTTCTCCTTCACAGAAGGTAACGATCCTGTCAGAAATTCCAATGACCTCAGGAAGCTCTGAAGATACCACAATAATAGCCATTCCCTGTTTTGCCAGATTATTGATCAGCTGATATATTTCCGCTTTTGCACCTACATCAATACCTCTGGTAGGCTCATCCAGCAGGAGAATCTTTGGCTCGGTCATCAGCCATTTTGCAAGAACAACTTTCTGCTGATTTCCACCAGACAGAGAACTGGCCAGCGTTTTCGCTCCGGGTGCTTTGATTCTTAATGTTTCCATTTGTTTCTGCCAGATATTCTTTTCTTCAGATATTTTCATAAAGAACATAGGACTGAATTTTTTCAAAAGAGGAAGCGACATGTTTTCTCCTATAGATCTGGAAAGCACCAGTCCCGTACCCTTTCTGTCCTCTGTTGCAAAGGAAATATCTGCTTTAATGGCATCAGAAGGCGTTTTTATGGAAACCTCTTTTCCTTCTATATAAATATGTCCTTCTGTTTCCCCATGATGTACTCCTGCAAGACATTCAAAAAATTCTGATCTTCCAGCACCGGCAAGTCCCGCAATTCCAAGGACCTCTCCATGACGTACATAAAGTGAGATATTTTTTAAAGATCTACGGAAGCTTCCTTCCGGAGGTGTATAGCTGAGTTCCTTTACCTCCAGCGCAACCTCACCTTTTTCAGTAGGATCTTTTGGATATTGTTCGCTCATATCACGTCCTACCATCATCTTGATGATCTCATCTTTTGTCGTTTCGGCTGCTCTGACTGTTCCGATATACTGTCCGTCACGCATAACCGTCAGTCTGTCTGCGATCTTGAAGATTTCTTCCATTCGATGGGTGATATAAATGATACCTTTTCCCTCGCCTCTTAGCCTCCTGATAATGTTAAATAATTTTTCCGCCTCTTTTTCACTGATAGCAGATGTAGGCTCATCCATAACAATGATCTCTGAGTTCAGCGAAATAGCCTTTGCGATTTCCACCAGCTGCTGTTCACCAATACGCAAGTCCTTCAGCTTCTTTGCCGGATCTACCTTTACGTCCAGCATTTCAAGATACTTCCTTGATTCTTCGATCATACCCTTAAAATCCACCGCCGGTCCAGCCTTGGATTTCCATCTGCCAAGAAAAATATTCTCTGCCACACTAAGCTCCGGCACAATCTGCAGTTCCTGATGGATCTTTGCAATTCCAAGTTTCTTAGCGGTAATGGAATCTGAGACATGCACCTTTTCGCCTTTCAGATAAATCTCTCCTTCTGTAGGCTGAAGGGATCCGCTCAAAATATTCATGAGGGTTAATTTACCTGCTCCATTTTCGCCCCTCAGAGCCAGGACTTCACCAGCATAGAGGTCCAGGGAAACGCCTTTCAGCGCCTGCACGCTTCCAAAGGTTTTACTAATATCTTTCATATCAAGTAATTTCTTTTCCATAGTTCCTCCTTTTCGTTCTCTTTATTTTCAATACATACATTATATACAATTTTTCTTCCCATGTATTTCTAAAAATCCGTGATTTTTTATAATTTTTTTACTTATTTTTATTTTATTTATCTATTTTTAATAAAAAAGATAACCTGTGCCGCCTTCCTAACAAGCAATACAGGTTATCTTCTTTTCTTATCTTATAGCTTAATATCTCAGACTCCGGGGATCTTTTTTCAAATATACATGCTTGATATAATGAAGGAGTTTTTTTTCTCCATGATCGTTAAGAATCCGAAGAAGAGCCTCCAGTTCCTTTTTTGTCTGCGGATGAATAAACCAGAGCTCATCCTTGCTTTTCAGAAAATATTCCAGCGGCTGACTTTGTGTATATGCGTCACCAAGATAGTTTCTGGATGCACTGATCCGATCCATAACCATTTCCGCCACATATTTCCTGGGCATCTGCACTCCCATTATCACATGATCTTTATCCAGAGAATAATCTACCCAGTGTTCAAAATGATGTTTATTCCGTCCTTTGTGATGAAGCCAGGAAGTAGAAACTCCAATATCTTCCCTTTCCGCATTATTAGGACTTCTTGTTCCCTGATAATATCTGCATCCTACAAGAAATTCTGCAGGAGAATATTTAGACAGATCATGAAGAAGACCCTGTTTGTAAAGACCTATCCGAAAACAATATTTCATAACCAGAAACTTATGTCTGGTTATGGTTTTAAAATGAAGCCAGGGATGCACCGGCTACGCCTCCTTTTTGCCGATCAGGACCACGATGCTGCGGGGACTGATTCCGATATTTTTTTCATACGTCTCTTCTCTTTCCTGGAAAAATCCCGTTTCTCCCGGATCTGCAGTATCTGCAATCTTTTTCCAGTGCAGACCATCCGGAAGGTTTGGAAGAGCAATGGTACGGTTTTCCCAATGGAAATTATATCCCACATAAATAAAGTCATCTTCTGTACCATCTGATTTTTCTGCATAAGCTCCGCAATACATAACTCCCATAAGACGACAGGTATTTTCCTGATTGAGATACCATGCCCTTTCCCCATGGAAGGACATATCCGGAAAACCTTTTGCCAGATAATCCACTCCTTTTGGCTCATTTTTCATATGAAGCACCGGATGGTTTTTCCGAAAGGCTACAGCTTCTTTTACAAAATCAAAAATTCTTGAATTTTTGCGCAGCGCTTTCCAGTCTGTCCAGCCATAAGGATTATCCTGGCACCATGCATTATTATTGCCCTCCTGCGAATTGCCAAACTCGTCACCGGCATAGATCATCGGTGTACCCTGACTTAACAGAAGCATCAGAAAAGCGTTTCTGATCTGCTGCTCTCTCATCCTCTTTACCGCAAGCTTTCTGGTAGGTCCCTCGATCCCACAGTTCCAGGAATAATTATAATCGCTGCCATCCTGATTGCCTTCACCGTTCAGCTCATTATGCCGGTAATTATAAGACACGGTATCATAAAGGGTAAAGCCATCCTGACTTGCCATATAATTAATGTTCCCTCCCAGAGAACGCACATGACGGATATGGTATTCCGCCGAAGGAATCATCCCTTCATCACTTTTCAGATACCGGCGCATATCCTGCTGGAAACCGCCCTGATATTCTGCTGCCATCCCGTCTGTTTCCATATAATCCGGAACCGACTGAAAAAGCTTCTTTGTTCCATAAAGGATGTGATCCTTTGCCAGCAGCTCCACCGGCACACCTTCTCCAATAAAGTGAAATCCATCCACATGATAATATGTTTTCCAGAACCAGGATGCCTGAAGAGCCATAAGCGGATTGGTTCCCTTTGGAAAATAGAATTCCATAATGCACTGGATACCTGCTTTGTGCATGGCTTTTATCATATCACGAAATTCATTTTCCGGCTCTTTTGTAGCACAATAAGATCTTTTTGGTGCAAAATACCAGCCGCTCTGATACCCCCAGTAATTAACTTTTCCTTCACTGCGCTTCTCTGTGATCAGTCCGTCTCCCCGGATATCGGAAGCCATTTCCTGAAATTCATAAGCAGGCATCAGTTCCACTGCGTTAATTCCAAGCTCCTGCCAGTACGGGATCATTTCCTTTAATCCGGCAAAGGTTCCTCGCATCTTCTGAGGCAGCTTCTGCTGTTTGGTATATCCTCTTACATGAAGCTTATACAATATCATTTCATGATAGGGGATTTCCGGCGCTTTGTCTCCCTCCCAGTCGTATTCTGTCTCAGGCAGAAACGTACAGCGTACACTGTTTTCGTCTTCATTTCTGGAAGGCACACCAAAATGTTCTCTGCCGCAGATTCCATGGGCATAAGGATCCTGGCAGATTTTTTCATTTATCCGAAAATTATATTCATATTTTTCTGTATCCAGTCCTGAAACAAGAAGAGTACATACTTTTCCTGTCCGGTTCTCTTCCGTAAAAGGGATTTCTTTTCTCGGGTGTAAGGAACCTTTACGGTAAAGTACCAGAGAAGCATCTGCCCCACAGGGAATTTCAGCCGCAAAATTCAACCCTTCTGCATTTTTATTGGCACCAAGCATCACCGGATTCCCATTTCGGATAAATAACCCGCTCTGTTTTTCCATGATCTGTTCTCCTTTTTGTAGTTTCTTTCTGAATCACTCTTTCTACCCTCTGTTTTCAGAGTTTCAGATCCAACTCCACAGGGCAATGATCCGAGCCAAAGATTTCTGTATGGATTCTGGCATCTTCAAGCCTGTCCTTTAATGATGGAGAGGTGATAAAATAATCGATCCTCCATCCGGCATTTTTTTCTCTTGCCTTAAACCGATAAGACCACCAGGAATACATCCCCTCCTGATCCGGATAGAAATAACGGAACGTATCTATAAAACCACTTTCCAGAATTTTTGTAAAGCAGGCTCTCTCTTCATCGGTAAACCCTGCATTTTTTCGATTGGTCTTAGGATTTTTCAGATCGATCTCCCGGTGTGCCACATTCAGATCTCCACAACAGATCACAGGTCTTTTTTCCTGAAGTTTCAGTAAGTAGGCAAGAAAATCTCTCTCCCATTCCATCCGGTATTCCAGACGCCTCAGCTCACTCTGAGAATTGGGTGTATAAACGGTTACAAGATAAAATTCCTCGAATTCCAAAGTGATCACACGGCCTTCTTTATCGTGCTCCTGGATCCCGATCCCATAAGAAACAGAAAGAGGCTCCTGCTTTGAAAAAACAGCTGTACCGGAATATCCCTTACGGTTGGCATAATTCCAATACTGATGGTATCCCGGAAGCTCCAGTTTAACCTGATTTTCCTGACATTTTGTTTCCTGAAGGCAAAAGATATCTGCATCCAGTTTATGAAAACTCTCTTCAAAGCCTTTGGTGATACAGGCTCTGATCCCATTTACATTCCATGAAATTAGCTTCAATTTTTTCCTCCTGATGATTTTTTTGTCTTACTGTATTTACAGTATATCATATTTAACCTATGATTCAAAACAAGTTTTGTAATTAGCAGGATATTTTTTTACTATTATGATTTCTCTTTGTCTTATTCAATTCTGTATTTATTATGCCAAAAGAAATCATTTTACAATAACCTCTTTATCTGATAAAATATAGGATACAGTCTGGCAGAAATGCCCGGACAAATACGTTAAAGTGAGGAAAACACCATGAGTGAAGAATTCAAAAATGCAGGCTGCAGTGCCAGTGACTGCTCATCCTGCTGTGAAAGCTGTGGATCCGGACAAAATCAGATTCCGAATACCATTTCTCTTACACTGGATGATAACACAGAAGTAGAGTGTGCCATTCTGACTATTTTTCCTGTAAAAGAAAAGGAGTATATTGCGCTTCTTCCTTTAGATGAAAACGGCCAGAATCAGGACGGAGAGGTTTATCTTTATGTATTTTCCCGGACAGAACAGGGAGATCCTATGCTTGCAAACATTGAAAGTGATGAAGAATATGCTTCTGCTGCAGAAGCCTTTAACACAATTCTCGAAAATGCACGCAAGGCAGAAGAGCATGGAGAATATACAGAAGAAAAAGGAGAGTCTCTGGAATAATTCCAGGCTCTCCTTTTTTGTTGATTTATTTATTTGTGGTACTTCCAAATCCACCATTACGGACGCCTGTTGCATCGTCGTCTACGGTGATTCCATATTCTACAAAAATCCCCTGCATAAATCCGGTTCCTTTTGCCAGTTCTACCGTTTTTCCTTCTCTTCCATCATTGGTCAGCTTTGCAAACATATGCCCCTCATTGTCAGAATAAAAATAATCACTGTCAATGATCCCAACTGTATTGTTCAGCTGAAGGCGGTATTTAAAGCCCAACCCGCTTCTGGGATAGCATTTCAACACCCACTCCTGATCCATTTCTACCCGGATACCTGTAGGGATCTTAATACTTTCTCCCGGCGCGATAGAAAAATCTGCAGGAGAATAAAAATCATAGCCGGCACTTCCTGCTGTTGCTCTTTGAGGAAGAGCTATATTTTTGTAGATTTCCTTTATTTCTTCATCAGAAGCTTCCGGAAAGTTATCTTTCCAGTCTTCCAAAAAACGTGCTTCACTTACTTTATGAAATTTTGCAATTCTCTTCATGCTGTTCTCCTGAAGTTATTCTGCATGGAGGATGATCTTTCCCTGACGAAGAGTCTCCGGAACATTGATCACCCGCTGGTTATCTGATCCTTTCCATTTTAAAGAAGGATCTCTTCGTTCTACAAGAAATTCTCCATCTACACATACGTCAAGATAATGAATAATCTCTTCGTTCTGGATTTCTTCCCAAAGGGAACCTGTATAAAGCCAAATGGTCTTATTTGGATATTTCTGACGGATCTTTCTTGCAAGATCTGTAATGCCGGTTATATTTGCCGGATGCAGAGGATCTCCCCCTGAAAAAGTAATCCCGCTTACATAATCCTTGTCAAGCTCCGCAAAAATTTCATTTATCTCCGCTTCTGTAAAAGGGAGCCCTCCATTGGGGTCCCAGGTAACCGGATTCTGACATGATTTACAGCAATGATTACATCCAGCCACCCAAAGGACCACACGGAGTCCGTCTCCATTCAGCATATCATCTTTTGTTATATTATGATATCTCATACTCTTTTATCTCTTATGCCTCTTCCGGCACATCTTTCATACTGAAACTGATTCTTCCCATCTTATCTTTTCCAAGGCAGATCACTTTTACCTGATCTCCAAGACTTAATACGTCCTCAACACGGTCAATTCTTTCCTTGGCAATCTTGGAAATATGAACCATTCCCTCTTTTCCCGGTGCAAATTCAACAAATGCACCAAATTCCTTAATGCTGACTACCTTTCCAGTAAAGATCTGTCCCGCTTCAAAATCAGTAGCGATCACTTCGATCATATGAGCCGCCTCATCCATTCCTCTCTGGTCTACACCACAAATGGATACTGCACCCTCATCACTGATATCAATCTGTACCCCAGTACGTTCAATGATGGTATTGATTGTTTTTCCTCTCTGACCTACAACATCGCCAATCTTCTGAGGATCAATCTGAATCTGGATGATTTTCGGCGCATATTTATTTACATGATTACGAGGTTCTGCAATACATTTTTCCATAACCTCTGTGAGGATATACTCTCTTGCCTCTTTTGTTCTGCGGATTGCCTCCTCAACGATAGGTCTGGTGAGACCATGAATCTTAATATCCATCTGGATTGCAGTAATACCGTCATGTGTTCCGGCAACCTTAAAGTCCATATCGCCAAAGAAGTCTTCCAGACCCTGAATATCTGTAAGAACAATATAATCATCATCTGTCGCACCAGTAACAAGGCCACAGGAAATACCAGCTACAGGTTTGCTGATCGGTACGCCTGCTGCCATAAGAGACATGGTAGATGCACAGATACTTGCCTGAGAAGTAGATCCATTGGACTCAAATGTCTCAGACACGGTACGAATGGCATATGGAAACTCTTCTGCTGACGGAAGTACAGGAACAAGCGCTCTCTCAGCCAGGGCTCCATGACCGATTTCACGACGTCCCGGTCCTCTGGAAGGTTTTGTCTCACCAACAGAGTAGGACGGGAAGTTATAATGATGCATATATCTCTTGGAAGTTTCAAATTCATCCAGTCCATCCAGTCTCTGAGCTTCAGAAAGAGGTGCAAGAGTAGTTAATGTACAGATCTGAGTCTGTCCACGAGTAAACATTGCAGATCCATGTACTCTCGGAATGATATCTACTTCTGCTGCAAGAGGACGGATCTGATCGATCTTACGTCCGTCCGGACGTTTATGGTCTCTCAGGATCATCTTACGTACAGTCTTCTTCTGGTACTGATAAACTGCTTCTCCCAGAACGTTGAGCCACTCCTCATTATCTGCAAATTTATCCTGAAGTCTTGCTGTGATCTCACGAATGTTTTCTTCTCTTGTCTGCTTATCATCTGTAAATACTGCTTCTTCCATTTCTTCTGGCGGAACAATTTCACGGATGGCAGCAAAAAGTTCTTCCGGAACTGCACAGGACGCATAAAGATGTTTTTCTTTTCCGCATTCTGCTACAATCTTGTCAATAAAACGGATGATCTCCTGATTTACTTCATGTGCTTTATAGATAGCTTCGATCATTTTGTCCTCAGGAACTTCATTTGCTCCGGCCTCGATCATAATCACCTTTTCCCTGGTAGAAGCCACTGTAAGCTGAAGATCAGAAATCTCTTTCTGTGCCAGTGAAGGATTGATCACGAATTCTCCATCGATAAGACCTACCTGAGTCGTTGCACATGGTCCGTCAAATGGAATATCAGAAATACAGGTAGCAATAGAAGAACCCAGCATCGCCGGAATCTCCGGATTGCATTCCGGATCTACTGACATTACCATGTTTACGAGTGTTACATCATTTCTGTAATCCTTCGGAAACAGAGGACGCATAGGACGGTCGATTACACGGGAAGTAAGAATGGCATGCTCACTTGCTTTTCCTTCCCTCTTATTAAATCCACCTGGAATTTTTCCTACTGCATACATTTTTTCTTCATATTCAACACTTAAAGGAAAGAAATCAATTCCTTCTCTCGGCTCTTTAGAAGCTGTTGCTGTTGAAAGTACAGTTGTATCACCATAATGCATCAAAGCCGCACCATTGGCCTGCTTTGCAACACGGCCTACATCTACTGTAAGTGTTCTTCCGGCTAATTCCATAGAATAACTTTTGTACATAGTTGATCTCCTTTTCATAAAATTCTACAGGCTGGTATCACCTTCTAAGCGGACAGAAGTCCGAAACAACTGAAAAAACCGTCGACAGCAGGCACCACACGGGCTTTTCAGAAGTCTCGGAAAATACTTCTGTTTTTCCAAAAAGGCTGTAAATACCTGTATGTAGTAAAACAGGGCGGATGGAAATCCGCCCTTCCGCAAACTAATTATTTTCTTAAACCTAATTTTTCAATCAGTGCACGGTATCTTTCGATGTCTGTTTTCTTCAGGTATGCAAGCAGACCTCTTCTCTGACCTACCATTTTCAGAAGACCTCTTCTGGAATGATGATCTTTGTGATGGCTCTGTAAATGCTCTGTAAGCTCCTGAATTCTTGCTGTAAGAACTGCAACCTGTACCTCCGGTGAACCTGTGTCACCCTCACATCTTGCATATTCTTTCATGATTGCCTGTTTTTTTTCTTTTGAAATCATTATGATTTCCTCCTTATTATATAATATTATTTAGTCCGGCCTGATATAAAGCCGTCTATAACCGCCACGCATTAAGAAATGGTTGGAGATTCCTGTCTCTGAATACGGGCTGATTTACACCTCAAATAGTATAGCACAAAAGATATTGTGTGTAAATAATAATTTATTTTTTTGCAAAATCCTGTCCTTCTTCATCTGTAAGTGAAAAGGCAATGTTTGTCGCATGGTCAGCCACACGTTCCAGGCCGGACAGAATATCTGAGAACATCATACCTGCAGATGCCGTACATTCATTTCTTGTAAGACGCTGGATATGAGATTCCTGAAGTTCTCTTTCCATTCGGTCGATCCGGTCTTCCAGATCCAGGATTTCCTGCATATGCTCCTGATTGTTATGGGAGAACATATCCAGTGCGTAAGTAGTGATCTTCACTACCATATCAAGCATTTCATTCAGCTCTCTCTTTGCCTGAGGACTGAATTCTACCTGATTTTCCATTCTCTGTTTTGCTGCATCTGCTACATTCTCCGCATGATCGCCGATACGCTCAATGTCATTGACCACATGGAAAAGTCCGCCGATGCTCTTTTTATCGTCTGTAGGAATGGTAGTCTGGTTTACTTTTACAAGATAATCTGTTATGGCATGGTTCAAAAGATTGATCTGATCTTCTGTCTCATAAACCTCCTGGATTTCCCTCTCATTCATTGTGAAAAATGCATCCATAGAAGCTTTCAGGTTGCGAATAGCGATATTTCCCATACGCTCCATCTCTCTGGTAGCCTCAAATACTGCTGTTGTAGGAGAAAATACAGATTTTTCACCGATATACTGAAGCTGGAATTCCTGTGCTGCCGATTTCTCCTCTTCCCGCACAAATAAACCTGTAAGCTTAACGATTTGTTTAATAAACGGAAACAGAAGCAATACTTCCGCAACTTTGATCAATGTATGAGCATTGGCAACTTCTCTTGCAACATTTCCATGAGACATAACACTGAGCATATGTGTGATAGGTTCCAGCGCAAAGCTGAATACTAAATACATGACTGCTGTACCAATGATGTTAAAGAACAAATGGATAAGCGCTGCACGCTTGGCAATCTTCTTGCCATTGATGGATGCAAGAAGTGCAGATACACAGGATCCGATATTACATCCAAAAATTATAAAGTAGCAGATACGGATATCCAGAAGTCCCTGCTGTGCAAGAAGAAGGACGATACCTACTGTTGCAGAGGAGCTCTGAAGCACAGTAGTCACTGCAATACCCACAATAACAGCCAGAAAATGGCTGGTCAGCGAGCTCATGATCTCTACTACCTGCGGTGACTCACGAAGTACAGACATAGAATCTGACATTCCGGAAAGTCCCATAAAAAGAATACCAAATCCCAGAAGAACTTCTCCTGCTCTCTGGATTTTTGTTTTATTACAGAACATTACCATGACCACACCTGCCATAACAATAGCCGGTGCAAGTGCAGACAGATTTAAAGAAATCAGCTGCGAAGTTACCGTGGTACCGATATTGGCACCCATGATCACGCCTGCCGCCTGATAAAGATTCATCAGTCCGGAATTTACAAAACTGACTACCATAACCGTAGACGCACTTGAAGACTGGATCACCGCCGTAAAAAATGTTCCGACGAGGATTCCTCTCAATGGAGTTTTTGTAAAAAACTCCAGAATACTTCTCATTTTAGCCCCTGCTGCTTTTTCCAGGCCATCGCTCATAAGCTTCATGCCATACAAAAACATGCCAAGGCCGCCCATTAAACCAAGAATAATCCCTGCCATTCTCTGTTCTCCCTTGTATATTCTTCCTTTATCAATGATCTTTCTATTAAAGAAAATGTATATTTACTGACCTTATCGCAGAATATCATCTGCTGAAATAATCTTTTCCTTTACGGATATCTTCCTGAATCTGCTTTTTTAAAGCCTCAAAAGAAGAAAACTTGTGCTCTTCTCTCAAGTATTTCCGAAATTCCACGGTACATGTCTTTCCATAAAGATTTTTTTCACAGTCAAATAAATATGATTCCACTCCTACAAAGGTTTCCCCTATGGTAGGCTTGTATCCTACATTTGTAATGCCAGGATAGATTTCCTGACCAAAGCTGGACAAAGTAACATAAACACCATTTGGGGGCAACAGCTTTTCCGGCATTGGGATAAGATTTGCTGTAGGAAAGAAATCTCTGTGTCCCATTCCGCGTCCATGCTCTACTACCCCGGATATGAAATAATCTCTGCCCAGAAGAGAAGCAACTTTTTCCATATTTCCTTTTGCAAGCTCTTCCCTGATATAGGTACTGCTTATCTTTCTGGTTCCTTCCATTTCCTTGGACAGAATATCTGCCTTGAAACCATATCTGGCTCCAGCGTTTACCAGAAGATCCGGAGTTCCTTTTCGCTCAAAACCAAACCGAAAGTCCTCTCCTACTGCAACATAGGATGCCTGAAGTGCTCCCACAAGTACCTGGCGTATAAAGCTCTCCGCCTTCATATGCCTGATTTCACTGTTCAGCGGACATTCTAAAAGCACGTCTACTCCCAAATGTTCCAAAAGATCCCTGCGCTCTGCTTTTGTAAAAATTGTTTTTCTGTCTGAAACAAAAGCAATCACAACTGCTGCTGCCCCTGTTTCTTTTTTTTGATCCAGAATCCTGCTGATCAGCTTTCTGTGTCCTTTGTGTACTCCATCAAATTTTCCCAAAGTCACTGCACTGCCGCATAATCTTGGAAACTGGCCTTCTATTGTCATGTATTCCATGATCTGCTCCTGACGTTCTGTTTTATAAAAACATCTTTACCGGACGATAAGAGGCGCTGGATCCATGCCACTGATAAATACCGATAAACTTTTCCCTACTGGTATACATCCTGACCCATCCTTCTCTGCATCCAGCTTCTGTCAAGTTTTCCCCTACAGGATTTCCATTTTCCAGAAGTCTGTCTGCCATTTCGGTACAGCGAACTATCGGATAGTTTTCAAGAATTTCCTCAATCCCTGACAAATGTTCTTCCAGCTTACCCTGCTGCATCAGTTTCTGAATTTCATCCAAAGTCAGACTGTCTTCTAAAGTAAACTGACCGGAGCGTGTACGGAGAAGTTCTTCCATACACCCTCCGCAGCCAAGTTTTTGTCCGATATCGTGACAAAGTGTGCGGATATATGTTCCTTTGCTGCAGGTTACCTCCAGTTTGATCAGCGGAAAATCCATCTCCATGATCTGAATCTTATAAAACGTTACAGGCCGTGCTTTGCGTTCTACAGTTTTTCCCTCTCTGGCAAGCTCATAAAGTTTTTTTCCATTTACTTTCAAAGCTGAATACATCGGGGGAATCTGCTGCTGCTCACCTAAAAAACTCTCTACCGTTTCTTTAAGCTTTTCTTCTGAAATCTGAACCGGAAGTTCCTTCAGAACCTGTCCTGTCATATCCTGAGTATCTGTCTCTATTCCAAGCCGAAGAACTGTCTCATATGTTTTCTCTTTTTCTGTAAGCATATCCACAAGGCGGGTGGCCTTTCCCAGAACAACAGGAAGGACACCTTCTGCCTCTGGATCCAGAGTTCCTGTATGACCAATTTTTTTCATATGAAGGATACCACGGAGTTTTGCCACCACATCATGAGAGGTGAACCCCTTTTCTTTCCTGACGACTAAAACCCCATCCATCATTTTTCCTTCTCCAGACATATCTGACGGCATATCTCCCGTGTCACGTTATTGATCACATCATACATAGAACCTTGAAGATCACAGCCTGCGGCTCTTGTGTGTCCTCCTCCGCCAAAGTATACAGCCACCTTGCTTACATCCACGTTTCCATTAGATCTGAGGGACACCTTAAAGGTCTGTGTCTCCATTTCATAGAGAAACATCGCAACCTCTACCCCCTTTGTGAGGCGAAGCTGACTTACAATTCCATCCAGGTCTTTTCCATCTACACCATAGAACTCCATATCTCGTTTTCTCAAATATCCGATAATACAGGTTCCATTCATGAGAAGGATGCTTTCTGCCAGCACCCTTCCCATGACCTGGTTTTGCAGATATGTTTTTTCATAAAAGGACTGATCAATGATCCGGTTAAATTCGAAACCGGTCTTCATCAGTTCCCCGGCTATCCTCATAGTCTCCGGAGAAGTAGATGAGTACTGGAACACTCCTGTATCATGGATCATACCTGTGTAAACTGCTGCAGCCACTGACTGATCCACCTTATCCTTATCCATAAGACCATAAAGTACTTCACAGCAGGAGCTGATGTCACCTTTTATATAGTTGACATCTGCAAATCCTGTATTGCTTACATGATGATCGATGCAAACGGTCTTTTTAGCCGTGTCAAAATATCTGTCGACGATAGCTAAACGATCTCTGGCACTTACATCACATGTGACAAAAAGGTCAAATTCCTGATCACCATCTGCCTCTGTATGGATTTCTCCAATTCTGTCAATGTGATCAAAAACAGGTTTTGGAGAATCCAGATATACCTTAACGCTGATTTCCGGATAATTATTTTTTATATACAGGTACAAAGCCATACAGGAACCAACACAGTCACCGTCAGGTCTTATATGTCCGCCGATTCCTACTTTTTTTACACCATCCAGTACTTCAGAAATATTATTCATGATCCATCCCTCTTATTCTTCCTCCGGCATCTCGTTAGAAGCCTCTTTCCTGGTTACTTCATCGATCATTCTCGACATATTTACACCATATTCTATGGATTCATCCAGAATGAAACGGATCTCCGGTGTATTTCTGAGATTCAGGTTCTTTGCAAGCTGACGCCGGATATAGCCCTCTGCACTTTTAAGACCTGTGATGGTTGCTTTTTTTGCCTCATCATTACCAAGCACACTGATATATGCTTTACATGTTTTTAAATCAGGAGCCACTTCCACAGCCATGACAGATGTCATGGGATGAATACGCGGGTCTTTGATCTCGCCTCGGATAATAGCGCTTAATTCCTTCAAAACTTCTCCGTTGATCCTTGTATTCTTTATGCTGTTTTTTCTCATTTATGCCTCACTCCTATCTTGGTACCTCCACCATGATATAGGCTTCAACGTGGTCTTCTTCTTTAATGTCATTGAAACCGTCAAATACAAGACCACACTCGTAGCCTGCCTTAACTTCTTTTACATCGTCTTTAAATCTCTTAAGGGATGCCAGCTCGCCCTCAAAGATCTGATTGCCTTCTCTTGTGATACGAACTTTGCAGTTTCTCTGGAACATACCGTCAAGCACATAGCTTCCTGCAATAGTTCCCACACCGGATGCCTTGAACAGCTGACGTACTTCTGCGTGTCCGATAACTTTTTCTTCATAAACCGGATCAAGCATACCCTTCATAGCTGCTTCTACATCTTCGATTGCCTGATAGATAACTCTGTACAGACGAAGATCTACCCCTTCCTGATCTGCAAGCTGTTTTGCCATTGCATCCGGACGTACATTAAATCCAATGATAATAGCATTGGAAGTAGCCGCAAGAGATACGTCAGATTCATTGACTGCACCTACTCCGCCGTGGATCACACGGACTACAACTTCTTCATTGGACAGTTTTGTAAGACTCTGTTTCACTGCCTCTACAGATCCCTGTACATCTGCCTTAATAATAAGAGGAAGTTCTTTCAGATCGCTTGCCTGGATCTGATCAAAAAGATTATCCAGAGAAAGCTTACCTTTAGTCTCCTCAAGAAGACGGTTCTTATTCTCAGATACAAATGCACCTGCAAAGTTTTTCGCTTCTTTATCACTTGGGAAGGACATCAGGATCTCTCCTGCATTTGGCACATCTCCAAGTCCCAGGATTTCAACCGGAGTAGACGGACCAGCTTCTTTTACTCTGCGTCCCTTGTCATCCATCATGGCACGTACTTTACCGCTGCATGCACCTGCTGCAATAAAGTCACCTACATGAAGTGTTCCCTTCTGTACAAGAATAGTCGCCACCGGTCCTTTGCCTTTATCAAGCTGTGCCTCAATAACAAGACCTCTTGCCGCACGGTTCGGATTTGCTTTCAGTTCACAGACTTCTGCTGAAAGAAGGATCATTTCCAGAAGGCTGTCGATTCCCTCTCCGGTATGTGCTGAAACCGGTACAAAAATAGTACTTCCGCCCCAATCCTCCGGGATCAGTTCATATTCAGAAAGTTCCTGTTTTACTCTTTCCACATTTGCACTTGGCTTATCAATCTTGTTGATAGCAACAATGATCTCTACGCCAGCAGCCTTGGCATGGCTGATCGCTTCTACTGTCTGAGGCATAACACCATCGTCTGCCGCAACAACAAGGACTGCAATATCTGTAGCATTGGCGCCACGCATACGCATAGCCGTAAATGCCTCATGACCCGGTGTATCCAGGAAAGTAATCTTCTGACCGCTGCATTCAACTACATATGCACCGATATGCTGTGTGATACCGCCGGCTTCTCCTCTTGTAACACTGGTATTTCGGATAGCATCCAGAAGAGAAGTTTTACCATGGTCAACATGACCCATAACACAGACTACCGGAGGTCTGGCAACCATATCGTCCTCATTTTCCTCTTCCTCTTTCAGAAGTTCTCCGATCACATCCACTTTTTCTTCCGGTTCTGCAATAATATCATATCCAAGAGCGATCTCCTGTGCTTTTTCAAAGTCGATCTCATGGTTTACTGTTACCATAGTGCCTTCCATGAAAAGTTTTTTCACGATCACTGAAGGCTGCATCTTCATAGCCTCTGCCAGTTCACGGATCGTCATCTTCTCAGGAAGTGTGATCTCCTTAACCTCAGGTTTCTTTTCTTCCTGCTTCGGCTGCGGTGCCGGCTTCTGAAGAGCCTTCGGCAGTCTGGACATATTTCTTCTTCCGCTCTGGTTTGGTCTGTGTCCGCCGCCCTGAGATTTATCAAAATCTTTTTTCTTGTTTTTATTTTCTCTGTCTCGTTCTCTCTTGCTGTCTTTGGAAGTTTTTGTCAGTTCCGGAGTAAATACTGCATCA
>Kit_p2__coassemble_367_pt1 | contig 59331 bp, 47 predicted proteins | sample Kit_p2__metabat2_low_PE_055 | metagenome-assembled genome bin Kit_p2
TTACCGCTTATGATGAGGTAAAGGAAGCTCTTGAGGAGCTGGGCCTTGACCTGAATGTAATTGAAGATCAGGAGCCGGATCCGGCTCTTGGAAACGGCGGTCTTGGACGTCTGGCAGCCTGCTTCCTGGATTCTCTTGCAACTCTGAATTACTGTGCCTATGGCTGCGGTATCCGTTACCGTTACGGTATGTTCAAGCAGGAGATCAAGGATGGTTTCCAGCTTGAGGTTCCGGATAACTGGCTGAAAAATGGTTATCCTTTTGAACTGCGCCGTCCGGAATATGCCAAGGAGGTTCACTTTGGCGGATATGTCCGTGTGGAATATGACCCGGCAACCGGATCAAACAGATTTATCCATGAGGGATATCAGGCAGTAAAGGCAGTGCCTTTTGACATGCCGATCCTGGGATATAACAATAAGATCGTAAATACTCTCCGCATCTGGGATGCAGAGCCGATCGTAGACTTCGGACTGGATTCTTTTGACAAGGGTGATTACAAGAAAGCTGTAGAGCAGGAAAACCTTGCCCGCAATATCGTTGAGGTGCTTTATCCTAACGACAACCATATGGCAGGTAAGGAGCTGCGTCTGAAACAGCAGTACTTCTTTGTTTCCGCAAGTCTTCAGGCTGCAATCGAGAAGTACAAGAAAAATCACAGCGATATCCGTAAGCTGTATGAAAAAGTTGTATTCCAGATGAACGATACTCATCCTACAGTAGCTGTTGCAGAGCTGATGCGTATCCTTATGGATGAGGAAGGTCTTGGATGGGACGAGGCATGGGAGGTTACAACAAAATGTGTTGCGTACACCAATCATACCATTATGTCCGAAGCGCTGGAAAAATGGCCTATCGAGCTGTTCTCCAGACTGCTTCCCCGTGTATATCAGATCATTGAGGAGATCAACCGCAGATTTATCCTTGAGATCCAGGCAAAATATCCGGGCAACTATGAGAAGATCAAGAAAATGGCCATTATTTATGACGGCCAGGTAAAAATGGCTCATCTTGCCATTGTTGCAGGATTTTCTGTAAACGGTGTTGCCAGACTGCATACAGAGATCCTGAAAAATCAGGAACTGAAGGATTTCTATGAGATGATGCCGGAAAAATTCAACAATAAGACAAACGGTATCACACAGAGACGTTTCCTTCTTCACGGAAACCAGCTTCTGGCAGACTGGGTAACAGATCATATCGGTCCGGACTGGATCACAGATCTTTCTCAGATCAGCAAGCTGAAGCTTTATGTGGATGATGAGAGAGCGCAGCAGGAGTTTATGAACATCAAATACCAGAACAAGGTTCGCCTTGCAAAATATATTCTGGAGCACAATGGCGTTGAGGTAGATCCTCATTCCATCTTTGACGTTCAGGTTAAGAGACTTCATGAATACAAACGTCAGCTTCTGAATATCCTGCATGTGATCTATCTTTATGATAAAATCAAAAGAAATCCGGGTATGGAATTCTATCCGAGAACCTTTATTTTCGGAGCAAAGGCATCAGCAGGCTACGCTCGTGCGAAAAAGATCATCAAACTGATCAATTCAGTTGCGGATGTTGTAAATAATGATAAATCCATTGACAACAAGATCAAAGTTGTATTTATTGAAAATTACCGTGTATCCAACGCAGAGATGATCTTTGCAGCAGCAGACGTTTCCGAGCAGATCTCTACTGCAAGTAAAGAAGCTTCCGGTACAGGTAATATGAAGTTTATGCTGAACGGCGCTCCTACACTGGGAACCATGGACGGCGCCAATGTGGAGATCGTTGAGGAAGTAGGCGAAGAAAATGCCTTTATTTTCGGCCTCAGTTCTGATGAAGTTATCAACTATGAAAACAATGGCGGTTATGATCCGAATGTGATCTACAATACAGATGGTGAGATCCGTCAGGTTCTTATGGAACTGATCAATGGAACCTTCTCTAATGATACAGAGCTGTTCAGAGATCTGTATGATTCTCTGCTTCATGGAAACGGCTATGACAAAGCTGACCAGTACTTTATCCTGGCTGATTTCAGAGCTTATGCAGCAGCGCAGGAAAAAGTGGAAGAGGCTTACAGAGATGAAAAACGCTGGGCTCGAATGGCAATGATGAACACTGCCTGCAGCGGAAAATTTACTTCTGACCGCACTATTCAGGAGTATGTAGATGATATGTGGCATCTGGACAAAGTAATTATCAAATAATGAAATATATTTACAGGCAGCCTGCTTTTCAGAGCAGACTGCCTGTGTTGTTTACAGAATTATTCTGTGAACGGAACTGCTGAGGCGTCATTCCGGTGTGCTTTTCAAAACACGGGTCAGGTTTATTTCCACAGAAACAGTTTTGGGAGAGTCTGATTTCCGAGATATGATCTGTGGGAATAAAATGTTTTTTGTGTGTCATAAGATATGTGGAGAAAGTCCCGGAGGATAAAGGTATGACATATTTATGGGGCGGAATGATACTTATTGGCGTTTTGTACGGCGCTTTTGCAGGAAATCTTCAGGCTGTAACAGAAGCAGTTGTTTCCTCAGCAGGGGAGGCGGTGAGCCTTTGTATTACAATGGCAGGAATTACAGCCATGTGGACAGGTATCATGAAAATTGCGGAAAATGCCGGGCTGGTGTCGCAGCTTGCAGGAAGGATGAGGCCTGTTCTTAAATTTCTGTTTCCCGGTCTGGAACCGGATTCCCCGGCCTGTCATTATATTTCTCTGAATTTTTTATCAAATCTTTTTGGGATTTCCTGGGCAAGCACCAGCGCAGGACTAAAAGCAATGGAGGAACTGGACCGTCTGAATAAGGAGGAGTGCAGAAGATATGGAAAAACAGGAAGACGCAGTCCACGTACAGCAAGTTCTGCCATGTGTACCTTTATGATCATAAACGTTTCTTCTCTTCAGCTGATCCCGCTAAATATGATCGCATACAGAACAAAATACGGAAGCGCTGATCCGGCTGCTATTGTGGGCCCGGCTATACTGGCTACAGCAGTGAGCACAGCGGTGGCGGTGGTGTTCTGTAAGATCATGGACAGAAGCAGAAGGTGAGTGGCTGAAGCCTTTCTGTGTATTTTGCCCACAGAGAGTTAATACTTGACCGGTCTCCTGGGATGTGATATCATACCATTCAGATTAAATAAAAGAAACGATCCCTCTGCCACCGGGTAAGAGGATAAAGACGTCAGTTTTTTCGCCGTAGGTCTTAGAAAGCGAAAATACTGGCGTTTTTGTTTTGCCGGCCAGGTGTGTTGGAAACAGGGGGAAATATAAAAACAACAGGAGGGAATATGAAAAAAACATCATGTCTGGGAGAATTTATGCGATATACCAGCCTGAATGTTCTGGGAATGATCGGGCTGTCCTGTTATATTCTGGCAGATACCTTTTTTATTGCCAGAGGACTGGGCTCTGACGGTCTGGCTGCCCTGAATATTGCCATTCCCGTGTACAGCTTTGTACATGGCTGCGGTATGATGCTGGGAATGGGAGGAGCCACAAAATACTCTATTTTCCGGGGGCAGAAAATGGAACAGGAGGGCAACAGGATCTTTACGAATACCGCGTATCTGGTTGGGATCTTTGCCTTGATCTTTGTCCTTATGGGACTTGGATTTTCCGGAAATATCACGTCTCTTCTTGGCGCTGACGGGGAAATTTTTGAAATGACAAAAACATATCTTATGGTAGTTCTTCTGTTTGCACCTGCTTTTATGACAAATGATTTTCTTTTATGTTTTGTCCGTAACGATGGGAATCCGGGACTTGCAATGACAGCGATGCTGACAGGAAGCTTTGCAAACATCATACTGGATTATGTGTTTATTTTTCCAATGAAAATGGGAATTTTAGGTGCTGTTTTTGCCACAGGACTGGCTCCTGTGATCAGTGTCGGCGTGCTGTCGAAACACTGGATAAGCAGAAAAAATAACTTCCATTTCAGTCCTGCAAAGCCGGATATCAGATTAACGGGAACCACCTTTTCACTGGGTATACCATCCCTTATTTCAGAGCTGGCTTCCGGTATTGTGATTATTGTATTTAACTTTATTATTCTGGGAATCCGGGGAAATCTGGGTGTGGCTGCCTATGGAGTGGTAACAAATATATCTCTTGTGGTAACATCCATGTTTACCGGAATCGCTCAGGGAATGCAGCCTATTGCCAGCCGCTCTTACGGAAGCGGAGATGCGGAAAATACAGGAAAAATATTTCGTTATGCCGTTATAACCCTTCTGGGAACAGCAGCGGTAATCTACGGAATCGTGTTCCTGTTTGCATCGCCGATCACATCTGTCTTTAACAGCGAAAACGATATGCAGCTTCAGAAGATTGCGGAAGAGGGGCTGAAGCTTTACTTCCTGGCTGTGCCATTTGTGGGCTTTAATATTGTTTCGGCCATGTTTTTTACCTCTACGGAACGGGCGTTTCCGGCTCAGATGATCTCTGTTCTGAGAGGTTTGGTTGTCATCATTCCTGCTGCCTTTATTCTTTCAGCAGTGTTTGAAATGCAGGGTGTGTGGCTGTCCTACCCTGTAACAGAGGGAATAGTGACAATATTTGCAGTATGTGTTCTGTTAAAGAGTGCAGGAAGGAAACCAGGTACAGAAAAAGCCTGAATATTTATATGGAAATGACCTGTCCCATGGAAACATGAGAAGGTAAAGAAGAGATTGATTTACTGTTTCTTTTCCAGATTCAGAAAAATATTACAGATAAAAAACTTCCCGGAGGCAGGTGATTTCCGGGAAGTTTTATTTATAGTTATGAGCTTAAACGACAGAACAGAGAAAGTCAGGAAGGGTCATCCGGAGAGAATTCAAGAATATCTCCCGGCTGGCAGTCAAGCTCCCTGCATATGGCATTCAGGGTGGAAAAGCGTATTGCACGAACCTTTCCGGTTTTCAGATTGGAAAGATTAACGTTGGAGATGCCTACCCGTTCTGCCAGCTCATTCAGAGAAATTTTCCGGTCTGCCATCACCCGGTCAAGTCTTAAAATAATTGCCATTTTTCCATCTCCTTATATTGTCATATCAGCTTCATCCTGAAGATCAATACCATACCGGAAAATTTCTGAAAGGATCAGGGCAAGGATTCCCATTACCAAAATTTCACCGCTGATATCCGGAAAGCGGAAAAAGACAGAATCGAAGAGAAACTTTTCGATCAGGCTGTAATACAAAGTATTTTTAAACAGAGCCATGATGATCAGAATCCATGAAATGACCCGCAGATCTTTTTCCGTTTTTCGAGTAAATGGTGTGTGTTCCTTCAGGGTTCTGTCCAGGATCCGTTTTACAAAAAGAAGAACGATCATAACAGGAAGAAGGGTCAGGATACTTTCAAGAATACCATAAATCAGATAGCCATTCAGAGAATCTGCGATCGGGCCTGATAGATCAGAGGGCAGGGAGAATCCTGTACACCATGCATCTGACCAGGTAAAAAACTGGTGATAATTGTCTGTATATTCATAATGGAAGGGAACCAGTCCTGCTTTTGCCAGAACAGGGAGCAGGATTAAATAAAACATAGCCAAAAGAAGAAGCAGCAAAATACCTTTCAGAAAAACAGCGGCATATTGACAGGTGGCTAAGGACTTGTTTTTCAGTGACAGGGAGGATTTTTCTGAAAAAATTATTTTATTCATAGAAGCCAGCTCCTTTCTTTTACCATATAAGATTTAATGTTTATCGTTGATTTCAATATATCAAAGTGATTTGTGAATGTCAATAAAAAATTATCGTTTATCATTAAGAAAACTGTTGAAATCTTGGCGTACATAAAAAGAGGACATATTTCATAAGGTATCATAAACAGAAAAACTGGAGAATTTATGAAGTTTATTTCCTATATTTCCGGGTTTATGATACCGTTTCTTTTATTTTATGTGGTGGGATACGGGCTTCTTTCTAAAAGAGATATATACAGTGACTTTCTGGAAGGTGCAAAAGAGGGGCTGAAAACAGTAAAAGGTCTGGTTCCGGTGCTGGTCGGTCTTATGACTGCAGTAGGCGTTCTTAGAGCCTCCGGCTTCCTTGATTTTCTGGGGGAAATACTGGGAAAGGCAACGTCTGCGGCAGGTATTCCGCCGCAGATCGTTCCTCTTGGAATTGTAAGAATGTTTTCGTCCAGCGCAGCCACGGGACTGCTTCTGGATATTTTTAAAGAATTTGGGACAGATTCTCCTGTGGGGCTGATGGCTGGTCTGATGCTCAGCTCCACAGAAAGTGTGTTTTACTGCATGAGCGTATATTTTGGCTCTGTGGGTATACAGAAAACAAGATATACACTGACAGGTGCACTTGTTGCTACACTGGCTGGGATGGCAGCTTCCGTGTGGATTGTTACTTGTGTGATGTAGTAACCGAAAAATACTCAGGATTATTTTTGCTGTCGGACTGAGAGTCCTCTTACAGACTGTATTAAAAACTGTTTTTATTAAAGAGTTACTTTTACAGTGCCGTCAAGGGGCAGTCCCAGTTCTTTGATCTGCCAGTCTTCCAGCTTGATTTTATCATTATGTCCGTACCATGTGAAAGTATATTGATAATGGGAAAATTTCCCACATTTACTTATATTACAGTTTCTACACTCAAGAAGGTGATGAATTTCATATATATGGAGTAAGGTATAACCGCCCAGACAATGTTCTGAGTTAGGGTTGTCTAAATGGTCAAAATACCGGATATCAAAGTTGTCATTAATTCCTGTGCCATAGTAATATCCGCATCCGGTACAGAAATTTGCCGCAGAAACTTTAAACGCGTTTTGGGTAGGGCCAGTGTTTTCCTGTAGAGAACCACTCCAGTCCAACCTTACATCTGATCCCAGATCCTTCCAGACATGTTTTCGCGTAGCAGGAATGGATTTTGTGTAGCTGTGACCGCAGGAGCATTTATAGGTACGGACACCTTCTTTACTGCAGGTTGGCTGTCTGGTAATGGAAGAAGTATAGCTGTGTTTATGCGGCGTGGGTTTTGAAGGTACGTTCACCGATACGCCTTTTGGATCATAGCCGCCGTAGGTATTTGAAAAAACAACATAAGCGCGGACTGTGTAAATGTTTTTCTGTCCCTTTATTGGGTTTTTATCCACATAGCTGTTGAACCTATAGTCTGTCAATCCAATCTGTTTCCAGCCGGTGGAAGGAGTTTTGCGGTATATGTAGTAGAAGCCGTTTCCCGGGAGTCCATTCCATGAAACAGTTACACATTTCTGGTCTTTGGAAAGCACAGCGTTTTTCAGTTTTACTGTATCAAGTTTCGTGCTTATAGTCAGTCCTTTGCTGTTATATGGGCCGTTTGTATTATATTTGCTGTTATAACCTTTAACCGTGTAAGTATATTTCTGTCCTGGTATAATAGGCGTTTTGTTGGAATTGGTATGGGTGTAGCTGGTGGTATTTCCGCTTACTGTAGCCAGTCCTATCCACTGACTGCTGGCAGATTTCTTATAGTAGATCTTGTAGTGGGTGGCATTGGAAGCAGGCTTCCATTGAATGTTGATCTTATTATAAGCCGGAGCGGAAATTTTGGATAAGGTTACTGTGCCCGGTGTAAGTCTTTGGGAACCGGTGCTGCCGGATGAGGGCACGTTTACTGAAATTCCGCTGGGATTATAATTGCCGTACATTCTGGTGGGGCTGTAATAACTGCGTACCGTGTAAATATTTCTTTGTCCTTTGACCGGATTTCTGTCAATATAGGAGGTCTGAGGGCTTCGGAGGTTTGCAAGGCGTTTCCATCCTGTGGAAGGAGTTTTGCGGAAAACACAGTAATAATTACAGCCGGAAGCCCGGTTCCATGAAACCGTAACAGACTGTTTGTTGGAAGCAAGGGTGGCTCGGGAAAGCTGAACCGTAGAGGGTTTTGTCTGTACGGTCAGTCCCCTGGCATTATAATGTCCGTTTGTATTATATTTGCTGTTGTAGCCCTTGACTGTGTAGGTATATTTCTGTCCTACCACAATGGGCCTGGTTTTGGATGAAGTATGGGTATAGCTTGTGGTATTGCCGCTTACAGTGGCAAGTCCTGTCCATTGGCTTGAACCGGTTTTTTTATAATAGATTTTGTAGTGGGTGGCATTGGAAGTACGATTCCACCGGATATTGATCTTGTTGTATGTCGGGGCGGAGATTCCGGTGAGAGTAACCGTTCCGGGAGTTGCCTTTTGGTCTGCGGCAAAGGCTGTGGATGGAGTTAAGCCAAGGATCAGCATGACTGCCATAAGTACAGCCAGAAGACCGTTTGATTTTATTCTCATCTTTATAAAATCCTCCTTGTTAATATTTGGAAAAATCAATATACTCGATATCTTCTTTGTCTATCTGTCCGGTGGATACCATTGGGCAGATGGAATAGAGTTTTCCATCAGGGCCTCTCACACAGTCATGATCTGGGTTGGAGACATCGTAGGATACGATTTCTACAGGATAACCAATGATTTGGCCAATGTCATACATCAGGTTCGGAGAGGTAAAGGAATTCAGTTGGTGGTTTTGCCAGAATGCTCCCTGTTCTTTCAGCATGGTAGCATAGCCCTCTTCTCCGCGGATCGTGGTAGGGTATCTGTATCGGGAACCGTTAACAAATTCGCCGTAAATTACCGCCTCAAACTGTTCCTTTGGGGTCATGCCTGGTTTTGTATATTTTTTGATCAGTCCATTGATCCAGTTGACGCCAGATTTCTTGTAATCTTTGAGTGTGACGCGAACAGATGCAGTGGTTTCATAGCAGCAATTAAGACTGGAATCAGCATACAATGGATTATCCAGGAATTGCGGTTTTATTTCCCGAACCTGTACGTTATAGGTTCCGGTCTTTTGGGGATAGCGCCGGGTGATATAGCCGCCCTGTACTTTTATCATATTGCTGTTGGGTGCACGTGTGCCTTTTACATCCCGATACTGTCCGGGTTGTATAGACTCTTCCACGATAGATCCGGCATTAGGAGACCAGTGCAGTCGGATACTGTCAGCTCTGGGATTATTTGTTTTGATATAGAAAAATGGCGCCGTCTCCAGTATATTATAAAATTCATTGTAGGTATTTATGATTTTTATATCATAGGTATATCTTGGTTTTGGCTCCTGTCTTGGAACAGAAACAGAGCAACCGGCTGTATTGTATCCGCCCAGAGTTTTGGTTGGGGAGTAATAGGCACGTACAGTATAGGTATTTGTGTTGTTGCTGACCGGTCTTTGATCAGTATAGCTGGTAACATTACTTTTCAGGGTTGCAATCCGTGCCCATCCGGTGGAAGGAGTTTTGCGGTATACGAAATACTGATTGCAGCCGGGAACCGGATTCCAGGACACTTTGACGGATCTTTTATCCCCGGAAAGAGAAGCACCTCTCAGCTTTACGGTGGAGAGTTTGGTGCTTGCAGTCAGTCCCTTGCTGTTATATCTGCCGTTTGTGTTGTATCTGTTGTTGTACGCTTTTACAGTGTAGGTGTACTTCTGACCAACGATAATAGGTTTGGTACTGGAAGAAGTATGGGTGTAGCTGGAAGTATTTCCGCTTACGGTAGCAAGGTTTGTCCATGAAGCGGCTCCGTATTTTTTATAGTAGATCTTGTAGTGGGTGGCATTTGAGGCTTTTTTCCACTGGATATTGATTTTATTGTATGCCGGAGCTGAAATCTTGCTGAGAGTTACAGGGCCGGGAGTGATCTTTTGCGGTTTGTCAGGAGTCCCGGTTTTCGGAACATTTACAGAAAGTCCTCTGGTATTATAATTTCCATAGGTTTTTGTGGGGCTGTAGTAGCCTCTGACTGTATAAATATTTGTCTGTCCTTTGACGGGATTGCGGTCTGTGTAGACGGTATAGGGATCCCGGACATTTGCCAGCCGTTTCCATCCGGTGGAAGGAGTTTTGCGGAAAACACAGTAATAATTACATCCGGCAGCTCGGTTCCAGGAAACGGTCACAGATTTTTTGTCAGCACCAAGGGAAGCGCGGTTCAGCTTTACTGTGGCGGGTTTTGTATATGTGGTCAGTCCTCTGCTGTCATAGCTTCCGTAGGTTTTGTATCTGCTGTTATAACCTCTGACTGTGTAGGTGTATTTCTGTCCCGGGGTAACAGGTCTGCTTTTGGAAGATGTGTGTGTATAGCTGGTGGCGCTGCCGCTTACTGTGGCAAGAGATGTCCACTGGCCTGCGCCGGCCTTTTTGTAATAAATTTTGTAATGGGTGGCATTTGAAGTGCGGTTCCATTTAATATTGATTTTGTTGTAAGCCGGAGAGGAGATCTGTGTGAGAGTGACCTTTCCGGGAGTTGGCTTTCTGCCTGCGGCAGATGCTGTGGCAGGAGTCGCGCTGAAGATCAGCATGACTGCCAGAAGCATTGCCAGAATGTTTTTTAATTTCCTTTTCATGAAAGTTCTCCTTTTCATAATTTTTCCAAACGGGATATATCAATAGCAGAAAGTATTCTGCCTGATATCTACTATTTTAATTTCATAAGCTCCTGTGCAATAGGATCCTCAGCATCAAGAACCACTACACGTCTGTTTTTTCTGCCTTCGGATTCTACGAAGTTTCCGTTGGCATCCCGATCCTGACCTCTTTCAAAGGGATCCAGCTCATAGCCAAGTCCAATGGTTTCCAACTGGGCTTCCGGTACGCCGTAAGTATCTACAAGAAGATTTTTTACAGCTTCACAGCGGCGGTTGGCCAGATCCACACAGGATTCCTGGGTTCCGTCAGTGGCGGTAGTTCCTGCCAGAAGGATGGAGTGATCCGGATGTGCAAGGATTGCGTCAGCTACCGGTTTCAGAGCTTCTTTTGCTTTTTCTTCATCAATAAAGGTGGCTTCGTTGATTACAAACTGTACCTGGGTTTCATTGATCTCAAAGGGAACCTCAAAGACCAGGGAGCCCTTTGGGTCTTCCTTTACAGGTGCCTGAATATCAAGGATGTAGTCAATGGGATTAGCGTCATATGTAATAAGCTTTAAATAATAGGTAGTATTTGGATTCAGTTCATTAGTAACCATGGTAGAGGGAACGCCATCCGAACAGGCCTCTAGGGCGGTAAAACCATTGAAAGTTATAAGAGAACCATATTCATCATAAAGAGAATAGTGTATTGAATCGGCTCCGGGAGTGGTATTTATGCAGGAAATTGTATATTCTGTTCCTGTAGTCTCACCGGTTTTAAAGCCGAACCAGGAACAGGTGGACTCTTCTGCAGTTCCGGATACTTTTGAACCAATGGGTAGCAACAGAGCATTGTCCGGGCTGGTTCCGGCAGTAACCGGACCTTCAGTTATTTCTTCTGCTCCTTTGGCCTCGATGACATTTCCGGCAGTTTTGTATGCACTGTTGTTGTTATTCATATTTTTTACAATTAAAGAATAGTCAATGGGATCAGCGCCATATGTAATAAGCTTTAAATAATAGGTAGTATTTGAATCCAGTTCATTAGTAACCATGGTGGAGGGAACGCCATCGGAACAGGCTTCTAGGGCGGTAAAACCATTGGAAGTTATAAGAGAGCCATATTCATCATAAAGAGAATAGTGTATTGAATCGGCTCCGGGAGTATTATTTATTGCGGTAATCCGGAACTCATCTCCAGAGGAGTCTCCTGTATTAAATGAAAACCAGGAGTACGAATCTTTTTCTGCGGTTCCAAATACTTTGGTGTTCAGAGGCAGCAAAAGAGCATTATACTGACTGGTTCCGGCAATAACTTCTCCATCCGGGGGCAGGGTATTCTGCGAATCCGGAACAGAGGTGGGAGCAGGAGTATTGGGATCTGTTACATTGAGGATGTAATCAACGGGATCAGCGTCATATGTAATAAGCTGTAAATAATAGGTGGTATTTGGATCCAGTTCATTAGTAGCCATGGTGGAGGGAACACCATCGGAACAGGCCTCTAGGGCGGTAAAACCATTGAAAGTTATAAGAGAGCCATATTCATCATAAAGAGAATAGTGTATTGAATCGGCTCCGGGAGTGGTATTAACACAGGTGATTTTATATTCTGTTCCTGCAGCAGGTCCGGTGGTAAAGGCATACCAGTTATAGACGCCTTCTGTGGCTGTGCCGGAAATTTTGGTGTTAAAGGGAATAACACCTGCATCATACATGTTAGTTCCGGGAACAACCTGTCCGTCTGAGGATGTTTCGCCGGATTTCTGAGCGGCTGTACCGGAAGCTTCCGTGTTTTCTGTCTGGACGGAAACGGTATTTGTATCGTCTGTATTCTCAGTGGAAGGTGTTTCGGTTTCTGTCTGTTCGTTTTCTGCTTCTGGCTGGTTCTCTGCTTCTGTCTGGGAAGAGCCGTCGATGAGGCTCTGTACAGATACTTCTGAGGCGTAGGCTGTGGATGAAAGCCCCAGTACGCCGGTCAGAGCAAGGCAGGTTAGTAAAGTCGTTTTTTTCATTTTTTTCCTCCTTTTTCGTTTTTGTATACATTACTTTCAGTATACATGATGTAACATCTAGTTTCAATGGGAGGCAAAGCGCTTTTGCCGTAATTTTTGCTTCCCATTATACAGACAGAGAAAAAAGAGAAAAAGTTTTAAAAAATGGAAATTTATTTTAATTCGTTTTCCTGTGTCATTGACGCACTTATATAGATGTTATAAAATCTATATAAAAAGAGGATGAAATCTGTTTACTGGTTTTTGGTAAAAAATATAAAATATTTTTAAAAATGTAAAACCTTTTTGCTGATTGGCCTGTCAGTATAGTAAACAGATAAATGAAGGAGGACTAAAATGGGATTTTTGGACAAAATGAAAAGTTCTGTATCAGGGGTAAGTGCGCAGCAGAGATATGCATCTAATATAAGAAAAATTAATGCACAGATACAGAGCAATGAAAAGGAAATTGAAAGACTGACAATGCAGGTTGGCATCCAGTGTGTGAATCTTCATCTGGAGGAGCCGGGTACAGAGTATGAAAATCTTTTTGCTGTGATTCGCCAGTATCAGTCAGAAAACAGAGCGGCAGAGGAAAAAATCCAACATTTAAGAGAGCAGCAGGAGGAAGAAGAATTTGCCCGTCAGCAGGCTCTTCAGGAAAAAGAAGAAGCAGACAGGCTTGCCCGTCAGCAGGCACAGGAAGCGAGAGAGGCAACCCGCCAGCAGGCTCAGGCAGAGAAGGAAGCTGCGCGGATGCAGGTTCAGGCGGAAATGGAAGCCCGGGAAGCAGCCCATCAGAGGGAACTGGAATTTGCCCGTCAACAGGAATTAAAAAGACAGCAGGAAATGCAGGTCCAGGCAGATGCTGAATCTAAAGTATGCCCGGGCTGCGGCGGCAGAAATGATCTGGATTCCATGTTTTGTGTTCATTGTGGGAATCCATTATCAAAGGAGCCTGAAATGGCGCAGCCAGATCAGAAGCAGGATGATTGAGCAGGATAAAATAAAAATAAAAAAATTTATAAAAATATAAAACCTTTTTGAGTGTTGGTCTGTCAGTATAGTGAAAGGTCAGAACAGGGAGGTGAGAAAAATGTTTCTGCCATATGAGAGACAGATTACAGAGCTTTTACAGGAACTTATGCATTTTCGGGCCGTAGCGGTTCGCAGTCAGCAGGAAAAGGCCAGGTATGCAGAAGAATTAAACGAGACCTGTCAGGAGATTGAACAGGCATTGTATGAGATGGGCAAACGACAAACTATTGTACTCAGGCAATGGGAAACCATCAGTGATGGGGATCGGAGCAGAATTTTAAGTCCGGTCTCAGAGGGAGTGGAGAAAATGACAGTTCTTGCACAGAAAAAAGGCTGCAAAGCCATGGGAGAGTATCTGGAGGCTTCTGTTATGGAAGAAGTTCTTATGATGCTGGACCTTCCCCAAAAGTAAAACGGCGCGAAGAAAAAGAAAAAATATATATAATCAAAAAGAGAAAGGGAGAAAAAAGATGATGAAAAAAACTATGAAAAAGATGGCGGCACTGACAATGGCAGGTATGATGGCAATGTCCATAAGTACAGGAACAGTATCCGTACTGGCAGCAGAGACAGATGAGGTTGAGGGATGGGAGGTGGTAGGAACTACCAGTTCCTGTATTCCTGTCAGCGAGTATGAGGGAGAGTTGGATGAATATGCGCCGGAGGACGGTTATGTTCTGGATGTACAGTTTGTGAATTCCGATGTGAAAGACTACTATGTGTTTCCCATGTTTATCTGTGATCTGACGGGAGACGCATATCCGGGTGAGCATGTAGCTGCGGTGCTTTTGAATACAGAGGCGGTATACTCTCCGGATGCAGTTGTAGGATCTCCGACTCTGTTGTGTCAGGATGCTGTCCGGGTGGAAGCCGGCACTCCGAAAAATGTCCGTTATTATATTGATTTTAATGCAGAGGATTACATTGCTGTCTGCAATACAGAATATGCAATCGATGATCAGACCGCAGGGAACAATGCCTGTAGATTTGAACCAGAGCAGGGCTACTATCTGGGAGCCGCTTCTATGCAGATCAAGGTATATGATGCAGACGCTCTTGACGCACAGATAGCGGCAGCCCAGCAGCAGGGAGAAACAGAATATCAGGCAGCTCAGCAGCAGGAAGATTCTCAGTATCAGCAGCAATATCAGGAGCCTCAGTATCAGGAAAGTGGATACACAGAGGAACAGGAGCAGCAGTTTAATGAGTTTGGAAGCAGAGTGTGGGAAGATGCAAAAGAAAGTATAAGTGAATCGTTTTCGGAAGGGCTTGATGGCTTTTTGTCTCCGGAGACAATTGCGCAGGGACTTGAACTGGGTAAAAATCTTCTGTTGGAATAAGTAGGATTTTTGAAATATCTATATAGGGAGCTTCTTGTATAATTCAAATATAAGGAATTCCCAGAAAGAAGGTTGATAAAAAAATACCTCAGAGTAAAATAAGATTACTGACTTTGCAGGGTTAGTAAAAATCTTATTAAACAGTGAGGTACTTGAAATGAATTATAACACACAAAACGCAAAAATTGCATCTATTACGGAAAAAACTTTGATCGTTGGTATTGATGTGGGAAGTGAAACCCATTATGCAAGGGCTTTTAGCTGGCGCAATTATGAGTACTCAAAAAAGCCGTTTGCTTTCAGTAACGATGAAGATGGATTTGCTTCATTCAAAGCATGGATGGATGATATAGCAGAGAAACACGAAATGGAAAAGGTGATTCCGGGAATGGAACCAACCGGCCACTACTGGCTAAACCTTGGAGCGTACCTGCAGGGACAGGGAATGAGGCCGGTACATGTAAATCCGCATCATGTCAAGAAATCCAAAGAACTGGATGACAATAATCCGAATAAGAATGACCGTAAAGATCCAAAAACAATTGCAGGTCTGGTAAATGAAGGAAGATTCTCTTATCCATATATTCCAACCGGGATCTATGCGGAGATCAGAAATCTGTCTAACCTCCGCATCCAGACACAGGAAGAGATCACAAGGATCAAAAACAGGATCGCCCGCTGGTTCAGCATCTATTTTCCAGAGATAAAAGACGTTTACAGGAATCCGGATGCGGTAAGCGGACTGATGGTGATAAAACAGGCACCCTTGCCTTGTGATATCAAAGGACTTGGAGTGGACGGTGTCAATAAGATATGGAGGGATGCAAGGCTGAAAGGCGCTGGGATAAAGAGGGCAAAGACCCTGGTAACAGCAGCGGAGCACAGCATCGGAAATACGGAAGCACCGAGAAGCGCAAGGAAAGAGATCCGAAACCTGTTAAATGACTATGAGATCTATAAGAGCCGTATGGATGAACTTATGGAAGAGATAGAGGAATTACTTTCTGAGATCCCATATATAGATAAATTGATGGGAATCTGTGGGATCGGAATAAAAACGGTAAGCTGTTTTATTGCCGAAGTTGGAGATATTGAACGTTTTGATAATCCGAAACAGGTGCAGAAGCTGGCGGGATATGCCATTGTTGCAGACAGCTCCGGAAAACATAACGGGGAAAGCAGGATCAGCCACAGGGGAAGAAAGCGATTGAGATATGCATTGTATGAAGCAGCGATATCTGTGATCGGGAAAAACAAAGAATTCAAAGAGATCCATCATTATTACAGGACGAGGGAGAAAAACCCACTAAAGAAGATGCAGTCGGTGATAGCGGTGTCATGTAAACTGATCCGGATATTTTATACGATACTGACAAAAGGCATAGATTATGACGGTCAGAAGATGTTAAGAGACATTGTAAGACCAGGAATGCAGTCAGCAGCATAAAAAGAAGTAAGACAGTGTATCATGGCCGGTCTGAGCCTTTGAGAGGAAGAGTTGGAAGGCTGGGACCAGCCATGATAGCTGGAAGTAACAAACATAATGTAACAGGAAAACGTCCACTGAAAGGTGCTGTTACGGAAAAGAAGTCAGTAATACAAAAAACAAAGAATGAGCCAGTAGTCGGCAGGAATATTTTCCAGAGGGCATGACCCTGTAAAGGAGCTAAGCTGACACCCTGGTTATGGACAGGCGGGACGAGAGAAGTTAGGACTCAGCGATAGACTGATGATCCTGGTAGACATGGGAGGTTCGCTGCCGTAGATGGATGGGTATACACAAGGCCATGTAGAATGAAAAAAGAAGACGTTTTACTTCGTGTACCCAAAATCCACTACTTTCGTACCAGATACAGAGAAATGTCCATTCCTATGGCTCTTTCTTCTGAGATATTTATTGATGAAACATTAAAAAAACCTTGATTTTAAAGGAAAAAGACTTGACTATATACTATACAGGGAGGAAAATGTAATGTTTTGTAAAAACTGCGGGAATCAGATACCGGACGGAGTTCGGTTCTGCCCCAAATGCGGAAAAGTAACAGGAGCAGTTCTGTCGAATCAGAGTGCAATAAATCAGAATGCAGCAAACAAGAATCTTATGGGACATACAGCTACAGGAAAAAGTACCATGGATTCTGACACGATAAGAAGTGAAAAAACCACACAGTCCGGCTGGTCCGGGGAGATTTCGGAAGCATCAGCCATTAAGAAATCGAAAACAAAAAAACAAAGGTATCTGAGAGCCTATAATCTTGGACATTTTGGAGTACTGATCGGCTGTGTAATGGAGATTGTGGCAGTATTTCTTCCAAACTATACCAATGGTTTCCTTATAGGATTTTTAAATAAATTCACGGATTTTATGGGTGATACCCCTTCTATTATGAAGTTCATGACGACTTTTGTATTTGGAGAGAATGCGCGGAAACTTACCGGATATCTGGACACAGAATTAAGAAATGTTGAGATTTATCAGAGCTTCAGAGACTATACAAGTACTGCAGCGATTATGCTTGTAGTTATGGGGATTTTGGTGCTGGTATCCTTTATCTGTGTTCTGTTAAAACGTGCCCCTGTGATTTCTTCTGTATTCAATCTGGCAGCTATTGGGGTTCTGCTGTATGTGTGCAGCAAACTGACCTCCGTTTTTCAGGGGCAGGGGTATCTGCTGCTTCTGGCAGGCGGTGTGGTGATTTTTGTATCATCTGTGATTTCGTCTATGATGACAAGCAATATGCTTATGAGACAGAGAGTTCAGCTGACAAAATACTGATAAATAAAAATATATAAAAAATCAGTATTGATTATCTGGATTATTCATCCGGAATAAAAATCAGTATATCAGATATCGGACAGTCAATAACACTGCAGAGAGTGTTAAGAGTTTTTGTGGTAATGGTCTTGCCGCTTCGCAGACGCTGGATTGTATCAGGCAGAATCCCGTATTCGTAGATCAGCTGATATGTGGATATATTTTTCCGGCGGATGGTCTGCCAGAAGGGTTCGTATGAAATCATGTAGTTACCTCCTGTTTAACAGCATGGTAGCATACATGAGTTTTTATACATGCATGCTATATCATGTATGTTGCCTGTACAGCGACAGGTGCGTGTGCAAAATAAGAGAGATAAAATGCAGATCCGGGAGGAAAAACAATGTTTTGCAAAAAATGTGGTGCAAAGATAAAAGAAGGAACAAAGTTCTGTTCCAAATGTGGCGCTCCGGTAAGTCAGACTGCTTCAAAGGAGACGAAGAACAGCCGGAAGGATGTATTGAGGCATAAAATACAGGATTTCGGCAAAACGCCGGAAGGAGAGGCTTCAGGAGATAAGAAAATCCATCCAAAATGGGCGTATGGGGCGGCTGCTGTTGCTGTGGCAGTAGTTCTGGCTGTGGGAATAGGAAGTATTGGAGGAACAGATAAGACAGAAACAAAGGTTTCTGAGAAAAGTGAAGCTATACAGGCTGCCGAAAAAGTAGAAGCCCCGGAAACAGAAACGAAGAAAACGGAAGCCGAAACAGCTTCTGAGACAACAGAAACCGAAATCATGCAGGTTTCTTCTGAGGTTTCCGAGATCGTGGAAGCTCCGGCTGAAATAGAGAACGGAAATCCGGAAGAGGAAAAGAAAACAGAAGAAGCAGAAAACAGTTCCGGTAATAACATGGTGGAAATGACAGATCCTGATATTCAGAGAGAAGCCGCAGAGGGCAGAGAAAGTAACGATTCTCTGGAAATGCAGGAGAATGCAGAGGCGACAGAGGATGACCAGCTTTACGGCAACTATGATTATTACGGGGAAACTCCTTTATCTGACAATGCCGGAATAAATGTACAAAGTATATCGACTCTGGAAGCCTATGGAGGAACGTTGGGAGAGAATGCGCCGGAATCCGGTTATGTGATCGAGGTGACTGCCTACAACCGGAATAATATTCCCTGTCAGATTTATCCAATGTTCAGTGTGGGACTGGTATCTCCCAAATATGACTATGGATCAAAGGAAATGATCCTTTTGGATACGGATGCGATCTATGCAGAGGGAGGAGAGAATATTTCTCTGGAAGATCCTACCTACATAAAGCCTGTAACTGTTGCCCCCAATGAGGAGAGAAACTTTCTGTATTATCTGGATCTCAGCGGAGAGGCTCTGGTGGAAATGATCGATGAACGTCTATTTGGAGGATTTGGAGAAAAGCTTCCGCTGGAAGATCTTAAAAAGCATAAGGAGCAGGTTACTCTGGATTCCGAAAACTATCTGAGAAATATAGAGATTAGAAAAAGTGTGGTAAAAGCAGCGCAAAGCGCCTCTTCCCTGAAAGATAAGGTAATGATCTCCGATCTTTCTATGAAGCAGGTAGATGCGGAAATGTACCAGATTGATATGAACATATCCAATGAAAATGATTTTTCCTGTGATGTGTTCCCTATGCTGGGATGCACTGCAACTATGGTAGTGGATGACTGGGGAAGAGAGGAAACAGTAGAAACGTATATAAACGGCAGTGATACGGTTTACGGCAGGAGCGTTTCCCTGAAGATAGACGCAGAGAAATTTGAACCACTGGAATCTGTGGGGCTGGCTCCTCATGAAACGAAAAAAGTGATCTATACCATAGCTAAAGAAGATGTAACAGATATTACTTCTCTTAACGGCAATCCGGATACCATCTACGGCGATGTAAAGGAACTGAAAGATATTAAGCTGCTTGATTTTGCTGTTCAGGAAGCAGAAGTTACTTACATTCCTGTAAAAGCACTGGACGGAATTGAAATAAAGAAAGACGTAGAGGGAAATGTGGTTTATAATGTAATTACTTTTGTGAATGACACAGAGGACAGATGGCGTGAAATCTGTCTGAATTATGTATGGATGGACGGAGAGGGAACGCTGGTATCCTTTGATTCAACGAATGCCGAACTGGTAGATCTGGGGGAGACTGCGGAGCTTAAATATACTGCGGCTTCCGAAAACGACAAGACAACCCTGGTTCCGGCGCTTCTTTATTACAGCCCGGACAACAGTTATATGGAGTAAACCAGAAAGGCTGAAAATATGGACAGCAGTTTGGTTATGAAATGGTTTGTATGGCTGCTTCGCAGAGAACGCTCAGAAACAGAGCTGAGCAGGACACAGAAAAAGAAGATCAGCCGGACAGTGAGAAAGGACAGAAGAGAAAATGGACTATAAGAAAGCCGTTGAAGCGGCGCTTAAAGGAAATGAAAGCGCATTTTCCGCACTTTATGAATCAACACAGCGGGATATGTATTATATTGCGCTGAAATATATGAAAAATGAAGAAGATGCCATGGACGTGCTGCAGGATTCCTACATAAAGGCATGGCAGTCGCTGGCAACTTTGAAAGACCCTGCAAGTTTTCGGGCATGGTTTGGACGCATTGTGGCAAACACTGCCAAAAATGCGCTGGCAAAAAAACGTCCCATGCTGTTTTCCCAGCTTGAGGGAGAAAATGATGAGGGAGAGCAGTTTGCTCTTGATATCGAGGACGAGAAATCAGAATTTCAGCCTGAGCGGAGCTATACACAGAAAGAAACTCAGGAGCTGGTGCATGAGCTGATCGACAGTCTTTCTGATGAGCAGAGACTTTGTATTCTGATGTACCATCTGGATGATCAGAGCATTAAGGATATTGCGGAAACCTTTGGAATTTCAGAAAATACTGTAAAATCAAGATTATTATATGGAAGAAAAGCTATAAAGGCAAAGGCCGAGGAGCTTCAGAAAAAAGGATATCAGCTCTACACAGTTGCACCTGTTGTATTCTTCCTGTATCTGCTTGACAGCGAAAAAGCGTCTACTGTATTTGCTGCCACAGCCAATGCAGTTATGCAGGTACAGAAAGCAGGAATCATGGAGAGCGCGAAAGTATCTGGAAATGGAAGAATTGATGCACATCAGGGCAGAAGTACCAGAACTTCCGGCAACACAGGCAGGGCAGCTGCATCTGCAGGCCGCAGTGCGGGACAGGCTGCAAAGCAGGCGTTTATCCATACCGCAGCAGGCAAGGCTGTGGCAGTAGCAGTGTCTGTAGCAGTGATCGGAGGCGGCGGAGCCGCAGCATATCATTTTATTGGACGGAGTCATGCAGGGGAAGAACCGCAGAAGGCTGTAGAAGTGAATCAGGCTGAAACAACGGATACAGTTTCATCACAGGCAATGCCAGAGCCCACAGAAGTACCGGAACCTACAGTGACCCTGATTCCGACAGCAATTCCGACACCAGAGCCAACTCCGACTCCGGCAGCGGCAGACCCGGCGTCTGTATATACAGACGTTGTCAATGCAGCGGCAGCAGGGGAAGCGGCATATACATTTCCGGAATACGCAAACGGCGATTACGGACAGCCTACGGGAGAACTGGAGTATGCCCTGTATGATATGGATCAGGACGGAACAGAAGAACTGATTCTGAAAGAAGGACTGGCGAATGGACCGTTTATCTACAGTGCTTTCCGGGTTTATACGGCAGAAAATAACGGATCCGGATACCAGGCAAAGGCTATAGAAGGCAGCGAGGTTTCTATGGATCTTGTGATTCCGATGCAGGGACAGGGGCTGTTGAGTCTGGGGGATTACAGCCGCGGAATGGGTTATGAGGATTATTTCCGTGTGATTATCCAGAACGGAGCGCTGGTAACGGGAGATGACGCGGAACTACAGGCAGTTATGGGAGATGACGTTCATGTGGCCAACATTGAACAGGCTCCGAAGCTTCATTGGTTTCCTGTAACAGATATCGGCGGGCTGAACTGAATATTTTTAACCGGAAATATTAAGATTTTGTATATAACAGGAAAAGGAGCCTCTGGCGGATCTCTTCAGATTACGCCGGGCTCCTTTTCTGATATTTCACACCAGATTTTTATTTTTTTCTATTGTTTCCAGAATGATCTTCTGTGTATATTCGCCAAGATGTCTCTGGTCGTTTTTGTCCAGATCTTTTACATAAACAGGCTTGCAGTATTCCACTATTACATGACAGGGTTTGATCTTTGGAAAATGTGATTCAAAGATCTCAGCGGTATTATTCATGGCAATGGGAACAATAGGGCAGCCGGATTTGCTGGCGATCTTGAAGCTTCCTTCATGGAAGGGAAGAAGCTTTGTCTCATCCTGCGCCTTGTTCCTGGTGCCTTCCGGAAAAATACAGATAGAAATTCCTTCTTTTACTTTGTCAATAGCAGTGAGAATAGTTTTCAGCCCCTGTTTGATATCTTTACGGTCAAGGAACAGACAGTGGAGATATTTCATCCAGTTGGACAGAAGCGGGATTTTTTCCATTTCTTTTTTTGCAATATAGCCAGTGCGGATAGGGCAGCGGCTGTAGGTCAGAAGGATATCAAAATAGCTTCTGTGGTTTCCGATATAAAGAACCGGAGTATCTTTTGGAACATTTTCTTCGCCAATGACCGTGATCTTAGTTCCGGCAACCCACAGGATAAATTTAAAGGCTCCCTGAACAATACGCAGTGAACTGATATCTTTGGTCATAGGAGAAAATTTTCCGATGATCCATTCGATGATAAGAACTGGAATGGAAAGAATCAGAAAGCCGATCACTATGATGGCAACAAGTATAAAACGGATCATATCTTTACCTCTTTTGTATTCTATAGTGTAACGTTTATTTCACTCATATTATACAAATGAAATGAAATTCTTGCAATAAATCTTTTGCTTATTACATACAATACTTATCAAGGAATGGATAGGAGGCAGTGTGATGAAAAAAATGTTCTCCCTGCTTTTTATCATGGCAATGACTCTGATGCTTGGCGGATGTCGTCTGGTAAGGATCGAAGAGGAGGAAAGGAAACCGGTGACCTATACGGTGGTCAGAACGGGGGAACTTCCGGAAGAGGCAGAGACTATTGTGGAAGAAAAAAAGGCAGGGAAGTTTCAGATGACCTACCAGAGCGGCAATGATCTTTACCTTATCCGCGGCTATGGAAAGCAGATGAGCGGGGGTTACAGTATTCAGGTAAAAGAACTGTCAGAATCTTCTACGGCAGTATTTTTTGAAACAAAACTTATAGGTCCTGCGCCGGAGGAACAAAGTGGGGAGCCGTCCTATCCGTATATAGCAGTAAAAATAAAGTACCGGGATAATCCGGTGAACTTTCAATAATGACAGGGGGAGAAGAATGGAACTAAAAAAAGAAGATATCCAGATGCTTAAAGTAAAAAGTCATGCAGTCAGTCAGGTGACTTTTGATGAAGATTATAATGTTCCGGATGTAAAACCGGATATCGGACGGATGATACAGAACAAAGGAGAAGTCATGGTTGATGAGGTGCGCCTTAATGACGGTCATGCTTTTTTGAAAGGGCAGCTTACTGTGGATCTTCTTTATGTAGGGGAGGAAGAAGGGCGGATATGCAGTCTTTCTGCCAGACTGCCTGTAGAGGAAACAATGAATCTGGAAGGAATTGCAGGAGGGGACAAAATGTGCCTGAAATGGGAGATTGAAGATCTGAGTCTTCATTTGATCCATTCCAGAAAAATAAACATCAAGGCGGTAGTGACGTTCTCAGCTGCAGTAGATGAGCTGACAGGAATAAGACTTCCGGTGGCAGTAGATGATGAAACTGTTTCTGTAAAGAAAAAGAATATGCGGCTTATGAGCCTTGCGGTACATAAAAAGGATATTCTCCGAAAAAAGGAGGAGATCACGCTGGCCTCCAATAAACCGAATGTGGCAGAGATCATCTGGTATACGGCCGAGGTAAGAGGGTTAGACCTGAGACCGGAGGAAGATAAAGTAAGGGCAAAGGGTGAACTTTTTGTATTTGTGCTTTATGTAGGCGATGATGAGGGAAATACACTTCAGTGGCTGGAGTATTCAGTTCCTTTTTCCGGGGAGGCAGACTGTGAGGGATGTACTTCTGATATGATCCCAAATATGGAAGCTTCGGTGGTAAGTCATTCTGTAGATGTCAAACCTGATGCAGATGGTGAGGAAAGACAGCTTCTTGCAGATGTAGTTCTGGAAATTGATATGAAGCTTTATCGGGAGGAAGAGCATGAAGTGATACTTGATGTCTACACACCTGCAAAACAATGTATACCGGAAGGAAAATCTCAGATTCTGGAAAAACTTCTGGTAAGGAATTTCTCAAAATGCAGACTTGCAGACCGTATAGAAATGAAAGAAACTCAGGGAAAGATCCTTCAGATTTGTCACAGTCAGGGGCGGGTAAAAATAGATAAGACGAAGATTGTAGAGGACGGCGTGCAGGTAGACGGGATCGTATATCTGAAGATCCTTTATATTCTAGGAAATGACGATATGCCATTTTATTCTGTGGACACCATGCTTCCATTTTCGCATGTGACAGAGGCAAGAGGGATACAGGAGGACAGTACGTATTATCTCCATGCAGATCTGGAGCAGCTTTTTACGTCAATGTCTGACAGCAGTGAAATTGAGATCAAAGCAACAGTGAGTTTGAATCTCCTTGTGGTTACCCGTCAGGAAGAGCGAATTATTGAAAAGGTGGAGGAACAGCCTCTTGATATGGAAAAGGTCCGGCAGCTTCCGGGAATTACAGTTTATGTGGTAAAACCAGAGGATACACTATGGGATATTGCAAAAAAATTTTATACTACAACAGAGGAGATCTGTATGATGAATCAGTTGGAAAATAAAGAAATTTCTTCAGGACAGCCGCTTCTTCTTGTAAAAAAAGTGGAAGAATGACTATTGAAATTCCAGTAAAAATCATATAGAATATTTATATAGAATTGTATACAAAGTACAGAAAAACACAGAAAATTACGAAAGAATAGAGGGATAGTTTTATGCGCTTGCGAGCAATGGCAAAGATAAATCTTGGTCTCGACGTAATCCGAAAAAGAGAGGATGGTTATCATGAGGTCCGAATGATCATGCAGACGATCAGGATGTATGATGTTCTGGATATCAGAAAAAAGCAGAATCCGGGAATATCTCTTTCTACAAATCTGCCATACGTGCCTTCTGATGAAAGAAACCTGGTCTATAAGGCTGCGAAACTGCTTATGGATGAGTTTGATATAAAAGAAGGACTCTCCATGAGGCTGTCCAAGTCTATACCGGTTGCAGCAGGAATGGCTGGGGGAAGCTCAGATGCGGCAGCTGCTTTTGTGGGAGTGAACCGCCTGTTCCGCCTTGGTCTCAGCCAGGAAGAACTTATGGAGAGAGCTGTCCGGATTGGTGCAGATGTTCCCTATTGCATTATGAGGGGAACGGCACTGGCTGAGGGAATAGGAGAGAAGCTGACGCCGCTTTCTGCTATGCCGGAGGGATATGTACTGATCGGAAAACCGGGTATTAATGTTTCTACAAAAATCGCCTATGAAAATCTGAAGCTGGATGCTGTGGAAAAACGTCCGGATATCGACGGGATGATCCAGGATATACAGAATAAGGATCTTTATTCCATGACAGAAAAGATGGTCAATGTATTCGAGCCGGGACTTATGGAAAAATATCCGGTGATTCGGGAAATCAGAGACTTTATGGAAGAGAGAGGTGCGCTCAAAGCTATGATGAGCGGAAGTGGTCCTACGGTATTCGGAATTTTTGACAGCAAAGAGAAGATGAATGCAGCAGCTGCGGCTCTTAGAAAAACCGGTCTTGCAAAAACTGTTTTTGCTGCCGGGATATATAATCGGTCTGAGCTGCAGTAATGACGGGAATGCAAAACAGATAAAAGGTAGGAGGAGACACTGGAGATGAACGATTTTTCTGTTGACATGAACGAATATCTGCCGCTGAGAGAGGTAGTATTTAATACTCTTCGAAAAGCCATTTTAAAGGGGGAGCTGAAACCGGGAGAAAGACTGATGGAGATCGCTTTGGCAGAACGCCTTGGAGTCAGTCGTACTCCTGTCCGGGAGGCAATGCGTAAACTGGAGCTGGAGGGACTTGTAGTAATGATCCCCAGAAGAGGCGCTCAGGTTGCTAATATTACAGAAAAAGATCTGAATGATGTTCTGGAGGTTCGGATCGCCCTGGAGAATCTTTCCATAGAAAATGCCTGTGCCAGAATGACGGAGGAACAGTTGGAGCAGCTTTGGGAAGCTGCTAAGATTTTTGAAAAGACAATGGCTGATGGAAATCTGGTAAAACTCGCGGAAGCAGATGTGGCTTTTCATGAGGTGATCTATCAGTCTTCGGATAATCGGCGTCTGAACCAGGTACTGAATAACCTGAGAGAACAGATCTACCGGTACAGAGTGGAGTACTTAAAAGATGAGGAAACACGAAACCTTCTGGTAAAAGAGCATGAGGAGCTGTATGAGGCGATAAAGGCCAGGGACGTGAAAACAGCTCAGGAGATTTCTTTCCGTCACATTGAAAATCAGAGGGAAGCAATTGTATGCTCTATCAGAGAAGAGACTGCACAGAGAGAAAAAGAAAAAAAGAATAAATAAAAATCATAAAAAGTGGTTACTCTAAGAGGGATACATAAAGTATCTCTCTTTTTTTGACAACAGGAGGACCACATGGAAAAGACAAAAATTTCCTCTGATCTGAAAGAAAATGAAGCTTATATACGGACCAGATGTGAAAAATGTGCGGATATTCTGATCCGTCCTATGCGCCTGGGCGACAGCCGGAAGATAGACTGCCTTATGGTATATATCGAAGTGGCAGTTTCTAATATGATGCTGGATGATTCCGCTATTGGAAAAATGATCAATCACTTCTGGGAAATCTCACCGGAGCAGATCCAGGATTTTATGCGGAACAACAGTCTTGGTATTGCAGATGTACGGAAGTTTGACAATATGGAAGATGCTTTTGCTGCTCTTCTTGCCGGAAATGCTCTTTTCTTTATGGATGGCTATGATAAGGCTATGAAGATATCAAGTAAAGGGTATCCGAATATGGGAGTGTCGGGAGCAGAAACGGAAAAGGTGCTTCGGGGGTCCAGAGAAGGATTTTCTGATTCAGTAAAAACAAATTCTGCTCTTGTAAGGAAACGGCTTCGGGATACCCGGATGAAGGTTGTGGAAACAAGCGCAGGAATCCGGTCAAATACCATGATTCAGATTCTTTATATTGAAGATTTGGTTCATGAAGAACTTCTGGAGAAAGTAAAAGAAAGACTGGAGGAATTTGAGATCGACGGCATACTGGACAGTGGGATGCTGGAACAGCTGACAGAAGAAACATGGTATTCTCCGTTTCCTCAGTACCAGACAACAGAACGTCCGGATCGTGCGGCCCAGGAACTTTTAAATGGAAAGATTGTTATGATCTGTGACAATACTCCCTATGCTTTGATCCTGCCAAGTTCTTTTAACGGATTTATGGAAAGCAGTGAGGACTGGTATCATCATTTTGAAATGGCTTCTTTTCTGCGGATTCTTCGGTATCTGGCGCTGATCATGTCTGTACTTCTTCCAGGACTGTATCTTGCCGTGATCCGGTTTCATACACAGATACTTCCTACAAATTTGCTTCTGTCTTTTGCTGAGGCAAGAGAAGGCGTGCCGTTCTCCAGTGTGACAGAACTTGTTTTTCTGGAACTGTCTTTTGAACTGATACGGGAGGCAGGAGTACGTGTGCCGGGATCTCTGGGAAACGCTATAGGAATTGTGGGTGGTCTGATCGTTGGTCAGGCTGCCGTAAGCGCAAATCTGGTCAGTCCAATAGTGGTGATGATCGTGGCATTGACAGCTCTTGGGGGAATGGCGATACCAAATGAAGAATTTGCTTCGGCATTTCGGCTTTTAAAGTATTTGTTTTTGTTTTTGGGAGGATATCTTGGTATTTTTGGGATTGTGCTGGGAATTTATATGACTGTGGCACATCTGGCAGGGCTTTTAAGCTTTGGCATGCCATATCTTCTGCCTTTTGTAAAAAAGGAGCCGGTAAAAGATGTAGGTGACGGAATCCTGAGACTGCCTTTTCGTAAACGTCAGTTCCGTCCTCTTTATGCACGTCGGGAACAGAAACTCCGTCTTCGAAGGAGGAAATAATAAGTATGGACTATGCAGATAATAACAGAATTTCTCACCGTCAGCTTTACAGACAGATGGTTCTTGCTTTTTTAGCACCGATGCTTCTTTGTCTTCCGGGAAGAGACCAGATTCTGGGAGCGGCAGGAATTATCGGAACAATGCTGGCAGGTGCCTTTCTGATTTTGTACATTTTTTTTCTCCGGCGTCTGGTACCCTGGTATTCTGATCCGGTAAAAATGCTGGGACCGATTGCAGGACGACTGACAGGACTTTTCTTTTTGAGTTATGTGATCCTTGCGAATGGCTATCTTTTGTCTCTGATAGGAAAACTGGTGCCGGCTGTGCTGGTAACAGGAATTCCAGGAACCGTGATCATTTTTTTTGCAGTTTTTGTATGCAGTTTTGGTACCTGTAAAGGAATGCAGAGGAGAGGAAGGATGGCAGAGGTATCCGGGGGAGTTCTTCTGGGAGGGATACTTCTGATGCTGCTGCTTTGCATGGGACAGATCCGTATTGCTTATCTGAAAGAAATGCCGGCTCTGCTTTCGGGGCAAGCTATTCTGAGAAGTTTTTATGGGGTATTATGTGCTTTTTCAGGCATTGCACTTCTTCCTTTTATGCTGCGTGACGTAGAAAAAAGAAGTACTGTGGGAAAAACCATAGTTGTTGGAATTCTCACACTTGCCGGACTTCTGGCAGGAATTCTTCTTTTGCTTCCGGCCGTACTGGGGTGGAACAGACTGCAGCAGGAATCCTATCCGGTGCTGCCTCTTCTGGCAGGGGCGGATCTTCCGGGAAACGTACTGGCAAGGTTTGATGTGCTGTGGATGGGATTCCTTCTTTACAGTTTACTTTTTGCAGTGGGAAGTCTGTTTCATTATGGACATCAGATCCTGGTCAGATCACATATGGGAAAGGGACAATGGTGGCTTCCGGCAGCTGTTTTTGCAGCAGCAGTGATTAAAGCAGATGGAAAAGGAATTGAGACTGTGTTCGGATCATACCTGGGGTATGTATTTGTACCGGGACTGATCCTGATACAGGGAGGAATGCTGTTTAACAGAAAGAAAAAAAGACAGAAAAAATTAACTGGCTGTTTTTGCATTGCGTTTTTGCTGTTTTTGAGCGGATGCGCAGCTATAGAGCCGGAAAAAAGAATGTATCCTCTTGCTTTAGGGGTAAATACTTCGGAAGAGGGTTTTTCTCTTATATACGGAACGCCGGATCTTCCAAAGGCTACCGGACAGGAAAAAGAGGAAGAAGATAGGGAAGCTTCTGTTTTGTCTGTTGCAGGAAGCGATTTTGCACAGATCAGGGAAAAATATGACCAGTCTCAGGAAAAATATCTGGATATGAGTCACATTCAGGTGATTCTGATGGGAGACCGTCTTGTGGAAAGCGGGAGATGGACAGAATTCCTTATCTATCTGGAGCAGGATCCTTTTGTTGGAGAAAATGTTTATGTATTTCAAACGGAAAATCCTTCAGCCGTTTTAGCCTGGGACAGCGGCGGAACCTCTATAGGAGAATACCTTACAGGACTTTTGGAGAACCGTCTCCCTGATCAGCAGAAAAAGGGAATGACTTTACGTCAGGTTTATCATCAGTGGTATAAAAGTGGAACACTTCCGGTTCTTCCGGCAATTTTTCTGGAAAATGAAGAGATACGGGTATATCTGGAATAAAAGAACAGAAACTGTCCATACTCTGAATAGTAATACAAGGAGGCAATGAGGAATGGAATGGTTAAAAGAGAAAAGAAACAGACTGCTCGTTTCTGTTCTTGCCGCCATGGCCGCGGCAACACTGGTGGCAGGAGGCGTCAGGATTCCCAAAACCTGCAGGACAGCGGCATGGTGGGGGACGATATACCCGGAATTTTGCTTTTCTGAAAAGGAGGAAGACCATCCTCGAAAGATAGCCTTTCGTCTTGCGGAAGTTCTGGATTGGTGATATGATATACAGGCTAAGAATATTGAATATGCATATTAGTTCAGAAATGGAGAATGGTATATGAAGCCAGACAGAGATGCGCCTATTGGTGTATTTGATTCCGGCGTGGGCGGTCTTACGGTTGCCCGCGAGATCATGCGGAATCTTCCGTCAGAAAAAATTGTATATTTTGGAGATACAGCCCGTGTGCCTTACGGGGCGAAATCAAGAGAAAATATCATCCGCTATTCAAAACAGATCATTCATTTTCTTATGGAGCAGCAGGTAAAGGCTATTGTGATCGCCTGTAACACAGCAAGTGCATTTGCGCTGGACGAAGTAAGGGATGAATTTGAGATTCCCATTATCGGTGTGATTGAACCGGGAGCCCGGGTTGCGGCTGAGGAAACAAAGAATAAAAGAGTGGGAGTCATTGGAACAGTGGGGACTATTGACAGCGGGATACATGCTTCTTATCTGAAAAAACTTGATCCGGATATAACGGTAATCGGTAAGGCTTGCCCTCTGTTTGTTCCTCTTGTGGAGGAAGGCTGGCTTCATGATCCTGTGACCATGGAGGTTACAGCCAGATATCTTCAGGAATTTAAAGACAAAAACGTAGATACTTTGATTTTGGGATGTACTCATTATCCTCTTATCCGTTCTACAATCCGGGAGTTTATGGGTGAGGAAGTGCGGCTTGTGAATCCTGCATATGAAACAGCCCTGGATCTGAAAGCGCTTCTTCAGAAAAAAGATCTGGTCAGTGCAGGACAGGAACAGGAAGAATTTCCATATCGTTTTTATGTCAGTGATCTGGCAGATAAATTCAAAGCTTTTGCAGGCTCGATTTTGCCCTATGATGTGGAAACAACTAAAAAAATAGATATCGAAAAATATTAGGAGGCACTTATGGACAAAAACGTACTGATACATGTGCGTGGACTTCAGATGATGGATGTGGGAGACGAACAGGAACCTATAGAACTTGTTGTTCCCGGAGAGTATTATTTCCGTAATGGAAGCCATTACCTCAGATATGAGGAGATACTGGATGAAAGTTCCAAACCCACTATCAATTACATAAAAATGTCTTCCGGCAGTATGGAAGTCAGGAAGCAGGGTCTGGTCAATGTACATATGGTATTCGAACAGGGAAAAAAGAACATGACTCTGTATACCACTCCTTTTGGTACTTTGCAGATGGGAATTGCGGCGACAGGGATGAAACTGAAGGAAAGCGAAAACAGTATTGATATGAAAGTGGATTATGCGCTGGATATGAATGAAGAGCATGTGGCAGACTGCTATCTTTCTGTTCAGGCGCAGCCGGCGGATTCAAAAGATTTTGTATTATAAAAAAATGAGGATGTTGCATTAGCAACAGCCTCATTTTTTGCTTTATTTATCTTTTTTACTGAACATTCTTTTGAAAAAGCCTTTCTTTTTAGCAGGCGGTGTGTCCAGGTGACCTCGGATACCGCGTACGCCTACAATGTACAGACCGCTGATATCAGCTTTGACTTCTTTTTTAATCGGAATCTGTTCAAAAATCTTTTCGTCTGCGATCATGATAGAAATCTTGGGACCGATCTTTGCCTTAACAATTGGAAGTTTGGTACGGCGCAGATATTTAGGTGTCTGATCGATAACCATCTGGGGAAGACCGGATTCTTTTAAACGAAGACGTTTCTTATCAATGACCAGCATGGAGACAGTCTGTTTTGAAGCTTCAATCTGTGCCTGCTGTTCTTCCTGTTTTTTCTGTGCTTTTTTCCCAAAAAAATAAAGTGCGATCATTGCGACGATGAGGACGCCCAGGATAACCAGCAGAACGATGGTAAATGTATTCATAAATACCCTCCTCAATATGTAAAATTATTTTTCTCCGGACAGGCAGATATGAAAGGAAGGCCTGTAAAGAGATGCTTTGTCATGCGAAGTATATTTTATCATTAATCTGTCTAAAAGGCAAACAGTTTCGAAGGAAAAGGGGGAAATGAATTTAGATTGAATTTATAGAAAAACAGTTTATATTACTGTAAAACAGTGGAAATTATGCAGATAAAAAGATATAATATTCAAAACGACACAATTTGACGAAAATTGTTGAGGATAAAGGCCTGAACATTGGGTATATTAAAATTACAGAAAAATAAACACCAGGAGTTAATATGAGAGAGAAAGACAGAATAAAAAAAGACCAGAAGGTCATAAAAGATACGGACAGGAAGAAAAAGGATCTGGAGCTTATGACGGAGGAAGAAAGAGATCAGTATTTTGCAGAACTGAGAGAAAAGAGAAAACAGAGAAAACTCCGGCAAAAAAGAAATGCACGCCGTAAGAAAATTGCTGTTCTGGGGGCTACAGCTGTTGTCTCACTTGTTGTAGTAGTCGGAGCAGTCAATGGAATCACTCAATTTGTTCTTACGAAAACTTCCGGAAAAGAAGCTTCAAAGGATCAGAAAAAGGGCGAAAAAGAGATGGAGAGCCAACAGGTTTCTGTGCAGACAGACGTTCTGGCAGAAGCACAGCAAAAGGCTGCCCAGTACGATTATGATGCAGCGATCCAGCTTCTCAAGGCAGACAGCAGTTATAGCGAAAACGCAGAAATGCAGGCGGCAGTCAGCAAGTATGAGGAGACCAGGGATTCCTGTGTATCCTGGCCTCTGGAAGAGGTGACACATGTCTTTTATCATTCTCTGATCAAGGATCCCTCAAGAGCCTTTGACGGTGACTATAAGGAGGGGGATTATAATCAGGTAATGACCACTATTGATGAATTTAATAAAATCACCCAGACCATGTATGATAAAGGCTATGTAATGGTCAGTGTCAAGGACATGGCAAAAGCAGATGCAAACGGTAATGTTACCAGAGGAGAGATCCTGCTTCCGCCGGGAAAGATTCCGTTTGTCCTTTCCCAGGATGACCTTTGTTATTATCACTATATGGATGGCGACGGTTATGCTTCTAGGCTTATTGTAGATGATGAAGGCAAGGTACGCAATGAATATGTGGAAGCAGACGGATCCATTTCAATTGGCGATTATGACATGGTGCCGCTGATCGATCGTTTTGTGGAACAGCATCCGGATTTTTCCTACAGAGGAGCAAAAGGAATCCTGGCACTGACAGGATATAACGGAATTCTGGGCTACCGAACCGACATCAGTTATGAAACAAGGCCAGACGATCTGGATGCTAATAAGGTGGAATGGCTGGATGCACATCCGGATTTCAGTCTTGAGAAAGAACGGGAAGGTGCGAAAAAGGTTGCTGATGCCATGAAGGCAAATGGATGGGAGTTTGCAAGCCATACCTGGGGACATCAGAATGTAGGAGAGATCAGTCTGGAGCATCTTCAGACTGATACAAAGAAATTCCAGGAAAATGTGGACCCGCTGATCGGGGGAACTGACATTATCATTTTTGCATTCGGAACAGACCTTACAGTTCAGGAAGATTATTCCGGAGATAAATTTGAGTACCTGAAAAGCGCCGGGTATAATTACTTCTGTAATGTAGACTCCAGCAAATATTTTGTACAGATCAGAGACCGGTATTTCCGTCAGGGAAGACGAAATCTGGACGGATACCGAATGTATTATAATCCGGAACTTTTGGAGGATCTTTTTGATGCCAAGGCTGTATTTGATCCAAGCAGACCGACACCGGTACCTCCAATGGGCTGAGAAAGGGGAACATAAAAATGAAAAAAACACTTCTGGCAGTTCTGCTTGCTGTGACAGCAGTTGGGAGCGGGATTCTGCCGGATTGGAGCAAGGGAGAGGAAACGGCAGTTTATATGCCGGTATCTTCTTCTAAAGATAAAAACACTTCAGACAAAAAAACTGCCTCGGGAGAATCTGTACTGGAGCAGGCAAAGACTATGTATGCCCAGTATGATTATGATGGGGCAATCAAGCTTCTGAAAAGTCAGAAAGATTTTGACAAGAACAAAGATTATATGGATATTGCCGCCAAATGCCAGGTGGCAAAAGCCTCGTTGGTGGAATATCCCATCGAACAGATCACACATGTGTTTTTTCATACATTGATCAAGGATACCAGCAAGGCTTTTGATGGTGATAAAGATGAAGGCGGATATAATCAGATGATGACCACAATCGATGAATTTAATAAGATCATCCAGATTATGTATGAAAAGGGATATGTTATGGTAAGCCTTCATGATATGGCTGCCGTTAATGAAGACGGTACTATGAGCCGTGGAAAAATTATGCTTCCGAAAGGGAAAATTCCATTTGTTCTTTCTCAGGATGATGTAAGTTATTATCATTATATGGATGGGGACGGCTACGCTTCAAAACTGATTCTTGACGAAAACGGAGAAGTAAAGAACGAATATATTGAGGATGACGGGACGGTTTCAGTAGGAAACTATGATATGGTTCCTCTGATTGATGAGTTTGTAAAGCAGCATCCGGATTTTTCCTATCATGGACGTAAGGGAATACTGGCTATGACAGGATATAACGGCGTTTTAGGATATCGTACAGATATTGCCTATAAAACAAAAGAAAACCTTCAGGACGACCAGAACGCATTCCTGCAGGCTAATCCGGATTTTGACTATGAGGAAGAAGTGGAAGAAGCAAAAAAAGTCGCAGATGCGATGAAGGCAGATGGCTGGGAATTTGCCAGTCATACCTGGGGGCATATGAATGCTACTGACCGTTCAGCAGAAGATCTGAAGGCAGATAATGAAAAATGGGAGGCTTATGTGGCTCCGATCCTGGGAAAAACAGATATGATTATCTTTGCTTTTGGAGCAGATATCGGCGGATGGGAAGGATATTCAGCAGATAATCCTAAATTCCAGTATTATAAGAGCAGAGGTTATGATTATTATTGTAATGTAGATTCCAGTCAGTATTTTGTTCAGCTTACAGATCAGTATCTGCGCCAGGGAAGACGAAACCTGGACGGATACCGGATGTATTACAATCCGGAAATGCTCAATGATCTCTTTGATGTATCGCAGGTGTGGGATAAATCAAGACCTACACCGGTCCCGGAGATGTGATTTGACCGAAAGGAGAAATTTTATTATGAAGAAAAAAACAGTTGCAGCAATGTTGATGATATGTATGGTTCTTGGAATGACAGCCTGTGCAGGCGGAAAAAAAGAGGAAAAAACATCTGAGAAAACAGAAAATACCGCTGAAACGCCTGAAAAAGAAAAGGAAGAGGATAGCACAGGAACAGAAGAAACAAAGAAAAAAGCAAAAGAATCTGTAAGGCTTGTTTCCGTGGAAGACATATCCAAGTATGTTACTGTAGGAGAATATAAGGGACTGAAACTTGACAAGGTGGTTTCACCTGTCTCCGATAATGAGGCAGATGTTGAGATAGAATTCCGTCTTCAGGAGAATCCGGAGGAGGTGCAGGGAGCCTCTGTGGAAACAGGAGATCAGGTAAGGATCAACTTTACAGGAACTATTGACGGAAAGTCTTTTGAGGGAGGATCAGAACAGGATTTTGATCTGATTGTTGGACAAAGTGGAATCACAGAGGAATTCGACCAGGGTGTTCTGGGAATGAAGAAGGGTGAGACAAAAGAGATTTCTGTTAATTTCCCGGAAGAATATTATGACAGTGAGGTGGCTGGGAAATCTGCTGTATATGAGGTGACTGTACAGAAAATCAGCAGGACTCCAGAGCTTACAGATGAGTGGGTAGCTGCAAATACAGAAAGCAAAACAGTGGCGGAATACAGAGAAGCAGTAAAGAAAGAACTTCAGGCAGATGCAGAAGAAATGGCAGGATATGCCCTGCAGACACAGGCATGGAATCAGGTGCTGGAAACCTCGGAGATAAAAGAATATCCGGAAGAGGATATCAAGGCTGCTGTTGAAGCGTATAAGGCACTGAACCAGGAATATGTCGATCAGGCGCAGATGGATATGAGTGAGTTTTTGAGATCCCAGGGAATTACGGAAGAAGAGTATGAAGAAGAGTGCAGACAGTATGCTGAGGCCAAGGTGGAACAGAATCTGATCGTACAGTATATCATGGACCAGGAAGATTTAAGTTTTGAAGATGAAACTGCGGAGGAAGTTCAGAAAGAACTTATACAGCAGTATGGAGCTGCTGATATTGAAGAACTTGTGGAGTATTATGGACAGACAGCAGTCAACGAGTCTCTGGCACTTCTCAGAGTAGAAAAGTTTATTGTCGATAATGCAGAGATCAATGAAAAGACAGGCGGAAGCGCAGAACCGGCTGAGAATGAAGATGCCCTGGAAGAGGATGGTATGTATGATACAGATGAGGATAGTTCCAATCCGCAGGCGGAGACAGAAGGCGCTGAAACAGAGGATGATGTAGTAGAAGGATAAGGTGTCAGACCAGTTTTGGCAGCCATATATCTGGTAAAATCACAAAAATGGATGATTTTAGGAAAAATTAAGAAAAATGTCAAAATCCCACAGGAAGTTCTATTGTATTTCTCTGGAAAATAGAGTATGATAGACACGACAAACAAATATAGATTCAGGTAAAAACGGGTGGGAAACAGATGGATAAAAAAGTACTACGAGAAAGGATGCGTAAGAAACAACAGCAGCTGCGCCGTCGGAAGATGATGAAGCTGGGCGGCTATATACTTGCAGTTATATTGGTTGTTGTTTTTATTGTAAAAGGAGTGATTCTTCCTATAACAAAAGGGATCAGTGGAAAAGATGCCGACAAACCTGTACAGGTAGAAGCTGATGCCGATAAAACAGCAGAGACCAAAGGAACAGAAGATGAACCGGCGGCAGAGAAGAAAGAAGAAGGAGAGGCTGTACGGATGCCTCTGGCAACAGTCTCTCATATTACAAAAGCTTCTGATATGACAGCCGGCTGGCACGAAGATGAAAATGGCAAATGGTATCAGAATTATGACAGAACCTATTATGCCGGGGGTATGCGGGAAATAGACGGTAAGACATATTCCTTTGACGACAACGGGTACATACAGACCGGATGGGTAAGCGACGGATTTGATGATCTGTACTTTAATGACGATGGATCCTATAATCCGGAAAAACATAAAACACGGATTGCCCTGACTTTTGATGACGGACCGGGACAGTATACGGATCAGCTCCTGGACTGCCTGGAAGAGAATAATGCTCATGCGACTTTCTTCATGCAGGGGATCAATGTAGGAGAATGGGAGTCTACGGTACAGAGGATGGTAGACATTGGATGTGAGATTGGTAATCACAGCTGGAATCATCCGGAAGTAACGCTGCAGGGGCTTTCAGATGATCAGGTAATAGAACAGATCCAGAAGACAGATGCAGCTCTCGAGAAAGCCTGCGGACAGAAGTCAACCGTAGCCCGTGCACCTTATGGGGCAGCAGGGGACAGAGAGTTCCAGCTTGCGCAGAAACCCTTCTTTATGTGGTCGCTGGATACGCTTGACTGGAAGACTATGAGCACAGAGTCTACGGTGGATGCAGTCATGAACGGAGACCTGACAGATGGTTCTATTATTTTAATGCATGATATTCATGAGCCTTCTGTACAGGCGGCGCTTCAGATCATTCCTCAGCTTGTGGAAAAAGGTTATAAACTGATGACAGTCAGTGAACTTGCAGAAGCAAAAGATGTTGAACTGCAGTATGCTTCTTATGCAGATTTCTGGGACAGCAGCCTTGCGAAAGGCCTGGTGGCAGGTTATAATGGACCTCTTCTTGAGTCAGAGAGTTCAGAGGAGAGTTCTGATGAGGGCAGCGACATTTCTGACGGAGAGGAAGATTATTCTGACGGAAGTGAAGAAGAGTATTCTGACGAAGGCGAAGATTATTCCGATGGAAGTGAAGAATACTGATTCATTTTGATGTGAATAAGAATAACTGTTTAAAGACGAACTGGAAAGCGGAAGCATTCCTGTTCGTCTTTTTTCTGTGTCTGTACGTCCTGCATGACATAAAATCCTGTTGAAGAGATACCTGAATTTGGGTATAATAAGAATAGATTATCTCGGAGCCGGAAAAGGGTCTGAGACAGGAGGTCAGCGTAGTGGGTAAATGGTTTGAAGAAGCAGTATTTTATCACATGTATCCGATCGGAATGACCGGAGCGCCAAGGAAAAATGAAGGTACAGAGGTAGTTCACAGATTTGACAGTTTGATGAAATGGCTGCCTCATATTAAGGAACTGGGATGCACAGCCATCTATATCGGACCGTTATTTGAATCATCAACACACGGCTACGACACACGGGATTACAGAGTGGTTGACAGGCGTCTTGGGGATAATGAGGATTTTAAGAAATTTGTGGCAGAAGCGCACAAAATGGATATACGGGTTGTGGTGGACGGAGTATTCAATCATACCGGAAGAGAGTTTTTTGCTTTCCAGGATATACAGAAAAACAGAGAGCAGTCTCCATATTGCAGCTGGTATAAGGGGATAAATTTCGGATGGAATTCTCCTTATAATGACGGATTTGGATATGAAGCCTGGAGAAATTGCTTTGAGTTAGTAAATTTAAATCTTTGGGAGCCAAAGGTAAGAGAATACCTGTTGGATGTGATTGACTTCTGGATTGATGAGTTTGATATAGACGGAATCCGTCTGGATTGTGCAGACTGTCTGGAGTTTTCTTTCATGGAGGATATGAGACGGTTTACAAATGAGAAGAAGAAAGATTTCTGGCTGATGGGCGAGGTGATCCATGGAGATTACAGCCGCTATGTAAAACCGGAAATGCTGGATTCCGTAACAAATTATGAACTGCATAAAGGATTGTATTCCGGTCATAACGATCATAATTATTTTGAAATCGCCCATACAATCCGCAGAGAGTTTGATGCGAACGGAGGAATTTATAAAGGCCTTCGTCTGTACTCCTTTGTGGACAATCATGATGTTGACAGAATTGCGTCTAAATTGAAGGTACCAGGCCATATTTATCCAGTGTATACGCTTCTTTTTACGCTTCCGGGAATTCCTTCCATTTATTATGGTTCCGAATGGGGCATTCAGGGGCGTAAGGAAGGATCGAACGATGATTTTCTTCGTCCGGCAGTCGATATTGAAGAGGTACTGGAGAATCCTGATGATCCGAAACTTCTGGAATGGGTGAAGCTTTTGGGAAGGATACATGCAGAGGAACCGTCGCTGGCAGACGGAAGCTATCAGGAATTGCTTCTGACCAACAGGCAGTATGCTTTTGCCCGGAAGCTGGATGGAGAAGGAATTGTAGTGGCAGTGAACAATGATGAAAATCCGGCAGAACTTCGAATCAGGATCCCGGAGGGAGGAAAAAGCTATATAAGCCTGATCAGCAAAAAAGAAGCAGTGGTGCAGGATGGCTGTATCTGTGTGACTCTTGCGCCCAATGAAAGTGAGATTTTTAAATTTAAGTAAATATAAGGATTAAGGGAGGTACTTTCTGATGGGAGAGAAAATGCAGTTTTCAGAGTTGGATCAATATCTGTTTGGACAGGGAACCCACTATGATATTTATAAAAAGCTTGGCGCACATCCTACGGTGGAAGGAAGAAAAAAAGGGGTTTATTTTGCTGTCTGGGCGCCAAATGCTCAGTCAGTTTCTGTGATAGGAGATTTTAATAAATGGGATATAGAAGCTGATCCCATGAAAAAGGCAGGACCGATTGGTGTATTTGAGGTTTTTGTACCTGGAGCAAAGATAGGGGATCTTTATAAATTCTATATTGTGGGCATGCATGGAGAAAAGCTTTATAAGGCGGATCCGTATGCCAACGAGGCAGAACTTCGTCCGGGAACAGCTTCCAGAGTTGCAGATATCAGCACTTATAAATGGAAAGATGCAACATGGATGAAGAAACGCCAGGAGTTTAATGAAGCTACAGATGCTATGTCCATTTATGAGGTACATCCCGGATCCTGGAAAAAACATCCGGTAAATGATGAGAATGAAAACGGATTTTATAATTATCGGGAATTTGCCCATGAGCTTGCGAAATATGTAAAAGAAATGGGATATACTCATGTGGAATTAATGGGAATTGCAGAGCATCCTTTTGACGGCTCCTGGGGCTATCAGGTTACCGGTTATTATGCACCGACATCCCGTTATGGAACCGCACAGGACTTTAAGTATATGGTAGATTATCTTCACAGGAACAAGATCGGCGTTATTCTTGACTGGGTTCCGGCACATTTTCCAAAAGATGCCCATGGTCTGGCAGGATTTGACGGAACTGCTGTTTATGAGCATCAGGATCCACGTCAGGGAGAGCATCCGGATTGGGGAACCAAGATTTATAATTATGGACGTCCGGAGGTTAAGAATTTCCTGATTGCCAATGCTCTTTTCTGGGTAGAGGAATGTCATGTAGATGGTCTTCGTGTAGACGCAGTAGCCTCTATGCTGTATCTTGATTACGGTAAACAGGACGGGCAGTGGGTTGCAAATAAATATGGTGATAATAAAAACCTGGAGGCTATTGAGTTCTTTAAGCATTTGAATACTGTTGTGCTGGGAAGAAACCATGGAACTGTGATGATTGCAGAAGAGTCTACAGCATGGCCGATGGTTACAGGAAAAGCAGAGGATGACGGACTTGGATTTTCTCTGAAATGGAACATGGGATGGATGAACGACTTTCTGGAATATATGAAGCTGGATCCCTATTTCCGTAAATTTAACCATAATAAGATGACTTTTTCCATGACCTATGCATACAGTGAAAAATACGTCCTTGTGATATCTCATGATGAAGTGGTCCATCTGAAATGCTCCATGCTGAACAAGATGCCGGGATATCCGGACGATAAATTCAAGAATCTGAAGGCTGCCTATGCGTTTATGTTCTTTCATCCGGGCAAAAAGCTTCTGTTTATGGGACAGGAGTTTGGACAGCTTCGTGAGTGGAGCGAGGAAAGAGAGCTTGACTGGTTCCTTTTAGGTGAAGATAACCACAAGGATCTGCAGTCCTTTGTAAAAACCCTTCTTCATATGTACAAAAAATATCCGGCTCTTTATGGCGGAGATAATGATCCGGAAGGCTTTGAGTGGATCAATGCAGACGACGGTGACAGAAGCATTTTCAGCTTTGTGCGTAAATCTCCGACAAAGAGAAATAACCTTCTGTTTGTGGTAAACTTTACACCGGTAGAACGTACCGATTACCGGGTAGGCGTTCCGAAAAAGAAGCAGTATAAGCTGATCATGGATGAGCATGGGCTTCTGGAAAAACCGCAGGTATTTAAGGCTGAAACAAAAGAATGCGATAACAGAGAGTATTCTTTTGCATATTCACTGCCGCCATACGGAGTTGCGGTATTTACGTACTGATATTTTGGATAGATTTAGGATAAATTTACCCCCAATTTTTGGAAGAAAAAATATTGCTTTTTGTGAAAAGATGGGTTATACTGTATGCGTCTGAAAGTTCAGACAATTACCAATGACGAAGAATCGATAATAGAATCCTGAAAGGAGAATGAAAATGAAAGTATCCAATATTAAAGATGTAGACAAATTTTTTAAGGTAGTAGATAGCTGTGCAGGTAAAGTTGAGCTTGTAACAGGAGAGGGAGACAGACTGAACCTGAAATCCAAACTTTCCCAGTATGTATCTCTGGCAAATATCTTCTCCGGCGGAGAGATCCCGGAGCTGGAAATTGTTGCTTATGAGAAAGAGGATATTGATAAGCTGTTAAACTTTATGATCAACGGCTGATATGGATGCAAAAGCGGGGGCATGACAGGTTCATGTCCCCGTTATGTGCCTGCTGAGATATTTGAATAGAACAGAGAGCAGGTGACTATAATACAATAAACAGATGCGACCAGGGGGTGTTTTTGCTTCCTGGTCAAATGTGCGTTAAATAAGAAAAGGGGTATAGATCATGACAAAAATTGATATTATCTCCGGCTTTCTTGGAGCCGGTAAAACAACGCTTATCAAAAAACTTCTTCAGGAGGCTTTTCAGGAGGAGCAGGTTGTTCTGATCGAAAATGAATTCGGAGAGATCGGTATTGACGGAGGATTCCTGAAAGAAGCTGGAATTGAGATCAGAGAAATGAATTCCGGATGTATCTGTTGTTCCCTGGTAGGAGATTTTGGTACATCTTTGAAAGAAGTAATCGAGAAGTATCATCCAGACAGGATTCTTATTGAGCCCTCTGGAGTAGGTAAATTATCTGATGTGATCCGTGCGGTTAAGGATGTGCAGGAAGAGACAGGTCTTGTGCTGAACAGCTATACAACAGTGGTAGATGCCAAGAAATGTAAAATGTATATGAGAAACTTTGGAGAATTCTTTAACAATCAGGTAGAGTATGCAGGAGCTATCATCATGAGCAGAACAGACATCGTAGATGAGGAAAAAGCCATGCAGTCTATGGAGCTTCTTCGAGGGCTGAATGCAAAAGCTGCTATTATTACCACTCCGATTGAAAAGCTGGACGGAAAGAAGCTTCTGGAAGTAATAGAGCATCCGGTATCCCTGGAGCAGGAAATGATGGATGAGGAGATATGCCCGGAATGCGGTCATGTACATGAGCACGGACATCATCACCATGAGGAGCACCATCACCACGGGGAACACGAACACCATCATAGCCATGAGTGCGGATGCGGCCACGATCATGAACATGACCATGACCATGAATGCGGATGTGGCCATGATCATCACCATGACCATGAATGCGGATGTGGCCATGATCATCACCATCACCATGCAGATGAGGTGTTTACAAGCTGGGGCCGCGAGACTGTTAAGAAATATTCCAGAGAAAATCTCGAAAAGATCCTGGAAACTCTTTCGGAATCAGAAGAGTACGGTGTGATCCTTCGTGCAAAGGGAATGCTCCCAACAGAGGACGGAACCTGGATCTATTTTGATATGGTTCCGGAAGAAACAGAGCTTCGTGAAGGTACTCCGGAGTATACAGGCCGTCTTTGCGTAATCGGCTCAAAATTAAACGAGGACAGACTGTCAGAACTCTTTGGATTATAACAGGAGGATAAGGATGAACGAGATTACAGTACCAATTTATCTGCTTACAGGCTTTTTGGAAAGTGGAAAGACCTCTTTTCTGAATTTTACTCTGCAGCAGGATTATTTTTATACAGAAGGAAGAACTCTTCTGATTCTCTGTGAAGAGGGCGAAGAGGAATATGACAAAGCAGTTCTGGAAATGAGCAATACGGTAGTGGAGATCATTGAAAAAGAAGAAGACCTTACTCCAGACCGTCTGGCAGCTATGGATATCCTGTACCAGCCTGAAAGAGTGATCATAGAATATAACGGTATGTGGCTGGTAAGCAATTTTGAAAAAATGGAGAAACCGGAAGGATGGGGCATAGAGCAGCAGATTACCTGTGTGGATGCGAGCACTTTCCAGATGTATATGGCAAATATGAAGTCGATTTTTATGGATATGGTAAGAGGCAGCGACATGGTTGTATTTAACCGCTGCAAAAAAGAAGATCCTCTTGCCACCTACAGAAGAGGAATCAAGGTTGCAAACCAGAGGGCAGAGGTGATCTTCGAGGATGAAGAAGGGGAACTGGATGATATTTTCCAGGATGAGATGCCGTTTGATGTCAATGCTCCGGTGATCGAAATCCTTCCGGAGGATTATGGAATCTGGTTTGTGGATGCCATGGATCATCCGGAGACTTATGTAGATAAAACTGTGAAATTTAAGGCAAGAGTTATGAAGCCAAGAGGAATGGGAAGTAAATTCTTTGTTCCGGGCCGTACTGCCATGACCTGCTGTGCAGATGATACTACGTTTCTGGGCTATGTGTGCAAAAGCGCTTTTGCACCAAAGCTGAATCAGGGACAGTGGGTGGAGGTCACTGCAAAGGTAGGGATTGAAAACCGTATGGAATATCAGGGAGAAGGAATCGTGCTTTATGCAGATTTTGTAGAACCCTGTGAGCCTCTGGAAGAGGAAATGGTATATTTTAATTAAGTAAGGAGAAAAGGCATGTATTTAGTAGTTGGTCTGGGAAATCCAGGAAGGCAGTATGAAGCCACCCGGCACAATATGGGCTTTGATGTGATCGACCGTCTGGTGGAGGAACACAGGATTCCCCAGGGCGGCGTAAAATTCAATGCCATGTATGGAAAGGGAATCATCGGAGGAGAACAGGTGCTTCTGATGAAACCTCTTTCTTATATGAATCTGAGCGGCGGTCCTGTAAGGGATATGGCACATTATTTTAAGATCGATCCGGAAACAGAAATGATTGTAGTTTATGACGATATTGATCTGGAGCCGGGACAGTTAAGAATCCGGAAGCAGGGAAGTGCCGGAGGACATAACGGGATCAAGGATCTGATCAAACAGCTGGGAACACAGAAATTTGTCCGTATCAAGGTTGGTGTAGGTGCCAAGCCACAGGGCTGGGATCTGGCGGATCATGTTCTGGGAAGATTTGATACTCAGCAGAGAAAGCTGGTGGACGAAGCACAGGAACGTGCGGTGAAAGCGGTGGAAATGATCCTTTCCAGAGGAACAGACGCAGCCATGAATGAGTTTAACAAAAAAACGGGGGTCGTATGAAAACATTTTTGCAGCCTCTGCAAAAGCTAGCAGAGATGGAGGAAATCCAGGCACAGGTGAAAAATAACCGTGGTGTCCTGGCTGTCAGCGGCTGTATGGAGTCCCAGAAGGCACATATGATATATGGGCTTTCCGGGCTCTTTCCATGTCATCTGATTATTTCTGAGGATGAGCGCAGCGCAAAACAGATTTATGAAGATTATCGTTTTTATGAAAAAAATGTTTATTATTATCCGGCCAGGGATCTTCTTTTCTTTCAGGCGGATATCCACGGAAATCTCCTGATCCGTCAGAGAATGCAGGTGATCCGGGCTCTTCTGACTCAGGAGGAGATTACTGTGGTCACAAGCGTGGACGGCTGTATGGATTTTCTGGCGCCGCTTCAGGAAATCCGTGGACAGATCCTTGCTTTTCGCAATGACAGCCAGCTGGATATTGATAAGCTGAAAACAGATCTTGTTGCCATGGGCTATGAACGTGTGGGGCAGGTAGAAATGCCGGGACAGTTTTCTGTAAGGGGAGGAATCATTGACATTTATTCTCTTACAGAGGAGAATCCCTGGAGAATCGAGCTGTGGGGAGATGAAATTGATTCAATTCGAAGCTTTGACGCCCAAAGTCAGCGTTCCATTGAGAATCTGGAGGAAATTGTGATCTATCCGGCAGCAGAACCGCAGGTGGAAAAAAGCGGAATCACGTTTCTGGATTATTTTGATCCGGAGAGTTCTATGATATTTCTGGATGAACCGAACCGGCTTACAGAAAATGCAAAAGCGGTGGAAGAGGAATTTCGTCAAAGCTGCCGGAACCGTGAAGAAAAAGGAGAGCAGAATCTTTCGGAAGGCTGGATGTGCTCCTGGGAGGAAGTCTGTCGGAAGCTGAACAAAAGAAACTGTGTGTCACTTTCTTCTCTGGAACCAAAGAGATCCGGCTGGAACATCACAGGAGTACACAATCTTACTGTAAAATCTATGAGCTCCTATCAGAGCAGTTTTGAGCTTCTGGTAAAGGATCTGCAGAAATACAAAAAACAGGGATATCAGATTGTACTGATGTCCGGATCCAGAACAAGGGCAGAGCGGCTGGCAAAGGATTTGCAGGACGAGGGTCTTAATGCTTTTTACGGGCAGGACAGCGATCGCATTCTGGAACCCGGAGAGATTATGGTGGTATACGGACATGCCCGGAAAGGCTTCGAATATCCTCTGGTAAAATTTGCCGTGATCACAGAGACGGATATTTTTGGCAAAGAGCAGAAGCCTCGCAAGAAAAAGAAAAATTACAGCGGTCAGAGGATCCAGGATTTTTCGGAGCTGTCTGTTGGAGATTTTGTGGTTCATGAGAAACATGGACTTGGCATTTATAAAGGAATTGAAAAGGTCGAAGTAGACCGGATCGTCAAGGATTATATCAAGATAGAATACCGGGGCGGAAGCAATCTTTATATTCTTGCAACACAGCTGGATTCTCTGCAGAAATATTCCGGTGCAGAGGCGGCAAAAGCTCCAAGGCTGAATAAACTGGGCGGCCAGGAGTGGAAAAAGACAAAATCCAGAGTAAAGGGCGCTGTGCGGAACATTGCCAAAGAGCTGGTAGAACTTTATGCAGTGCGTCAGGAAAAGGAAGGCTATGTGTGCGGACCGGACACCGTATGGCAGAGAGAGTTTGAGGAGATGTTTCCCTATGAGGAAACAGAAGATCAGCTTGCGGCTATCGAAGACACAAAAAAAGATATGGAAAGTACCAAGATCATGGACCGTCTGGTGTGCGGAGACGTAGGCTACGGAAAGACGGAGATTGCTCTCCGTGCAGCCTTTAAGGCGGTACAGGAAAGCCGCCAGGTTATTTATCTTGTTCCTACGACCATCCTTGCCCAGCAGGTTTATAATACCTTTGTTCAGAGGATGAAAGAATTTCCGGTAAGGGTGGATCTTCTGTGCCGTTTCCGCACTCCCGCCCAGCAGCAGAAGACCATCAGTGATCTGAAAAAAGGCCAAGTGGATATTATTGTGGGGACCCACCGGGTTCTTTCCAAGGATGTGGAATTTAAGAACCTGGGACTTCTGATCATCGATGAGGAGCAGAGATTTGGTGTTGTCCATAAAGAAAAGATCAAGCAGCTGAAAAAAGATATCGACGTTCTCACGCTGACGGCTACTCCGATTCCAAGGACACTTCATATGAGCCTCATCGGAATCCGTGATATGAGCGTGCTGGAAGAGCCGCCTATGGATCGAGTGCCTATTCAGACCTATGTAATGGAGTATGATGAAGAAACGGTAAGAGAAGCAGTAAACCGTGAGCTGCGCCGGGGCGGTCAGGTTTATTATGTATACAACCGGGTCAATGATATTGCAGAGGTTGCATTGCGTCTTTCCAAGCTGCTTCCCGATGCGAGGATTGATTTTGCACATGGTCAGATGAGTGAACGGGAACTGGAGGGTGTGATGTTTGCCTTTATTAATGGGGATATTGATGTGCTGGTCTCTACCACTATCATTGAGACAGGTCTTGATATCTCCAACGTAAATACAATGATCATCCATGATTCTGACCGTTACGGTCTGTCTCAGCTCTATCAGCTTCGGGGACGTATCGGACGATCCAACCGGACAGCATATGCGTTTCTCATGTACCGTAAAAATACCATGCTGAAGGAAACCGCAGAAAAAAGGCTTTCTGCTATCAGGGAATATACAGATCTGGGAAGCGGATTCAAAATTGCCATGCGCGATCTTGAACTTCGTGGTGCAGGGAATCTTCTGGGAGCGGAGCAGCACGGTCATATGAACGCAGTAGGATATGATCTTTATTGTAAAATGCTCAGTGAGGCGGTAAAGGAAGCCAAAGGAATCCATACTATGGAGGACTTTGAGACAACCATCGATCTGACTATGGACGCTTTTATTCCGGATTCCTATATCAGCAACGAATATCAGAAACTGGATATTTATAAAAGGATAGCCGGGATTGAAAATCAGCAGGATTATGACGATATGCTGGAAGAGCTTCTGGACCGCTTTGGGGAGATGCCCAAAGCAGTGCTGAACCTTCTGGCTATCGCAAGGATGAAAGCGCTTGCCCATAGAACCTATGTCACAGAGATCAAACAGCTGGGAAAAGATATGCGGATCACACTTTATGAAAAAGCGCAGATCAATCCTGCAGGTATTCCGGCACTGATGCAGAAGTATCGGAGAGGGCTGCAGTTTAAGGCAGAGCAGGAACCGAAATTTATTTTTACCCCTCAGGGGCGTGTCCTGGAGGCTCTTACAGGATTTCTGGAAGAACTGAATCAGCTGGTGGAGGAGTAGTGCACATAAAATTGTGCAGAATATGTGAAAAAACATGTATTTTTCTGTTTCTCCTTGCCCTCAGAGAGAAAAAAGTTTATACTTGTAGCTATGAAATCAGGCTACAATGGAGGATAATATGAAAAAAATGTCAAAAAGAGCAGCCGTTGCCGCACTTGCAGGCGTAATGGCTATGGGATTGCTTACAGGCTGCGGTGAGAAAAAATTAGATGGTACCAAAACAGTCGCAACCGTGAATGGAACAGAAATCCCAATGGGTGTACTGAGCATCATGGTACGTCAGAGTCAGGCTCAGACAGAGGCAATGTATGCAAGCTTTATGGGAGGTTCTGATTTTGCTATCTGGGAGACAGAGGCAGAAGAGGGCAAAACATTTGGCCAGCAGGCAGTAGAGCAGTCTCTGGAAGAACTGGAGACTATGTATATCATGAAAGAAAAGGCGGCAGACTATGGTGTGGAGGTCACAGAAGAAGATCAGAAAGCCATTGCAGAAGCAGCAGCAGAATTTATAAAGGCCAACAGCCAGGAAACTATTGAAAAACTGGCGGTTACGGAAGAACAGGTAAAAACTTATCTGGAACTCAGGACTTATGAGGCCCGTATGCATGATCCTATTGTGGCAGACGTAGATACAGAAGTATCAGAAGAAGAGTCACAGCAGTCTTCTTTCAGTTATGTAAGCATCAGTACGGCAGATCTCGAAGAAAAGGAAATAAAGAAGAAAAAAGAGGAAGCACAGGAAATCCTGGATAATATGAAAAAGGATCCAAAAGCGGACTTTGAAGAGGTCGTAAAAGCAGTTAATGAAGAATATACAGCTCTTGACGGAACCTTTGATACAACGGCTCCGAAGGATGAGGAAGACGCTTCTTCCAGTTATCCGGCCAAGGTGCTGGAGGTACTCAGATCCCTTAAAGACGGAGAAATGGGACCGGATGTGATTGAAACAGACACAGGATATTATGTTGTCAGACTGGATAAGATCAATGATGAAGAAGCCACTGCAGATAAAAAGGATTCTATCATTGAAGAAAGAAAGAGCGAACTTTATACAGACACTACTGTAAGCTGGAGAGAGGAAGCAGAGATCACTGTAGATAAAAAAGTTTTGAAAACTCTTACCATTACAGACAACAATAAATTTGTCATTTCTGTACCTGAGACAGAAGAAGGTGCAGAAGATACATTAGAGGAGACACCTGCAGAAGAAACATCAGAGGATGCTTCCTCCGAGGAACTCCCGGAAGATGAGGTTCTGGTGCCGGCAGAAGAAGAGGCTGAGGCAGCAGGAGAAGAAACAGCAGAATAAAAGAGATAAAATAAAAAGGGGAGCCGGCAAAAGGCTCTCCTTTTATGCATTAGTTATCTTCTGAAAAAGAAACATGGATACCATTGACTTCAATGTCTCCCTCCATAGGAATGACCAGACATTTCCGGCCGTCCACAATCTTTGTTTCTATCAGTTCTGCACGGTCAGGATCTACATGGATAACAACATCCGGTGTTTTGATTTCCATTCTTCTGGTATTGGTGATATTAGAAGCCATAAGAGCTGTGTTTTCTCCTGCAGTAGCTTCATAACAGGAATCAAAGGTTTCCAGTTTTTCCTCTTCTACACCACACTCTTCAAACAGACGTTTCACTTCCGGTTTTGTCAATACAGCCGGTTCCGGAGAATCCTTCTGAGCTTCTACCCACTCATTTAATTTTTCATGTATATTCATAACCGTATCGTAGGCGCAGTCTTCTCCTAGCGTTTCTTCCACAAGGGCGTTGAAAGAATCCCTCTGCCCTCCGGCAGAAAGTGGTGTGATACATCCAAAAAGTTCGTCTACAAAAGTGCTGCGCAGCTGTTCGGCGTTTTTGGAATAGTAAAGAAGTCCATGGATATCGGTACTTCTGTCATTAAATACCGGAAAGAGAAATCCCAGATCAGGCATTTCTACGATCCAGTCCCGGATACGATCTTCAATGTGATTGGTTTCTGCATTATAGCAGAGTCCTGCTTTGGATAGCTTTACCGGACAGATGCTGCAGAGGATGTGGTCATAGATTTCATCAGAGGCATCGAACATATCCATGCCGTCAGAGGATCTTCCGGGAATGTCATATACTGCATGTATCAGTATAATATAATAGTTTTCTCCGTAGTCGTAGGACTGTATGATCTTGTCATAAAATTCTTCAATAAGGGCATCATCCTGAAGCTTGCTTCCACGAAGCTTCATAAGGAATTCCTGAGTTCCTCCTTCTTTTTCCTGATCCAGAGGAAATTCCATATTAATAAGATTTTTTCCAATTGTTCCGGACAGAGTTTTTTTAAAAATCTCAAAATATTTGAAGCTTTCTTCTTCGGAAAGGGAGAGAAAAGCTTCTTTCAGTTCTGTTTTTTTGTTTTTTTCCCCGTCAACGTAGCAGCCGCAGATGCGGGTAATAGAGCATCTGTCAGGAGTAAACTGTTTTTTGATCTCGGATATTTCTTTTTTATTCATAGAGTAAATGTCTCCTTATTTTTATGCAGAGTTCAGAAATCTATTATATCCTGAAATCCTGTCAGGGGCAAGAGGAGGACTTTCAGAGTCTGAAATTATGAATGGCTTCATTTTTTTGTGAATGGTTATGGAAGATAAAGAAAACATCTGTATTTTTTTTATGGAGACTGTTAAAATAATGTTAATGGACATGATTAGTCCATGAGGTTAAAGGAGGGGGAAACTAATGAAAAAAAGGCTACTGGCAGTTTTGTCCTGTGCCGCAGTTATCAGCAGTGCAGGCATATCCGTGGAGGCTGCAGCGACAGAGAACAGAGAAAATGCCAGGATAGGTATTTCTATTTATGATTTTGAAGATGATTATATGACTTTATATCGCACAGAGCTAGTACGCTATCTTACAGAGGAATTAGGGTTTTGTGAGGAGGATATTCTGGTGGAGGATGCTGAAAATAATCAGGAGATACAAACGGAACAGATCAGAGGATTTATTGATCATCAGGTGGATGCTATGATCCTGAATCTGGTACATCCGTCCAGTGCACCTCAGATCACGGATATATGCAGTGAATCCGGGATACCTGTAATCTATGTTAATCGTCAGCCTTATGAAGCAGAAATGCTCAGATGGGAAGAGGAAGAACTTCAGGCTGTTTATGTAGGGGCAGATGCGAGGCAGTCCGGGACATACCAGGGTGAAGAAATTGCGGCTACAGAGACGAGAGGAGATATCAATGGAGATGGAACGGTTTCCTATGTGATGATACAGGGCGAGCCAGAAAACATAGATACCCAGTACAGATCTGCATATTCGGTGAAAGCATTGGAGGATGCAGGAATCAAAACAAAAGAACTTCTGGCAGAAAATGGAAGCTGGAACAGAGAACAGGGAGCTGATATTGCCAGAAAAGCGCTGGAGAAGTTTGGAAAGGAAATAGACGTCATATTCTGTAATAATGATACAATGGCTCTGGGGGCGCTGACAGCAGTCAGAGAGGCCGGAAGAGAAATCGGGAAGGATATTTATCTTACAGGTGTAGACGCACTTCCGGAGGCTGTACAGGGGATTGAAGAAGGAGAGCTGACAGCCACGGTGTTTAACGATTATTTCAGTCAGTCCCATACAGCCGCGGCAGCTGTAGCACAGTATATTCAGGGAGGAGAACCGGAAACGGTAAATATGATCGATTATATAAAAGTGACAAAGGATAATGCAGAGTCGCTTCTTAAAAGAATCAGCTGACCGCAGATGAGGCTAAAATCCGTTTATAAAATTTCTGCCTCATGGTATAATGAAGGTCAGAACTTGGAGGGAATTGAATGGAACTATATAATGTACTTCTGGTGGATGACGAGGCAGATGTGCTTCTTGCCATGAAGAAAAAAATAAATTGGGAGGCCCTTGGCTTTTGTCTTGCAGGAACTGCAGAGAATGGCCAGGAGGCTCTGGAAATGACAGAGCAGCTTCATATAGATGTGGTAATGACAGATATCAAGATGCCTTATATGGACGGTCTGACACTTTGCCGCAGACTGAAAGAAAATTACCGGAATATGAAGGTTATCATTTATTCCGGATTTGATGATTTTGAGTTTGCGAGAGAGGCTGTACATCTGGAGGCAGAAGAATATCTTCTGAAACCTATCAGTGCAAAAGATATGCAGGAGGTCTTTTCCAGGGTAAAGAATAAGCTGGATCAGGAGTATAATGAATACAGAAATCTCAGCAGACTTTCAGAATACTATAGAAAAAGTCTTCCTGCAATGAGAGAACAGCTGGTTATGGGAATTCTGGAAGGCCATTTGTCCGGAGAACGGGCAAAGGCTATGATGGAGACTTACGAAATAGAACTGGATGCTCCATTTTATGCTGTTTCCATGCTTTATGCAGAGGAAGATATAAAAGATGATGCAGACCGGGCTGCCCGTTTTCTTACGCTGCCCTTAAAGGATATGGTACAGGATTATCTCCGTGATAAGATACGTTTTTTCAGTACATCTTTTCTTGACAGAGTAATAGTTGTTTTTCTTCTTGACAGTCCGGAAAGCATGGAGCAGGTACTTTATCATATGGATCAGATATGCAAAATGGGATTTCGCGTTCTTAAGGCTTCAGTAACAGCTGCTGTAAGTCAGGTATGCACACAGACAGATGCACTGCATACAGCTTACGAAGAAGCTGCAGGTGCTATGGAATATAAGACGATTCTGGGAAGCGGACAGGTTCTTTATATTAATGATATTGAACCCTGTTCCAGAGAAGCGGATTTTGCAGGAGAGTACGACTTTAGAGAACTGGTTCGTGCAGTTAAGCTGGGGGACAGGACTGAAACAGATGCCGCTATTTCTCATTTTATGAAAAGCATCAGAAAAGAGACAATTTCTCCAGGGCAGTATCAGCTTCTTTTCATGGAGCTTTTATCAGAACTGATGAAGATCATACGAGCCTATAAACTTCAGCCCGGTCAGATATTTGGAGAGCATGCAGGCTCCTGGCAGGAATTTTATAAGTATATTCCTATAGATGAGCTGGAAAACTGGCTTCAGGAGGTATGCACCAAACTCCGTCATACTCTTCACCATGAAAGAAGGGATTCCACGGCACGTCTTACAGAGCAGGCCAAAGCATATATACGGGAGCATTATAAGGAAAATGATCTTTCGGCAGACAGCCTTTGCCGGCATTTAAACGTCAGTGCAGCTTATTTTTCGACTATTTTTAAAAGGGAAGTAGGGATGAGCTTTGTGGCTTATCTGACTCAGGTACGCCTGGAGCATGCAGTGGAACTTCTTCGCACAACAGAGGATAAAACATACATTATTGCAGCCCAGGTCGGATATACAGAACCAAATTATTTCAGTTATGTATTTAAAAAACAATATGGGATATCGCCGTCCAGATATCGGGCGAATATGGTATCTCAGGAACAGAAAACAGAATAAAAAGGTTGCTGTCTTATGAACTATTTGAAAAATAAATGGAATAAGCTGCGTACATATATCAACAGGCGGGAACTTCAGTTCATGCTTTCCGTATCCTTTACGCTGGTGGCTCTGGTGGGAATGGTGTTTATTGGTGCTTTTCTTTATCAAAGCTATGGAAGGGCGGCGGAGGAAATGATGTTCAATGATAACCGTCAGCTGATCAATCAGGTGGAGATCAATCTGAATAATTATCTGCGGAATATGATGAGAATTTCTGATGCCATGTACTATAATGTGATCAAACAGGTAGATATGAAAACAGATGATATCTCTCAGGAACTGGATCTTCTTTACGAGGTGAATAAGGATAGCCTGGTAAGTGTCGCCTGTTTTTCGGAAGATGGAGAGCTGATCAGTGCGGCCCCTGTAGGCAGTGTGAAGAAAAATGTGGACATTACAGAACAGAGCTGGTTTGCCAATGCCAGAGACAAAATGGAAAATCTGCATTTTTCTGAACTTCATGTACAGAATATATTTGAAAACAGCAATGGACGCTACTATTGGGTAGTGTCTTTGAGTCGTGGTGTGGAACTGACTACAGAAGGGAAAATGTCTGGGGGAATCCTTCTGGTAGATATGAATTTCAGCGGGATCCGCCAGATTTTTACCGAGATCAACAGCCGGGGACTGGGATATGTTTATCTGGTAAATAGTGAAGGGGAGATTATTTATCACCCGAAGCAGAATCTTATTTTTTCCAACATGCTTAAAGAAAACAACAAAATAGCCAGCCAGTATGACGATGGAGTTTATGAAGAGTCTTTCCAGGGAGAGGATCGGACTGTAATTGTAAAGACAGTAGGATATACAGGATGGAAGATTGTCAGCGTTACACCAAAGAAAGAGCTTCTACAGGATTTCAGCAGTACTAAACTGATGGCGGTGATCATTGTTATTCTGGCAGTGACTCTGATGGTATTTGCCAATCAGTTTGTTGCAGTACGTATTGCCAAGCCTCTGAAAAAACTGGAAAATTCTCTGCAGGGGATCGGCGTGGATCAACAGCCGGATATTTATATGGGTGGTTCTGTAGAAATCCAGCACTTAGGAGAGACTATTCGGTCGATGGTGGATCAGCTGCAGAGCCTTACGGATGACATTGTCCGGGAGCAGGAGGAAAAAAGAAAAAGTGAGCTGGATGCCCTTCAGTCTCAGATCAATCCTCATTTTTTGTATAATACTTTAGATTCCATCATGTGGATGATTGAAAGTGAACGTTATGAAGATGCGGTAGCCATGGTAAATTCTCTGGGCAAGCTTCTTCGTATCAGCCTTTCAAAAGGAAAAAATATCATTACGGTAGGAGATGAACTGCAGCATGCCAGAAGTTATCTGGATATTCAGAAATACAGATATAAAAATAAATTTACCTCCTTTTTTGATATAGAAGAGGGAATTGAAAAATACAGAACGATCAAATTGATCATTCAGCCGCTTTTGGAGAATGCGATCTATTATGGAATGGAGTACATGGATGGAGAGGGAGAGATACATATACGTGCATATACAAGCGGTGACGAGCTGTTTATAGAGGTGGAGGACAATGGATTGGGTATGCCTCAGGAACAGGTAGAAAGACTGCTGACAGAGAATTCTGAAACAAGGAGCAAAGGCTCGGGCATTGGTCTTAAAAATGTCCATCAGCGTATCCGGCTGTATTTTGGAACAGAATACGGGCTGGAGATCACAAGTGAGCCGGATGAAAAAACCATTGTGCGTATCCATCTGCCAAAGACAGAGGAGATTACTCCGGAAGAGGGAGGAAACAGATCATGAAAAAGAAACGGTATCAGTGGCAGATTGGAGGAATTCTTCTTACGGCAGCAGTGATATTGGGCGGTCTTTACTATTATGGTATTTTTGCCCGGCAGGGGGGACGTCCTGCAGTTTATTCTGTGATCCTTTATCAGAATACAAACGATGAGTGGGCTACTTTTGTAGAAGGTACGGAACAGGCGGAAGAAGATTTGGATATTGATATAAATTATGTTTATCTTGCCAGAGATGATACGGCACAGGAACAGGCGGCAGCTGTTCGCAGAGAAATCCAGGAGGGCTCTTCCGGAATTCTTCTGGCGCCTGTAGATACCGAAGAAGTAAAAAAAATCATGGAATCGATGTATTTTACAGTTCCTGTATTATGCGTGGAAACCGGAGCAGGAGACTCTTTCCCTGTACTGCGTACAGATGACCGGGCTATGGGAAAAGCTATGGGAGAAGCTATTCTTGAGGACATGGACAGCAGTGGAGATCAGAGAAGAGTGATAATATTGACTGAATATATGGAAAGAGACAGTGTCAGACTTCGGTATGAAGGTTTAAGGGATGCTTTGGAGAAATCTAAGGACAGTGTGCTCATAGAAGAGCGGGCACGGCCCCATGAGGATTTTGGTCTGGGACATTTTATTAAATCTGTATTTTATGATGATGCTCCTCCATATCTGGTAACGTTGGATAAATATATGACAGAACAGGCTGCCGCTGCATGGACGGGATATCGACAGGAAAATGAAAACGAGGAATTTTCTTGCAGGATCTATGGAATTGGAAATACTGCCCGTACAGTAAATGAACTGGACAATGAAAATATTGCAGCGCTTATGTATCAGAATGAATTTAATATGGGATATCAGGGAATCACCTATTTAACACAGAAAAACAGGGAAAAATGGCTGAAGAATAATACTGCTGTTGGCTACAGGATCGTTACAAAGGAATCTTTATATGAAGATGAAAATGAGAGACTGCTGTTTTCGAATACCTGACAGAGAGGAGGGGAATAATGCTGAAAAAAAGAAGAAAAGCCGGATTGCTGGCATTTATTATTATTCTTTCTTTTTTGGAAGGATGTGGAACAGAGGAAGAGCCAGAACAGGAATATCCCAAAAGTCTTAAGATAGGCATAAGTGTTTACGATCAGTATGATACCTTTATGGCAGAGGTTCTTTATCAGCTGCAGTCTTATGTAAGAGAGAAAGAAAAGGAATGGGGAATTCCGGTGACTCTTGATATTCAGGATGCAGGCCAGGACCAGCTTCAGCAGAATAAACAGATGGAAGACTTTATTGAAGAAGGATGTGATCTTGTCTGTATTAATATGGTTGACAGGACAGATGCTTCATCTGTTATTGAAAAAGCCAAGAGCAATGATATACCGGTGATCTTTTATAACCGGGAACTGGTCAAAGAGGATCTTCAACGGTGGGAAAAGCTCTATTATGTAGGAGCAGATGCTTTACAGTCAGGAGAGCTGCAGGGACAGATTCTGGTGGAGCAGTGCAAAAAAGATTTTTCCAGCATTGACAAAAATGGTGATGGAGTCCTTCAGTATATTATGCTGGAGGGTGAAGCAGGACATAACGACTCCATGATCCGCAGTATGTCTGTAATCAAAGAAATCACAGACAGTGGTTATGTAGTAGAAAAGCTGGCAGATGAGATCGCCAACTGGAACAGAGATCAGGCTGCAAACAAGATGGCATCTTTTATTGAAGATTATGGGGACAGGATAGAAGTTGTTCTGGCTAATAATGATGACATGGCTCTGGGAGCTGTTGATGTTTTGAAAGACAGCGGCATTATTCCGGGAACAAAATCATGGCCCATGATCCTGGGAATCGATGGTACAGATGTAGGAAGAAAAGCAGTGGAAAAGGGAGAATTCTTGGGAACTGTACTGAATGATGCCAGAGGACAGGCCAGAGGAATGATAGAGCTTGCCTGGTCTATTGTGTCAGATACACCTTTGGATTCTGAGCTGGAACTTCAGGAGGGAAAATATATAAGACTTCCTTACCAGAAAGTTACTGGTGAAAATCTTAGCGAGATACAAAAAAGGGAGCGTCAAATGGCGCTCCCGTAATACAAGGAAGGGAAGGTTTTAGCCTTCAATAGCGATATAACCGGTATTTTCTACTTTTTTCGGAACTTTTTTCGGTACAGAAAGTCTCAGAATTCCATCTTCATATTTGGCATGGATATCTTCCTGGGTAACATCCTCGCCTACATAAAAACTTCTGCTCATGGTGCCGGCATAACGTTCTCTGCGGATATAATCTCCTTTTTTGTCCTGTTCATCTTTATCCAGTCCCTTTGCTGCAGATAAGGTAAGATATCCGTCTTTCAGCTGAACCTTGATCTCGTCTTTCTTAAATCCCGGAAGGTCTACATCAAGTTCATAGCTGTCATTTTTTTCCCGGATATCGGTTTTCATCATGTTCTGAGTATGTTTTCCGTACAGAGGATTTTTTTTGCCCCAGAAGTTATCATTAAATCCAAAGTTCATCCAGTCATCATCAAATAAGTTTTCTCCAAAAATACTAGGCATCAACATAAGTCATCTCTCCTTTTTTTATTTATCTATGTTAATATGTTGTTATAGCGGAACCGGGAGGTTTCAGGAAATTCAGGATACTTTGTGTCCTTTTTATTTCCTTTCCTTTGTTCTAGCTGTAATATAACATACATTATTGGCACTGTCAAGAGGTGAGTGCTAATAATTTTGTGAAAAAATTGTGAAGAGGAAAGAAGAGACAGTTTTCTATATAGCAAAAATTAATCAGTTTTTAATCTTTCTTCAAGAAGGGATTAAGAAACTTCTGTTAGAGTATAAGCATCAAAAGAAAACAATATTCTTGAAAGGACAGGGTGAAAATATGGAACAACTGGAAAAGGTTGAAAAGTTAAGACAAAGAGCAAATGTCTCTTATGAAGAGGCAAAGGAAGCTTTGGAAGCTTCTGCCTGGGATCTTCTGGATGCCATGGTCTATCTGGAAAAACAAGGAAAGGTAAAACCGCCCAGTCAGGAATCCTATACGACGAATTGTGATGAGCAGACGCAGTATGTGGATGTAAAGGAAAAGGTACAGGAGCAGGAAGAAGAGGCTTCCAGAAAAACCTGCCAGAAGCTGGGACATCTTTTTCGTATTTTTATCAGAAAGACCAGAGACAATGCTTTCTGTGTCTCAAGAAAAGGGGAGGAGATTCTCAGAGTTCCGGTAATCGCCATGCTTATTCTTCTGCTCTTCTTCTGGCAGTTTTTGATACCGGCAGCGGTGATCGCGTTGTTTTTTGACTGTCGTTATTCTTTTAAGGGAAAGGACGATCTGGAAGGGATGAACCGGGCGATGGAAAAGGCGGGAGAGTTTGCGGACAAGGTAAAAGACGAGTATGAAAAGCTGTGATATATGACTGAAATCCTTACAGCATTATAAGAAATCCCAGATTGTCATAAGCAGCAGAAACCGTTATAATACAATTGGCCGGATGCCAAAAGGTTATTCTGGCAAAATACAGATAAAGGAATGGATATATGCAGCTTTATATGGCTCCCTTAGAAGGGATTACAGGTTATATTTACAGAAATGCTTACTATAAATGTTACGGAGACATCGATCGGTATTTTGCTCCCTTTATCATGAGCAAAAAGCTGAACCAAAAGGAAATCCGTGACATTCTTCCGGAAAATAACCAGGGAATGGAACTGGTGCCTCAGATTCTGACTAACCGTGCAGAGGATTTTCTGGCTATGGCAAAAGCCATACATTCTTATGGATATCATGTGGTCAATCTGAATCTGGGCTGTCCTTCCCCTACAGTGACTTCAAGAAACAGAGGCGCCGGATTTTTGGAACTGACAAGGGAACTGGATCGTTTTCTGGAGGATATATTTGCCGCCTGTCCTATGAAAATCTCCATAAAAACAAGGATTGGAGTGGAGGATGAGGAGGAGTGGCCGCTGCTTCTGGAAATTTATGAAAAGTATCCTTTGGAGGAACTGATCATTCATCCGAGACTGAAAACAGATCAGTATAAGCCCGGAACGATCCACATGGAGGCTTTCGGAATGGCAGCAAAAAGAAGCTGCCATTCTCTGTGTTATAACGGGGATATCAGCAGTGTTCCTGATTATGAAGAGCTTCTTCAGCAGTTTCCGGAGACAGATAAAATAATGCTGGGAAGAGGAATCCTTCGGAAACCATGGCTGCCGTCAGAAATCAAAAACGGAGAAAAAAAGAATCCCCAGAAGTACAAAGAAAAGCTGAGAGAATTCCATGAAGAACTGTTAAACGAATATGTGGATTATATGTCCGGAGATACAAATACGCTGTATAAAATGAAAGAATTATGGGCATATCTGGGTACTTCATTTACCAGTCCGGAGAAGTATCTGAAAAAGATACGGAAGGCTCAGAGAATCAGTGAATACAAGATATGGGTCGGTAATCTGTTCCGTGAGCAGGAACTGATCCTGTAGCAGGCTGCCTGGCATTCTTGACATTTTATACCATAAGATAATGCTCATGTACGGTAAAGAAGCAAGCAACCGAAAACAATAGAT